>Ga0105047_10019837_pt1 | contig 10356 bp, 8 predicted proteins | sample MAT04_FD_78384 | JGI IMG/M metagenome (GOLD analysis project Ga0105047, IMG submission 78384) | Freshwater microbial communities from Lake Fryxell liftoff mats and glacier meltwater in Antarctica - MAT-04 (megahit assembly) | ecosystem: Environmental > Aquatic > Freshwater > Ice > Liftoff... | reverse complement strand
TGAACGGCACACCAATCAGACCTCTTTCCGCCGCCACCTGCGGGTCGAGCTGATTGTCGATGTTGATCACCACGATGCCAGCGTCTTGCGCAGCTTTGAGCGCCGGGATGAGTTCCGTTGAGTCGGCCGGCGCAATCACAATGGCATCGACATGCGCACCGATCAGGGTATCGACAATCGCGATCTGCTGCTCGACTGACGTCTCCTGCGCACCGGTCTTGACAATCAAGTTGACGCCCAGTTCCTGCTCGGCACGCCGCGCACCTTTTTCCATCTCGACAAAAAATGGGTTGGTGAGCGTTTTCATCACCAAGGCGACGGTGCGCACGGGCGCGTCGCTCGCCTTGGTTGCCGAGGCGGTCGCCGCCTGCGGCGCAGCATCCACCAATGCGAGCGACTCCTGCGCATCAGGCGAACCACAACCAGCGATGACAACGGCTGTCAATATCCATGTCAGTAAGGCGCAAAGATTGTTTTTCATCGGACACCTCCAGGAATGGACTAAGTTTACGGCGCAAGCAAGGCACCTCTACCATTCTAGTAGGTTGTGCCCGTTAATGCAATAGCCTTGAACAAACTCGTCCACGCCCTGCTTGCTTCCCGTTCTTCACGCCTTCCTGGCAATCTTGGCCTTCCAGCCTTCCCGCCCATCGAGACTGGTTACAAATCGGCGCTGCGCGACACGATCTTCTGGTTGACCAGATCCAGAAATGCCCCAAAGGGCAGATCGTTCAACCGCGTGCCGTCGCGCTTGCGCAACGCCACAGCTTGATTGGCCACTTCCTGGTCGCCCACCACTAGCATATAGGGCACCTTCATCAACTGGGCGTCACGAATCTTGGCATTCATGCGCTCGGCGCTCAAGTCGGCTTCGGCGCGCACGCCGGAGGCCTTCAGTTCAAGCGCCAGCCGCATGGCATAATCGTTGTGGTCACTCGTGATTGGAATCACGCGCACCTGCTGCGGCGCCAGCCAGATCGGGAACGCGCCGGCGTAGTGCTCGATCAGGAAACCGATCATGCGTTCGTGCGTGCTGAGCGGCGCGCGGTGGATGCAGAGCGGCGTCTCTTCCTTGCCCTCACGATTCGTGAAAACCAGGTCGAACCGCGGCGGCACCGCAAAATCCACCTGATTCGTCGCCAGCGTGAACTCACGGCCGATCGCGCTCCAAATCTGAACGTCGATCTTAGGCCCATAGAAGGCAGCTTCGTCGGGCACTTCGACATAGGGCACCCCGCCATTGTCCATCGCCCGGCGCACCATATCCTCCGTCTTCAACCACAAACGCTGGTTGTCCACATACTTCTTGCCCAGCCCTCGGGCATGGTGCGTGCTCAGCCGCATCACGAACTTCTCTACGCCAAAGAGATCAAAGTAGTACCGATAGAGACCGATCACGCCCATAAACTCCTGCTCAAACTGTTCTTCTGAACAGTAGATGTGGGCATCGTTCATCTGCATGGAACGCACCCGCATCAAGCCGAAGAGTTCGCCGCTCTTTTCGTAGCGGTAGCACGTGCCATATTCGGACAGGCGCACCGGCAGGTCACGGTAGCTGCGCGATTTGCTGCTGAAGATCTTGTGGTGGAACGGGCAGTTCATCGGTTTTACGTAGTAGCGCACGCCATCCAATTCCATGGGCGGGAACATACTCTCGGCGTAGTAGGGTAAATGACCGCTGCGCAAGAAGAGATCTTCCTTCGTTATGTGCGGCGAACTCACACGCTGGTATCCGGCCTTCAGCTCCGTTTCGGCCGCTAACTTTTCCAGCTCCGCAATCAGCACACCGCCATTGGGCAGCCACAGCGGCAGCCCCGGCCCTACTTCTTCGTCGAACATGAAGATCTCCAACTCGCGGCCTAGTTTGCGATGGTCGCGCTTCTTGGCCTCTTCGAGCATCTGCAGATACTCGTTGAGTTCCTTCTTGTTGCGCCAGGCCGTGCCGTAGATGCGCTGGAGCATGGGATTGGCTTCGTCGCCACGCCAATAGGCGCCCGCCACCGTCATCAACTTGAAGCTGTCCGGCGGAATCTGCCCCGTGTGTTCCACATGGGGGCCGCGGCAGAGGTCTTCGAACTTATCCTGGCGGTAGGTGCTGATGACCGGCCTTTCCGTGACTTCGTTGCCGTACTCGTCGATGCTGCCCTTGGCCAACCCATCGATCAACTCCAGCTTATAGGGTTCCTGGGCAAACAAGAGACGCGCTTCATCGGCGCTGACTTGCCGGTAGACAAACGGGTGTTTGCCCCCGATGATCTGGCGCATGCGCTTCTCGATCAGTTCGAGGTCCTCCGGCGCGAAGGTGCGCGGCTTACCGTGATCATCCTTTCCCAAGTCAAAATCATAATAGAAGCCCGTGTCGATCGGCGGGCCGATCGCGATCTTGGCCTCTGGGTGAATCTCCAATACCGCCTGCGCCATCACATGGGCAGCGCTGTGGCGGAGTTTGTACAATTGGTCCTTCTCCGAAAGTTGATTGCTGGCACTCATCTCAGTCTCCTTGTGCGTCAATTTCTTTTAACACACGATCCGCCACATCCAGCGCCGCGCGCGGACGTCCCGTGCGTAAGGCATTCTCCCGCATGTGCGCCAGACGCGACGGATCCTTGATCAAGGATTCCACCATGTATGGCACCGAGTCAATCACGCGCGCCTGCAAACCCACACCGGCTGTGACCACGTAGTCTGCATTGAACTCCTCCTGACCACGAATCGGCTCGACCACGAGCAAGGGGGTGCCGCGCGCCATCACTTCACTGGTAATCAGACCGCCAGACTTACTGATCACCAGATCAGAGGCCGCGATCAAGTCATCGAGATAGTCGATAAACCCCAGCACCGACAGGTTGAGCTTTGCGCTGCCCTGTAGCCCGCGCAAGTTATCCTGAAGCGTCTGGTTGCGGCCAGCCACGACATACAACGAGCCTGCAATCTCGCGTTCGAGCATGCCTGTCACCATATGACTGACTTTGTCGTCGTCGATCGCGCTGCCAATGAGCGTAATCACGGTGCCATCAGAAATGGTGCGCTCCCGGCGAATCGCTGCGACATCCTTGGCCATGGCGATATCCGGGTCGACCGGGATGCCCGTGACCGCGATTTTGTCCGCCTGTACGCCGTGGCTGACCAACATATCGCGCGCCATCTCGTTGCCGACAAAGGTGCCAGCGATGTCCCGATGCGCCCAAAACGGATGGCCGACAAAGTCGGTAACCACGCAGTACACAGGTGATCGTGGGCCGCTGGGAGCAAGGCTGTTCATCGCGGCGTCGATCGGCAAGAAGTGCGTGCAGATGACGGCATCCGGCCGCAGCGTACGCAGGTCATCGAACTTGTACACACCGATCCGGCTATAGAGTTGGCGCAACTCGCGCTCGAAACGATTCTGCTCGCGGTTGCTCTCCCGGTACGCAAATCCCCAGAGTTCCGGTGTCCGTTCCGAAAGCTCGATATACAGATCGGCATACATCTTGCGGAAGACGCCGGAGCCGTAGTCCAACGTATCCTGCACCCACACCTTTTCGACCCCACGCATTTTGAACGCCTTCTCGAGCGCCAGCGCTGCCGTCTTATGCCCGGTGCCGACCGTGGCGTGTAGAATCAGAATTCGAGATCCCATCAACATAACCCTACTTTCATTGTTGGACCCAGTGCCCCCTACGCGGCGCCGGCGTTGCTCTTCAGCCACTGAACGGCCCATAAGGTCAGCGCCAGCAGATGTTGCAGGCCTTTGGGCAGCAACTCCGGTGTGATCCACTCGTCCAGCCGGTGGGCGTTGCCGCCGTCGGTGATGCCAATGCACACGGCCGGGATGGCTCGGCTGAGCGGAATGTTGGCGTCGGTGCTGCTGATACGCATGTGGCTCTGCGGCTGGACACCGACAGCGGCCAGTGACCGCAACGCCGCCAGTACGAGCGGATGGTCATCGGCGATCCCGCCCGCCGGTCGATCGCCGATGACGGTGGCAGTCACCTTGACGCCGGCCTGTTGCCAACGTGACGTTTGGTAGCGAGCAACGATGTGATTGACCTGTTCAACAATGGCCGCCAGCGCCGCCGGCTCCTCACTGCGCAGATCAAGTTCCAGGGCGGCCTGTTGCGCAATCGTGTTGATCGAGGTGCCGCCGTTGATCATGCCGATGTTGAAGGTCGTACGCGGCGTACTCGACGGCTTCAGACGCGTCAGGTCCGCAGCCAGGTGCACAAGCACATGCACCGCACTTGCCACACCGAAATCGCTCCAACTATGGCCGCCGGGCGCGCTTGCCTCGATGCGAAAACGCTTGGATCCCAGGGCGCGGTTGACGACCCGCGGCAAGCCCATGCCCTCGATGACAATACTCGCCCCAACCAGCGGCTGCAGCCGGTCGACCGCCGCGCGCATACCGCACAGGTCGCCGTTGCCTTCTTCGCCGACGTTGGCAACCAACCAGATATCGACCGGCGGCGAAGATGTTTGCAGTTGCTCCGCCAGCCACAATAGAGCAGCCACGCCGACCGAATTGTCACCAATGCCTGGGCCATATATCCGCTGCTGGCCGTTATCCTGGCGTATGGCCAGGTCGACGCCGGCTGGAAAGACGGTGTCCGTATGTGCGCTAATCAGCAGTGCTGGCCGGCGCTGCTGACCCTTTACACATACATAGACATTCGCCAGATCATCCATCTCGACCAGCCCGAACCCGGCCGTGCGCAGATAATCAGCAACCCACTGTGCGCGCACATGCTCGGAGCCGGTAGGCGCCGGAATCTGCTGAATCTGGATGCACAAGTCGAGCAGACGTTGGCACTGCCCAGGGAAATCGATTGACATAGTCACCACTACGCTCTCTCCCACAACCCGCATCAAACTCCGCGGTTACCACGCCTCATTCCACTGACGAGCAAAGGGTACAAAAAAGCCCCGTCCGCTATGGGACGAGGCTTTGGCTCGTGGTTCCACCCATTTTGTCCGGCGGCTTGGGTACACGGCCGGACCACTTGTGGCGCCGCTAACGGGGCGATCCGGGGAGGCATACACAGACGCACTCTCGTACGCCATTCTGCAACCCACTCACAGGGGGTCTTCGAAGAACATTCCTGCGACGGCTTGCAGCCAACGACCATCGCTCTCTGTCAGGAACCGCTAACTTCGTCGCTGTCCTGGTCAACGCTTTTGCGTCTTCTGTCGGGCAAATCGTTCACCCAACTGTAGTGGGAGATACTGGACTTGAACCAGTGACCTCTACGATGTCAACGTAGCGCTCTAGCCAACTGAGCTAATCCCCCGCAACGGAATAACAGTAGTATAGCATCTGGTTGGCTACATGCAAAATAGCCGGGTTTGAATCTGCGACTCAGGCCAACTTCGTCGCAGAATCGTCAATTCGGAAAGATATAGCCAGTCGGGCCACTGTTCATCGCCAGGACATCGCGCTGCGTGTCGACCATGAACTGCATCAACATGGACTCGCGGGCGATCAGACGGCTCTCCATAGCCAGAATCTCGGGGATGCCGACCTGTTCCAACAGACGCTGCTTGTCTTCGGCCTTCACCTGTAGGGCAATGGCAACCAAAAACGCCAGGGTCAGCGGATCTTCGGGCAAGCGATCCAGGCGAAGATTTGTGCCGCTAGCCTTGGACAGCAGCTCCACATACTCCAATACTTGCGGCCGCAGCCGCTGTGCCTGATCAGCGGCCAGCTTAGTGGCACCGTTGACGAGAGGGTATTGGGTCACGGTGGCACAAAGATAGCTCCGGCTCCGATCGATTTCCAAGACACGAAAGCGTTGGGTGCCCACGGTGGTAATGTTCATGCGCCCATCGTCTTCACGTTCGACACGCATGATACGCGCCGCCGTGCCAACCATACAGGGCTGCGCCGCAGCACCCACTTCTGGCCCCTGCGCGATCAAGACGACACCAAACGGAAGATGTTCGTCGATACACCGATTGATCATCTCACGGTAACGCAGTTCAAAGATGTGCAGCGGGAGCACCATGCCTGGAAACAGCACCACATTCTTGAGCGGAAAGAGCGGCATTTCCATGGTTTTTTTCCACGTTACCTGTTCATCACGGTTCGAGGGAGCGGGCGCCGGAAGTCGATGGTTGATCATATTTTTCGCTATTCGTCTCCATTGTCTTCATTGTCTTCATCTACCATCGACAGTGCATGGCTATCGACTTTCATCAGTTCGCGCAACACGGTTGTTGCAAACGCGCCCTTGCGCAACATAAAGCCGGCGACTACGCTCTCGCCATCGGCGGCAATCTCCAGATCAGAGACCAACAACCGGCCCAGCCGGCGTGTGCCCTCGACATGCGCACGACCAAAGTCGTCGAGGGCGCCGTGGGCTTCGCGCAAGATTGCGGCTTCAAGTTCGCCAGCAGCAGCTTTGGCTTGCCACATCTTTGGCCCATAGAGCGGCGCCGTGAAGCCAATCTCCTGTGCCACATAACGCGGCTGCTCAACTGCGGCATCCACCACATCGAACATACCGCCGGTGGCATACTTCTTCGCCACGTCGCCATCGATCAGGTGGTCAAACGCGCCCGTGTCAAGACGGCGAGCCAGATAGCGATTGCACAGATAGCTCTGATAGGCCGAGATCAGAAAGCGCTGTAACCAGCGGTCGCGTTTGCCCCGCTCACCGTGCAGCACAGCCCATCCGTCGCGCACATTGGCGCCATTCTCACCCAGCCGCTGCGGGCCAAAGAAATTGGGCAGGCCACGCGCGCGAATGCGATCCACAATGGCGCTTGCACGAGCGAGCGCGACATCGGCTGGCAGCGCCAAGCTCGTGATGCGGATATGGAAGCGATTACCAAGCAGATGGCCTGGGCGCAGCTTGTTGGCGTGAAAACGCACCCAATTCACAGTGACCGGCAGATTCGCTTCAATTTGGCTGGCTGCGCTTTCCGCAAATGCCGCTGGCTTATGCCCAACACTCAGGCTAAAGGTCTGCGTCGTGCGCGCGCGTTTGTCCTTCATCCCGGCAAAACTGGCATCGCCTTTTTTTAGCCCAAATAGACGCTCCAGTTGCGTCGCCACCTCTTTGGTGGTGAGACCCACCTTGGTAAGGTTCACATACAAATGCTGCCCGTCGCCCTGGGCCGCATAAAGCGGCACCTCTTCGACGATAAAATCTTCCGGGCTGGCACGCAAAATTCCGCCAATCCCTGGCAACTCTGCCGACATGTAGGGCAGGCTTAACTCTAAGGTATAAGGTAGCATGGATGTTCTTGTGTGTGCAGGAAGGGAAGTTCCAAACCCTTCTATTTCTCGTTGCTAAAGACCATATGATAACACAGTGGGGACCCGGTCTTGGCGAGGAAACGGAATCCGGCTTCTTCAGCCCATCGACGGGCACTGCGCGCAAGCAAAAAGGCGGGGAAAAGCACTTCGTCGGTCATGCCCAGGCGACCGCCGGGCTTGAGCACCCGGCGCATTTCCGAGAGCGCCGCCGGCTTGTCCGGAACTTCGCCCAGCGTGGAGACCAGCAAAGCCATATCGACGCTGTCGTCGGCGAGAGGCAGATCGTAGAGGCCGCACTGATGCAGATGAACAAGATGGGTCACACCGGCGCCGGCAATGCGCGCCTTGGCACGCGTGATCATCGGGGCCTGTATGTCGACAGCGTGGACTGTCCCCTGTTCGCCTACCATGCGCGCCACTTCGACCGTGAAAAGACCGGCGCCGCAGCCGGCGTCAAGCACCACCATGCCTGCCGTGACACCGTACAGCCCCAACACGGCGCCAGGATCCAGATACTGGCGCCGGATCGGCACATCAAGCATCGCCGCAAACTGGTGAGGCAGCGGGTAAGGCTTGAGGTTCTGCGTGGCACGCATCGTGGCCTGCAAACCGGTTGCCGCGCCGACACCGGTTGCCAGCGTATTCACCACAAAGTTCACAAGAGGGTTCACACACACCTCACACAAATCATTGGGCTTCAGCCTCGGCTGCCGGTGGGAAACGAATCTTTAGTATGCCACCGGTGAAGGTGGCGCCACTGGCATCGCGTTGCGCCAGCACCGATGGCAGCAGCAACTCGCGCTTGAAATTGCCGATGCTCACAAACAGTTCGTCACCGCGCTTGGTAAGGCGCACTTTGTCCAATTCAACCTGCGGCAGCGGCAACTGCAGGACAAAATCATCACCCTCTTCGCTGACGCTCTGCGCCTGACCGGTAAAAAAGAGTTCGCCCGGATCCCGCTCGCCAAAGAGGCCGTTTGCCAATTCGCGCAGGCGCTCGATGCCAACCATCTCTTTGTCAAACCACCGTGAGCGAAAGATCGGCAGTGGATAGAAATCCCGTTCAATCTCGCCAAGGTAGCGTGCTTGAATTTCCTGCAAATGGTGAAGATAGCTATCAGCGCTAGGCTCCGCGATCCAGGCGTTGCCCACACCGTCGCTTTCGATACCGGGCAGGACGCGGTTGACCATCGCGGCGTCGACCGGATAGCCAAAGAGCGACAAATAGGTGACGGCGCGCGCGCCCTCCTTGAGCACCATCTTTTCCGGGTTGAGCACAATCCGATAGCTGGTGATGCTCGGGTCGGTCAGAACTTTTTGCAACTCTTTTACGCCCACCACGAGCTTGTCGAGGCTGCCAAAGATGTCTTTATCGGGCAAAAAGCGGCTGACCAAATTGGCGGCGATGCGCACCGGCGCGTCGCCCCACCCGCGCAGCCGGCCCACATACCACTGGAAGCTCTCCGGCATGGTCAGCAGGCGGATGGTCTCGCCCGTCGGCGCAGCGTCGACGATCACGCGGTCGAAGTGCCCTTCCTGGGCCTGTTTGTTGATGTGAAGAAGACTTACCACCTCTTCCATGCCCGGGATGATCGCCATTTCTTCGGCGACGGCCTTGTTCATGCCTTGCTTGCGCAGCAGGTTGCCCAAATAGCCCTGCATTTCACCCCAGTGCTCGCGCACCTCATCCAGGACGTTGATCTCCTGGGCAAAAAGATTCGGGACTAGCTCTTGGGGCTGGCCCTGCAACGGCATGTCAAAGCTATCGGCGAGACTGTGCGCAATGTCCGTGCTGACGACCAACGTGCGAAAGCCCAACTCCGCGCTGCGCACCGCAGAGGCAGCGGCCGTGGTGGTCTTACCGACGCCACCTTTGCCAAGATACAAAATGATACGCATAACTGTTTGTCTACTCCCTGCTAGATACCGGCAAAACCCACAACTGACTTAGCTTCGTTTTTTCCCTTGCGCATTGGCAATCAACAAGGCCAGGCCCGCGACCGCCAACATACCGGCCGCCACGCCATAGGCGGCGGCCCGGCTCAAGCCGAACCAGCCCCGCAGTTGCCACCAAAAAATGGGGACCTGCGCCCAATAGGTCCAGCGCATCGGCCAGCGATGGCCGATCTGCAGCGCATATTTGCCCATGTGGTTGTGGGGACTCCACACAACGATGTAGGCGCGACCGCCCACCAACGTTTTGGTGTCGATGGTGGGTCCTGGATAATAGCGCACGCGGGTGAGCGCATCGGCGATCGGCGCCACCAGTTCGGTCGGCGGCGGCGCCACCACCGCGCTAAAACCAACGGGCAGGGCAAAGGGCAACTTCTGGACATCGGCGCTGTAGGGGAGGCTTTGGGCAACCACGGCAAAGCCGGGCACCACGGCGCCGCCCACAGGCAGCACAGGCACGAGCATCTGCACGCGCAGCCGTTCGCCGGCACGGCAATCGGCGCGGTAGACATGCACCTGGCCGGGCTGGCCAATCCGGTTGAATAAGAGCCGTTTCGCTTGAAAGCTGGCCAGCGCCAGGCTAGCTGGCAGCGTGCCACCGGGCACGCCCGGAAACTCAGGCAGGCTACCAGCAAAGTCAGCGCCGATACGGGCAGGTTGGGTGTAGGTTACGTTCTTCACAGGATAGAGTCTAGCACCCGCGCATTAGTTGCGTCAATAAAGATGGTACGCACGTCGTCTATAGGGACTTATACGCAGGTAAACGGCGCAAAGTCGCGAGAAAGACGTCCTCGCCCCTTCGCCCCCAATTTGCGACGGGACGTTCAGCCAACAGTGTGATAGACTGATGACCAGGGCAAGCAAGAATAAGTGCTGCTTCAGGTTTTGCGCGGTGCTTTATGGTGGACCCAGAAATTTGGACAGTTCGAAGGGCTGATCCCATTGGGTCGTTCTTCTTGGTTCGGTTTTGTTTTCGTAAACCTACCTTACCAGAAAAACGACCCTCCTTTCAATTTCAACCAAAGAAGATACACTATTACTCATGTGCTGCTCGAAAGGAGCCTATCCATGCCATCAGCCAATTCCTCCTCCACGCCGCAGCACCACCGGCTGTCGCCCGACGCACAGCGCACCCCAGCGGCGCCGCTGTCGATTATGGACGACCT
>Ga0105047_10019835_pt1 | contig 10356 bp, 6 predicted proteins | sample MAT04_FD_78384 | JGI IMG/M metagenome (GOLD analysis project Ga0105047, IMG submission 78384) | Freshwater microbial communities from Lake Fryxell liftoff mats and glacier meltwater in Antarctica - MAT-04 (megahit assembly) | ecosystem: Environmental > Aquatic > Freshwater > Ice > Liftoff... | reverse complement strand
TACATCCGTTGACGAGATCGGCCTGAACGTTGGGGCCATCCACGCTCTTTGGACACTCAACGGGCTGAAACTGGACGACACATCGAAGGCCGTCAGCGCCGCTTCTGCGGCGTTGTCTCATCCATCCGCCGGGGTTCGTCGCAATGCGGCAGCTGTGCTGAGTCACTGGGATGATGGTGCACAGGCATTGCTGGCAGCCCATTCACTGACAGGTGACAACGACGCTCAGGTTCGCCTGCAGGGAATTCTGTGTCTCGCTGACATGGAGCCTTCCGACGAAGCAGGTCAACTGGTGGCCAAAGTTGCGCGCCGCGCCGATCTCGACCTGTGGGAAAGTAATGCGGTCACTGCCGCTGCGGCGACTCATGCTGTTTCCTTCCTGAAGGCTCTGGAGCAACCAGGCGAACAGGAGAATGCTCAGTTGAGCGACGGCGCGCTTCAAACCTCGGAGATCGTGGCAGAACACATTTCACGAGGGCGCCCGACGGCGGAGGCGATTCAGTCACTGTTGACGGGCCTTGAAAAGGCGTCGCCGCCGTTGACGGAAGTTGTCGTACGACGTCTCATTGCCGGCTGGCCGCGCGATTTTCGACTCAAATCCGACGAAGCAATGGAAGCGTCACTGCTGAAATTGCTGGATCGAGTTCCAGCGACTTCCAAAGGAAAGCTACTGCAGCTTGCATCGTTGTGCGGATCAAAGGCTCTGGAATCGTACGCAAAGGACATCGTGAATTCGCTCTTGATTGTCGTCAATGATTCTGAGGCTACGACTCCGGAGCGTATCAACGCAGCTAGGGAAGCCATTGGATTTCAGGCCGAGAATTCGGACGTCCTCAGCGCCGTGCTGGATACCGTCAACCTGCAGACGACGCCCGAACTGGCTGTGGGATTGATCGAGGCCGCCGGTGTCAGCACCGCAGATTCCACTGGCCTGCAGTTAGTGGAACGCACCGCTCAGATGACGCCACAGATGAAATCGGCCACCGTCCGCATACTGCTTGCTCGTCCCGCCACCACGACCGCGCTGCTCACGGCGATCGAAGCAGGCACGCTGGATATCGGCGACCTGACGCTTGATCAGAAACAGGCGTTGCGAGTCCACCCGGACAGGGAAATCCGCAAGGTCGCCGAAACACTGATGGCGGCTGGCGGCGGACTACCGGATGCCGATCGTGACAAAGTCCTCAAAACACTGCTTCCAATGTGCGAAGAGTCAGGTGACTCAGTTGTCGGCAAAGCCATGTTTGTAAAACATTGCTCTCGATGCCACATGCACGGCACCGAAGGCAAAACAATCGGCCCCAATCTGACCGGCATGGCCGTGCATCCAAAGCACGAACTGTTGACTCACATCATCGATCCCAGTCGCAGTGTCGAAGGCAATTTCCGCATCTACACCGTCGTGAAAACGGATGGTCTGGTCATCACCGGAATGATGTCGGGCGAATCCCGAACGGCCATCACGCTGATTGATGCTGAAGCAAAAGAACACAACATCGCTCGCGAAGATATCGAGGAGCTCGTTCGTTCCCGCAAATCCGTCATGCCCGAAGGTTTCGAGAAACAGATGACGGCGGAAGAACTGTCGAGTCTGCTCCAATTCCTGACCGACAAAGGCAAGTTTATGCCTGTGTCGCTTGATCGCTATGCCACAGCCATCAGTACGCAAGGACTGTTTGGCGGCGGTGATAACGGTCCCGATCGCATGGTGTTTAGTGACTGGGCTCCGAAGATCTTCAAAGATGTTCCGTTCATTCTGACCGATCCGCGGGGCAAGACGGTTCCCAACATCATCCTGCTGAACGGTCCGAATGGCACTTTGCCACCAACCATGCCCAAATCCGTAGTGCTGCCATGCAATTCAGAAGCGAAAGCCATTCATCTGCTCAGCGGCGTCGGTGGCTGGAGTTTCCCATACGATGCGAACAAGACTGTTTCCATGATCGTCCGACTGCACTACAAAGATGGTTCAACGGAAGATATTGAATTGCGCAACGGAGTTCACTTCGCCGACTATATTCGGCGTGTCGATGTGCCTGAATCCGAATTCGCCTACGCACTCGGTGGCCAGCAGATTCGCCGCCTCACTGTGACTCCGAAGAAGCACGACTTGATCGAGACCATCGAACTGGTCAAAGGCCCGGATCGCACGGCACCGATCGTGATGGCGGTGACCATCGAACGGATGTAATCCGCAGCGTACGCGGCCAGCGGGCGTCGAATTCAGGAATATTCCCGGTCGAAGTGAGTACCAAATCTCGATTTGTCCGCAATTCGTGCCAGACCAGCTGTACAAATCACGCGAGAAAGAACCACAATTGACGAAGCATTGTTCACCGAGCTCGATTTTTGGCCTGACGCATTTGCAGGAGAAGTTTCATGATGCGAATCCACAATCTGTTTTTCGGCCTGGTGTTCGTCATCGCCGCCTCAACTTCGACGGCCGACGAGTTCACCGAGGCCGATTTTCTGAAAATCCATGCGGAGCTGCAGCCCGATGATTCTGCGTTGTGGCGGTCAGTGCCGTGGAAGACGTCGGTCCTCAGTGCTCAACAGATTGCCGCCGAACAAAAGAAACCCATCTTTATCTGGGCGATGGACGGGCATCCGCTCGGCTGCACCTGAAACAATGGTGTGATCGACCGTGAGTCGACTTTCGCAGACCCCGCCGTAGTGGAATTCCTCAAAACCAAAACCGTTCCAGTCGCCATCGATCAGTGGAATCAACGGCGTCAGAAGGATTCCGAAGGCGAATTCTACCGCAAAATCGCCAGCCAGGGACCACGTCACGACTTTGAGAACGGCACAACCCAGGGGCTGTATATGGCAGCTCCGGATGGAACGTTTCTGGGGTATACGAATAATCGTGATCCCGAACGAATACACCAGATGCTGACAACAGCCCTGGCCAGGTTTCGACCGACTGACACCAGAAAACTGGTGGCTGAAAAGATCGACAAGCGATTTAATCTGCTGCCGCCGCAAGGTGGGCTGATCGTGCGAGTCTGTGCCAAAGTGATGGGCGGCTACGACGAGCCGGAAACTCACTTACAACAGATTTTTCAAACGTCTTTATCCCGGGACAATCTCTGGATCACGAAGGAAGAACACGAAGCACTCGCCGCTGGTGACTTTCCTGCCCGACTAGCACTTCGCATTGCTCAGTTTCATCTCGTGGATAACACTCGTGGCGAACCACCTTTCTGGGAGAAGTCTGAAGTCGCCTCGACAACGTTCGCGATTGATCGCGATCAAATCACGGGGCACGTGGAGCTGAAATCGGCGTCCGGCGACCGAACATATTCGGCCCGCCTGCGGGGACAAATGACGCTGACCGACGGAAAAATCACGCAACTGAACATGGTTGCCAATGGCGTGTTCTCGGGAGAAGGCCCGTACACAGGCGGAGCACCCAAAGGCCCGTTTCCCCTTGCGATATCGTTCACGCTGGCCGACGGAACGGACTTCGCAGATGCGATTCCGCCGCAAGCAGCGCGAGGTTGGGTCGATGGCTACATCCGGTAAGGCGAGCGGCAGATTTCTGGTTCCCGTCGAAAACCGGGGCTGGCGTGCTGTTGATTTAATGTGTTTTCGTAACCCGAAGCGTCAGCGAGGGTGCGTTTCGCCCGTGTTTTTCGGACAAAACCCCTCGCTTACGCTTTGGGTTGGTCTTAAATCAACAGTCCGCTAATGATCCCAGATCCGCGCAGAACCAGCAGCCTTGAGCGGAATCCAGCAATCTCACGTCGCCATCGTGAAGGCGGGCGAGGTCGCGGGCGATTGAGAGCCCGATTCCGGTGCCGGTCGAAGCACGCAGGTCATTGCTGAGCCTGCTGAATGGACGAAAGACATGGGCACGCTGGTGGGCAGCTATGCCGGGACCGGCATCAATCACATCAATCGTGACGCGGGATTCTGTGGTCGCACAACGAACAATCAGCGACTTTCCACTTGCAGCGTAGCGTTCGACGTTGTTGATGAGATTGCCCACAATCTGTTCGACGAAATCAGGATCCAGCTTAAGAGACTGCTCCGAGTTGCCTTCGATCTTCACCACGATTCCGTGCTCTGTCAGGGACGGCGTGAACCGATCCACGATCTGCCGCACAAGTGCAGCAACATTTGTATCGCAGGGAAGTGGTTCCAGTGTTTTACGTTTCTGACGCGCAAATGTCAGGACGTTGCCAATCAGGCGCGTCAACCGCTGTGCTTCGGACGTGATCACGGCCAGTCGTTGGCGCGGTCGTGCAGAAACTTCCTGTTCCGCCGCATCCAGGTCGCGTTCCAGCAGTTCAGCATACATGCGAATATTAGTCAGCGGTGTCTTCAGTTCGTGCGAAACCTGATTCACAAAACTCACCTGTTGCGTTGCCTCCCGGATATCGCGTGCATAGTCGCGGTACAGCAACCATGCCAGCACGACCAGTGTCAGCGTAAATGCCGAAAGCCCGGTCGCCAGCGTCAAGATGGCGCTGCGACCGGTTCCGGCGAGCAGTTGATCTCCAGCGACGAAGCACTGCAACCTCCACGATGCCAGCGGTGCGGCGACAGGAATTTCACAGAACGGCACGGCCTTCGCTGCAATTTCCGGCCCCCAGTCATAAACCGTTTCGGAAGCCGCATTGATCACTCGAAACGATGAAGTCAGTCGATCAACGGATGTCGATTCACTTTCTGTTTCCGGCAGTATAGAAACTACGTCAGAAATCCACCGTGAACGTTCCAGCGACGCTCCGACCAAATGCCCCGACGGACGACGTTGCCAGTAAACCAGATTCAAACCACGATCCCAATACCAGACAAACCAGCCGCTCGAAGAACGAAAGCCTGGTTTGCCGTCTGCTTGTGGCTGAATTGCAGCCAATGGCTCTGCAGCTTGCCCCGAATGTCGCGACGAGTCAGCAGATTCTGGCAACGGAGAAAAATCTCCACGTCCACCAGTTGCTTCCGCCAGAGCCACCGCATTCTGCAGATCACGTTCTGTGAACATTCTTGCAGCCTGACGCAGAAAACTCTGTTCAGTCCCATTAAGTGAATCTCCTGGGTTCGGATAGAGCAATTCGCCATTCGGAGTCAGCACAAAGACCTGAGTCACCTGAGGCGTCGAACGAATACGTCCACGCAGCAATTCGACGGAAAACTCATCAATTGCCGTGACTCGTTGAAGTCGACGTTCGGTCTCAGAAAACTGTCGTTCAATGACTCGATTCACGTCCTGCAGACGCTGCTCCATCACGCTGCGGAATCGCTGTTCCGTCATTGATTTCTCGTCCCGCGCGATTCGCACACCAAACCAGGTGAGCAACCCGGTTGGCAGCAACACAATGAGGATGATCAGGATGAGCGAACGAGATTTCATAGGCTGCATTTCATGGCATTACGACGGAGATGAATGTCCATCATACATGAACGCATGCCGAGCACAGCGCATAAAAATGCCCTTTGGGCGGTAAGCGATGTGCGGGGACAGAACGACGAAGAGAACTGGGGAATGCTGCAAGAAATTGGGTCATCTACTTGCAGCGAGTGTATTCTTCGTTCAACACTTGCTTTACCGAACCAAAGGGCGGCTGGGTATAAATATCCATATGCACAATCCGTGCCAGTATTTTCAAGGAATGTCAGAATCATCCTTTGCTTGAATAAACACAGGCTATTGGCTGGAACCGCCGAAATAGAGCGCCCAAAACAAAATCTCTCTTCGGCGCTGAACTCCGGTACATTGGTTGAATCTTCGGCGCTCAATCCGTATATTCTGCCTGACTTCAGCGCCGAAGCATGCGCCGAGGCCGTTTTTTCCGGGCATTGAACAATGGCATTTTTTCTTGCAGGCTCTCAATCGACGACACGCGACCTGCGGGGCGTGGTAGCTACGCTCACAGGAGTGGTCGTGGCATACTGTGTTACCATTCTTTGGTATGTCGCGACATTTCCGGATGTTGGGCTTCGATGTTTGCTTCCAGATGCGGAACCATTGCAGAATGGAGGAATCGAGATTTCGCAATGGATAGCGGGGCCTGGCGAGAATGCAGATCCCAAGCCCAGGCCCGGCGATCAGTTGCTTCGTTTGAATGGTCAGAAGATCGGAACGTTTCTGGACTTCGTCTCTGCCTTGCAGAGTCTCCGATTTGCCAAGATTCCACCAGGGGGACAGTTGGTTCCAGGTTCTGATCCCGGAGAACTGCAAGTTCCCCCATTGGTGGAAGTGTTCAGCCGGGACCATTCGCGCCCCCCTGAGCGGCTGGTTGAAATCGTCTATCGAAACACGCATTCGTCCAAACCAATGCTTGAAAACCGTATCTACGTTCCCGTACGTCCGATCGCCGTCAGTGAAGTCTCCGTGACGATTTTCTGGTTTGCGTGTCAATTGTCGATTCTCGCTGTCGCTCTGACGTCGTACTGGTATCGGCCTTTTGATCTGGTGTCTCAGAATTTCTGCCTGATGTGCTGTGCGTCCATGGGGGCGTTTGTGGCGGGCTTTCATTGGTGGGTTTTGGCTCGCAACCCTTTGCTCAATATTCCGTTCATCGTATGTGCCGCATCGCTGCCGGCATTGGTGCTGAATTTCTTCCTGGTGTTTCCTCGTGAATCCGAATTGGTTCGGACAAGGCGAACACTCATCCAGGTCGCCGTTCTCGGACCTGTGGCGATTTCAACCTTTCTGCTAGTGATTGTGTATTGGAGCAGTTGGAGTCTGAACGGGAGCACGACGAGTGGTGACTTGAATGTGTTTCAGAAACTTGCGGTCCTGACTCAGATCGTGTTTCGTGGTTCTGCGTCAAGCCTGGTTCTGGTGACCCATGCAACCGAGTTGCTGCATCTGCTGCGATCAACGGTTTATGCAGCGATCGTTCTTGCCTGCGTCTATTTTCTGCTCATTGTCTGCAAACTGGTCCATGCCTGGTTTACGATTGAAGTGCCTCGTGAACGACAGCAGGTTAATACGATCCTGGGTGCCGCACTGCTTTCAACAATTCCGATCGGCTACACACTTTACCTGGCATTTTTTCAGAAGATCGAGTTTGCGCTGGGCCGGGCACAGATTCCGATGTTCATCGCAAGTATGCTTTTCATGGCGGCGTACTCACACGGCATGTTTCGGCACCGACTGATGCTGGCCGAAGATCCCGAAGACAAGGGGCGTCGATACATCATGATGTCCGTGCTGGTTTCAGGTGGTTTCGCAACATTGCTGGCGTTTGGGGGGGTCGCCGCACATTCTTACAGTTTGCCGCTGAATTCATCAACCACGCAGCAGATCTCGCTGTTTCTGATTCTGCTGCTGGCTGCAGGCATCACACTCTGGGTACGAGATCGTCTGCAGACGGTAGTGGATCGCAGCTTCTTCAGCGAGAAGTATCAACTCGACCGCGCGATGCAACAGCTGAATCGGTCAGCTGCGTATTTGACTGAACCTTCCGGGATGGCCGACATTACTCTGAAAACCTGCCAGGACGTGATGGACGCCACTTCTGCCATGATGTTCGTGCGAGATGGTCAGGGTAGTTTTCGTCTGATTGGTACAAAAGCAACGTCTCAAGCGCCCGCTCAATTGAAACCTGAGCAAATCCCGGTTTTTGTGGCCGGAGAAACAGTGATCCGAAGGATTCCTCAGGCAAACCGCGACACCATGGTTCCTGTACAGCGCTTGCTTCACGACTTGAAATCCGAAGTGCTGTGTGTGATGGAAGGCGAAGGTGGTGTGCATGGCGTGATCATCCTGGGACGTCGCCGATCAGGCGTTGCATACACCGCCGAAGACATTGCTTTCCTGCATGCCATCGCGCAGATGAGCGTTCTGGCTTTGCACAGTTCCCGTGCCAATCAGACAATGGCACAGCTGGATGCCGAATTGAAAATGAAGATGGATCGTATTGCCGAACAGCAGCGCCAGATGGCGGTGCTGCGAGCGGAACTGACTTCTCTTCAACGTGATGCGGGACAGGCACCGGTTGTTGCATCAGAACAGGATTTTGACCGTGAAGGAATTCGCGGCAGCAGTATGGCTTTACTGACCGTCCTGTCGCAGGTGAAAAAAGTCGCGCGCAGTCCGTCCACTGTATTGATCCGTGGCGAAAGCGGTACGGGAAAGGAACTCCTGGCGCGCGTCATCCATCGGAACAGCGACCGCGCTGCTGAAAACCTGGTCTGTGTCAACTGCGCGGCATTGTCGTCCTCGTTGCTTGAGAGTGAACTGTTCGGCCATGTCAAAGGCGCGTATACGGGTGCCCATATCGACAAAGCCGGGCGTTTCATGGCGGCCGATAAGGGGACGCTGTTTCTGGATGAGATCGGTGATATTTCCGCTGAGACGCAGGTCAAACTGCTTCGCGTGCTGCAGGAACGCTGTTTCGAAGCCGTCGGCAGCGACAAGACTGTTCACGTCGATGTTCGCGTCATTGCGGCGACAAATCGCAACCTGGAAGACATGATCGCGCGCGGTCAGTTCCGAGCGGATCTGTTCTATCGTCTGAATGTTGTCTCCCTGACACTGCCTCCGCTGCGAGAACGTCCGGAAGATCTCGCCGAATTGGTGTTCTTCTTCCTCAGCAGGTCAGCGCAAAAGACAAAGAAGCAGATCCGCCAGATCGATCCGAATGCGTTGGCAGCAATTGAAGCACATGAGTGGCCGGGAAACATTCGCGAGCTGGAAAATGTGATTGAACGGGCGGTTGTCCTGGCCGACAGCGACATGATCACAATGACCGACCTTCCGGACGAGTTTCAAACGGGGCACGAACGCAAAACACAATTGGCCAGACTACCGGGCAGATCAGCAATCGCTGCATCCTCCGCGTCCACAGTGCGAAGTGTCTCGCGGAGGATCACAGACGGTGAAGGATTTTCTGCCACCGGTCGCGAAAGTATAATAACCGACTCTGAAGAACAGCTTCTGCGAGAAGCTCTGCGGATCGCCTCAGGAAACAAAGCTCTTGCCGCTCGCCGCCTGAATCTGCCACGCAGCACATTTTTCAGCAAGTGCCGGAAGTACGGAATCGGATAGGTGCCGTTGTCTGATATTCGACGTTGATTGGCGAGCAGCATACGTCAGCGATCAGCGCAACGTGGACGGGCCGGCGTTCCGGGCGCAACGTGGATGGCCGGCGTTCCTGATTCAGAGCCACAGAGATTTCTACCACTGCCCTGTGCCTCTGTTCGCAAAAGCAAAAGTTGAGAGGATTATTTTTCTGAGAAGATTTATCGCGATCAGCCGCAGGGCGCTGGCCCCGCTTCGTGCGTCGCAGAACCGGGGCTAGCGCCCTGCGGCTGATTGGGTTGCGGGCAAAGCCCGCGCCAGGACGATACCGGGAATCACGGTTGCGACAGCGGGTCACCGGGGTCGCCCGCGTAGACACTCAGGACGGCGAAGTTCGCCGGGTTGCCGGAGAACAATGCGTGGTTGGTCACGAGCAGCGACTTGGTGCGGCTGTCGAACGCAATCCCCGCAGGGTTATCGAGCGGCACGGCGTCACCAGGCTGGCTTGAAATTCGCCCGATTTCGCCGACGCCCGGCACCAGGATGGAGATTTGGTTCGAAAATGCGAGCGTGATGTACAATTCGCCGTCTGCCCCGAAAGCCAACTGGTCTGGCGCTTCGCCGGACTCGTAATCATACACAACTTCGAGGTCTGCTGGTTGAGGATTATTGACAAGCGGCAGGCGGTAGATAGTGCCAAGAGCGGGATCAACAGCCGAAGTCGTATTGGCCAGGTACACGAACAGACGGTCAGGGTCGAGTCGGATGCCGTTGGGGCCGAACGGGAAGCCACCACCACCTACGAACAGAGGACTCTGAAACCAGACTTGCGGCACACCGCCATTCGGTCCGTAGCGGAAAATCGTGGCCTGCAGGGAATCAGTCACATAGGCATTGCCGGAGTCATCAAACACGATGTCGTTGACGATGGGCGGAAAGTCGGGACCGGCAAGCGGGGGCAGGTCCGGTATCGGCGCTCCGTAAGAACCCTGATCGTAACCCTTTCCGTGTTTGGTGAAGCGAATCAAACCCAATTGCGTGCTGAGTGCGTAGATTCGCCCCTGTCCATCGATCGCGATGTTGCTCACTGCATGCTCAAACGCCAGTGCTTCTCCCTGGACGACAATCGTCTGTACGAGCGAACCGGTTTTCCGATTGTAAACCTGGATGGCAGACGGACCGGTACCCGCTGTGCCAAATCTTGCGGGTCCGGATACGAACACTGAATTGCCATAGACGGCAACTCCTTCGGGAAAGCAGGCTGTCGATTTAGTCGAGAATTGCCTTACGTGTATCTATGCACACTGGGTGTAATCTGCTATATTCCGATAGATCGGCCCCCGCTGAAACGCTTGGAAATCACGGACGCAGGCAAATGT
>Ga0105047_10019834_pt1 | contig 10357 bp, 7 predicted proteins | sample MAT04_FD_78384 | JGI IMG/M metagenome (GOLD analysis project Ga0105047, IMG submission 78384) | Freshwater microbial communities from Lake Fryxell liftoff mats and glacier meltwater in Antarctica - MAT-04 (megahit assembly) | ecosystem: Environmental > Aquatic > Freshwater > Ice > Liftoff... | reverse complement strand
GTTCGCGCTGGCCGCGCTAACAGTGTCCACCGTTCGACGGAACTTATTCTGGGCGTTCGCCTATAACATCGCTGGAATTACCTTGGCCGTAACAGGCCTGGTGACGCCACTTTGGGCGGCAGGCGCGATGATCCTGTCGAGCGTGTCAGTCATCTTGCAGTCATCGCGGCTGGCGCGATGGAAACCTGAAAAGTGAAGAGAGTAAGGCTATGACCGACGGAAATCGATTCCGGGAGTTGCTCGACGCGGTGCCTGACGCGATCATTGAAGCGGACGCGGCGGGCCGAATCGTCCTCGTGAACGAGATCGCACAGCGACTATTCGGCTATACGAGGGATGAGTTTCTGGGGCTGTCCATCGACTCGCTTGTTCCCGCGGCAATGCGCGGACGTCACGCGGACCACAGAGAAAGTTTTGGCCGGCATGCAACGACGCGGCCGATGGGATCCGGCCTGGAATTGCGGGCGCAAAGAAGAGATGGAACCGTGTTTCCGGTGGAAATCAGCCTGAGCCCTATTCATTCCGGCGACGGATTTCACGTGATCGCGACCGTCCGCGATGTCACGGCAAGGCGCGCCGCGGAAGAGCGATTTCGGGAGTTGCAGAACCGGTTTACGGGAGAATTGGAAGAGAAAAACCGGCAACTGCGGCAACGGAATGCAGAAGTGGAACGAAGCGACCGCCTGAAAAGCGAGTTCCTGGCGGGCATGAGTCACGAGTTACGCTCGCCGTTGCACACAATTATCGGGTTTGCGGAACTCCTGATTGAGGAATTGGAAGGGCCGCTGAATGACAAGCAAAAGCGGTTTGTCTCTCACATCCATCGAGATAGCCACCACTTGCTGGCGCTGATCAACGATCTGCTGGATCTGAGCAAAATTGAGGCGGGGCGGATGGAGTTTCATCCGGAGGAGTTCGCCCTGCGTCCGGCCCTTGATGACGTGGTGGAAATGATGCGCCCACGGGCGGAGGGGAAAGAGTTAACGCTGACAGCCGCGGTGGATCCGCGCGTCTTCGTAGACGCCGACAGATTGCATATGCGGCAGGTCTTGACGAACCTGTTGAGTAACGCGGTGAAGTTCACGGCGGCGGGCGGGACGGTAAGTGTTACGGCGTCCCAACGGTCGAACAGGATAGCCATTTCCGTGGCCGACAGCGGGGTGGGAATTGCCCGGGAGGACCACGAAGCTATCTTCGATAAGTTCTACCAGGTGGGTTCGACGACCAAGGGAGTTCGGGAGGGCACGGGACTGGGCTTGGCGATCACAAAGCGGCTCGTGGAGCAGCAAGGCGGCCGGATTTGGGTTGACAGTGAACCGGGGCGCGGGAGCACCTTCGTCTTCACCGTAAAGGCGGGCCGGAGTTCGACCGATTGCATTGGGCCGCTGGTGCTGATCATTGAAGACGAGCCGCGGGCGGGAGAACTCCTGGTGAACTATTTAGCGCCTGAAAAACTTCTCACACTCTGCGTGTCGGGCGCCAGGCAGGCCGCGATGATCGGGCAGGAATTAGAGCCGGAGGCTATTGTCGTCGATCTGGCCGGGCCCACCACGGAGGACTGGCAGATAATTCGCGATCTACGCGGCTCTCCGTTCCTCGCGGCGATCCCGATAATTGTCGTCTCGGCTGCCGAAATCGATGATGAAGCGCGGTCGCTGCATGTGGCCGCGCATTTGACGAAGCCGGTGGGCAAGCGCCAGTTGCTGGATACCTTGGCGCGCGTTGCGGGCCGGAAGGCCGACAGTTGATCTGCTGAAGGCGCTGGAAGGTAGACGGGCTGGCTCGAATGCGATTCGTAATAACCGTCCTCGGCTTCCTGTCCGCCACTCTCGGTGGTGCACAGGAGAAGCCGAAGAACATCCAGGTCAGCCACCTGGGTGCGCGAGGACATCTTCGCCGGATACATGGACGGCGACATGGCCCGTCACGCCATCGGGGTTAAGAAGCTGGAGGACATATTGGCCAGGAACCCCTAGGCCGCCGGCGCCGTGGGCTGGCAGGGCGGAAATGCGCGGCTGTCCGCCATTCGCGCCTGCGAAGCCGGCAACATGGCCGGTTTTGACGCCGATTATCCTAAATCCGGCAGTTGAAGCGGCCGGATCTGGTCAAAGTTGTTGAAAGCACGGCGTTTAGGGTTTACCGCGTCCTCACCCGCCAGTTTCTGCCGAGGAGTTAGAGGTTTAGGGAATGGAATCAATGGTTTGCGACGGCCAGGACCACCGAACTGCGATTATGCGAAAGCGCTCGGCCTGCTCGAACGGGCCGCCGCCAGTGCGCGGCAAATTCCGGCGCTCACTGTCTTTGGCGACATCCTTCCCCCGAAGCACCGGCGCGACGCGTGGACGAAGGTGCGCGAGCCCTATCTGGCTCTGCGCGAAATGCAGAAACTTCGCTTCGACAAATTTCCGCGGCATTTCCGCGGCGAAATCATGGCCGGATTGGCGCAGGCTGCCGAACGCTTGGGTGATACTGAGAACGCCATCGTGCTGACCCGCGAATTTGGTCGCCGCGCTTCCCGGGACGCCTTACGCTGTCTTTGGCAAAAACTGGCTGGACAAACCCGAATCGCGTGCCAAAACCAAGGTCGCCTGTTCCAACTGCCACGATGCCGGACGCCTCCAGGCGGTCCTGGCCGCCGGACCGCGGAACTAACAGCCCGTGGTTAAAGTACCTGATTTCTGAAAGTGGCCGAATTGGCAAATCGCGACGTTCACAGACGCCCTACAGCGCCTTTTCAGCGTCCAGTTGGCCGTTTAGTTATCCCCCAGAAGTGGTTCGAATCGGCCTTTCGGCCGAATCCCGACTTTAACCACGGGCTGCTAAGCGCTCATCGCCTTTTTTTCCGGCGATCGGAGCGGGACGTCTCCAACCGCGAGGTACAACTGCTCCAAGCTCGACTTGCGCTCGAAGCTCGGGAGCGAGCGGGTAAGGAAGATCTCCACGAGCAGACGGTCAAAATGCTTCCCGGCGCCCTCCCGGAGGATATTGTGGACCTCTTCAACCGACATCTTCTTCCGATACGGCCGGTCTGTGCTGAGCGCGTCGTAGACGTCGGCGACTTTAACGATGCGGGCTGAAATCGGAATTTGCTCGCCCCGCAGTCCGCGCGGGTAGCCCGAACCGTCCAGGCTCTCATGGTGCAACTCCACGGCGTCCAGGTACTTCTCAAATTGGACAACCTGTTCCAGCACCTTCCGGCCGATCGTCGGGTGCTGCTTCATTAGATCGAACTCTTCCTTAGTGAGGCGGTCGTGTTTGCGCAGGACTTCATCGGGTACGCCGATCTTGCCGATGTCGTGAAGCAGCGCGCCGACCCGGATGTCGTCGATCTGCTGCTGGGGCAGGCCAAAGTCGCGAGCCAGGGCCTCCGAATAGGCGGAAACTCGATGGCTGTGACCGGCCGTATAGGTATCTCGGGCATCCAGCAGAGCCACGATCGCCCCCATGAACTGGAAGTAGGCCTGCGTCAGTTGCGACTGCCCGGCTTCAATGGACCGGACCGCCGATTGCAACGTTTTTCCCAGCGCGTTCACTTCGTCAATCCGGCTGGACGGGATGTCGATCTCCGCGAGGTTCCCCTTTTCCTGCGCGCGGTGGCAGGATTCGGTGATCTCCTTCAGAGGCCGCGAGACGGCTCGTCCGGTCAGCAGTGCCAGACCCAGTGCCACCAGCAGGCTCAGGAGCGCGCCGCCGAGCATGATCCAGCGCGTCATGCTCAGCAGCGGACTGGCCATAGTGTCGAACGGGCGGATCAGCAGGATTTCCACCGGGTCATCCTTCAACGAGGCCGCCGAGCGGAGCAGGACGTGCGTTGTCCCGCCAATTTCGACCTCACAGGACGAGGATAGGTTGGCACACGGAGGCAGCGTCGCCCCGGCCGCGAGTTTGGCTCCGGCTCTATTGCCTGCCTTCTCCAGGACTTTGCCCTGTCTCGCGAGGAGATACGTGCCCTCTCCGATCGGCATGTCCCGGAGCCATTGCCGGCCCGTGACCAGCCAACCGGCCTGTTTGCCTTCGAGATTTAGCGGATAACTGTTCAGAAAGTAGAATTGTCCGGCGAACTCTATCAGGCGCCGGGAATCCGGCAGCGGCGCCTCCGGGGTCACCGGGCGCAGTTCCGTTTCGAACCGGCGGAGCATGGCGACCGGTGTTTTGTTTGCGTCGAAGATGGCGTAGATATCCTCATCAAGGGACTCGTCCAGCCGCCGGAGCCGCTCGGCTACCAAGTTCTCCTGCTGGCTGCCCGTTTGCCCGGCTAAAGCTTGCGGTATGCCGGCCGCGGCGGCCAGCAAGGACGCCGACCGGCGGAGCACGGTTGCGCCGGTCAGACCGGCTTTGTGCGTCTGCGCGTCAACCGTCAACAGTTCCTGCCGGATGTGGTCCCGCAACTGGTCCTGAACGAGATTGTCCAGGAGCGAAAACGAACTCAGGAAGACGATTCCCACCGGGAACGCCACGCGGGTAAAGATGTGCCGCGTCAGCGACAGCGACAGCGGCCGCCGGACGGCGCGTTGCTGTGGTTCCGATGACTGGGAAAACAGTCGCATTGATTTGGAGAGCAAGCGATCCCTTGCCCAATCCAGTCCATCGGACGATCCCCCCAAAAGGTTTAGGGTTTCTGATTGACTAACTCTGGAATTGTGTCGACTATCCGGATCTTATGGGTCCGGATGCGCCGCAGGGAGAACCCCTTGAACTCCGCTTCGACAATCAATCCATCGTTCGTTCCCGGCGCCGTTTGATCGAACACCAGGTTTCCGAGTGAGTAACAGATAACCCCTGTTTGATACTCCTCGCAGGGCTGTACGACATGGGGGTGATGGCCGATCACCAGAGTCGCGCCGGCTTCAATGGCGGCGCGGGCAAACTGTTGTTGCGACGGGTGCGGCGCCTTGGCGTACTCGAGCCCGGCGTGCATGGAGACGACTGTAACATTGGATGACTTCCGGATTTCCGCGATATCTTCGCGCAGGCGGACGATGTCCAGCCCGTTGATCCGCGAGTCGTCGTCCTTGTGGTTGCCGTTGCGCTGATCGTAGGTGTAGGCCAAAAAGCCGAACTTGACGGTATTGGCGGTTAAGATTACGCCGCGCCGGGCGGCGGCCTCGTCGCGGCCCACGCCGATGGCGGCTATCTTGTGCTTTTCGAGCCAGTCCAGGGTGTAGAGAACCCCGTATTCGTGCTGGTCGCGGGTATGGTTGTTGGCGATTGAGACAACGTCGATCCCGGCCAGTTCGAGACCTTCGATCGCCTCCGGCGGCGCTTTGAACACCATGCCGGCCGTGGGCGGCGTCCCCTTATCGGAAAAGGGCGACTCCAGGTTAAGGAAGGCGAGGTCGGCGGTTTTGAAGAATGGCGCGATCTTTCGGAACGGGAGGGCCGGATCCTTGGTTGCCCGCATTCGCTCGGCGACATGGCGGGAGAGCATGGCGTCTCCGCCGAAGACCAGGCGGTTGACCGGCGGGGGAACTTCGACGTCCTGTTTTCGCGGGACGGGCGCTTCCTTTGGCTTGGGGGCGCCGCCGCCGCAACCGATGAGGGCGAAGCAGGCCAGCGCCGCGATCTGTCGGCGCATCGGTCTAGCGGATCCCCGCCGCCGCGGCCTGGTCGAGAAACCAGGTGACCTGACCCTCGTGAAACCGCGTTAACTGGGCGGGCGAATCCATGAGCGACTCGGGGCCATTCCAGACTGACTTCAGCGCGGCGGCCTTATCCGCGCCCGTAACGAGCATCAGCGTCTGGCGCGCCCGCATCAGGACACCGGGGAGCAGTGTGATTCGGGCCACTTTGAGCTTTTCGACATAGACGGCGGCGGCGATGCCGTCCCGGTCCAGAATCAACGGTTCGCCCGGGAAGAGACTGGCGGTATGGACATCCGGACCCATTCCCTGCTGGATGATATCGAAAACCGGGAAGGCTCCTTCTTCTAATTGGAAGTGATTCCGGATCTCATCGGCATACCGTTCGGCCGCCTCCGAAACCGGTAGCTCGGCGTGCATCCGGTGGATGTTAGCGGCCGGGTATCCGGAGTGGGCGAGCCAGTTATCGTGGGCCAGAGTGTAGTTACTCTGCGGATCGCCGGGCGGGACGGCGCGTTCGTCAACCCAGAAGAGATGAACCTGGGACCAGTCGAATTCGGATTTGCTCAGAAACTGGAACAGCAGCTTGGGTGTGGCGCCGCCGGAAACGGCGATGGCGGCGGACTCCCGCTCGGACAACGCGGCGGAGAGGATTTGGAGCATGCGTTCGCCGCAAGCTTCGGCGGCGCTTTGCGGCTCGGCGCTCAGGACGGTCTCAAAGTTCATGTTTGGTAAAGCTTCGCACAACGGCGAGCAGGGTGGCATCGAAAGTCGGATCGGGCCCGAGGATACTGAGTTCTTCTTCCAGCAGGCCCGCGTCGGTGCGGACGGGATCGGGGACGCGGGTGGCCATGCCGTCGAAGCCGGTGGCGACGAGGGCTTCGCCGGCGTCATTGACTTCGAGCCGTTGGCCGCCGGCAATCAGGCGAATTCGTTGAACGCCGCTACCGGAGGCGGCGATCTGGGCGCCGGGCAGACGCTGACCGAGCCAGGCGGCGAGATACATTACGTCGGTTCCGGGGGCGCCGAAGCGGCCTTTGATCTCGACGCGGTCGATTTTGCCTACTAACTTATGACAAGCGCTAGTTTCGAACATCTGGGCGATGGTCTCGCGCCAGACGGTGAGCCGGCTCCAGGCGAGGTCCTTGATGCGCCAGCCCGCGCGGCGGCGGTTGGCGAGTTCGGTGAGGCCGGTGGGGGCGTCAACGAACTGGGCGGAATCGATGATGAGCGGACGGGCCAGGGGAAGCAGCGTCTGGAAGTCGGGGCTGAGGATCAGTTGGGCGTCACGGATCCAGAGGAGGACCGGGAGGTCGGCGACGGTGAGGCCGAGGGCGACGGCGTGGAAATCCGGGATCCGGTCGCGAGTGGCGGTGAACTCGATCTGCTCGCAGCAGAGTTGCTGGCGGCGGCCGAAGGCGAGTTGGCACTGGGCGAAGACGCGGGCGGAGAACTCCGGTTCCCGCTTATCGACGAGCCGCAGGACGACGTAGCGGCTGGGGTGACTGTGCATGAGATCGCCGAGGGTGCCGGCGAGATCCTGTTCGTCGTCGCTAGTGGTGGCGACGAGGAGTGTCATGGAGCAGGCACGGACGACGGCGTAATCGGTCGTTGCCTGACCGAGCTCTTTCCAGACGTTGGCGAGGTCCTTGAGGAGCTTTTCGGAGCTGATTTCCTCGATGACGGCGGGCATTAGAGATCGCCTCCATGGGTGGAGTGTTGGCCGCTAGTGTCGTGGGGAGCGCAGGCGCGGTTGGGCGCGGGGTGCTGGCTCGGCGTTTTCGAGATGCGGCTTGTCGCGGTGCATGCATTTCGCTGGGGCGTCGTTTGCGATGTGCCGTTGGCCGCGGGGCGTTGGCTCGGCGTTTGCGGGTCGCGGCTTGTCGCGATGCATGCATTTCGCTGGGGCGTCGTTTGCGATGTGCCGTTGGCTGCGGGGCGTTGGCGCGCCGTTTGCGGGTTGCGGCTTGTTGCGGTGCACGCAGTTCGCTGGCGCGGCGTTTGCGGGTTGCGGCTTGGCGCGGCGATTGCCGTTCGCTGGGGCGGCGTTTTTGAGATGCGGTTGGTTGGAGGCATCAGGGGACCCTCCATTCGTGACCGCGGCGGGCGAGCATGTCGTCGGAGCCCTGGGGGCCCCAGGTGCCGGCGGGGTAGTTGGGGAAGGGGTCTTCGGTGCGGTTGGCCCATACGTCGAGGATGGGCTGGACGGCGGTCCAACTGGCTTCGACCATGTCCTGGCGCGTGTAAAGGGTCGCGTCGCCGACCATGGCGTCGACGAGCAGCGTCTCATATGCCGTCGGGGTGCGGGTGCCGAAGGATGTTCCGTAGTTGAAATCCATGGAGACCGGACGGAGTTTCATGCCGGCTCCGGGATGCTTGGAGGAGAAGCGGAGCGAGATGCCTTCTTCCGGTTGGATGCGGAGAATGAGCATGTTGGGGCGGGCGGTGTCGATGGATTCGCCATGGTCGCCTTCGGTTTTGAAGAGCGAATGGGGGACGGGGTTGAAGCGGATGGCGATGTCAGTGACGCGTTTGGGCATGCGCTTGCCGCTGCGGACGTAGAAGGGCACGCCGGCCCAGCGCCAATTGTCGATTTGGAACGTCACGGCGGCGTAGGTGTCGGTGTTGGCGGATGGCTCGACGCCGGGCTCTTCGCGGAAGCCGGGGAGGTCCTTGCCGCCGACGCGCGCGGGGCCGTATTGGCCGGCGACGGCGTGGTCATTGACTTCGTTGGGCTTATAGACGCGAATGGAGCGCAGGAGTTTGGCGCGTTCATCGCGGACGGCGGTGGATTCGAAGACGGCGCTGGGCTCCATGGCGACGGTGGCCAGGACCTGGAGCAGGTGGTTCTGGATCATGTCGCGGAGGGCGCCGGCCTTCTGGTAGTAGTCGCCGCGGCCTTCGACGCCGATGGACTCGGCGGCGGTGATCTGAACGTGGCTGATGTAGCGCCGGTTCCAGAGGGGCTCGAAGAGGGGGTTGCCGAAGCGGAAGGCGAGGATGTTCTGGACGGTTTCCTTGCCGAGATAGTGGTCGATGCGATAGAGCTGTTCTTCGGCGAAGTACTCGTGGAGTTGAGTTTCGAGTTCGCGGGCGCTGGTTTGGTCGTGGCCGAAGGGTTTTTCGACGACGAGGCGACGCCAGGCGCCGTTGGCCGATTTGGCGAGACCGGCGCGGCCGAGACCGCCGGCGGCAGGGCCGTAGTGGCTGGGCTGGGTGGACAGATAGAACAGGACATTTCCCGCGGTTTGCCGGGCTTTGGCGATCTCTTCGAGACGAACGGCGAGCCGTTTGTAGCTGTCATCGTCGGTGACGTCGCCGGCCATGTAGAAGAGGCCGCGAGCGAAGTCATCCCAGAGGGCTTGGTCGAAGGGGCTGTTTTCGAGGAACTCCTTGACGGAGGCTTCCATTTTGGCGCGGAAATCGTCGTCGGACATGGCAGTCCGAGAGATGCCGATGACGGCGAAGCCCTGCGGGAGGCGGCGTTCGAAGGCCAGCCTATATAGCGAGGGGAGTAATTTGCGCTTGGTCAGGTCGCCATTGGCGCCGTAGATTACAACGGCGCAGGAAGGGACGCGGCGCTCGAACCGGAGCGGGTCCTGAAAGGGATTGGCTTGCGCCATATACTCCAATCTAACACCCAATTCAGGGGAGGGAGTATTGCCGCGATGAGCTGTTTGCATGGATGTCAATGTGCTCATGGGTGTTTTCCTCCTTTTTGGGGTATTCGGTTCGATTTCGGGCCGGCTAGAAGAGCCGGCGGTTGACGAAGCCAATGGTCCTTGACGCGCTTTTCTTGCTTTCGGCGGCGCCGGGGGCGAGTTCGGCGGCGTCGCGAACGGCGGCCCAAGCGGCGAGGGCGGTGGCCATGGTGAGGTCGTCGTGATCGCCTCTTTGGTTGGACTGCGCGCCGCAACCGGAGAGGCCAAGCATCTCATTGACCCAGGCGGGAACGCCGGGCAGGGCAGCGGGACAGATGATGCAGCCGGCGGCGACCATTTGGACGAGGCCGGAGACAAGGTCGCGGCGCGGGATGCCGGCGAATCCGCCGTTGAGTTGGGTTTCGCCGGAGCCGGCGGTGATCATGACGGGCTTGATGGCGAGGTTGTCCGGGGCGACGCGGCGGAGATGGTCGACCATCGGAACGCCGGGGCCGCCGGCGTCGATGATCAACTGCATGGACGGCGCGGTGTGCGGACTTTTGTCCCGGTGGCGGGTATTGATTTGGATGGCACGGGCGCCGACGATACGCGGGATTTCTTCGTAGCTGGTGTTGAGCGGATAGCGTTCGACGGAACGGACCATGAGTTCGGGAACGAACAGGTATTCATAGGTTTCGGCGCAGCGGCCGAGGAAGTTCCATTGGAGATGGAGGATGGATAAGGCGGAGTGATCCTGGCGTTGGCCGAGGTCGAGTCCGAGATACCATTCCGGGGCCGGGACGGGGCCGCGTTGGTTGAGAAAGCGGCGGGAGGCCGGTCCGGTTTGTTGTTGCTGTTGCATAAGTTTTTCCTTTTGGTCGACGGTTTTGAAAACGACGTTGCCGGTAGCATCCGGATTTTCCGGGTTGTACGGAGGTTCCGGAGGCCGGATTAATCAAGTAGCCAGGCACCGTTATTCGGGCTTTGGCGCGGGGACGTGGTCTTTGAAGAACGGTTCGAAGAACCAGGCGTCGGCGCCATCGCGGAACATGCGTTGAATGGTTTCCATGTTGGTCAGGCGGTCGGCCGGTTGGATGAATTCGCACATGAAGTCCTGGCGGTAGCGAATGGGATCCT
>Ga0105047_10019831_pt1 | contig 10357 bp, 10 predicted proteins | sample MAT04_FD_78384 | JGI IMG/M metagenome (GOLD analysis project Ga0105047, IMG submission 78384) | Freshwater microbial communities from Lake Fryxell liftoff mats and glacier meltwater in Antarctica - MAT-04 (megahit assembly) | ecosystem: Environmental > Aquatic > Freshwater > Ice > Liftoff... | reverse complement strand
GACGACCGCGAGGCTTCTGTGGGCCAACAGCGCAGCCAGGCGCAGGTAGACCAAGCCGAGGCTGATCTGTACAACGCCAAAGCGCAGTTCGACCGTACCAAGGGCCTGCAGTCCAAAGGTTTCCTGAGCCAAGCGGCTCTGGATACTGCAGACGCACAACTCAAAAGCGCAAAAGCGCAGCGCGACCAGGCCAGTGCCGCCAGCCGCCAAAGCGGCTTGGCCCAGAGTTTCACCAGGGTGACGGCTCCGTTTGACGGCTGGGTATTGCAAACCAATGCACAGGCGGGCGACTTGGCCGTGCCCGGCACGCCTTTGCTGGTGATGTACGCGCCGCTGCCCTTGCGCGTCGTGGTGCAAGTACCCGCCTCACGGGCGGCGTTGATCGGCCAGGCTGCCAACGCACAAATACAGGCAGCATCCGCGCAGGGCGATGTGTGGATCACGCCCAGCGCACGCAGTGTGATTCCTTCGTCGGACCCCGTTTCTCAGACCACCGAATGGCGCCTGGAACTGCCTGAAGCGCAAAGCGCAGGTCTTGTCCCCGGCCAGCAGGTGCGGGTGAAACTCAGCGCCGATCAGGCGGCCAACCGCAATTTGTTGGGCGTGCCAGAGCAGGCCATCGTGCGGCGCGGCGAATTAACGGCGGTCTATGTCAAGAGCGGCGAGACGTTTAGCCTTCGGGCAGTGCGCTTGGGGCAGCGGCTTGGCGTGGACGGCGTGGAAGTTCTGGCTGGCTTGAAAGCAGGCGATGTGGTCGCGCTGGACACCGTGCGTGCGGCACAACTGCCTGCAAGCAAGTAAGCCTTTGACCTGAAAGACACCACCATGCACACCCCTGAATCATCGACCCCTAAACTGGGTGCGTCCGGTCGCATTGCCGCAGCGTTTCAGTCCAATGCGCTAACACCCCTGCTGGCATTGGTTGCCCTGCTGCTCGGCCTGTTCGCCGTGATGGTGACCCCGCGCGAAGAAGAGCCCCAGATCAATGTCACGATGGCAAACGTGCTGATTCCCTTTCCGGGTGCCAGCAGTGCCGATGTGCAAAACATGGTGGCCAAACCTGCCGAGCAAGTGCTAGGCCAGATTGCCGACATTGAGCACACCTACTCGGTCTCGCGTCCCGGCGTAGCGGTGTTGACAGTGCAATTCAAGGTGGGCGTGCCACGCACCGAAGCGCTGGTGCGCCTGTATGACGTGCTCAACGCCAATCAAGACTGGCTGCCCCGAGGTCTGGGCACCCTGACTCCTATCGTCAAGCCCAAGGGTATCGACGATGTGCCCGTGGTTGGTATTACGCTTTGGAGTCCGGAAGGCAGTCCCGCCAGCGATTTGGAAACCGTGGCACACACCCTGGAGGGCGAATTAAAGTCGGTGCCTGGTGTGCGCGAGGTCACCACCATAGGTGGCCCTGGAAAATCCATCCAGATTGAAGTCGACCCCACCCGCATGCGCGATCGCGGAGTCGACCTGTTGGGCTTGCAAAAAACCATCGCTGCTGCCAACTTTGGCATGCCAGCGGGCGCTGTACTGGATATTCAATCCGGTAAGCCCGGCGCACAAATGCTGAGCATAGAAGCAGGCGAATTCATGCGCGATGCGGACGACGTAGCCGATATGGTGGTCGGTATCAACAAGGGAAACCCCGTGTTCCTGCGTGAAGTGGCCCGCATTAGCGCCGGCGCCCAACAGGCTCGCAGTTACGCGTGGTTCATGCAGGGCTCAGCCCAAGACGCCAATGCGCCGCAAGCCGCCAAACGCACGGGGCAGGCGCTGCCGGCTGTCACCATCCAGGTCACCAAAAAACCTGGTGAAAACGCAGTGGACGTCTCCCGCGCAGTGGGTGCGCGGCTGAAGACATTGCAAAACACCGTCATCCCAGGTGACATGAAAGCCACGGTCACACGGGACTACGGAGAGACCGCCGCTGAGAAGGCCAACAAGCTCATCCAGAAACTGGCATTTGCCACGGGTTCAGTCATTCTGTTAGTGGGCTTCTTCCTGGGCCGACGTGAGGCCATGATCGTGGGCGCGGCCGTGATCCTGACGTTGACGGCCACGCTGTTTGCGTCGTGGGCGTGGGGCTTCACGCTCAATCGCGTATCGCTTTTTGCGCTGATTTTTTCTATCGGCATCTTGGTAGATGACGCGATTGTGGTGGTCGAAAACATCCACCGCCACCAGCAGCTCACGCCGCACGATTCGCTCAAAGACATTATTCCGAGGGCTGTCGACGAAGTAGGCGGTCCCACCATTCTGGCCACGCTGACCGTCATTGCCGCACTGTTGCCTATGGCCTTCGTGTCTGGCCTCATGGGGCCTTATATGAGCCCCATCCCCATCAACTCCAGTTTAGGCATGGCCATCTCGTTGGCGATCGCGTTTACCGTGACCCCCTGGTTGGCGCTGAAGCTCATGCGCGAGCATGGCGCTGGGCACGCAGCACCGCAGAAAGATGGCACCCAGCCTGGCAAGGTTCAACGCGTCTTTGATCGCATCTTGATGCCATTGCTGCAAAGCAGCCGCAAACGCTGGTACTTGTTTGGCGGAATCATCATGGCCCTGTTGCTCTCGGTCAGCTTGACGCTGGTACCCGGCTCCATGGTGGGCGTGGTGCTCAAGATGCTGCCGTTTGACAACAAGAGCGAGTTTCAGGTGATTGTGGATATGCCCGCTGGCACGCCACTGGAAGATACGGCTGCAGCCCTGCAAGATCTGAGCGCCTACCTGGCCCAACAGCCCGAAGTTTTGAACCTGCAGGGCTACGCCGGTTCGGCATCGCCCATCACCTTCAATGGCTTGGTGCGCCAGTACTATTTACGCGCTGACGCCGAGCAAGGCGATCTGCAAGTGAACCTGGTGGACAAGCACCACCGCAGCGAAAAGAGCCACGCCATCGCCCAGCGCCTGCGCCCTGAGCTCGAAAAAATCGGCGCAAACCACGGCGCACGCGTCAAGGTGGTCGAAGTGCCGCCCGGCCCACCCGTGATGTCGCCACTGGTGGCAGAGGTGTATGGTCCAGATGAAGCCGGTCGTCAGGCGATGGCTGCCAACATAGCCAAGTCATTTGCTGCCACCACTGACATCGTGGGTGTGGACACGAGCCTGCGTGAAGACGCTCCCCGTGCATTCCTGCGGGTGCGCCGCCAGCGCGCTGAATCTCTGGGGATTCCGGTAGCTGCAGTAGCGCAGACCGTATCAGGTGCGCTCAGCGGAGCCGATGCAGCCTTTTTGCACGACGGCCAAAGCAAGTATCCGGTGCCCGTGCGCATTCAGCTACCGCTGGATCGTCAAGTGGGTCTGGAGAGTATTCTGGGGTTGTCGCTGCGCGCAGCCAACGGACAACTGGTGCCGCTGTCCGAGCTGGTAACAGTAGAGAAAGGCATCATCGACAAACCGCTGTTTACCAAAGACCTCAAAGGCGTGAGCTACGTGTTTGGCGACATGGGGGGCAAGCTGGATTCTCCGTTGTACGGGTTGTTTGCCATCCGCACCACCATGGATAAGGCAGCGGCGGCCACGGACGCCAAGATCGGCGAATACTGGATCAACCAGCCCACCGATACGTACCGCGGCTATGCGGTCAAGTGGGATGGTGAGTCGCAGATTACCTACGACACCTTCCGTGATATGGGCGCGGCCTATGGCGTGGGTCTCATCTTGATCTACCTGCTGGTGGTGGCGCAATTTAAGAGCTACCTCACGCCTCTGGTCATCATGGCGCCCATTCCGCTGACCATCATTGGGGTGATCCCTGGGCATGCGCTGTTGAACGCGCAGTTCACCGCCACCAGCATGATCGGCATGATCGCGCTGGCCGGCATCATCGTGCGCAACTCCATTTTGTTGGTGGACTTTATTGAGCTTCAGGTAAGCCAGGGTATGGCCTTCCGTACGGCCGTGCTGCAGTCCGCAGCTGTGCGTGCCCAGCCGATTGTGCTTACCGGTGTGGCCGCCATGATCGGGGCCTTCTTTATTCTGGACGACCCCATCTTTAACGGATTGGCCGTGTCGCTCATCTTCGGCATTTTGGTATCCACCTTGCTCACCCTGGTGGTCATACCGGTGTTGTATTACGCGCTGTACCGGCGCCGTATGGAGTTGCGCACAGACGCGGCCCAATCAGGTACGTAACCCCACTCCACAGGAGACAAGCAACATGGCTCACATCGTTATCGTCGGCGCAGGCATAGGCGGCATGCCCGCCGCGTATGAAATTCGCGAGTTGCTCGGCAAGGGACACCGCATCACGGTTGTCAACAACACCGACTACTTTCAGTTTGTGCCCAGCAACCCATGGGTCGCCGTGGGCTGGCGCCAGCGGGAAGACATCACACTGCCCATTGCGCCTTATCTCGCACGCAAAGGCATAGGCTTTATCCCCAAAGGGGTTGAGAAGATTGATGCGGTGGCAAACCAGCTCACCCTGGCGGGCGGCGAAACACTTGCCTATGACTACCTGGTTATTACCACTGGCCCCAAGCTGGCATTCAGCGACGTGCCAGGTGCAGGACCCGCATCGCACGGGGGCGGCGGCTTTACCCACTCGGTGTGCAGTGTGGACCATGCACAGGCATTCTTTGCCGACTATGAGAACTTTCTGAAGAACCCCGGACCGGTCATTGTGGGTGCCATGCCGGGTGCCAGTTGCTTTGGGCCGGCCTACGAGTTTGCTTTTATTCTCGATACCGACCTGCGCCGTCGCAAACTACGCCATTTGGTACCCATTACCTATGTGACCAGCGAGCCCTATATTGGCCACCTGGGTCTGGCTGGCGTCGGCGACAGCAAGTCCATGCTCGAATCCGAAATGCGCAACCGCGACATGAAGTGGATCACCAACGCCAAGACCACCAAGGTGGAAGAAGGCAAGATGTTCGTCACCCAGCTCGATGACCTGGGCAACGTATACAAAGAGCACGAACTCGGCTTCAAACTCTCCATGATGCTGCCTGCATTCAAAGGGGTAGAGGCAGTCGCGGCTGTGCCCAATCTGTGCAACCCGCGCGGCTTTGTCATCATCGATGAATTTCAGCGCAGCAAGGCGTACAAGAATATCTACTCAGCTGGGGTGTGCGTGGCTATTCCCCCGGTAGAGGTCACGCCAGTGCCCACCGGCACGCCCAAGACCGGCTACATGATCGAGAGCATGGTGGGTGCCATCGCCCACAACATTGCCGATGACATCAACGGCGGGCCCGCCAATGCGAAGGGTACCTGGAACGCGATCTGTCTGGCCGACATGGGCGACACGGGCGCCGCGTTTGTAGCACTGCCCCAGATTCCCCCGCGCAATGTGAATTGGTTCAAGAAGGGCAAGTGGGTCCACTTGGCCAAGATTGCGTTCGAGAAGTACTTCATACGCAAGATCAAGAAGGGCAATTCTGAGCCCGTGTATGAGAAGTACGTGCTCAAGGCCTTGGGCATTGTGCGACTGGTCGAAAAACCTAAATCCTGAATTTTTTAACCCCCTCACTTAACTGGAGAACACCATGACCGTAGAACGCTACATCCACCTGTTTGCAGGTATTTTTATCCTTGTTTCACTCTCACTCGGCGTGCAGGGCAGCCCCGTTTTTGTCTCGCAATGGTTTTTGGCAGTAACTGCTTTTGTGGGTGCCAATTTGTTCCAGTTTGGCATTACTGATGTATGCCCCATGGGCTGGATGTTGAAAAAACTTGGCGTCCCCCAGTCCAAGGTGGCTTGCAGCCGCTAAGAACAAAGCCCTGTGACCAAGCCAGCTTCCCGCTCTGGAGACAATATGCCCCTGACTACTCCGGAGAACTGCATGAAAAGTGTGTTGAATGACCAAGCTGCGCGCACGGACGTGCTCAACCGCTTACGCCGTGCCGAGGGTCAGCTGCGTGGCATCCAGCGTATGGTGGAAGAAGGCGAAGACTGCCTGAAGATCGGGCAGCAGTTTTCGGCCGTGCGCAAGGCGCTGGACAGCACCTATCTTCGTATGACGCTGTGCTTTCTGGAGCAGGAGCTGGAGGGCCGCATGCATCCTGATGCAGGCCAGAAGGGCGACATGGATGGCATGTTCAAAAACCTTGAAACTATGCTGACCCGCCTGCGCTAAAGCGCTTACGAACTGGTGTTCTTATCTTTGGTAGCACAGGTGCTCCAGCCCAGCATGGCATAGGGTGGGCACCACCCTATGGCCGCTGTAGCCAGAGGCACCACGCCCAGCCAGCCCCAGGCACCTATGGTGCCAGTGGCTGCAAGGCCAATCAACACCACGCCAAGCACTACGCGTGCAATACGATCTATGCCGCCGACGTTGGGTTTCATACAGAGTCCTCTTTCATTGCCAATTGGGCCTTTTTGGAATCTTCTTCTATGTGCCGCTTGAAGTACATAGCGAACCAAACGGCCATGCCCAACATAAAAGCGATCCCGATCACGCTCATCAAGCCGTAGTCGGTAGAAAAAAGATCGGTCAGCAATTTCATTTAGACGCTCCTTCCGGGTTTCGATATGGCCTACTGTTTAGTAGAACCTGTCTTTTAGGATACTGGATGGGGTATCTTTCGACATGACTTATATCAACCAATTGTCAGAACAACCAAAAGAACTTGCGATAGTTGGCAAAGCCTAGCCTGCGCCTATTTCTTCACATAAATCTGGTCAAAGCTTGCGCCGTCGGCAAAGTGGTCGGCAGCCGCTTTGTCCCAACCGCCAAAGGCTTGTTCAATAGTGAACAACGGCAGCTTGGGTAACTTGGTGGAATACTTGGCGATCGCTTTTTCAGAAATCGCGGGGCGGTAGAAGTGTTTGCCCGCGATATCTTGGCCCTCTTCGGTATAGAGATACTCCAGGTAAGCCTGGGCCACGACACGGGTGCCCTTTTTGTCCACGTTTTTATCCACTACGGTGACGGCGGGCTCGGCCAGGATGCTAAGGGACGGGTAAACCACGTCCACCTTGTTGCCGAACTCTTTCTCCAGCAAGTAAGCTTCGTTCTCCCACGAGATGAACACATCACCCTGGTTGCGCTGCGCGAACGAGATCGAAGAGCCCCGCGCACCGGTGTCTAGCACCGGCACATTGCCATACAACTTTGCGACGAACTCCTTGCCCTTGGCGTCGCTGCCAAACTTGCGCTTGGCAAACTCCCAGGCCGCCAGGTAGTTCCAGCGCGCTCCGCCGGAGGTCTTGGGGTTGGGGGTGATGACGCGGATGCCAGGCTTAATGAGGTCGTCCCAGTCTTTGATGCCCTTGGGGTTGCCCTGGCGCACAACCAGGACAATGGTGGATGCATAGGGGGAAGAGTTATGCGGCAGGCGTTTTTGCCAGTCTTTGGGAATCAAGCTCCCCACTCTGCCCAGCGCATCGGTGTCACCGGCCAGTGCCAGTGTGGCGACGTCGGCATCCAGTCCGTCAATGATGGAGCGCGCCTGTTTGCCCGACCCGCCGTGGCTTTGTTTGATGCTCACATCTTGGCCGGTCTTGGCCTTCCAGTGTTTGGCAAAAGCGGTGTTGAATTCGACATACATCTCGCGGGTCGGGTCGTAAGAGACGTTAAGTAGTTCAACCGGCTTTTGGGCGAATGCGCCCAAGCTGGTGCCAGCCCACACGGTGGTGAGAGCCAGTGCGGTGAACAGGCGGCGGGAAGGTGAAAGTTTGACCATGCGGAACTCCAGACAATTGCAACGCAGAAGTGCGATGGGTTGGATTCTGGAATCGTTTATTCAAAACTTGAACGACTGTATTTTCAGTTCTACATAACTAAATCATCTATTAACCAAACAATTCCCCCCGTGCCGCATCCGTAATCGCCACCACACAAGGATGTGTAATGCGTCGTTCTACCGAAACGGCATAAAACTCGTCCACCAGTTCATCGGTGCGGCCAATCACCTCCACGCCAAACTGGGCCACGGTGTCCTGTTCCATCACGGTGGGGGCCATGAAGGCGCCACGCCCCTGGCGACCAAACGCATTCATAAGCGCGCCATCGTCGAACTCGCCAATGATGCGGGGGTGGATGCTGTAGCGGGTGAGCCAGCCTTCGAGTTGCTGGCGCACCGAAGCATGTGCGCCTGGGATGAGTAGTGGGAAGTCATTCAGGCACTGGGGAAACGGTCCTTTGAGTTGACCCTTGAGCGACGGGGCGCAAAAGAAACTCATAGAAGCGCTGCCCAGCGAATGGTTGAAGGCCTTCACGTTGAGTCGCTTGGACATAGGCTCATCCGCAATCACCAAATCCAGGCGGTTCAGTGCCAACTGGGCCAGCAGGTCAGGGAACTTGCCCTCGTGACAGACCAGACGCACAGGCTCGGAGATGGCCAGCGCCGGCTCCAGCAGCCGGTAGGCAATCGATTTTGTGACTGAGTCTGCCACGCCAACTTTGAAATCCAGCACCCGCTGGCCGCCATGGGCCTGGCGAAGAGCTGTTTCCAGCTCAGTGCCCAGTGCGAAGATCTGGTCCGCATAGCCCAGCGCGAGATGCCCGTCCTCCGTCAATTCGAGATTGCGGCCGCTTTTGCGGAAAAGCTTGCGGCCGAACCAGTCTTCCAGCAGCTTGATCTGGCCAGACAGAGTTTGCGGTGTAGTGTGTAACTGCTCGCCTGCGCGCATGATGCCGCCCGCTTTGGCCGTCACCCAGAAGTAATGCAGGTGTTTGAAGTTCATGTTGATCCAATACTTCGGTTTAATCGAAGTTAAGTTGTTACAAATACGAATTTACACGAAGCATTTTCGCACCTACATTCACGCTTCACCAGCCCCTATTTGAGTTGGAAGGAGAAAGACCCATGCGTTTAAGTACACGAGGCCGTTTTGCCATCACAGCCATGATTGACCTGGCTCTGCGCCAGACCACCACGCCGGTGCCGCTACAAGACCTGGCTCAACGCCATCGCATTTCCATGTCGTATCTGGAGCAAATGTTTGCCAAGCTGCGCCAGCACGGCTTGGTAGAAAGCACGCGCGGTCCCGGTGGTGGCTACACGCTGGCACGCACAGCGCACAGCATCTCGGTGGCCGACATCATTGGCGCGATTGAAGATGGTGTGGACCCGCGCAGTGACGGCGGTATACGCGAAACTTCGCCCAGCGCCCAAGCCATGACACAGGATTTGTGGGACGCGCTTCAGATCACCGTGGTGGCCTACTTGAAGACCGTGACTCTGCAAACCCTGGCCGAAGAGCAAAAAGCCAAAGGCTTCCAGGTGCAAGAGCGCCGACCAGTGCAAAAGGGTGTGTTTACGAAACCCAAACAAGACAAGTCACGAGCCAACACGCCCAACTCGGTGTTTGCACTGGCGAACGCGTGGTCTAGCAAGGCCTAGAGGCCAACGACAGCGGCACCCTTGCGGTATTCGTCGGGCGTAGTCCCCACTAACCGCTTGAACATGCTGATGAAGCTGGATGCGCTGCCGTAGCCCAAGTCCAGCGCGATGGTCTCTACTGTCTGGCCGGACTCCAGCAAGGGCATGGCTTTCACCACCCGCAGGCGCTGACGCCACTCTGCAAACGACATGCCCAGGTCTCGCTGGGCGCGGCGCATGAGCGTGCGTTCGGTGCTGTGGGCAGCCTGCGCCAACTCCGGCAATGTACGGTTATCGCCCGGCTGGGCCTGCAACATGCGCAACACTGCGCCCAGCGCCGGATCTTCCGAGCTGGGCAGGTAGCTACCAGCGCGCGGTGCCTGCACCAATTGATCCAACAGCACTTGCAATAGGCGCGCACTCTGTGGCGTAGCCGGCGCGTCTGCCGCTTGCTGGCACAGGTGTTCCAGCAGCGCACGGACCAGAGGGCTAACGGTCAACGCGCAAGGCGTGCCAGGCAGCACCCCGCAACCCGGACGTGCAACGTACAGCGAGCAGTGGTGGGCTTCCATCCGGTTTAGCCCCACATGTTCCAGATCAGGCGGCAGCCAGATGCCATATTGCGGCGGCGCAAGGTAGTGGTGATCGGCAACCTTGACCTCCATGACTCCACTGAACGAATACACAAACTCGCCCCATGCATGCTGGTGCAGCGGGTAAAGCCCCTGGGCGGGCACATAAGCACTGCGGAACATGATGGGCGCTGGCAGCTGCGCGCTGTGCAGCGGGACTTCCAGTTTGGGAGACAGTATGGGCATGGTGAAGGGCTCGACGAAAAGGATTGGCGGCTGCGCGCTATAACTTGTCTGGTATTCACTATATCAAGAAAAGCCGTCAAATCAATAATCGTTCCATCGCTAACAAATGCCGGGAAGATGACATGGATACGCGTAAAGCGCTCGACGGGCAAGCCATTGAACTAATGCTGATGCTGTGCCTGGTGTGGGGCCTGCAACAGGTGGTGCTAAAGGCCACCGCTGCCGACATTGCGCCGATTTTTCAGATCGCACTGCGCTCAGGTGTC
>Ga0105047_10019830_pt1 | contig 10357 bp, 6 predicted proteins | sample MAT04_FD_78384 | JGI IMG/M metagenome (GOLD analysis project Ga0105047, IMG submission 78384) | Freshwater microbial communities from Lake Fryxell liftoff mats and glacier meltwater in Antarctica - MAT-04 (megahit assembly) | ecosystem: Environmental > Aquatic > Freshwater > Ice > Liftoff... | reverse complement strand
CTCAATCCGAGTTTCCGCGGCGTGATCTTTGCCGAGGGCAAGCTGGCCGTCAGCGGGACCGTGCGGGGGCGCGTCACGATTGCTTCGCGCGCCAACACGGTGATCGTGCATAACCTCATCCAGGCAACGAGTCCGGGTATCACCACCGGGACGTGCCGTGCCGACGATGATGTCATCGGACTGTTCTCCGGCGGGTACGTCATGTACGCCGACAACACGTTGACCTCTCCGCAGTGGCGTCGGACCAATACCGACGGCAGCGTGTGGACGTGGCCGCGTAAGGATTTCGACCCAGCCGCGAACAGTCCCGACCTCGCGATTCACGCATCTCTGATGTCGCTGGTCTCGGTCGTGGCCGAGAACTCGTCGGTACCGCCCGGCCTCCCGGCCAATCGGTTCGTCAACCGCGGCACCGCGCGCATGATCGGCGGTCAGATCCAGCAGCGTATCGGACAGACCGGAACCATGAGCGGCACGAACCTGCACGGTTGGAACGGAGACCTGTCGTTCAATCGCTGCTTGCTGCAGTACCCGCCGCCGTACTTTCCGACGACCGGCCACTGGTCGCGCAGCCAGTACTTCGAAGTCAATCCGACCAACTTCTCCCCGAGCGCCTGGTTCACTGGCCGATAGCGGCGGTGTTCATGTGTACCCGATGCGGTGGCGCATTGCCAACGCCTTCGGTACTGCGACGATGAGCGGCACTGCCGCGGCAGATCGCACTGGCGATACCGCAACGGAACTATGCATACAGTCACACCAACGGCGTCAGCACTCCCGCTCGAACCTCCTCTTCGCCTTCGCGACGCGACACGTCGCCCAACGGGGCGCTTCCGCGTAGGAAGCGCCCCGTTGGGCGACGCGCGGCGTCGTCGACGGGCCTGACAGCACCCGCCAGCCACTCAGAGCGAGTAACCCACCCGCGCGTACACGTAACGACCGTTGAAGCCGAACGGCGACAACCCCGAATACCGGAACACGCCGAAGGTCCCCTGGCCACCGTAGTTGGTCGCCACATCGCCGCGATCGATGTTCTGGTCCGGGTACACGTCGAAGACGTTGTCCGAACCGAGCGTGATCGTGGTGCGCCGCAGCAACTTGTACGAGGCGCTGAGATCGGTGATGAACTTGGCGCCATAGGTCTGGTTGGGCACCTGCCTCGCGGTGCCGGTGGCGCGCAACGCAATCGACGTGACTTCGCCGAAGCGCTGGGTGCGGGCCGTAAGCGTGAGGTTCTTCCGCTCGTACATGCCGGTGAGCAGCAGGTTGTTGCGCGGCTGGCCCACCTCGATGCGGCCACGCTCGGCTTGCCCGAACAGCTGCTCGCCAAGGTTGCCGAGCTGCGGCGGCGTATTCACCACGACCTTCGTCACCTTTGTCCTGTTCTGGTTGTAGCCGGCGGTCAGGCGTAACAGGCCGTTGCGCTTCAGGTCGATGCCATAGTTGGCCACCACGTCGAGGCCGGTGGTCTTGGTGTCGATGGCGTTGGTGAAGTAGCGGCCGCCGTTCACAGCGGGGAGGCCGTTCGCGGCGAAGAAGGCCTGGATGCCGGGGCCGATGAAGTTCTCCGACAGGACGACGCGGTCGGTGATCGCGATGTCGTAATAGTCCGCCGTGATCGTGAAGCTCTTGGTGGGCTGCATCGTGACGCCTACGCTCAGGTTGACCGAGTTCTCCGGCGTGAGCGGACGTGCCCCCAGCAGCTGCGCTTCGCGGCTGGCCACGGGCAGCGTCTTGATGTCCACCGGCAGGCCGTTCACGAACGTGGTGGCTTGCGACGTGAAGAAGCTTTGTTGTAGCGATGGGGCCCGGAATCCCGTGGAGGCCGCACCGCGCAACGCGATCTTGTCGGTGAACGAAAAGCGTGACGTGATCTTGCCCGTGGCCTTCGACCCGAAATCACTGAAGTTCTCGAAGCGGCCCGCCACCCCCACCAGCCACTGCTTGGTGATATCGCTTTCCAGGTCGACATAGCCGGCGAAAGCCGTGCGGCTCTGGTCGACGGCGTCGTTGGGCGTGAACCCGGGGAACACCTGGGAGCCGGGTAGCGCCGGTGTGGTATTCCCGGCGGTATTGCGCACCGGGTTGCCGTTGATGTCCAGCACCGGCGAGCGTCCGTTGACCCACGAGGCCTCCTCGCCCGCTTCGATGCTGTAGTTCTCCCAGCGCAGCTCGGCGCCGCTGGAAACGCGCAGCGGACGGTTCTGCACCTGGAACTCGCGGGTCACGTCGAAATTGGTGAGCGCCTGGCCGAAGCCCAGCGTACCGGCATTGAACGTGGTAGGGCTGCTCAGCCCCAGCGAGGCGTTGTTGGAGTTGCTGATGATGAACTGGAAGTCGTTGCTGCCGTATACCTGGCTCAGATCCCAATCCCACCCCTTGGTGGTACCCTTCGCACCGACGCCGCCCGATATGTCGTCGATGTTGCTTTCGATGTTCGGGAGGAACCCGTTCGGGTACAGCCTCGCTATGACCTGCGTGGTTTGCGTGGGGCGACGGAAGAAGCCGGTCGAGCGTCCGTCTCGACGACCGAACGACCCGAAGCCATACAGTTGCAACGTTTCGCTCACATTGTGCGCCGCATTCACCATACCGACCACGTCGGCGGTAGCGGCATCACCCGACCAGTGCGTGGCACGATTGGCGGTGGCCTCACGCGGATCAGTAGCACTGAACTGCACGCGCGGATCGCTGAACGAGCGGTTGGTCATGGCGCGATTGCGGTACTCGACGCCGGCGTGCAGATAGCCGCCATTCGACCACGTGATACCCTGGTCGGCCGTGGCGGCCACGTTGCCGCCGTCATTGCGCCGGCCAAGGCCTTCGACGTCGGTGTTGAACTGACCGGCCTGCACGGAAGCCCCACCGGGGCTCGCACCCTTGAGGATGATGTTGATGACGCCGGCGATGGCATCGGAGCCGTACTGTGCGGCGGCGCCGTCGCGAAGGATCTCGATGCGGTCGATCATCGAGGCCGGAATGGCGTTGAGGTCGACCGCCGACGAGCCGCGGCCGATGGTGCCGTTGTTGTTGACCAGAGCGCTCGTGTAGCGGCGCTTGCCGTTGACCAGCACCAGCGCCTGGTCGGGGCCCAGGCCACGCAGCGTGGCCGGCCGTACGTGGTCGGTGCCATCGGACACGGCCGGGCGCGGGAAGTTGAGGGAGGGGGCGGCCGCCTGCAGCATCTGGGCGGTCTCGACCCGACCGGTGGCACGCAGTTCGGTGGCGTTGATGACATCGATCGGCACCGGACTGGAAACAATCGTGCGCTCCCCGGCGCGCGACCCGGTCACGGCCACGGCCTCGAGCTGGGTAGTGGACTTTTCCAGGGAAAAGTTCTGCGTGACCGTGCCGCCGGACGTCACGACGATGGTTTCGAGCTTGCCGGCGTACCCGAGCATGCGAACCCGCAGCGAGTAGGTGCCGGGACGGAGCGAGAACCGGAAGCTTCCGTCGGCCCGGGTGAGGGCGCCGATTTGCGATCCTACAATCCCCACCGAGGCGCTCTGCAATGGATCGCCCGCCGGGGCCACGGTGACCTTGCCCTGCACGGTTCCCGTGGCCTGGGCCTCGAGGATCGAGGCGCCGCCAAGGGTTGCCAAGCATCCTGCCGTCATCCACCGAACCACACTGCGTCGTGCAAGTTGCATGCGACGTTCTCCGACTGAGGGGAAACCAGCGTCCCGACCCTGATGGGCGCCAGTATAACATCCCGCCGAACGCCTCGTCCCGCAATGACGGCGGACGGAACCGTGGGTGGGCGGTCCCCGTGCAGGAGATTCTGGTGGTCGATCTCCGCTCAGCGCTTCTCCACGAAGAACTGGTACATGCCCCAGAACGTGGCGGGGTGACGTCGTTCGAACTGCGCCCAAGCGTCCAGGCTGCCACTGGCATCGGACGCCGGATGCTCACGCCGGAAGGCCTGCTGCACGTTCACCGACAACTGAAAACCAAGGAACCGCAGTTGCAGCGCGTCCAATTCTTCGGCCAGCGCCGCGATGGTATACGTGCGCTCCTGCACATGCATCACGAGATCACGGCACCCACTGAGCGAATAGAAATCCGTGGAGTCGGTGACGGTGCGTGCGTCATGATTGTCCGGGAGCGCCAGCAGCAGCGCACGACAGGAACGGACGTCGTCGTCGGTGCCCGCCAACTGGTGTGCGTCGATCAACGCACGGGCTGCAGTGACCGCCTGTCGCGCAGTTTCACTGTACAGCGCGATCTTCAGAACGCCGTGCGGGTGTAGTCGCTGTACCAGCTGGGCCCATCCGGCGCGCGGATCGCGCATATGATGAAGTACGCCGGAGCAGAACACGATCGCGAACTGTTCGCGCAGAGTATCGAGGGCGAGAATGTCACCCTGCATGAAGTCCACGGTGTCGATGCCCAGATCGTGTGTCATGCGTGCCGCGTAGCCAAGGCTCGCGCTACTCAGATCGAGCGCCAACACGCGCGAATCCGGAAAGCTGCGCGCGGTATGCGCAGCCTGCCGACCCGTGCCGCAGCCCGCCACCAACAGGCGGAGTGTATCCGGCGGTGCTGTGCGCCCGGACAGTTCGCGGATGAATGCCGCCACACTGGTCACACGCGGGGTGCCCAGCGAAGTCCACCGCGGATACGGGTGCGCTTCGTACATCGCACGTACCCGCACCGAGGCCTCGGTGTCGTCCGTCGCCTGAGGTGGCGACAGGGTGGGCATATCCGCGGCCAAGCGCCGCTCTTCGAGTCGTTCGTGTATGTGTTGCGCCACCGTTGGCGTTACCCACAACCCGAACGGCTCCCATGCGGCCGACGGCACGTGTGTCAGATGCTCCCAGTGCGGGAGGAGCGTGAGCCGACGATAGAGGGCATACAGGAGCAGCATGGGCGCGGGCGCGTCTACCGCGCCCTCGTAAGGTGCGATGGTGCGTTCGGCCAGCCACGTGGAGAGATGCGCACCGGCCGCCTCGACGAACTCCCGCTCGTCGGTGCCCTCATGCCATGCGTATTCGCCGTTGAACGCTGACTGCGCCAAAAGATGGACCGCCTCCCAATGCCACTGCTCCGCCGGCGTCTCTCCGGCGAGGAACGCGAGCAGGGCACGACGCGCAAAGGTGGCGACGCGCTCGACACGCGACTCCGACAGCACCACGCGTGGCAGCACGGCACGCACCAAGGGCAGTCTCAGAAACGCCCGCAGGACCGGCGCCACCTGCACTTCAAATACGACCTCGTCGGGCACCGTGCTGAATTGCTCGAGGGCAGCGAACTCCGGCGACGCCACCACGAGCCCGATAGCGGCGCGCGCCACCTGCTGCGCGTCGATGGCGCTATCCTGCAGCAGCTCGAGCAGCACGCGCTGTATGACGTGATTGCCGCTGTTCAGCGCGACGCCTTCCAGGAGTTGGGCGAGCAGCTGCCTTTCCTCGTGCGCGGAGTGCGCCCGATCAGACACACCAATGGCATTGAACAGCAGGATCAGGGCTTCGGTGGTACGGCCGGCCGCATGCAGCGCCAGCGCCTCGCGGGTGGTCGACATATCACGGAAGTTAAACGCTATTGACACGGACTGGCGTCACGGCAAAGCTTGGCCTGTTTCGCAGGACGGTCTTCACTCCGAGGTTGCGGTGGTTGCAAGTGCCAGTACGAGGGCGGCCGAATTGCAGGCCGAGAAAGGGATCTGGCGCGTGATCGCGGCGGCGTCCGCGGGGACGATCATCGAGTGGTACGACTTCTTCGTGTTCGGTGCGCTGGCCGGAATTGTCGCCGTCGAGTTCTACCCGCCCGGTGACTCCACGGCGAACTTCCTGAAGGCGCTGGCAACGTTCGGTGCAGGCTTCGCCGTGCGGCCGCTGGGTGCGCTGTTCTTCGGGCGGATCGGCGACATGGTGGGGCGGAAGTACACGTTCATGGTCACGCTGCTCCTGATGGGCAGCGCGACGGCAGCGATCGGGCTGATCCCGACCTACGCGCAGATCGGCATCGCGGCGCCCGCGCTGCTGGTGCTTTGTCGGCTCCTGCAGGGATTGGCCTTGGGCGGCGAGTACGGTGGTGCCGCCGTGTACGTGGCCGAGTACTCACCCGACGGCAAGCGCGGGTTTTACACCAGCTTCATCCAGACCACCGCCAGCATCGGGCTCTTTCTGTCGCTCGCCGTCGTGCTCGGCACGCGCACGCTGCTGGGTGAGGAGACGTTCAAGGCGTGGGGCTGGCGCCTGCCGTTTCTCATGTCGGTGGGGCTGATCGCCGTGTCGTATGTGATTCGCCGGCGGATGCAGGAGTCTCCACTGTTTGCCATGCTCAAGGCGCAGGGGAAGACCTCCACATCGCCCATTCGCGATTCGTATCGGACGGCGGCGCAGTGGAAGACGTTCGCCATTGTGTTGTTCGGCGTCACTGCCGGCCAGGCCGTCATTTTTTACACGAGCCAGTTCTACGCTCAGATCTTCATCGAGAAGGTACTGAACGTTCCTTCGGCCACGACCAACATCATCGTGGCGGTGGCCATTCTCGCGGCAACGCCGGCGTTCGTATTCTTCGGGTGGCTCTCCGACCGCATCGGCCGCAAGCGGATCATGATTACGGGCAACGTGCTGGCGGCCGCGAGCTGGTTGCCGATCTATCACGCCATGTCCGCCGCGGCCGATCCCGTTCGCCCCGTGATCCTTGGCCTCCTCGTGTTCACACAGGTCATGTTCGTCGCGATGACCTATGGACCGATTGCCGCGTATCTGGTGGAGGCGTTCCCGGCCAGGGTGCGATACACCTCACTGTCGTTGCCCTATCACCTTGGCAACGGGTGGTTCGGTGGCTTTACGCCACTCATTGCGGCCTCGCTCACGGCGTCGACCGGCAATCGGTACGCGGGGCTCTGGTATCCGATCGCCATCACGGTCATGACCGCCATCATCGGTGGGCTGTTCGCGCGCGAAACGCGCAACACGTCGACCTGGCACGAACTCGACGATCAGCTGCCGAACAAATAACGGGCGAAGTACCGCGCCCCCCTTCATCTTTCCTGAATGACTACTGCAGCTATCGACATTCAGGGCATCGTCAAACGCTACGAGCATCACGTGGCAGTGAAGTCGCTCACGCTCACGGTGCCGAGGGGCGCCGTGTACGGACTGCTCGGCCCCAACGGCGCCGGCAAGACGACGACGATCCGCATGCTCCTCAACATCATCGCCCCCGACCAAGGCACGATTCACGTGCTCGGGGTTCCGCACTCGGATCCCACCCTCGTCGATCGCATCGGCTACCTCCCCGAAGAGCGTGGTCTGTACCGCAAGATGCAGGTGCGGCGCGTGCTCAAATTCCTTGGCGAACTGAAAGGATTGGGCGGCAAGTCATTGGACGGCAAGATCGACATGTGGCTGGATCGGATGCAACTGCGTGCGAACGGTGAAGACTGGGGCAAGGCCAAGGTCGACGAACTGTCGCGGGGTATGCAGCAGAAGGTGCAATTCATCGGCGCCCTGCTGCACGATCCCGAGCTGGTGATCCTCGACGAGCCGTTCAGTGGGCTCGATCCGATCAACGCGCAGGCGCTCAAGGACACGATCGTCGATCTGAAGAAGCAGGGACGCACGGTGATCTTCTCGACGCACATCATGGACAATGCCGAGCGGATGTGCGACTCGGTGTGCATCATAGCGCGCGGTGAAAAGGTGCTCGATGGTGGTGTGGCCGAAGTGCGCGAGGCCCACGGCGCGCGTATGGTGGCGCTCGGCCTCGATGGGGCACCTTCGGCGACCGTGCAGACGGTACTGGCCAATCGCCAGCTCGTGGCACGCGCCGACGACTCCAATCGCTTCCTCGAGATCGAGCTCGCGGCGGGCGCGAAGGCGCAGGACTTACTGGCCGCGCTCGTTGGTGCCGGAGCGCAGATCGAGCGGTTCGAGCTCGTGCGTCCGTCGCTGCATCGCATCTTCCTCGAGAAAGTCGGGGCCACCAACGTCGAAGTGGGGATGACCGGTCATGGGTAAGCTCTTTGCGGTAATTCGCCGCGAGTATCTCGAACGTGTGCGTTCGAAGTGGTTCGTGATCGCGACGCTGTTCGGGCCGGTGTTCTTCGGGGCGATCATGTTCGTGCCGGCGCTCATTTCTTCACGTGAAGAAGCGTCGGCGAACGGTACCAACATCACCATCGTGGATGCCACCGGCACCGGACTCGGCGAGCGCGTGTCATCGCGACTGGCCGGCGGGGTGAACGGCGGCACGACGGCACCCACGGTGAACGTGGTGGCCACCGACGCAATCGCGCCGGCCGAATCGCTGGCCACGCAGCAAGTGATATCGGGTAGCGTGAAGGGCTACCTCGTACTGGATACGCTGACCGCGTCGGCGGCGAAGGCGCGCTACGCGGGCAGCAATACCACCGCGCTCTTCGACATGCAGCGCATCGAGCGCGCGGTGCAGCGTGAAGTGCAGATGATGGCGTTGGAGAAGAGCGGCGTAGATGCGGAGGTGGCCACGAGCGTGCTCAGTCGCAGCGTGAACGTCACGACCGAACGCCTCACCAAGACCGGTCGCGGTGGCTCGGGGCAGATCAACTTCATCTTCGGTATCGCCGTCGCGTTCGTGCTGTACTTGACGATCTTCATCTACGGGCTGAACGTGTTGCGCGGCGTGCTCGAGGAGAAGCAATCACGGGTGGCGGAAGTGGTGATCGCCAGCATTTCGTCGTCGCGCCTGCTGGCCGGGAAGGTCATCGGCGTAGGTGGAGTGGGGCTCACCCAGTTGGTGCTGTGGCTTGCGATGAGCGTGGTCATGTACAAGGTGCGTCAGCCGATTCTTGCGAAGTTCGGGGCCGATACGATGGCGTTCAGCATGCCTGACATCTCGCTCGGCGTCGGGCTGGTCGTGCTGGCCTTCTTCGTGCTCGGCTTCATGTTCTACGCAGGGTTGTTCGCCGCCGCGGGTGCGACGGTGAACAGCGAGCAGGAGGCACAGCAGGCGCAGATGCCGGTCGTGCTGCTGCTCGTTACCAGCATCACCTTCTTGCAGAATATCCTGACGCAGCCGGAGAGTACGCTCTCGCGGGTGCTCTCAGTGCTGCCGTTCAGCGCGCCGATCGTCATGCCGTTGCGCATGACCGTGGCGCCGGTGCCGGCACTGGAAGTCGCGCTCGCACTGCTATCGGTTTCGCTGGGCGCGGTAGGGAGCGTGTGGTTGGCCAGCCGGATCTATCGCGTGGGCTTGCTGATGTACGGCAAGCGGCCGAGTATACGCGAGGTGGTCAAGTGGATCGGACAAAAGTAGGGTTTTAACGGTGAGGGGCGCTAGGAGTAAAGGGCGCTAGGAATTGGGGGCGCTAGGAGTGAGGGGCGCCAGGAGTAAAGGGCGCTAGGAATTGGGGGCGCTAGGAACGAACGGCGCTAGGAATTACGGGCGCTAGGGATGAACGGCGGGAACGGCGAATGGCGTGACACACAGAGCTCATGGACCACTCGCTGTTCACGTCGTTTGCCGTTTCGCTCCTAATTCCTGGCGCCCGTAATTCCTAGCGATCGTAATTCCTAGCGCCATTTATTCCTAGCGCAGTTCGCAGCTAAAATCAAAGCTCTTTACCGTAGCGCTTCGTCGAAGAACTCCGCGAGCATGAGCACGAACGGCTGCGCGGCATCCGGCAGCGACCATTCGATACGCTCGCTCAGTAACTCGCCCGGATCGCCGCGTCCGCGCCAACGCGACACGTTGCGCGCATCGGGGTTGACCACCCAGTACTCGCCTACGCCGTCGCGAAGATAGAGCTCGCGCTTGATGTGGTAGTCGAGGCGTGGATTGCCAGGAGACACCACTTCGACGATAAGCAGAAGATCGTGTAAATCGTACGGATACGCGGGCCGTTTGCCGTCCGTCACGCGCACTACGAACACATCGGGCTGCACCCGATTGCGCGTGCGGTCGCCGCGTCGAACATCCGCTGGCGACATCATCGCCCGCCCGCCGCCAAGTGGCTTGAGATACTCGCGCAGCAACGCGTAGAGTTCGCCCACGACCAGCTGATGCGTGTCAGCAGGCGCGGGCGTCACGTGCAGCTCACCGTCGATGAGCTCGTAGCGCTGGCCATCGTCCTCGAGCGCATCCAGCATCTCGACGGTCCACTCGATTTGTATCGCGGGCATGGCCATACGTTACGGCACTCGGCGGGAGGGTGGCAAGGGTTCATGGCACACCATGGCGTACACCCGTCAGCGCCTCGTCATCGATTCAGCACGCCACCCTGCCCGGCCTACTCGCCGGCGCCGTACGCCCGGATGTAGTCTACTTCCAAACGGAACGGTCCGTCCTTGGCATCCGCCATGTACAGGGCCACGCCACGGATGCGCGCGAGGTCGATCGGCGAGGCATTCACCGCCTGTCCGAAGAT
>Ga0105047_10019828_pt1 | contig 10358 bp, 6 predicted proteins | sample MAT04_FD_78384 | JGI IMG/M metagenome (GOLD analysis project Ga0105047, IMG submission 78384) | Freshwater microbial communities from Lake Fryxell liftoff mats and glacier meltwater in Antarctica - MAT-04 (megahit assembly) | ecosystem: Environmental > Aquatic > Freshwater > Ice > Liftoff... | reverse complement strand
CGACCGTCAGTTCCTGCACGTTGATGTTGGTGCGCATCAGCCCGGTCAGCTGCGGCGGCAGGTCGCCGATGAAGGTCGGCTGAATGCCCGAAGCGTCGACGAGGCACGGGACTTCCACCGCCGCATTGCTGGGCAGCGAGGTGATCACCCCGTTGTTCCGCACGTTGCCGTAGATGACGCCCGGCTCGCCGGTCCACACCGAGTTGACGATCTCGGAGGCGTATTCCTTGGATTGCTTGACCTCGATGGTGTTTGCCTTGCGGTACTCCTCCGACGTGGTCTTCCAGCGTTCGATCTGCTCGACGCAGCGCTTGGGATATTCATCGAGCGGGATACCGAACTTCTCGATCAGGTCGGCGCGGCCTTCCTTGATGAAATACGGGGTGTACTCGGCGAAGTGCTCGGAGCTTTCGGTGACGAAGTAGCCCAGCCGGGTGAGCATCTCGTAGCGCACCTTGTTGGGGCAGCGCGGGTTCCAGGTCGGTTTTGGCGCCCGGCCCTCGCGATACGCCCGCACCAGGTCCGGATAGAGGTCACGATAGCTGCCGTCCGCCTGCCGATGCTCGAACTTCAGGTAGAACGCCATGTGGTTGATGCCGGCGGCGCGGTAGCGAATCTCGTCGTAGGGAATGCCAAGGTCGTTCGCCAGTTCATGCGCCGTGCCCTGCACCGAGTGGCAGAGGCCGACCTGCTTGATGCTCGGATACTTCTCGGCAATGGCCCAGGTGTTGATCGCCATCGGGTTGACGTATTGCAGCATCACCGCCTCGGGGGCGACCTGCAGCATGTCCTCGCAGATACTCCACAGGTGCGGCACGGTGCGCAGGCCGCGCATGATGCCGCCCACGCCCAGTGTGTCGGCGATGGTCTGGCGCAGGTTGTATTTCTTGGGCACCTCGAAATCGACGACCGTCGAGGGCTCGTAGCCGCCGATCTGGAAGCAGACGACGACGAAATTCGTCCCGTCCAGCGCCTCGCGCTGGTTCGAATAGGTCTTCACCGTCGCCGGCACGCCCAGCGTGTTCACCAGCTTGGATGCGATGATCTCGCTCTCTTCGAGCCGCTGCGGGTTGATGTCCATCAGCCGGATTTCGGCCCCGGCAAGGGCCGGCCGCTGCAGGATGTCGCCGACGATGTTCTTCATGAACACCGCCGAACCGGCGCCGATGAACGTGACCTTCGGATTAGCCATTCCAGTCTCCAATGATATGCTTTCGCGCCCTCAGGCGGCGATCTCGAAGGCGGCACGCACGAGCCGCCGCGTGTAGTCGGTCTTGGGGTTGGTCAGCACGTCTTCCACCGCTCCCTCTTCGACCACCTTGCCATTCTGCATCACCATCACCCGGTGGCAGAGCGCTCGCACCACCTTGAGGTCGTGCGAAATGAACAGGTAGCTGAGGCCGCGCTCGTCCTGCAGCTTGCGCAGCAGTTCGATGATCTGCGCCTGCACCGACAAGTCGAGCGCCGAGGTCGGCTCGTCGAGCAGGATGAACTCGGGCTCGAGCGCGATGGCCCGCGCGATGGCGATGCGCTGCCGCTGTCCGCCCGAGAACTCGTGCGGGAACCGGCTGAGGATATTGTCGGGCATGCCGGAGTCGCGCAAAGCCGCGCGCACCCGGTCGACCCGATCCCGGCTGTTGGCGCCGATGCGATTGACGATCAGCCCCTCCTCGAGGATCTGGCGGATGCTCATGCGCGGGTTCAGCGAGGCGAACGGGTCCTGGAACACGATCTGCATGCGCTGCCGCAGCGGCCGCATCTGCTCGCGGTTCTTGTCGTGGATCGACTGGCCGTCAAAGAAGATCTGCCCGCCCTGGTTGCCGATCAGCCGGATCAGCGCCTGCCCGAACGTCGTCTTGCCCGAGCCGCTCTCGCCCACCAGCCCCAGCGTCTCGTGCGTCTTGAGGTTCAGCGACAGGCTGTCCACCGCCACCAGTTGGAAGAAATCCGGCTTGAACACCCCGCCGCGCTTCAGCGTGAAGCTCACCTTCACCTTGTCGCCCGCGAGAATGGTCGGGGAATCCGCCGCGATCGGCTTGGCCCGCCCCTTCGGCTCCGAGGCCAGCAGGTGTTTCGTGTAGGCGTGCTGGGGATTGGCGAACAGCGCCTCGGTGGTGTTGTGCTCCTGCACCTTCCCGTGCTGCATCACATACACATAGTCCGAGAACTGCTTCACGATCGTCAGGTCGTGGGTGATCAGGATCACCGCCATCCCGTATTTCGACTTCAAATCCTTGATGAGGTTGAGGATCTGCGCCTGCACCGTCACGTCGAGCGCCGTCGTCGGCTCATCGGCAATCAGGATGTCCGGCCGGTTGGCGAGCGCCATGGCGATCATCACCCGCTGCCGTTGTCCACCCGACAACTGGTGCGGATAGGACCGCAACCGCGCCGCAGGCTCCGGGATCTGCACTTCCTCCAGCAGCTTTTCTGCCCGCTTCATCGCTTCGGCGCGGGAGATCTTGTTGTGCAGGTGCAGCACTTCGCACAGCTGCTGGCCGATGGTGTAGACCGGGTTCAGCGAGCTCATCGGCTCCTGGAAGATCATCGACACATCGTTGCCGCGCATCTTGCGCACTTCGGCTTCCGGCATCCCGTAGATGTCGCGACCGCCGAGCATCAGCCGGCTGTCCTTGCTCACCGTGGCGCGCTTGGTCAGCAGCCGCATGATGGTGCGCGCCGTCACCGACTTGCCCGAACCGCTCTCGCCGACGAGGGCAATTGTCTCGCCCTTGTGCAACTGGAACGACACGTCGCGCACCGCATTGACGACGCCGCCCTCGACCTTGAAGTCGACCTTGATCTTGCGCGCATCGAGGATCAGCTCACGACCATGGGCACCGAGGTCGTACCGTTCGTCGGGGCTGAGGTTTTGCTGGCTGAGGTTGTCCGGAGTGGTCATGGCGTGGCCTCAGTAGGGATCGATGGCGTCGCGCAGGCCATCGCCCAGCGCGTTGAACGCGAACACGGTGATCAGCACGAACACCACCGGGGACAGGATCCACGGATAGGAGCCGATCACCGAGAACGTGCCGGTATCCTGCAGCATCAGGCCCCAGCTGATCAGCGGCGGCTTCACCGCAAAGCCGAGGAAGCCGAGAAAGCTCTCGAGCAGCACCACCGACGGTACCGCCAGCGTCACCGCCACGATCACGTGGCTCAGCACGTTGGGCAGGATGTGCCGCGTGATGATCCGCATGTCGGACGAGCCGACGGCGATCGCCGCCCGCACATACTCGATCCGCGCCAGCGACAGCGTCTTCGAGCGCACCTCGCGGGAAAGCTGCGCCCAGCCGAGCACCGCCATCACCCCGATGACGAAGGCGATGAAGATGTTCGACGGCGCCGTGACGGGGATCAACGAGGTCAGCGCCAGGTAGAGCGGCAGTTGCGGAAATGCCAGCACGAACTCGACGAAGCGCTGCACCCACAGGTCGAACTGTCCGCCCAGATAGCCCGAGGCGATGCCGACCAGCGAACCCACCACCGTGGTGATCGCCACCACGACCAGCGCGATCGTCAGCGAGATCTGCGAGCCGACAATGCCGCGCGACAGGATATCGCGTCCGAACTTGTCGGTCCCCAGCAACTGGATCGGCCGCCCGTCGGTCGAGCCGAAGAAGTGGATGTCGGCCGGAATCAGTCCGAGCAACTTGTAGGGATGTCCCTTGACGAACAGCCCCACCGGCGTCGGGTTGTCCTTCTCGAGCCCGGTCATCGGCTGGAAGGTGATGGGATCGAACTCGCCCGTCTCCCCGATCGGGTAGAAATAGGGGATCAGGCTGAAGTTACCCGCAGGATCCTCGAAGGCGATCACGTCGGGCGGCGCGAACGGCAGCTCGGTGCGCTTGGGATCCATCGGCGCGAAGAAATCGCCGAACAGCGCGATCACCAGCAGTGCCACCACCAATGCCAGCCCGATCACGCCCATCACCGAGCGGCGGAAGCGGCGCCACACCAGCGTCGCGTAGCCTTCGTTGCCCTGGAACCGCGCCGAGACGCCGGTGGGGGTGATTTCGGTCGTCGGCGCCGGTCCGGCCCCGATATCGGTCGGCAGCGGCTGCGCCGCGGTGTGCTTGACCTCGCTCATTCTGCCGAGCCTCCCAGACGGATGCGGGGATCGAGCGCCACCAGCAGCAGGTCGGCGATGATGTTGCCGATGATCAGCGTCGTCGCCAGCACCAGCATGAAGGTGGCGGTGACGTACACATCGCCCACGCCCATCGATCCGACGATTGCCGGCCCGACGGTCGCAAGGCCGAACACGATCGCCACCTCGATCTCACCAGTCAGCATGTAAGGCAGCGCCACGCCCTGATAGGCGAGCAGCGGATGGAGCGCATTGGGCACCGCATGGCGCATGATCACGGCCGATTCCGGCACGCCCTTGGCCCGCGCCGTCTCGATATACTGCGCGTTGAGCACGTCGAGCAGGTTACCCCGCATCACCCGCATATTGTACGCGAGGCCGCCGAACGTGGCGATGAACACCACCGGCCAGACATGCTGCACGAGGTTGACGAACTTGTCCCAGCTCCACGGCTGCCCGCCATACTTGGCCGAAAAGAACATCCCGACCTCCGAGACGTTCATCCTGAACACCAGGATGTAAAGAATGATGATCGCCAGCAGGAAGCGCGGAATCGTCATGCCGAGGAACGAGATGATGCCGAGCAGCGTGTCGGCCCAGGAATACTGCCGGGTCGCCGCGATGATGCCGAGCCCGATGCCGAGCACGGAGGCGAGGATGTGGCAGACCAGCGCCAGAATGATCGTCGCCGGCAACCGGTCGGCGACCACGATGCCGACATCCTTGTTGTAGTAGTACGAGTGGCCGAAATCGAAGCGGGTGAGAATGCCCCAGATCCAGTTGAAATACTGGACCAGCACCGGCTGATCGAGCCCGTTGGCGACGCGATAGGCCTGCGCCTGGATTTCCGCGTCGGCCGGCGGCACGCCGCCCTGGTTGATCAGCATCGACTTGATGTAGTCGGCATAGTCGCCGGGCGGCGCCTGGATGATGGCGAAGGTCACGATGCTGAGCAGCAACAGCAGCGGGATCGCCCCGGCCACGCGCATCAAGAGAAATCTGAGCATCTGCTGCCGCCTGCTGCGGCGCCTTCGGGTTGGAAGGCGCGAGAACTCGGGGTTGGCAGGGGGATTTCTCCCCCTGCCGTCGATGATCGGCCGTGCTTACTCGAGCAGGCCCTACGTCGTGCCGGGCGCGCCCGGCAGCGTCTGCGGATGCAGCTCGTTGGTCGACTGCTTGTCCTTGGGCACGAACACGCGCTCGCGGATGATGTTGTCTTCAGCCCAGTTGAACATGAAGATCGGGGCACCAGCCGGGATATTGGCGAAACGCTTGTTGATGATGAGTGCACCGGGGTACTGCGTCAGGCCCACCGAGTAGACGTTCTCGGTGTAGAGCTTCTGGTACGTCTTCATCAGCCCCTGCCGCTCGGCGGTGTCGGTGGACTTGATGAATGCGTTGACCGTATCCACCAGTTCCTGCTCGAACGGCAGCAGGTCGACGGTGCCGTCGGTTCCGCCACGGTGGAAGTAGCTGGTCCGCGGCCCGGTCGGGGCAAGCGAGACGGTGCCCTGCACCACCGACACCATTTCCGAACCCTGACGGCGCACCTGCCAGTCGTACTGGCCGCTATCCATCATGTCGTCACGCGCGGTACCGGCCTGGAAGTTGGCGATCACGCGCAGCCCCAGCGGCTCCATCTGGGCAATCACACCTTCGGCGAGGTTGGTGTCGGTGCCGTAGTCGGAGTTGGCGAGGATGGTGATTTCCACGTTGGCGCCGCCATCGGGGAAGTTGCGGATGCCGTCGCCGTCGGTGTCCTTCAGCCCGACGCCGTCGAGCAGCGCCTTGGCGGCTTCAAGGTCGTACGGATAGTAGACCGTCGAGTCCTTGTCATAGAAGGCAGTGCCGGCATAGAGGCCGCCCGGATAGATGGCGGTGAACGGACCGCGCACCAGCGATTCACCCAGCCGTTGCCGGTCGGTCGCAATGCTGATCGCCTTGCGGAAGTCGAGGTTGCGGTTGAGTTCGCGCACCTTCTGCCCGCGCTCGTCCGGGGTGCCCCAGCCGTTGGCGGAGAGGTTCATGTCGAGCGTGTAGCCGATGGTGCGGGCACCGAAGGCGAGACGCGCCGGGGCATTCGCATCGGCCGAGCGCTTCAGCGCCTCGACATAGCTTTCAGCCTGCTCGAGGTTCGAGAAGTCGCCCGAACCGGCCACCGCCTGCACGTCGCGGTCGGCCCAGGTCGAGAGCCGATAGTGCATTTCATCGAGGTAGGGCAGCTGGTTGCCGGCCTCGTCGACCTTCCAGTAGTAGGGGTTGCGGCGCATCACCACGATGTCGTCCGGCCGGTATTCGACCGGCACCCAGGCGCCCATGGTCGCAATGTTGAGATATTCCGGCGGGAAGGCGTTCTTGTACTGGTCGTAGCTGTTGGCGGTGTTGTACTTGGGGTGCTGCGGCTTCAGGATGTGGCTCGGGCCGGGGCAGAACGTGCCATACGCCATGGCGTAGAGGTACTGCGTCGGCTTCACTTCCTTGAACGTCCAGACCACCGTGTAGGCGTCGACCTTCTCCAGCGTCGTGCCTGCGCCGAACGTCTCGGGCGTCGCGCCGTTGAGCGGCGACACGTTGGGGTCGAGGACGTTGTCTTCCCAGTAGAACATCAGGTCATCGGCGTCGAAAGCATCGCCGTCGGACCACTTCGCACCCTCGATCAGGTGCATGGTCAGCTTGTGGCCGTCTTCCGACCATTCCCAGCTCTTGGCGAGGTTCGGCAGCGGCTCGAGTTCGTCCGCCTTCACCTGGAACAGCGGACCCGTGCGCGTCAGACATTCGGAGAGGCCGATGTCGATGCCGCCCCAGCCCTGGCTCTGGCCGCCGATATAGTTCCAGCCTTCCGGCCGGCCACCGATCACGTGGCGCATCACGTCGCCATAGACACCGACGCCGTCGGGCATGTTGGCTGTCTTGTAGACCAGCGGCTCCTTGGGCAGGCGCTCGCCTACCGGCGGCAGCTTGCCGGCGCTGACATATTTCGAGGTCACCCACTCGGGTTCGCTATACGCAGGCAGCGCCTTGTACTCGAACATGTCCTTGATGCCGACGAAGGTGGGCGTGCCCTGGGCTTCGAAGGTCGGCGGATCGGGCGGAGTGGTCGGCGTGACGGTCTGCGCCTGCGCTGCGATGATCGAAACGGACAGCAGCAGTCCTGCCCCGCCGAGGGCATAAATTGGCTTTCGCATGGTACCTCCCATTGCGCTGGACAACACTCGACGTGCCGGAAACAGGGCCTCCCGCCCTGATTTCCGCTTTCCAGCAGACCTGAATGGTACGACTTGCCGTGCCGTCCACAATCCGATTATCTGGATGGGTATTTCCGGCTTTTAAAGATAGCCCACACCATGCCCAACCCCTCTTCGCCGCTCGCCAGGGCCGCCCCACCCGTCCCCCGCCCCGATCGGCAGTTCTATGCGACGACCGCCGCCTTCGGCCGCTTCGGCATCCGCTGGTTCGACCCGCAACTGATGGAGCGCGAGCACCTGCACGGCCACATCGAGATGAACTGGCTGACCTCGGGCTCGATGGATTATCTCGTCGACGGCAAGCCGGTCGAAGTTCCGGCCCGCCGCCTCGTGCTGTTCTGGGCCGGCATTCCGCACCGCACCACCAGCATCCACCGCGGCCCGAACGGCGACAGCCGGCAGTGCAACGTCTACCTGCCGCTCGACGCGTTCCTTCACATGCCGCGCCTCGGTCGCCTCACCGAAACCATGATGGGCGGCGGTGTCATCGCGCTCCCCGCGGGCAGCATCGGCGATGAAACCCTGGAGCGCTGGTACACCGACTATCGCCGCGGCGACGCCGAGCGCGGCGATATCCTGCGCTCCGAGATCGCCCTCATGCTGCGCCGCGCTTCCGTCGATGGCTGGGACGAACTGCTGTCCCCCTGGATCGAGGCGGTTCAGCCCGCCACCCGCGGCGCCACCCCGCTCCGCTACGTCGTCGCCATGGTCCGGCACATTCTCGAGAACCTGGCCGAACCGCTTAGCGCCGAAGACATCGCCCGCGTCGTCGGGCTACACCCCAACTACGCGCTCAACCTGTTCACCTCGGTGATGAACGTCTCGCTTCACCGCTTCGTCACCCGCATGCGGCTGATCCGCGCCCGAGGCCTGCTGTTCGAAGGCGACCTGTCGATCGAAAACATCGCCTTCCGATCGGGCTTCTCCTCCCTCAGCCAGTTCTACGACCACTTCCGCAACGCCTACGGCATCACCCCCCGCAAGATGCGCACGACATATTTCCATGCGTGAGGCGATCTACTGACCGGGGATAGCCTCAACACCCGGTTTGACAGGCGATTTACGCGTCACTATGCCGATGTCCGGGCGCATCGTTTCAGGTCCTGGTTTTCATATGAGCATATCGCGCACGGCGCAGTTCCGGCCGGTCGAGCACGCCGCCGGCCGGGTGATGGACGGCGAACTCGTCATCATCAACCTCGAATCGGGCCTGTATTACTCGTCCCTCGGGGTCGGAGGCACGGTCTGGCAGCTCATGGAGGCCGGCCAGAGCGTCGGCGCCATCGCCGAGAGGATCGCTCGCAACCTGCAGGCGGCGCCAGAGATGGTCGAAGCGGACGTGAGCAGCTTCCTCGATCAGTTGCTCGGCGCCGGCGTCATCAAGGGGTCGGATGGCCCTGCTTCCGAGATCACCGTGCAATATTCAGGCGCTTATGCGGCGCCGACGCTCACCGCCTTCAACGACCTGGAAACTTCTGTCGCCCTGGACCCGCCGTTGCAGCGATGAGCGCACCGGTCGCTGCCATAGTGGCGCGCGTTTCCTGCATCGTCCCTGTCTATAACGGCGCGCCATTCGTTGCGCAGGCCATCGAGAGTATTCGCGCCCAGCAGGGAGCCGAGCTCGAGATCATCGTGGTCGACGACGGATCGACCGACGGTTCCGGCGACATCGCCGCGACATATCCCGGCGTAATCGTGTCGCGCAGGCCGCAGGGCGGCGTCGCCGCTGCGCGCAATGCCGGGCTGGCGCTCGCCACTGGCGAGTTCGTCGCCTTCCTCGATGCCGACGACCTGTGGTTGCCCGGCAAGCTCACGGCTCAGCTCGAGACCATAGGCGACGCCGACTTTGCCATCACCTATGTCCGCCACGTCCGGACTGGCCCGGACGGACTGCTTCCATCGGACAATGGCGAAGCGACCGGCGAAGAAAAACTCGGCCGGCTGATGCAGTGCATGCTCGCCCGGCGCTCGGCATTCGACCGCATCGGGCCGCTCGATACCCGCACAATCACCCGCGCCGACCAGGACTGGTTCGTGCGTGCGGCCGAGGCCGGGCTTCGCGAAGTCGTCGTCGACAAGGTGCTGACCATCCGCCGCATCCATGGCAGCAACCACAGCCTGCGCCACGCCGATCAGGTGCACGCCGACTTCCTGGCCATCGCCAAGCGCGCACTCGATCGCAAGCGGCAGGCGGGCGTTGCCATTGCCGATACCCCGGTCCCCGCCTTCGAGCAGGCCGCCGCGCGCGTCCCCGTCGAACAGCTCCGCCTCGCGGTCGGCTCGCTGAGCATCGCCGTCCGCGTGGCCGGCCCGAAGCTCGCCGAGCGCCTGTTCGCACCGCTCCGCCACATCGTCTCGACCGATACGAGACCTCCGGACCTCACCATCTGCGCGTGGAGCATCGGCGAAACCGGCGTGCCGCGCCCGCAGGGTGTTCCGTGGACCTACGAGTTTCCCCACGAATGGGTGCACAAGGGCGATAGGCTGATCGTCGCCTGCTTCGAGAGCGCCGGGGAACTCACGCGGCTTTCCATCAGCCGGCCCTTCCAGTGGTCGCTGATCGAGCGGCTCGCCACTCTGGGCCTGCCGACGCTGCATGGCGCCCTCGTCGCAGCCCCCGGCTCCACCGCGGGTCTGCTGCTCGTTGGCCCCAATGGCAGCGGCAAATCGACGACTTGCCTTGCCGCGGTCGGCGCCGGCTTCGGCCTTGTCGGCGAAGACGTGGTCGTCATCGATCGCCGCGCCGATGCTATCGTCGGTCACTCGCTCTATTGCAGTTGCAGCCTGACGCGGCAGACCCAAGCCTTCTTCAACGATCTGCCCGGCCCGCTGATCCTGCCCTACGGCGCCGGACCGGATGCAAAGTCGACCCTCATCCTGCCCGCCGACGGGCCGCAAAGCCCCATGCGCCGCAGCCTGCCCATCGCCGCGCTGGTGTTTCCGGTCATCACCGGTCAACCTGGCCCCAGCCGCTGGGCCCGCATCGCACCCGAAGAGGCGGCCGAGCGCTTCGAGGCGGCGCT
>Ga0105047_10019825_pt1 | contig 10358 bp, 15 predicted proteins | sample MAT04_FD_78384 | JGI IMG/M metagenome (GOLD analysis project Ga0105047, IMG submission 78384) | Freshwater microbial communities from Lake Fryxell liftoff mats and glacier meltwater in Antarctica - MAT-04 (megahit assembly) | ecosystem: Environmental > Aquatic > Freshwater > Ice > Liftoff... | reverse complement strand
TCGAAGTAAAACCAGTTGCCGCCTGCCGTTAAATGAATCCCACGGTCGAAGTCGGCCATTTGAAGCACGACTCGTCCGTTCTCATCGGTCGTTCCTTCAGCTTGTTGTGGAGGATTCGGGACCTTGAAAAAGGAGTACCCAACGGATACCGGCACGTTGGCGATTGGCTCGTTCGTCTTGGGGTTGGTCACGACGACATCGACGGGACGCATCGAGTATTTGGCCATGCAACCGACTGAGGAGCAAACGATGAGGGCGAAAATACATCTGCCCCAGACCATGCGAGTGCTCACGAGCGGGCCAGAAAAAAGTTTTCGTTGCCCATAGTCGCCTGCCGTTTTTACCACAAGCCGAAATCAGAATGTTATTGAGCTGTGAGCAGGAGAAGGCATGACCGAGGCCGAATGGAACACTTCCGCCGACCCCAAAGCGATGCTTGAGTTCCTTCAAGGAACGGGCAACGTCAGCGACCGAAAACTCCGTTTGTTCGCGTGCACTTGCTACCATGATTACTTCCATTTCATGCTTCCCGATAGTCGAGGGTTCACGAGATACATCACATGGGTGGAAATGACTGAGCGCTATGTTGATGGTATGGCGACGAGAGAGGCGTGGGATGCTGCACGTTCTGGCCTACATGGGATGGAACACGTTGTAGATGCACATCATCATGCTGTCAACGCATCCGAAACGGCCGCAGGAGTTGCAGGGTGGTTCAAGACAAAGACATTTTGTCGAGTCCAGGAGGGCGACGAGAATCGCTGCCTGTCAGGCAAGCTGCGTGACATCGTCGCGAACCCCTTCCACCCAGTCACCTTCGACCTATCGTGGCGCTCTGAAACCGTGGTTCTCCTCGCGAGGCATATGTACGAGTCGCGTGACTTTTCCACGATGCCGATTATGGCCGACGCCCTTCAGGATGCGGGATGTGAGGACGAAAACATTCTTTCGCACTGTCGTGGTACGGGACCGCACGTCCGAGGGTGCTGGGTGGTCGACCTGGTGCTCGGCAAGGAGTGAACCATGACCGAACAGGAATGGCTCGCGACGACCGACCCTATACCGATGCTCAGTTTCGTAGAAGGCAAGGCAAGCGACCGGCAACTGCGATTGTTCGTGACGGCTTGTTGCTCGCAGGTTTGGTCTTTGCTCGACCACACTCCGAGCAAGCTGGCGATTGATGTCGCCTCTCGGTACACGGACCATCAAGCAGACCGAGATGAGTTGGATGCGGCTCGTCGCACCGTAGAGGGTTGGGAATACGGCTACCACCTCGAAAAAGCTTTAGCCTCTGCTGTCTGCCAAGAACCGCCACATCTCGTTCAAGTTATTTCGAACAGCGAGCAACTTCTCACACGGCAGTATGAAGTTGAACGAAAGGTTCACCGGGCAAAGGCTGGCACAGTCCCAACTCCCCGTTACACCGCGATGATTCGGGACATCATTGGCAATCCGTTCCATGCCGTAGCGTTCGCTTCAGAGTGGAGGACTGATACATCTCTGGGGCTCGCCCGACATCTGTACGAGAGACTCGACTTCAGCATCATGCCCATCTTGGCCGACGCTCTTCAGGACGCCGGGTGTGATAGCGATGAAATCCTGAACCACTGCCGCGACGAAGGGCAGGTTCATGTCCGGGGTTGCTGGGTGCTTGATGGTTTGCTCGGGAAGTCATGAGCAGGAACAGATGATTGGGCGGCTGAACAACAGTTCTTCGCCCTATCGGTTCAGTCGAGTAGCGATGAACTGTTGCCTCTCCTGCTGACCACTCTTGCCCTGCGAATTATCGCGACATCTCAAGCGAGTCGGCGAAGCTCTCGTTCCCAAGGGCACTGGCCAGCATTCAGGACGGTTTCTCACCGACGGCCGAAGTGAGAGTCGCGAGTCCGAAAAACACTTTTCCGATGCCCACTTTTCGGGCAAACGTTTTCACAAAATCGAAGTTGAAGAATCCGAAACTTTCCTATGGAAAAGGTGGAAATCGAGGTGATTATCAGGGAGTTCAACAGCACTCAGCACTTGGAGGGTTTGCACTTGAGGCCACATCAAAAAGCCTATTGGTTGACGCATCCAGAGTTCCGTGCCTTCGCGACAGCCATTCAGGCCAATCCCGATGACAACCAGGCTGGTTGCCTCAGACTGGCTTCAAGACCGAGGCGACCCCGCTGCACTGGCTTACTCCGAGTTCATTCGTGAAAGCGTTCGATGCCCCAAACGGATGAGCAGGAGAGCAGAGATTCTTCTCGATGAAAATCTTCGGGGCTGGTGGCTGCGTGTTCGTCCACGACGGGCAGGGTCTCGAAACAGAAGAATTCTCCACGAAGTCATTGTGACCCACGCTACAGCCCAAAGGTTCGAGTCGTTTGGGCCAGTCGAGAGAGTTCTTGTGGCGGGAATGCTCGACGAGAAAGAGGCGAAACGGTCGATTCAGGCTCCGATGACCGAGTATGCCCATCGGGAAGCCGAAAAATCGCTCTCATCCTGACCAGCAGGCAACGAAGTCCTGTCCGTCCCATCTGGGTCGACGAGCAACAACTCAGGTTATCGAAGTACGCCAGGCTCCTCTCGGGGTTCCTGCTGGTACGCGCATTCCGTTCCAGAGTCGTGAAGGAGGTAGTTATGGTTGGGCAAGTGGGGAGCGAAAAACTACTTTGGGCAAAAACTGTCGCCGTTCAACTGATGCATAATCACGGTCTCGAAGGGTGGTCCTTCTCATTAAACAAGAACCTTCGTCGCGCCGGTGTCTGTTTCTACCCCTTCACTGGGAAGCCGGGTCGCATAGAACTGAGCGTTCACTTCATCGAACTCAACGACGAAGCGGAGATACGGGATACGATTCTTCACGAAATCGCTCACGCTTTGACCGGACCCGACCATGGACACGACGAAGTCTGGAAAGCGAAGTGCATTGCGATTGGGGCTCGGCCAGAGCGATGCTATCACGGGAATGTCAACATGCCACTCGGGGCGTGGCGAGCGGAGTGTCCTGCGTGCAACAAACGGTTCCATCGACATCGCCGTCCACGGACGTTGACGGGTTGGCACCACTCACCTTGCGGACAACTCAATGGAGGACTCGTTTGGGCGCATCGTGACCAGGAGGAATGAGCAGGAAAGGCATCTACCCCTTCTCCTGCTCACGCGACGACTCCTCTTTCGATGCAGGCTTCACCTTAATGCGAACAAGGTCGGGGTCACCCAAGATTTCTGCCACGAGCTTTCGTATCCTCGCTCTCCGCGAGTAGCTGACCGATTTCCAATCTCCGTCGAGCAGCTTCTGGTAATCAGCCCGCAACTTTGGTGGCAACTCGGCTTCTATCTTGCTCGCAAGTTCCTGCCCAACAACCTCGTCCTCGGTTGCTGATGGGCGTGTCGTCTGTTCGGGCGTCTTGTCAAGTGGACGGGGGCTGGAAAGATTTGCTTTGGTCTGGTTCCGTTTCGCCCATCGAGCGTAGGTCGAACACTGAGCCCCATCTGGGCCGCATGGCTCTCCGCGATGACAGGCGTCACAGGGGTAATCGAACCGAGTGACTTTATCCCTCACGGCATTCAGTGCCTGGTTCCGCGAATGCCTATACAGGTAACCTGCAAGTGGCCGTGTAGCGTCGTACCGTGGAAGAGCTTCCAAACTCCAGAGCGCGACTTGTTGCCGAAAATCGTCTTCGGACCCGTGGACCTTCCCGAACTGCTTCCAGAGCATTTGCGAAACGCGGCCGATTATCGCGGCGAACTCGGCATCGCTGACGGGCAGACTCAAGATTGATGATTTCCCATTTGAGGGCGATATCGCCCGAATGTCGTTTATTGCGTCGAGGCCAATGGAATTGAGCAGAGAAGGTGCTTCTACGTCATCCGTTTCACGAATTGCCAGATTGCACTGCTGTAACCCTTACTTGCTGACCAAGTCCTTCGTGCTTGTTCCGCCCTTGTGTTGAGCCCTGATGGTGAACTTGGTGGCCCGAAAAACGTTTTCTCGATGATTCACCAAGGTTATCGAGTGTGTTTTCAAGGCGATATCCCGAGATATGGTCGCAAACCTGCCCACCTGGACGCGGACCAAGCCAAGTCGTTCACCACGGTCTCAAAATAAGTTTTCAGCTCCAAACGTTGAACACCCGGCCTCGGTCTGAAATCAGGTGGAATGCCGGGGGAAATCCGCTCTAATCGCAGTGAGCTTTATCATCCCATTCAAATTGCAGCAGGCGAGCTTTTGAAGCACGTTCTGGAGGGTGAGAATGAATGACTCTGATTGCACCCCAGCGAGGTTCTGGGTGGTGTGGCGGATAGACGACAATGGCAACACGTTCGTGGTTCGAGAGCATCTCTCGAAAGACGATGCCGAACGCCTCGTCGAAGAGTTCGCTGCGCGGGGGCACAAACAGATGTATTGGGCGGAGAAGGAGTGACCCATTCCCTGCTAACTGGCGGACGACTGGTCGCGGCTCAAGTATCGCGCGATATCGTCAGCCACCGAGAGCTGCATCTTGTTCTCGACTTCCGTGTTCACTTCCACGAAACCTGGCACAACTTCACTCTCGTGGCCATTGGCCCGTGCCATCGCGAATTTGCCAGCCGAAGATGCGGCTGCGACAAGCTTGCCACCCCCGGCACGAGTCACTTCGCAATCGTATCCCGCCGCATTCGAGGTCTTGGTAATTCGAAGTTCGGTCACGTCGTCGATGATTTGCTCACCAGCAACAAGCACGAGAGAGTTGTAACTGCTGTCGAAGGTCAGTGAAAAACTTGTGGGCATGATATCTCCTACTCGTTGGTTACGTCCAAAGTCCCGCCACATTCGATAAAGCTCAGCAGTCGACTGAGTGAGCGAGCGTTCGCTGGGTCGGCAAAAAACGTTCTCAGTTGCCCCACGCTGGTTATCAGGGTGGACGCACGAGTGCCAGTTGACGTGGGGATTGGAGCTGCCATCGCTTCGCGGACTGCCTTTGCAAAATGTGATGTCTGGCCCGGAAGGAAATGAGCGCGGGGCGCACGAAATCCTTTGGTCTCGGCAAGTGCTACCGCCTGTCGGAAAACGCGACTCGACAACTCAAGTGACTGCCTTGGGGTTGGCTCTCGGTTTAGGTCGGCCTCGGAGCCGATGAATTGAACCTGCGTCAGGGTCAGACGAACTTTTCGATTCTGCATTCCACTCTCGATGTGAAGCTGATAAGGGCGACACAACTCAATACACCGTTCGGGCGTCCCGGGTCGGAAAATAGTCCTGCGGATTCTCGTGCGGCGAAGATGGTCTGGAGGACCGTTCGCGGTGTATGTCCTTGTGGACAAGTTCGATGAACACAACACGAGGTGAGAGTGAAGAAGTTTGCAATTTCTTTGGACCCCGTACAGGTAGCACGGCTGCGTGACTTGGCGAGGAAGACGGCGGTCAAAGAAGGACGTGATTTGACATGGGTGAGTCTCTTGCGAGAGGCCATGAGCCGATTTCTGACCAGCAAGGATGGCGGCAAAGAAACCGTTTTTGTTGGGGGAACGAAGTGAGTTCGCAATTCGCAATAACGCTGACACCCAATTCTTTCGACCTGCGACCCAAGGCCATCACCATCAGTGAGGATGCCTGGAAGACGGCCATCGGCATCGTTGAACGGAGCGGCTACAAACCCAATCTTGTTGGGGGAATGGATAGACGAACCACCATGGAGTTTGTTCGCCACCTTCGATTGGCCACTGAACGCGGTACAGTTTCCGAGCAGGGCCGAAAAACTATCGACGACCTTCTCGGGTTTCTTTGCGGAGCGGGCGCGGGTGGGTTCGCGTTGAGCAGAGGATTTAAGAAGTGGAATCAGGAATAGCAGGCAAAGATGATACACTTCCTGACTCGGGAACGACCGTTTCTGTCCGTCGATTCTTCGTCCACTGCGGCACCGTTGAAGGTATTCAAGGCTCATCTGCCCGCGACCTTCGATGATTCTGCCACCAAGCCGGAGTGGCTCGCCTACGCCTGCTGGATTGTGTCGGCCGTCGTCATCAGACGTTACATCGAAAGGGGCGCAAACGAAACGACTTTCGTGCCCCTCGACAGCCGGTACATCAATGGGCACATCCCACGAAGAGTTCGTGGTCCGCTGCTCAAAGACCTTCTCCAGTCCGGCATACTTGAATGCGACGGGGTCTATTATTTTGGCCACAAATCGGGCCGAAAACTTGGCCGCCACATCAAAGGCGTTCCCGGAAAATGTTTTTGCTACCGTCTCGGCGAGCTGCATCGAACGGCCAAAATTCAAGCCCGAGACATCACTCACCCGGAGTTACTGAAGAAAATGAAGTCGTTCCGACAAATCGAGAGAGACGCCATCACCGACCCAGTTCTCATTTCATTGCGCGATTGGCATGATTGGGTCGAAGTCCTTCCGACAGCCCCTCGCGGCGAGCATCCGCTCCTCGATTCCATCATCAATGGCGAGCGCCGGTTCACCGTTTGCGCTCAAGGGCGAGTCCACACCAACGTGGCCAATCTCCCGCGTCAGTACCGGCAACACTTGCGGCTGGATGACCGTGAGTTGGTTTCATGTGATATTTCAACATCGCAACCCCTTCTACTCGCTCTGTTTCTCCGAAATCAGATGAAATCAAAGGGAAGAGAGGAGAGAGGTAATCGAGAAGCAGTATGTGTCCCTTGTTCTGACTGCTACTTGATGGACTGTCTGGATGGCACCGTTTACGACCGGGTTGTCGAGCGGACGGGGTATTCCAGGGATGACGTGAAGGCGATGTTCCTGGCGGTCATCTACGGCCACCCAGAACATATGGAAACGAAAGTTGGGGTCGCCATCCGGCAACTGTATCCGTCGGTCTTCAAGGCCGTCGTCGACCTGAACTTTCGGCTTGGGCACGGTGGCCTGCCGCGTTTGATGCAAAAGCTGGAGAGCAACGTGATGATTAGTCGGGTGGCCGCGCGATTGTTCCGCGAACAGCCGACCATGCCCTTGCTGACTGTTCACGATTGTGTTTTGGTGCCGCCAGAGTACGTCGGGTTGGCTCAACGAATAATCACCGAAGAGTGGATAGCGGAATTCGGTGTCGCACCGCAGGTAAAGACGTCGATGTTTATGGCCCCACAGGAACCGCGTAAGAAGCGCCGAAGACCGCGTCAGCAGACAGATGGGGTGCCACTCGCGAGCTGAACACCGCTCGCCAAAGACGGAAGTCGTGCCACACGGATTCTTCCATTGCCATGGATGAACAATTGCAGAACGCTAAGCAAGTCCCGCTAGCAATCTTTACCTGACCGGCTCTGAGGGCGTGCCACCATCACCATGTCTGGGTTTCAACAAACAGAACGGGCGATATTGGTGCTAAATAAGGTTTACTGCTTTTCCCAGTCCCCGGGAAGAAGTCTCGAATCTCGCTGAGCGTCAGAAGCTCTTAGCCGCTCACCAAACACGAACAACCCAAATCAAGAAGGGGAGCAGGTATGAAATTCAACTGCTTTCGATGCAAAGTGATTTTGCAAGCGAATGATAGTGATGCGGGCAAATGGGGAGTATGCCCTGATTGCAAAACAACTCTGCAGATTCACAGTCCGAGTAGCTCGCCATCGTCAGGCGATGGTGTCAAGCTCTATTTTGTTGGGTCCGCCACCCAGCTGATGAGGGCGGCTAAGGTTCTTGTCACAGTTGACCATAAACTATGTGGGGAAATTACGATTGGTGATGTTACTGTTGTGGATACCGAAGCTGGAGAACTGAATATAGGTATACATGCCGGGTGGATATCGCGACACATAAAATTAACGATAAGGAATGGTGAATGGAGGCGATATCAAGTTTACCTGTCGACTTGTGATGGAAGTGGAACGATACATGTGTCCCCACCAGATATGCCATGCGTCAACCCACTTCCAGCCCTTCCAAGATATAGTTCCGGTTCATATGGTGTGGTTAAAGTATTTTCAGGATACGCCGAGCTTCAGGAGCCGTACTCGCCCAGTGGCCTGACTGTCGTGAGGTCAGATTCCTCAATTCGGCCAGCACCCGACGGCCACATCGACTCGAATTATGCATACCCCATGGATAACGCCTGTCCAAGTGTACTTTCAAAATCATTGCCTCCAGTGAGCGAGTTGAGCCCAGTCTCTATTTGCCACACTTTGAGCCAGCAAACTCCAGACTCTCGAAAAATAATTGTCTATAGTGATATTGTGATAGACAAAGTCGTAAAATCTCTAGCCAAGTACAGAAGTGTTTCCAGTGCAGGAATACAGGAAACTATCAAGATTGTATTTTCCAATTTATACAACATAAAGCCCACTCGGGATGATATGTTGTTTGTAGAACAAGAAGTTATCATATCGCGATTTTTCGATTTATCTATGCCCGCTGGAACTATTGTTTCAAACCAAACGGAAAATACTTCGAACCAAAGCGGAAATTGGTCGGGTCGGGGCTCTCTTCACACAATTAAAGAAGACACAAGCCCTTGGCAAGATAATGCCATCCGTGCTCTAGAAGGTGACTGAGCTTCCTCTACGAACGCCAGTATCAGTGCCAGGCAGATGTTTGGTGGCCCCATAGCACGCTCGGGAGAGTTTCCAGCTCACAACAAGTGGTCAGCAATTCGCGGTGAATCTGAAGTAGTTCTCCGCCCTGAAGGTCTTCCTTTTCCAGCGAGTACCGCCAAGACGAGCCAAAGAGTTTCCTCGACTGGGTCGGCCACGATTCCCGAGAGCAGTGCTTGCAATTCGTTCATCTATTCTCCCGACACGAAACGTCGGTCGGCCCCACACTTCGTCAATGTTCTTTTCTGCCCTCTGCTTCTCTGCTCAGCAGTTAGCAGGAGAGCACACTCGCTCATCATCTCGACTCATAGCAGCAAATGCCATCGTTATCGCATCGGGAAGATTGGGTGAGACAAACGCCCTATCGTCCTTGCCAATTTCGTCTGAAGGCCCCCGGTAACCAGGGCACATTTCGACGCACTGCCAACTGAACAAATAAACCCCGCCCCCCCCCACCTACTCCCCTGTATGGTTGCCCCCCCCCACTCGATTCCCCTGTATGGGTGTCGGGAACAACAGCCCGGACCGCGAGACGCGGAAACGTCTCACTCGTGACGGAAACGGTGCGTCCGAAAGAACGCATCCCGTGCGAAACAACCCCTACGCTGCGTGGGTCGGATTTCCCGACCTGGCAAGCAAGGGGCGAAACAACCCTTGCGGACGTCCGCTAGGGCAAGGAGTTCTACTATGTCGTGCCCAATCATGGCCGCAATCTTCGGTGCAACCACTGTCAAGGCGTCCGCCCGTTTCAAGGACACCGCGACGGGCAAAATGTGTACTGCCAATCTGATTACCATTCCGACCGATATTACAGAATCCGCCTTCATGGAAGCCGCGAAAGATGGCATCGACTTGTCGGTCAAATCTATCGGGAAAGATGTGGACCGGTCTCGCAATATCAGCGGGAAAGGCGTCTACGGTGCTGCCGCAACATCGGCTGCCGCGAAGATTCTCGGATTCGCCAAACCGCCCGAAACGGACGTTCCCGAAACGGTCAAAAATCGCGGCCGTTCGGCTGTACCGTCAACGAACGGAAGCACACCGAAAGCCAGCTAATCGCAGTGGCACGGCTTGCCGGAAGCATCGGGGTTCGAATCCCCGCGTGCCACCTACTTCACCACAAGGGGCTTGCCATGACACCTAACCCACGAGGTCAGATTACGCGAACCATGCGTATTTCTGAGGTCGAGACGCTGGAAGACGGAAGCGAGTGCAAACGAACGATTTCCGGGAATGGCGTCATCATCCATATCCGCCCGGATGTGGTCGGGATGAAACCGTCCGACGCCAGACGCGATTTCAAACGCAAGGCCCAACGGCTTGGCGTTGTCTGGGAACCATGCGAGAGGTCGCACGGCCACTATGCCCACGATGGCAAGGCTATCGTCGAAGGGTTGGAATCCGCGTATCGGTGCGTGGGGAGTATCGCAGGATTAACCGAATTGGTGAAGCACGCTGCGGTTGCTGATTGGCATTTCGCGGTGGGTGGCGTCACGGTTCGTGGCGCTACCGGTAGCGGTCCGGAAAAGGTTCGTCCCGCGTCCGGCAGTGTGTTCGGGAAACCAGCGACGGTCAAGGGTACGGCAACTGCCCTTGCAACGGCGACCGCGAATCGTGTTCGGGCATTCCAGATGAACGCCAGCTAACCTGTGCCCACAAAAATCTGATTTTCGCTGCCCTGCGGGTTCTCCCGTGGGGTTGTGCTCGTTTCACCCCAGCGTGTGACTGTGCCCGTTCGCGCTCACGCACGCCCTTTCATGTGTGATGTGTGTGCTTGCATACGCATCGCGAGAGACATCGCCCGTGATTAAGACGCGGGCGCTGAGCAGTCATTTTGATTTGC
>Ga0105047_10019824_pt1 | contig 10359 bp, 4 predicted proteins | sample MAT04_FD_78384 | JGI IMG/M metagenome (GOLD analysis project Ga0105047, IMG submission 78384) | Freshwater microbial communities from Lake Fryxell liftoff mats and glacier meltwater in Antarctica - MAT-04 (megahit assembly) | ecosystem: Environmental > Aquatic > Freshwater > Ice > Liftoff... | reverse complement strand
GCACCCAGTGGCTGTCGCCATGAATGCCCGATGCGGCTTTCGGCGGCTTCTTCTCGTCGTGATCAGCTTGGAGGAATGGCTTGATCTCGCTGCCCGGATAGGTGCGCAGCTCCTTGCCTGTGGCAAGGTCGATGGCGGTGAGCGGCCCATCCTCGGTGAGCCAGGTGAAGCACTGGCCCTCGCCCACTGACAGCGCCCAGCGTTTCGCGCTCACGTTGTTCGGACGCGGCTTCTGCCAGATGAGCAGGCCGTTGTTCACATCGCGGCACTCCAGCACCTGGCGCCGGTCGAACTTCGGATCTTTGTCCTCGGGGAAAATGCGCATGTCGATCACCGCATGACGTCCGAGGATGCGGATGTTCCCGCCCTCGCCGCCATGCGGGCCGGACTTCGCCCAGCGGACTTCGCGCACGTTGTCGATCCATTGCAGCCCGCGCATCGCCGTCGCCTCCGTATCGGTGCTGACCGCGTTGCCATCGGCTCCGCCGTCGAAATGCGTCCAATCGCCGAGCCCGGTCGGGCGCGCGACGACCGAGGTTTTCCACGCACCGTCTTTCCGATAAAGAATCGTGCCGCCCGGCTGAACGACGCGCTGGCATTCGGGCCCGGTCGGCGCGCGCGGCCCCAGCTCATCGAAATCGACGACGAGCAGCGTCACCAGCCGGTCGGCGTAGGGCAGTGCCGGGGCGGACGCCCAGACCGGGACGGTGGCGAAGGGATGGGCGCCATTTTTAATGAGAGCCGGGAGCATGGCGTCGCGAGTGGCGTCATCGATCGCGAGCCCCTGCACGAGGCGCTTCCCGCCGGCGGTCAGCTCGGCGAGGAAAGCGGGCGTCCGCGCGCCGACTTGCACCGCGAGGCCATTCTCCGGCGCATTCGCCGTGCGGAGTTCGGCGACGGTCGGATCGGCGGCGTGGAGTGCGCCCATCCCGCATCCGAATGCGAGCACCGCGCAGAAAGTCGGGAACAGGACTGGCCGTTTCGAGTGCGGGACGGGGGGGATGAAGTCGGGGCGGGGATTGGATGGCATAAGGTGGGGACGCTTGGAGGGCGAGACTGTCATGGCGCCTGCGTGATTTCCAGCCGGATGACGCGGAACGTCGCATCGGTGACGGACGGTTATCGCGCTCGCGGACCTTGACCGTGAAGGTCAGCTCGGTCGCGGGGAGTGAGCGCGGTAAGAAGCAAATTCCTAGCAGACGTGGACCGAACGCCGGGTTGCCGCGTCCGGCGGCACCTTATCGTTTTCCGAATGCCAGGAGCGTGCCGTCGTTGGTCGTCCGTGCTTTTCGGAGCGGCTGCGCCGAGCGCGTCGAGATCGGCGATGACGAGCGTCACGAGGTTGTCGTTGTAGGGAAGCGTGGCGAAGGAGGCGGGATGGTCGAAAGTCGCAAGTCCGGCGAGCCCGGCCTTCGCAGATGCCTCGCGCGCGGTGGCGGCTGCGGCTGCGTCGGTGGTCAGGCCCTGCGTGAGAAAGCGGCCTTCTTTCGCGAGGTCGCGGACGAGGCTGCCATCGCCGCAGCCGATGTGAACGGCGAGGCCGCTCTGGATTCCGGTCGCCGCACGGGTTTCGTCGCCGGTGAGGGCGAGGGCGGCTGGCGTGAGTGCCGCACAGGCAGCGGCCAATGCTGCGACGCTGAGAAAGGATGAAAGTTTCATGGAGAACGAGGGAATTGGTTGAGGGGACGCGCCCGCGACCGAACGAGGATGATTTTGCGCGGGTCAACATTCCCAAGTGCCTCACCCACGGAAGTCCACGTCTTCCCACTATCCGCCCGTCACCCGCCCCGTCACCCGCCCCGCCATGCCCGCGCGGCACGAGGTCTGAACGGCTTCCCGCCCCTGCTACTTCTTCTTCTCCGGCCCGGAATTCAGCCGCGCATCCAGCGCGGCATCCGGTTCCTCGGGCGAGAACTTGAACTCCCCGCCCCGCCGCCCTCCGTCGCCCAGCGCGATCATCCCCCCGTCGATCCGCGGCACGCTGTTGATGAAACTGTGCGCCACGATCCCTCCGCTCTTCCCTCCCGCCGGCACCACGCTCACGCGCTTCTGCAGATGCCGTGTCCACGCCGGTTTGCCCGTCGCCGGGTCCAGCGCCGCCACCGTCACTCCGCCTCCCAGCTCCACATGCGTCCCGGCGGACGCAATCACCTTCCCCTCCAGCAACGCCACGCCATAGACCGGCCATGAGCTTTCGAGCTGCCCATTCACGCCGATCAGCCGTGCGCTCGGCGCCAAAAGGTATTTCCACCGCAGCTTGCCATCCGCACCCACGCCGTAAACCCACCCATCGTGTGAACCAAACACGATCACGTCCCCGGCCAGCACCGGAGGCGACGAGATCCGCCCGTCCGCGACGAAACTCCACGCCGTTTTGCCGCCGCGACGCCCTTCCAGCCGATGCTGCTGCACCACCGCCACCAGCTCCAGATCCCCGGCCTTTACCGCCTCCGTCTCCCGCGCCCCCGCACGTTGTTGCTTCAGCCAGTCCGCCGCCACCGGGCCCGCGGGCAGATCTGTCTTCACCGCCATCAGCAGCGGCCCGCCACCTCCGATCACGAGACGTTTCCCCTCCGCCACCGGCGGCGGCGGCGCCTCTCCCGTCATCGCTTGGAAGCCGCGCACGATCGTCGTGCAGCCGCACATCGTCGGCGTGAAATACGTCATCCCATTCGCCGGAGTATTCGGCAGCGCGCACCCGGCCCGCCCCACACTCACCTGTTCGCCCGCAAAGTCCGGTCCATACCACGCCGCCTGGCCAAACATCAGCCACTTCGGTGTCGCCGCAAACCGCGTGCAGCGTTGATTCCAGGGATTGCTCAGCACCCGCGTCACCGCCCCGGTTCCAGGCTCATACCGCCAGATATTCGTAAAAGCCCCGGCGAAATACGCCGCCCCGTCCCTCCACACCGCATTATACGAGGAGACATTGTAGGTGCTCTTAAAAGGTTCGTCGTTCGCATCCACCAGCTTTCCACTCGCCAGCTCGATCGCGCCCACAAACGGAGACTGCCCCCCACTGATCGCCTTGCTGCCAAAAAGCACCAGATGCTTGTCCCCCGGGATCAATTGCCCGATCCCGCGCGAGGCCGGCTTTCCCTTGCTCTCCCCCGTCACCTTGCTCGCCACCTCCTGGTTCTCCCACACCACCTTTCCGCTCGCCAAATCCAGAGCCACCACCGCCTGCACCGTGCTGCTCGATGGCCACCGGCCTCCAAACGAAGGCCGCCGCTCCCCGGCCACCCGCCCGGAGAGCAGGCAGTAAACGCGCCCACGCGCCCCATCCAGCACCGGAGCCAGCGTATCCACCCCGTCGCGCCCGAAACTCCAGCGCAGCGCGCCCGTTTCCGCATCAAAACAGAGCAACCGCTCCCGGATTCCCACTAAAAGCGTCTTCCCCTCCACGCGCACACAGGCCCCCTCGCCCGTGACCGCTCCCGCCGTCCCTGGGAAAGTGCGAAGCGTCTTCCCCGTCGCCAGATCCAGCGCCGTCAGCTCCCCCGCGCGCGAAAGCCACGTGTAGCACACCCCATCCGCCGCCACCAGGGCCCACCGCGCCCCGGCTACCTCCTGCTCACGCTGCACCGTCCAGAGCGGCGTCCCATTGAAAGCATCCCGCCCCTGCAGCACCCAGTTGGCCTTTCCTCCCCGGCCCTTCTCCCCCTCCGAGGCAAAACCGTCATTCGCGTCCATCACCACATACCGCCCCACGATCCTCACCCCCGCCCCAGGCGAGTAACCCGCCGGATTCCCCTCCGCCGGCGTCGCCTGCAGACTCGTGATCCACTGCTGCTGCCGCACCGGCCCCACCAGCATATCCTGCGAGGTCCCCGTCCCATTCGCCCCGTGATCGAAGTGTCCCCAGTCATCCATCCCCGCCGGCCGCGGCTTCACCGTTCGCCCCCACGCCCCTCCCTTCCGAAGCATCAGCACACCGCCCGGCGCGACCACCCGGCTCATCTCCGCCAGCTCCTCCGCCGTCGCCTTCAGCACATCCAGATCCGCCACCAGCAGATTCGCGAGATTTGAGGCATAAGGAAGCCGGCCCCGCTCCTGCCACGTCTCCACACTCGCCAGTCCATAGAGACCTCTCGAAAAAAGCGCCTGCCGCGCCGCGTCCCGCGCAGCATCCGTCAGCGCCAGCCCATGCACCAGCACCCGGCCCCCATTGGTCAGCCCCGCCTCCAGCGCCCCATCCGTCGCCCCCACATGCACCGCCAGCCCGCCCTCCAGCCCCGCACTCTTCAGCAGCTGCGCCCCATCCGGCTCCGCAGCTCCCACCTTCAGCGGTAAACCGGAAACAAACAGCAGCGCAGCGAGACAAACAGCCAGGGGGGAGCGTTTCATAGCCACGAAAAGTAGTCCCAGCCCCTTCCCCTGCAATCTCCTATATCCCCAGCCCCGTTGGCGCGGCGGAAGATGAATCGCGCGGATTTGCTGCGCGGCGATCAAGCCGCAACCGTACGCGTTCGCTCCCGCCAGGAATTGCTTGGAATGCGGCGGAAAAATGATTCCTTCCGGCTGCTCATAAAAAGCGTATCGCCGGAGCTACAGCCGCGTCTTTCCTCCGCCAGAGATCCCTCCATGAACACCGTTTTTCGCTCCCTGCCGCTCGCGTTTCTCATCCTCTGCTCGGCGGGCGTTTCCGCGCAGGCGCAGCTTCAATGGGATGGCAACACCGGTTCCGCGGGCGTCCAGGACGGCGCAGGAAGCTGGGGCGCCAGCAATCGCTGGCACACGGGTTCCGGCAACACGAATTGGACCAACAACTCGCCGGTCACACTCGGTGCGGGCGGTTCGGGTTCCGCCATCATCACGCTCGACCTCTCCGTCTCGGTTCCCTCGCTGACGACGCTGGCCGGCACGGCCTACACGATCACGCCCGCCGCCTCGCAGACCATCACGCTCACCGGCGCGTCGGCGGGTTTTGCCATCGCAAAAGATCTCAAGATCAACTCCGTCCTGACGGGGGCGGCAAACCTCGTCAAAAACGGGGCGGGCGCGCTGACCCTCGCCGCGGCGAATTCATTCAACGGCTCGGTCGCCGTGCAGGATGGCGTGCTGAAACTGGATCACGTAACCGCCCTCAACAACCGGCCGCTCGATGTCCAGCCGGGCGCCACCGCCCGGCTCAATATCGGAGGCACGTTCACCACCGGAGCGGCGTGGAATGCTGATGGCACGATCGATTTCAGCAGCAGCAGCGTCGCGTCCAGGCTGCGCATTACTGGTCCGCTTTCCGGCGGCGGCGTCTTCCTGCTCGGATACGCCAACGTCACCGAGGCGAACGCGGAATCCCGAGGGCCGTGGATCGAGAACGGCGCAGCAACCCTCATCTCGCAGGATCTCCTTTCCTCGGTCAGCACCAACGCGACGATGATGCTCGGTGTGCGCGGTCCGGGCACGGTCGCCACTTTCGATGGAGGCTGGACGCCGCTCGTCTCGCCGAATTCGTCCAGGAACTATCTCTTCCTTCGCGACCAGGCCGCACTCGTCATCGGCCCAAACGCGCGCATCAACAACAACCAGTCCGACCTCATCAACGCGCGGGTTTTCAAAGCGAATGGCGACGGCACCACCAGCCACATTTTCGCCGAGGTCGAGGGCGTAGGTGACGAGGTTTGGCCAGCCGGTCGCGGGGGAGCTGACGGTGGGGCCGGTGAGGGCGGAGTTGTCCCACTGCGGCTGGGGGAAGTGGTCGCCGACCCATACGTCGTAGCCGAACCACACGCCCGGCGCGGCGATGGAGGAGAGGACGCGGACTTTTGTGCCAGTGACTTCGAGGGTGAGACTGAGCCCGGTGCGGTCGTCGAGCACGAGCCCCGGCGCGGTGAGTGAGCCGGCATCGACGACATCCCATGCGGTCCCCGCCGCGAGGCGGTATCCCGGCAGCCGGGTGACCTCGATCGTTCCAGAAATGGCCGCGTCATTTCCGACGGAGAGTCGGGAACTGGAGCTGCCGCCGCCATGCGGGCCGAGGGCGGCGGCGAGGACGCCGGTGGCGCTCTGGCTGAAGCCGGTGCCGGTGCCGAGGCACTCCGCGACGCCGCCTTGGAGCACGACGCGCCCGTGGTTTGTGATCCGGGCGAGGCTGGAAAGGGGCGCGCCGAACCGCGCCCACGCGCCGGCTGAAACGGCGAGCTGCATGTTCGGCCCGGCGACTCCGCCGTTGCTGATCTTCATGCCGGCAGCCGGGTTGGTCCGCATGTCCACGCCGCCGTTTGTGACCGCCAGCACGCCGCCTGCGCGGAAGGCGATCTCGCCCGCCAGCGTGAGGCGGGCGGGGCCCGACTTGGTGACGATCACGTTGTCCGCGGTGGTCTGGAAGGCGTTGGCGGCGGTGTATGGCTGATTGTCCGCGGTGACGAGAAAGGTCGTGGTGCCGGTGTGCGTGATGGCTGTCTGGGCGTCGATGGTCATGTTCACACCGAGCCACAGCGCGCCGGTGTAGGTCTGCGGATTCGTCATCGTGCGCCAGATGCCGCCCGCCTCATTTTCAAAGACGAAGTGGCCGTTCTGCTGGGTGTCGCCATTGGCCGCGAGGCGGATGGTGAGCGGCAGGCTTTGCGAAGCGTGCGTGGTGACCGTGGTGTTGCTGATGCGGATGGAGCCGAGCCCCTCCGGCACGGTGCCGCCGAGGCTGCGATCCGCCACGAAACCTTCCTCCAGCTCGATCCCGCCGGTGCCATCGCCATACACCCAGAGCTGCCGCGTGAAGCCGCCGCCCGATCCCACGAGGTCCACGAAGGCATCGGCGGCGATGATCCACCGGCCGCCTTCGCGCAGCGCGAGGGAGGTGAAAGTGCCGCCTTCATCGCCGTTCCAACGCCCCCGGTAGCGCACCTCGGTGCCGGGTCCGATGACTTGGAGGCTGGGCGAGCTGGTGGTGTTCACGAGGGCGATGTCCGCCAGCACCTCGATCTTCGCGCCGCCCGAGAAGCGCAGCCCGGAATTGAGCAGCAGCGGGTCGTAGCGCCCGCTGCCGATCTTCCCGCTGAAGCTGAGCAGACCGGCGCCGACATTGCCGGTCACGGTCAGCAGCGCGTTGGCGCTCGCGGTGGTGGATTGCGAGATTTTCACCTGCTGGCGCTGCGCAAAGGCGAGCCCCGCCGCGCTGATGTTGCCTTTCACCGTGGCCGCGCTGGAGGCGAAGTCGAGGTGCGCCACGTCCGCGCCCGTGTTCGGCCAGGCGATCGTGGCGGAGCCGTTCCACCAGCGGGCGCTGGTGGTGTTCCAGTCGCCGCTGCCCGCCTGTGCGCCTGCGGTGGCCGGGTCGGCATCCCACGTGAGGTCGATGGCAAAAGCGCTCGCGGCGAGGCCGGACAGGGCCGCGGTGAGGAACGACGTGGTGCGGAGGGTCGGGCGCGGCATCGGGCAGAGGGCGGTTACTGCGCTCGCTGATGCCGATTCGCAACCGGAAAGAGCGGCCGCCCGCGGGCGGGGGTGATGATGAGGCACGGCGATCAGGCGCGCCCCGACCGATCACTTGATGTCCTTCTCCGACACCCGGCGAAAGCTCCCTTCGTAATCCTTGGCAATCTGCTTGACCGCGTCCGCGGCCTTCGGTTCGCCGAGCGCGATGGTAGTGAGGGGTGGAAGGCATCCGGGCCGAGCGCAAGCGAGGAAAGACCGGGCTGGCAGACTCGGTTTCGCGGATGAGGGCGTGGCTATTGGTCCACCGTTTTCGGGGTGCCCGCTTTTGCGGAGCGCATGGTCGTCACGGGCGTCGTGTTTTCCTGCGGTGCGCCGCCGGTGCTGCGTCCGTCGGCGACGTATTTTTCGAGGAGCGCTTTGAGGCGGGCGACGATTTCCGGGTGCTTGGCCTGCACGTTGTCCCGCTCGCCGATGTCGGCGGCGAGGTCGTAGAGCTGGATCGGAGGAAGGTCCGCCGCGCCTTTCGCGCCAGGTCTTGGCGCGCTCCAGCCGCCGGAGTCCGGACACAGTGCAAGCTTCCACTTTCCCTGCCGGATCGAGAATGAGCCATTCATCGAATGATGCACGACGGCCTCGCGGAGCGGTTGGTCGGCGCGCCCTTCCAGCGCGCGCAGGATGCTCACGCTGTCCTCCGCCGCGGTGTCCGGCAGTTTCTCGCCGAGGATGTCCTCGCAAGTTGCGAAGAGGTCGGTGAGGCAGATGAGCTGGTCGCTCGTCGAGCCCGCCTGCACGCGGCCTGGCCAGCGGACGATGAACGGGATGCGGTGCCCGCCATCGAAGATGTCCGCCTTGTGCCCGCGGAATTCGAAGTTCGGATTGTGGCCCTTTGCGAGCAGTTCATCGAACTTCGCCTCGGGCGAACAGCCGTTGTCGCTCGTGACGATCAGGAGCGTGTTTTCCGCGAGGCCATTCCTCTCGAGCGCGTCCAGGACCGCGCCGACCGTCGCGTCGGTTTGCATGACGAAATCCGCGTAGGGATTGAGTCCGCTTTTTCCCTGCCACTCGGGGGTGGGAAGGGTCGGTGTGTGCGGAGCGTTGAGCGGCAGGTAGAGGAAAAATGGGACGCCGCGTTTCGCATCCGCCGCGCGCTGGCCGATCGTTTCCACGGCTTTGCGCGTGAGCGCCGGCAGCACCTCCATCGCCTCGAAATCCGTCGCCGCCGGACCCTTGCGCGTCTGCTTCCCGTCCCGCCCGAGCATCATCGGGAACGCCTTGTCCACCGTTGGAGTCACCGTCACGCGGTCGTTTTCGATGAAGGCATACGGCACCATGTCGAGCGAGGCGGCGATGCCGAAGTAGTCATCGAAGCCGGCGCTGTTCGGCCCCCGGGCGATCGGCTGCGTGAAATCCACGCGCCATCCGTCCTCCCCCTTTTCGATTCGATCGTCAAACGGCGGGGTGCCCGGCTTGAGCGCCCATTGCATGCCGAGATGCCATTTGCCCACCGCCGCAGTGTGGTAGCCGTGCTGCTTGAGAAATGCGGGCACGGTGAGCCGGCCCTCCTCGATCAATGGCGGGCTCATGCCGCCGAGCACGCCGGATTTGAGACGCGAGCGCCAGTTGTAACGGCCCGTAAGAATCCCGTAGCGCGTCGGCGTGCAAACCGACGAACTGGAATGCGCATCGGTGAAAATCATCCCGGCGGCCGCGAGGCGATCGAGGTGTGGAGTGGCGATTTTTCCAGCGGCATTCAGGCACTTCACGTCGCCATAGCCGAGGTCGTCGGCGAGGATGTAAACGATGTTCGGCTTTGCCGCTTCGGCGTCCGAAACCACCGCCGCCGCGATGAGTGCAAGCGCCTGGAAAACCCCGCGGACGCTGGATCTCCACGCAGTTGAAGTTTGTGGAATCACTCGATCAGATGCCCGGGGATGTGGTGAATGCGCGGTCGGCTTTGCCACCTTCAACCGGCGCGGGATGCACGCTCTTGAGGAGCGCCTTCATCTCCTCGACGCTCTTCGCATGCGCCGGGTCGGCGGCGAGGTTGCGCAGCTCCTGCGGGTCGGCTTCGTGATCGTAAAGCTCCGCGCCTTTCGCGCCAAAATCCCACTCGGTGTAGCGCCACCGCCCGGTGCGCACGCTGTGGCCGGGGAAGCCGCCGCGCTGCACTTGGGTGAAGGCCGGGCGCTTCCACTCGGCGGTGGGATTTTCGAGCAGCGGACGCAGGCTTGCGCCTTGCAAGTCCTTCGGCGGCGTGAGGCCGGCGTAGTCGGCGAGCGTCGGGTAAAGGTCGAGCAACTCGACCGGCCGCGCGCAGACTTTGCCGGCGCTCTTCGCCGCGGGCGGCGCGATGATCAGCGGCACGCGGGCGCTTTCCTCGAAGCAGCTCTCCTTCATCCAGAGTCCGTGCTCGCCGAGGTGGTAGCCGTGGTCGCTCCAGAAAACGACGAGCGTATTCTCGCGCAGTCCGAGGCGGTCGAGCGCGTCGAGCACGCGTCCGATCTGCGCATCGACGAAGGAGATCGTCGCGTAGTAGGCGAGCTTCGACTGGCGCGCCTCCTCGGGCGTGACGCCCTTGTAAGGCCAAGGCTGCGTCGAGGCGAGCGCGGGCGCGGGGACGGTCTCCTTGATGTCGGCGGCAATCGCCGGGAGCTTCATCTGCTCCATCGAATAGGGCTCGAAATATTTCGCCGGCGCGATCCACGGGCAGTGGGGCTTGTAGAATCCAACGGCGAGAAAGAACGGCTCGGCTTTATGCTTTTCCAGCAGCTCGATGGCCTGCGTGGCGACCTTGCCATCGGTATGGTCCTCGTCCTTGCCGGGCTGGTCATTGAGCCACGTCATCGCCGCGCCGAGGCTGCTCCCTTTTTTGCCCGTGTAGCGGATAACATCGCTTTCGAGCGCGGTGTGATCGCGCCCGGCGGGGTTGTAAAACTCCTGCCAGGATGCGGGGTCATCGAGCCCGCTGGTGCCGATCCGGCCGGG
>Ga0105047_10019822_pt1 | contig 10359 bp, 12 predicted proteins | sample MAT04_FD_78384 | JGI IMG/M metagenome (GOLD analysis project Ga0105047, IMG submission 78384) | Freshwater microbial communities from Lake Fryxell liftoff mats and glacier meltwater in Antarctica - MAT-04 (megahit assembly) | ecosystem: Environmental > Aquatic > Freshwater > Ice > Liftoff... | reverse complement strand
CTTAAAAAAGGCGTTATTATATTTGGCGTACCCACTTTGCTGAAAAAGCTGTACGCTCCTGCCACGGTAGGAGCGAATCATGGCGTGGGCGGAACTTGAATTTCAGCCTGAGGATGTAAATGCGGCTGGGAGGAAGCTAGCCACGATGAGCTTCCCCGTGGACACGTTTGATGGCGTGTCCGCCCTGAGCGTCATAAATAACTGGCGTGCATCGCACGCTTATCCGCTTAACACCTTTCAAGTGACGTTGCGCCGGAAGGCGAAGAAAATAGAGCGCGAGATAATCGTCGCGCAAAGAATCAAGCGGCTAGAGTCGATCCATAGGAAGCTTTCCGATAAGACTTCTATGCGGATGACTCAAATGCAGGACATTGCTGGATGCCGGGTGGTTTTTAAGAATATTGCCAGTGTAAAGAAGCTGGTTGCTCTCTACAAAAACAGCCGGTTTGAGCATCAGTACCGTGGCGAAAAGGACTACATCACCAACCCTAAGGCCGGGGGATACCGCTGCCACCACATCGTCTATCAGTACAAGGGCACGGAAAAGACCAAGGCTTACGACAATCTTCGGGTCGAGATACAAATACGCACGCAGATGCAGCACGCATGGGCGACCGCCGTTGAGGCAGTAGGCATATTTACGCGACAGGCTCTTAAGTCGAGCCAAGGCGATCAAGACTGGCTGCGCTTCTTCGCTTTGATGGGATCAGCCATTGCGGCGATGGAGCAGTGCAATCCCGTTCCGAATACGCCACCTTCTAAGTCGGAACTTGTCGCAGAGATCGCTACACTTGCCAAGAAGCTGCAAGTCGATCAAATGCTTCAGGTCTATAACGCAACAATTGAAAACATAGGCTCGGCTAAGGACGCTAAGTATTTCTTGATCGAACTTAATCCGACTCAGTCCAGGATACGGATTACTCGGTTCAAGGCCCTTCAATCCGAGCATGCAAATCGCGAATATACAAGAATGGAGGGTGCACAGACGGAGGGTTCGGGAGTCCAAATTGCGCTTGTTTCAGTTGAACACGTTACTGCGCTAAGGCGAGCATACCCTAACTACTTTCTAGATACGGCGACATTCAGTGCGCTGGTCAATCGGGTTCTGAAAAGCGACTTTCCGGACCCTCTTCCGGCTGGAACCATGCCTGACGCAAAGTAGCTAAGCCCTCCATAGCGCGGTTAAAGCTATCATCAGCTTCGGTGGGGTTTAGTTCGCCAGTGTCTACCATGGCTTGAACGGCCATTTTGAACCGCTCCACCTGTTGATCTGGCGTCTCTGCGTTTTTCCTTTTCGGCATCATGCGATCCCGTTAGCCGGATTATAGGTGAGGCGCTTGCCCACCACGCCGCGCAGCATTTCGTCAGTGCGATCTGCGTCGTTGAAGCCTGTAGCTATGCGGTTCGTATAGCGAAACTCGAACTCGGCAACGTAGCGATGAAGATGCTTTTTCGCACAATGCTGATAAGTACCCTTCATCCCCCGTTTGAAGATCGAGAACGCGCCTTCAATGGTGTTGGTGTGGATCAAGGGGTTCTCATAATCGACGTACTGGCCCGCTCCGTGTCGGGTGAAACCATGACCAGCAAAGTGCTTGTCGAGATGGGCGTAGTAGGAGGCCTCGTCCGTCATCACGATAGCTTCCGCCGCGATGTTCTTCTTGAGGATGGGGGTAAGGTCCGCCGCTTTTAGGCTGTCCACCACCATTGAACGCTGGCGGCCGGTGCTGCGGTCGATCAGCGAAAGGATTTTGTGCTTGTGGGCGTAGCCGCGACCCTTTTTCTCGCCGACGGGCTTGATGTCGCGGTCCTGGCCGATGAAGGTCTCGTCCACTTCCACAATGCCGCCATCCGAGCCGAAGGGTGACATGTCTCCCGAACGCATTGCTTCGCGGATGCGGTGCGACATGAACCAAGCGGTCTTGAGAGTAACGCCAAGGGTCCGGTGGAGCTGGTTGCTCGACATGCCCTTCTTGCTGCCCGCGATCAGATACATCGCCTGCATCCAAATGTGCATGGCGACGTGGCTGGCCTCGAAAATGGTTCCAATCTTCACGGTGAAGGGCTTACGGCACTGGTAGCACTTGTAGGCACCGAGGCGGGTGCTCTTGCCCTGCATCTTGCTGATCCGCTCCACACTCCCGCAATGGGGGCACACGGGGCCATGGGGCCACAGACGCTTCTCAACGAAGGCATAGGCGGCCTCTTCGTTGTGGAAGTGAGGGGCGGAAAGAGCGGACGACATCGGTAATCTCCCTGTCTGCTCACCCTAGCTGATTAGGTGGGTACGTCAAGTATAATAGCGCCAATAAAATGGAGTAAATACAATCGCTCGATATATGGATTGATTTGTCTATGCGTTTCCACTCGGTAGACGCCTTTTGCGAAGCTCTTGAGTCCCTGCCTGGCGGACATGCTAGTAGGATTGCTCACGCCACGCGCCGCCTCTACGTTGCAAATTGGTCCTTGCTCGATTGGCTAAAATTTATAGCCGAGCTTCAGATACCACTCGCGCGGCCTCGAATAGACCGCATAAGTGGCGCCAATGAAATTGAGGTCGGAATAGCCAGATACGATGTAACGCTTGTCGGTCAGGTTGATCACCCCACCTGTGACTGACCAACCCTTTTTGGAATAGAAGCCGACCGACGTATTGAACACGCTGTACGGCGCTTGGCGTAACGCGGGGGTGTTGATCGCATCCTTGTAGGTGGCGCTTCGATACGACCAGTCGCCCTGGATCACCGCACGGCCCAGCGGTCCGCGATAGGGCTCGAGATTGATCCCGGCGCTGGCGGTGATTTCAGGCGTGTTGGCAAGCTTACTGTTCAGCGTCACCGGCGCTGCGCGGGGATCGATGCTCAGATATTGCGCATCGAGATAACTTAGCGAGCCGGTAAGGCGCGCCCAGCTCGTCGCCGCCAGCTGTGCTTCAGCCTCGAAACCACGAATGCGCGCCCGACCCGCATTGCGCACCTTGGGCGCGAACCCGTCGGCTATGATGATCTGCAAGTCGCTGTATTTGGTGTCGAAAGCCGCCGCGTTGAGACGAAGGCGTCGGTCGAACAATTCGGTCTTCAGCCCGACTTCGAAGACGCGCGCGAACTCGGGATTGAATGAGGGTGTCACGGGTTCGGGGGGGAATACCCGCTGCGTGAAGCCACCACTTTTGAAGCCGCGCGAAAAGGTGAAATAGGCGAGCACGTCGGGCGTTATCTTGTAGTCGACCGTCATGGACGGCGTGAACTGGTTCGCCGTCGTCGTCCGTTGGACAGCGGGAAGGATGATGTCACCAACGCGCAGCGGCTGTGGACCGAGTGGTCCGGACGTTACCGGATTGGTCAGGAAAAAAGGAAATGGCGAGCCCGGCGGCAAGGGTGCCTGTGCTGCCGGATCTACGCGCAGAACCACCTGGTCAGGCGTGAACCTCTTGTCCTCATGCGTGAAGCGTCCACCGAGCGTCAGGCCCAGCCGGCTCGTGGGATGGAAGATCAACTGCGTGAAAGCCGCATAGCTGTCGTTCTTGACACTGCCGCCGCTGCGAAAGTCTGTAGGTGCCGTGAACAACGAATTGACGTCGGTACCGTCCTCATGAAGATAGAAGAGACCGAGGAGATAGTTAAGCTTTTTGTCGAAGGCATCGCCTTGGAACTGGAGTTCCTGGCTGAACTGGCTCTGCCGATAATCGTTCTCCGTTCGCTGGATCAACAAGGGTGATTGATCGATGTCAAGCGCGAACGAGCTTGTGAGCTTGCGGTAGGCAGTTATCGACTTGATTGTTAGCGGGCCGGTGTTCCAGTCGGCCGTCAACGACGTGCCCCAGACATCGGATTTCGAACTGTTGTTGCCGCTTTCGTTCGTCGTGTCGATGTTTCCGGTCAGCCAACGTGCATTGTAGCAATTGGCGTTGGCGAGTGACGATGGCGGCAGGCATCCGGGCGCGTTTTTGAAGATGTTGTTGAAGACAGGGAAGATCGCGCCTTCGTTTACTTGAAGCAGCGTGGTTGCGACCGCCTGCTCGCGCGTCTTCGAATAATCAGCGGCGAGGCGCAGGCTGAACGTAGGCGTGGCTTCCAATTCCGCGACGAAGCGACCGGAAACGCTGTTCTGATTGCCCTTATGTCCGCCGTCAATCAGCCGGGTCACATAGCCGTCACGCGTTAGGACCAGCCCGCTTACATAGAACCGGAAGTTGTCCGCAACCGGCACGTCGATCCGTCCCGATGCGTCAAAACGATTGAAGCGTCCCGTCGTTACATCGATCGAGCCGCCGAGATCACGCGCCGGGCGACGCGAGGTGACGACCACGGCGCCGCCGATGGTGTTTTTGCCGAAGAGCGTCCCCTGCGGTCCGCGCAGCACCTGAATGTTGTTGACATCGTTGGTCTGGAGTAACGCGCCGACCGAGCGGCTGATATAGACTCCATCAAGGTAAATCCCAACGCCTGGATCGACCGTGAGGTTGAAGTCGGTCTGACCGATGCCGCGCAGGAATACCGTTACCGAATTGCTCGAGCCCGAGGCTGCTGCTGCAGAATCGAAATTGAGACTCGGCGTGAACTTTCCAATGTCGGCAACCGTGGTGATGGCCCGGTCCCGGATGACATTTTCGCCGAAATTCGTCACGGCGACCGGCGCGTCCTGAAGGTTTTCCTTCACCCGCCGGGCAGTGACAATAATCTCATCAAGGGAAGTGGCAGGCGCGGCTGCGACCTCCGGTGCCGTTTGAGCCTGGGCAAAAGCCGCCCATGGCATCATGGCTACGAATGCAACGCTTGCTCGCATCAATGTCTTCGTCATGCCCGTCCCCTTCAGTTTCAGTCAATTTTGGCTCTCTGGAAGCTCAACAGTTAGGCCGTTGCTTGCGCTCGTCAGGCGAATCTGGCACGATAGTCGCGAATTCGGGCGTCGCGCATCGACGCACTCGAGCATCTCGTTCTCGGTGTCGGACAGCGCGGGTAGCATCGCGACCCATTCGGACCCGACATAGACATGGCACGTCGCGCAAGCGAGGGCCCCACCGCACAGGGCCTCGATTCCGGCGACATCGTTGCGTACCGCCGTTTCCATCAGTGATTGACCGGGTTCGGTCGATACCGTTCTTCGTTCGCCATGTGCCGAGATGAAATGAATGTGGATCGGCTCGCTCATTTATCCGCCTCGCCAAAGGCGAAGGCGACCGAACCCAAGCCTGTGATCGTTGCTTCGAAGCGATCGCCGACAGAACAATTCACCATCGGTCCTAATGCGCCCGTCAGGATTATGTCGCCTGCGGACAAGGGCGTTTCCCTTGTGACGAGTTCGCGCGCGAGCCAAACTGCCGCAGTCAGCGGATGTCCAAGGCAATTCGTCCCGACTCCATTCGATACGACTTCATCGCCGCGGCGCATTTCCATGGCGACTGCGCGCAGGTCGAGCGCATCGAGGCGCGTCGGACTGCCGCCGAGGACGAAAGCACCCGACGACGCGTTGTCGGCAACTGTATCGGCGATCGAGATATCCCAATTCGCGATGCGACTTCCCACGACCTCAATCGCAGGCAGCACAAAATCGATCGCTCGGATGATGTCCGCCACGGTCGGCCAGGGCATGGCCACTTCGGCCTTCAACACAAGTGCTACTTCGGCCTCGGCGCGGGGTTGCATGACCGTGCCCCAGGGCAGGACGTCGCCATCCGAATAAGCCATTTCGCTCGTCAGTGCGCCGAAGTCGGGTTGCTCGACGCCAAGCTGCTTTTGCACGGCATGTGACGTCAGGCCTATCTTCCGTCCGACGACGCGGAAGCCGTCGGCGATGCGGAGCTGAAGGTTGTGCGTTTGAACGGCATAAGCTGCATCAATTGCACTCGTTCCTACTCCAAACGCATCCCGTACTGGCTGACAGGGTACCCCGGTCGAAGCGGCCGCTCGCAGTATGCCGGCGACGCGGTCGATATCGAACCGAGTAAAGACCGGCACGTTAGCCATCAACGAAGGCCTCGGTGGCGCGCGCGAAGTCGAGTGGATGCTCGATCATCGCCCAGTGCCCGCACTCGGGAATGATGTAGCCCCAGCTGTGGGGGATAAGCTCAAGGAATTTGTAAGCGTTCGCGACGGGTACAACCTTGTCGAGCTTGCCGTTGACCACGAGCGTGGGAACCGCAACCCGCGCGATATAGTCCTCGTCATAGGAAAGGCCGCCCTGTTCGCGGATCCATTGCATCGTCGCCGAATAGGCGCGCCGCGTTCCCTCCTCGACCGAGAGCGCATGGCGATAGTCGATCATCGCATCGTCGATCTGGTAATGTTCGTTGGTCAGCGCGCGGACGAGCCGGATCATGCCGTCGCGGGTGAAATCATAGCCGAGGATGGGCTCCAGCGACGGGTCGATGCGCGTAACGAGACCGGCGCTGCCCATCAGGACGAGCTTGCGCAAGAGGTCCGGCCGTTCGACCGCCACGCCGATGCCGGTGGCACCGCCCATCGAATTGCCGACCAGCGCACAGCCGCCAAGGCCCATCGTTTCGAGGAACGCGATCAGGTGAGCGGTGCGAGCCGCCTGCGAATAAACGAAGCCGCTATCGGGCTTGGCGGTGCGCCCGAACCCGAGCATATCGACCGCGATGACCCTGTGGTGCCTGGCGAGAACGGGGATCACCCCGCGCCAATTGCCCCAGCTGTCAGCGCCCGCCCCGCCGCCATGCACTAGCACGACCGGCGCGCCTTCGCCCGCCTCGAGGTAGTAGGTTTCCAGGCCGCCAACAGTCGCTGACTTCCCGGCGTTTTCAGCCAGTGTCATCTTGTAGTCTCCAAGTTCATGTCGGGATGCGATCGGACGCAGCCCAGTGAAACTCTATTCGAAAGCAATGCCCCCCATGCCGGTCATCCAGTGCGGCATCGGTTCGTAGTAAATCTGTCTGGCGCGACGTCCCGGGACGGCGGCAGCCGCGAGAATCCAGTTAACGATCTCGAGGCCGCCATTGCCAGCCTTGTCCAAAAGCTCTTCGGTCGAAATCCCTTCGAGCGTCGTATCGCCAGCGACGAACCCCGCTAAAACCTCGCGATCGAAGTCCTCGTTGACTTGGCCATGTCCGGGCATGTTGATCCAATGACTCAGTCCGCCGGTGGCCAGGATCACGACGCGCGCTTCGGCGGGCAAATCATGCTCGACCGCAGCTTTGATCACCCTTCCGAGTTTGGCGCAGCGCTGTGCCGTCGGCGGGGGTGACATGTTTACGTTCACGAGAAGCGGAACGACCGGCGTCGTTCCATCAGGATCGACAAACATCAGCGGGACCATCACGCCGTGGTCCGGTCGGAACTCTTCCGCCTGGGCGAGATCGAAATCGTCGGCCGCCCGCGCGCAGAGCGCGGTCGCAAAGGCCCGGTGCCCTGCAAAGGGCCGCTGCTCGATATCCATGTCACCGAACGGCGTGAAACTGTCGGCCACACCGACGGTGAACGGCGGCTGCAGCCGCGTAGTAATGTTGAACAGATGGTCGGACCCGATGACAACGATTAGGTCGGGCTTCAGAGCCCGCACCTGCGTGCCGATCTCGTTCAACCCGGCCACAACGCGAAGTGCCTGGTCGTCGCCCTCGGGGGAGCCGAACAGGACGTGCGAGGTCGCGAAAGCGCCAACGATCTCACCCATGGCGCACCACCAGCGGCTTGTAAGCCTTAACACTGACAAAGTCGGGCGCCATCGGATTGGTGGCGATGAAGTGATGCATTTGCAGAACCGGATGGACTCTTATTGAAGCAAGGGAGTCGGGGTCGCCGGCATCGAGCGCGGAGCGCTGGTCTGCCGTCAGGCCATAGCGGTCGTACAGCGCCGCTCGGTCGCCGTGAAACGCCGCGAGATTGCTGGGATCGGCAAGCAATTCCTGCATCAGCTTATTGACTGGGTAGGCGGCACTGTCGGTCATAGGTTCGCCTCCTGTTGGATACCGCGATTGTGCTGGCTCGCGAGACGCCGCCATTCGATGATTGCGCGGTCAGACTCGAACAGGATTTCCTCGGTCCAGCCGCGATCATTGGCGTAGAAGGGTTCCATCGATGTCCGCGCCATCACGTCGTCGTCGTTGAAGCCGTTGAGCGCGAGATCGACCCACTTTTCATGGAATTCGCGTTCGAAGGCCCGCTCTTCCTCGTCCGAATGCACGATCTTGCCCAGCGTCTGGAAATAGAGGTGATGCGTTTCATCGACAGGTACGTACCACTCGAACTGGGTCAACGCCGGGTCGGGCCAGGGATCCACCTTGAGAACGCCGGGAAGCCAGATCGAAATGCTCGTCGCGACGCGCTTGCTGCCCATGTTGCCCATGAGTGCGACCTCGCCCTCGATCTTTCCTTCAAAAACGGGAATCGAATGCTCGCCCAACAGGTCATAGACGCCCTTGGGGCTACCGGCCGCGACTTCCGCTCGTGTCAACTGGTCGGGATCGCCAGGTGCGAACCCGAGCGGAAGGGCGATGTCGTTGCCCTTCACCAGGATCGAGTCCTTATGAATGAAGACATGCCCGGCATCGAAACCGTTTTCCGCGCCGATCCGCCAATTGGCCTCGACGAGACGGTGCTTGCCGAAGATCGCGCGATCGGCATCGAGAAATCCGGGCGGGACATCCTCGGCAAGATCGGAGGGCTCCCCGTCGCCAACATAGACGAAGACCAGCCCTTTTGCCTCGATCACCGGATAGGTCCTGATCGCATGGCGTCCGATCTGGACGCTGGAAGGATTGGTCATGATGTCGACCAGCTTGCCGCTGTCCCAACGATAGGTCCAACCATGATACCAGCAGGAAATGGTGTGCTTCGAATGGCATTCGATGCGGTCGGAAAGCGTGACGCCGCGGTGCAGGCATCGATCCTTTATGGCGAAGAGGTTTCCGTCGATGCGGTTTACGAGGATCTTTTCGCTGAGCAACTTGACGGGAACCGGGGTTTGTTCCGCAATTTCCGAGGCGAGGAGCACGGGATACCAATGGTTCCGGAACCCCAGCTTTGCATGGATATAAGGCTCCCATGCTTTGGTTCTGCGCTCCGCAATGCTATCAGCCACCGCTGTTCCCTTTCTTGTTGACGAGAATGCTAACAATATCTTATACAATGTCAACCCATTTGTCACACTAAGATTGCGAGAGTTTGATGGACCTGCCGCACGCCACCATGGATGCCGTGAGTGCGCCACCGGCCGCACAAGCGGCATCGACAATCCGCGCAGCCATTCTGAATTCGAAATTCGCGCCGGGACAGCGGCTCGTCGAGAACGATCTCGCCAATCAGCTCGGCTTCAATCGCGGACCGATTCGCGAAGCATTACGGGTTTTGTCTGCCGAGGGACTGGTTTCGATCGAGCGCAATCGCGGGGCGTTCGTCGCCCGGGCCTCGAGGGCCATCATCGCCGAGGTGTTCGAGGCGCGTGAGCTGCTCGAAGGGCTGGCAGCTCGTCGTGCGGCCGAACGAGCCGCCGCTTCGCCGCTTCGGAGCCAGCTCGATCAGGCGCTTGTCGAAGAGCATCGGCGCTCGATAGATACCGACGGCTTGACCCTTATGGACGCCAACGAGCGACTCCATGAGCTGATTTTCGCTACGGCGGGTGGTGCAGTAACGGGTCGCCTCATCGGCCAGCTTCAGCTGCCTGAATTGCGGGCCAATTTCTTTCAGCTCACCTCGCCTGCCACGTGGAGCGATTCGGTGAGCGATCATATCGCCGTTCTCGAGGCGATCCTCGCCGGGCACGCCAATAGTGCCGAGGATGCGATGCGCGCGCATGTGCGCCGGACCGCGACTTTGTTTGAACGCATTGCCGACGGGGTACTGTCATGAGTTCGCCGGTCCCTCCCATCACGTCGAAAACAAAAGTCGCGATCATCGGATCGGGCAATATCGGCACTGACCTGATGATTAAGGTGATGCGGCTGTCGAACGTTCTGGAGATGGGCGCGTTCGTCGGGATCGACCCCGAAAGCGATGGCCTAAAGCGTGCCGAGCGGCTTGGGGTGCCGATCTCCGCCGGTGGCATCGATGGCTTGGTTGCGCTGCCCGAATTCGCCGATGTCAAAATCGTGTTCGACGCGACTTCGGCGGGTGCGCACAAGAAGCATGACGCGATCCTGCAACGCCATGGCAAACGCATTATCGACCTGACCCCGGCGGCTATCGGACCCTACACGATTCCGCCGGTCAACGGCGATGCCAATCTCGATGCCTCAAATTTGAACATGGTGACATGCGGCGGGCAGGCAACGATCCCAATGGCGCCGTCAACTTGTTGCGGTTGGGCGCGTGGAAAGACGCGATGCCGAAATTGGGCGTAATCATGCGGCCATTGCGACGCCGGTCACCTCGGCCCAGTGCGTGAACGCCTGGGTGCGGGCAG
>Ga0105047_10019821_pt1 | contig 10359 bp, 5 predicted proteins | sample MAT04_FD_78384 | JGI IMG/M metagenome (GOLD analysis project Ga0105047, IMG submission 78384) | Freshwater microbial communities from Lake Fryxell liftoff mats and glacier meltwater in Antarctica - MAT-04 (megahit assembly) | ecosystem: Environmental > Aquatic > Freshwater > Ice > Liftoff... | reverse complement strand
TGGGAAGAGAAGGCTCTCACTCGCAAAAAAATAGGCGAGTTGCGAGCCGGTGGTGGCGACCAAAGCAAACGCAACTTCGTTGATCCGAATGTTCGAGTAGTCGTTGCTACCGCATTCAAGGCGACGAGTTATCTCAAAGACAAGCTCTTGATCAAGATGCTCGAAGAAGGCGATGCTCCTTTCACGACGATCTTCATCGACGAAGCTGGCTTGATGTCACGCACGGCGATTGCAGCATTGTCATTTCTTGCGGCTCGTCGAGTTGTTCTGGTCGGCGACTCCAAGCAATTGGCACCGATTAGTCGAATTTCTCGCATCCTTCCCACTCGACAACAGAACTGGTTGGCGAGTAGCGGTTTGAGTCATCTCGACGACCTGGAAGGCACTCCCAAGGCAGTGCATGTTTTGTCTGAACAACACCGAATGCATCCCGATGTGTGCCAAGTTGTTTCCGAATTTCAGTACGGCGGATTTCTAACGACTGCCCTTGAGACGCAACGGCGAGAATCAAGTCTCCCGCAATCATTGGCAGAATATTCGAGAGCAATCTGGTATGTGCTAGATGAGGAAGGAAGCGATCTTGCAGCGATCCGTGCCGCACGGGGTCCGGGTAACAAAAGCTGGGTGCGAGGGATCACTTCGACCATCCTTGAAAAGCTCTTTTCTGATTCCAGCGTGCGGCAGTCGAAAGGATTGTTCATTTCGCCTTACAAGGCACAAGCTCAAGTTGTCGCCAAGTTGTTTTCGGCATGGGGACTGACTGATTGGGAAGCCTCAACCGTTCACAGTCAGCAGGGATCGGAAGCCGATATCGTCATCTTCGACACGGTGAATGCGGGAAGTTACAACTGGCCTTTCGATGAATGGAAACGCTTGGTCAATGTCGCACTAAGTCGAGCACGTGAAGCGGTTATCGTTCTGGCTAGTCGTAGTGAAATGGACGAACCCTACCTGCGACCGCTGATCCCACGCTTGACTCCCAGTTGTTTGATCGACGAGGGCAATGTTGTTCGGTGGGAGAAGATATCCGCCGAACCAACGTTTCACCGTAGGCGTGGGGCTGCCCAAGTATCGGAGCCAAAAGTTGCTTACGAAACGAAGCAGAACGCCAAGTCTCGATTGGGTGAGCAGATCAGCAGACGAAAAGACATGACGCCAGTGCTTTCGCAAGAGCAGCAGCGGCTGACAAACTTGAACGTGGATGGGAAACCTCGGTTGGTGCGTGGTGTCGCTGGTAGTGGTAAGTCAATTGTGCTCTGCAACTGGCTCGCAAAGACTGTTAAGCGAATGGAAGGCGATAAAAACGTTCGCATCTGGGCAGTGTACGCCAACCGCTCGTTGCACAAACTGTTGCGAGAGTCGGTTGAATCGGCTTGGGATAGCCTTTCGAAAGGCGAGTTGTTTGATAAACCAAACTTCCCTTGGGAGAAGGTGGCACTCCTGCATGTGAAGGATGTGCTCGCCGGGATGTTACCAAGTGCTTCGCTATCGATGGAAGCCTTTGAGTTTGATTATGACCGTGCGGCAGAAGAGTTCCTGAACCGACAAGACGCTTCCGAAATCCTGCCGAGATGTTCGGCACTGTTTATCGACGAAGCTCAAGACATGGGTCCGTCCACACTCAAGTTGCTACTGTCCATCGTCGAACAGACTGATGCAGAAGACCCCAACAGTCGTTCGGCTCATATCTTTTACGACAACGCACAAAACATTTACGGAAGGAAAACGCCAAAATGGTCGGAGTTCGGTCTCGACATGCGTGGTCGCTCCACCATCATGCGTGAAAGCTTCCGCTCGACGACGCCAATTGCGGAACTTGCTGTCAACATATTGCATCGCCTGACACCAACCGATCAACGACAGGATCAGAACGAACTGCTGGGCATGGGGCTGATCGAAAGGGGCGAGCGAAACGGCGACGAATGGGTGCGGGTGCGATTCAATCAGATCAATGGACCGAAGCCAATTTTTCACCTGTTTGACAACCGCAATGACGAAATCGACGCTCTAGCCAATTATCTTACGCATCTGATTCAGAAGGAGGGGATTTCGCCGAGCGATATTTGCGTGATTTACAACGGCAAGGCAGTCGTTCAGCTTCTGGAAGCTAAGCTAGGACCGAGGATGTCGAAGATCGGTGTCGAGTTGTCCGTGCAAACGAATCGACCTTTTGAACGTCAACCAAACACGCTGATCGTTACGACCTCGCATTCCTACAAGGGCTACGAGTCCGAGGTTGTGATGATCCCGTGTGTCGATCAGTTCGTTACAGGGGACGGTCAGATACTCGCTAACAATCTTTACGTGGCGATGACTCGTGCCAGATCGTTGCTGGCGATCTACGGCATTCGTGACGGCAGCAATGCTTCTCGACAACTAACGCAAACGATTTCGAACTGCATTGAAACGATGAACTCGACTCCCGATGTTGAACTCTCGACCAGTATTCAGGATGACCTCAACGACATCTTGGAGAACATCGGCGTTGAGCACCGGAACTGGCTGGTTGATCTGTGGAAACGTTTCGATATCCGACAGGAGCCGATCACGGATGCAGTGGGTCGGGTTTTAGTCGAACCATTGTTTTGGTTTGAGCATGGCGGTAATCGTATTGCATGTCTTGAAAATGACGCTGTCTTGCCGAGTCAAAAAAACAACTTTTGGGAGAGCGGGATCGTCATCCTGAAGATCGGAGAGGCGTTGTGAAGATTCTTTTTCTCCACGGTTGGCACAGCGTTGTCGGCGGCGTCAAACCGACGTATCTCAAGAACGCTGGTCACGAGGTCATTCACCCGGCACTAGATGATGATGATTTCGATGCTGCGGTCCGAACCGCACAAGCTGAACGCAATCACAAGTGGGCAGGGTCACGGCAGAAGCAACTTGTTCGATTTCCTCACGGCAATCACAACACGACGTTGGAATGCATGTTGGCGATTCGGAGTTCGATGTCTATGCCAAACCCCACCGACGACGCAAGTACCACTCGACGCTCAGCAAGCCAGCCAACGCGACAAACAGCGGCCACGCCGTCCATCCTGAATCGGCGAGGCGATACTTCTGCACGACGGGTGCTTCCGAATTCCGCCGGAGCTGAGTGATTAAATCAATCAGTTCATCGACATCTTCCGGCAAAAACATCGCTCCGCCCGACGAGGCAGTCTGCGCGGCAAGCTGCGACAGAAAGCTGTGATCGGCAAACGGCTGCCGCAGTTCTGCGTCTTGATCCAGGATTTGAAACGATCGCTCGACCGTCGATTTCTCAGACTCGGAAAATGCCGCTCGCATGCGATACATCCCCGGTGACAATCCAGTCAACGCACCTTCCACTCGCGCGTCCTCCGTAGCCGTTCCCGGTGTTAAGGCGTCGGGTTTTACTGCGGTCACAACGTCATCGGCACTGACCACCACCAGTTGCAACGTCTGTTTCGCCGTTAGATCATTGCTGGGGTAGCTGACCGTGTACGGAATCGACTGACCAACCGCCGCCCGCCGCTGAGCAAGTTTTATGTTGATCGAATCGGACGTGTCCAATTCTCGATTCAGTAACCACAACAACATCTGACGCCAGAAACGTCGATGTTCGAGACTCTTGCCTTGTCGCCACCAGCGCCATGTGCTGTCTCCGGCGAACAAAGCAATGCGCCCGCTGCCATACTCGCTGACAACCAACAACGGATCACCATCAGCCGTCTCAAGCAGCACTTCGATCCCAGGTGCAAGGCGAATGTCGGCAAACCGACTCGCACCAATCAATGGCGGAAGTTTCGACCACGTGTCCGCCTGGTCCTTGGCATTTCCAGACGGATTCAGATCCGTAATTGGATGCGACTGCGAGATCCTGGGAACAACTTCCCCCACGAAATCCTGCTCATTTGGGTTCAACTTGACAGGAAGCAAATTTCCCAGCGGAGATTTGTCGTAACCTCCGCTGGCGAACGTCTGTGTTCCGCCAATCATCAATAGCGCTGCACCTTGGCTGGTTCGCTGTGCGATCTGCGTCAGTTGATCATCGCCAATCGCCTTCGCAGGCAGATCGCCGATGATGATCACGTCGTACTGATTGGCGGCTTCTTTTAACGACAGGTCGATTGGCCATCGGTCGGCGTCGTCGCTGGCAATCCAACGATAATTCACCTGAAGATCGGGAAATCGGCGAAGCGCTCGCAACAAAAACTGCTGTTCGGGTCTCGGCTGTCCTTCGAGGTACAAAATCCTTCCACCACCTTGTTGCACGTCGACAAACGCAATTTGCGAGTTGTTACTGAGCAGCGTTTCACCCTCCTGAGGTTCCGCACGGACTTCCATCAAATAACGCCCAGGCGCAGGAGCCGTGATCGGAATCGACATCGAAATCGAGTCTTCAGGATTGCCGGGCGTGATCGTTCGAGAAGCGATTTCGATTGCTTTTCCATCCTTGTCTTCGGGCGTCATGATGACTCGCACCAAGCAGGCTTTTCCGGCGAGCGCTCGGGAACGGACGGCAAAGTCAACGACCGCTTCGTTTCCTGAAAACAGGCCATAGGATTCGCCAAGTTCAGCGACCTCCAAATCACGAACTTGGTCAAGGTCACCGGACGGTCCCACGGCAATCGTCCACAGCGGCACATCCAAGTTCTGCAACAAACGCGCACCGGATTGCGGGTCGCGTGTCACGGGCGAGCGGGTGGCGTTGCTGCTGCGGTCACTGGGTGGCAACACCTCGACGCCATCGCCGATCATCACAACCCCAGCCAATGGCCGGCCCGCAGAAACCTGTACCGCACCGGCCAACGCACCGCTGATGTCAGTGGCATTGCCCGTCGGTGAATCGTTGAGCAAATTTGGTAAGGCTTGAGCGGTCGCCAACTCCTTGACATCGCCAGCGTAGACGAGCGTCTTGAGCGACAACGAATCATCTAGTTTTTGAATCCCAGGCAACAGCATTTGGTAAAGCTCATTTTGCAACTGTGAACGACTTTGTTTCTCGTTCGCGGGCAGCGTCATGCTGCGCGAGCGATCAAGCAAGACCGTCAGCGTTGCCTCGGTCGGCAGCGAGTCGGTGCGGACAATCGCTGGCCTAAAGACAGCAAGCAACAGGATCAATGCCGTTCCGGTGCGCAGCCACTGCAGGACCTTGCGTTGCGAATCGGTAACGCTCCGTCCAGCGACGGGAATCACCCACGGTACTGCGAGGAGGCCGATGGCTAACGCGATCAAGAACAATGGCGAAGTGAAAATCGGGTCGAGCGTGAACGAGGTCATGTGGCGACCACCGCTTTTGTGACCACCAACTTCTTTGCCGTTGACGTTCGTGTCGCATAAAACCGGTTCGACAGAATCTGCTCGGCGACAAAGGCGATCAACATCAATAACAAGGCGGTTGCATAAAGCGCTCGAGTCGGTTGGCCACGACCTTCAGCCTGACGAATCTCTTCACGCGTACGAACGAGCGTGTAGAGATCCTTGCCAAACAGCTCGTCCAACTTCGCTGGATCGAAGCGGGACAAATCGGTGTCATCGGTATCGAGATTGACACTCAAGCCGGTTTCGTTTCCGATCGCTCTTAGCCAATAGGTTCCCGGCGATCCGAGTTGTGTCAACGTCACGCCTTGTTCCTCGGCAACCAACGGAACCGGCGGGCCTGTCGGACCAAACAGTTGAACTCGTGTGGAAACCTCAGCTTCGGTTTGATCCGTTTTTATGCTGGTTTCGATCGGAATGCGTGCGGATTCGCCGATTTGAAAATTGTGTGTGCCTCGGTCGCGATGGACCAGCGAATCAACCATGTCGCGGATCAGCAGAAACGCTGGCCATGCGTCAGCTCCCGAGAACAAACGGTTCCAGGAACGCGTTGAATCGGCGAGCGCGGGCAGTGGGGTTGTCAACATGAGATGAATGCCCGGATCGACCGTACGTTCAAGGATCGCGGGATGATTGGTGCCCGCAAACCGCGCGATCACGACATCGGATTTCTCAGGCTCAAGTTGCCAATATTGCGAGACGCGAAACGCATTCCATGGGACGCCACCAGCGATCTCACGCAGCGACGCGACGGCCGGATGATTCGGTCGGATGACTTCCAAGAACGTACCCGGATCGGGAGTTCGCCACGGGCGGATGAGGCCAGCTGGAAACGCATCAACGGTGTCTTCGGGTCTGGTCAGCGACGGCCCCAAAAGGCTCAGCAGATGACCGCCCGATCTGAGATAAGAATCGATCTCCGCGCGAATCAGCGGGATCGGTGTTTGTGGATCGATGAAGACTACCGCAGCGAACTTGTTCCACGCCTGTGCGTTTGTGGGTGGAAACTCGCTGATTTCAATCTTGTACTCCGCGAGCGGATCATCGACGGCCAGAGGTGCAGTGATTGCACCGGCAAGTACGTCCGCTTCGTCAAGGTTAGCCGCGACAATCAACACACCTTTGGTCTCGCGAACGACGAAGGTCACGTAACGAACATTGTCGGCATCAAGTTCATCGTCACCGACAAGTCTTACCACACCATGGTGCGTCCCAACGTTCAGCGGCGGAACGGATAGCAGCACGCGAGTCGCCGCGCCACCGGACTGGATAGTCGTTCGATCAACGCTGCGCAGCGAAGGAAGAACGACTTTCGAATCTCGCATCAGAGGCAGGCCGACGTTGCCTGCTGCCTCGGTATCGAAAAGATCGAGCTGCACGGCTAGCGTTTTTGGTGCTTGACCAGTTGCCAATTTTGGCGAAGTGACAACGACGGAGACGCTGGTCTTGGCAAGACGCGGTGGCGTTACGTCGCTGATCGCAAGTTGGCCAAGTGAATAGTTGGCAACCGCCTCCGATCCAACATCGAGGATCTGAAATGAAATCTGCGGCTCTTGTTTTAGCAGCGATTCCAGTTCGGCTGACTTCCACTTTTCAACGTCAAAAGATGGGGTGGTGAGATCCGTGATTAGCAGGACCGACTTGCGTTCTAATTCACTGGAGCGAACGAGTGAGATGGCGGCTCGAAGTCGATCCGCAAGCGGCAATACCAATGCCTCGGGTTCCGTACGCTCAATTCGACTCAGCGCCGCAGCGTGATCGATCGAGAACGTGGCAGGTCGCGCCGATCGATCGACAATAGCGATCAAGCTGTCGCTGGTTTGTTCTTTGATCATCCACGTTGCAGCGTCACGCATCAGGTCGATCACGCGATTTGGTAATGCCGCAGCCGCGCTGCTGTCATCTCGCGCGAGCACTCTTGATGTGCGAATCGAATTGTCAAACACGATCGCGACGGCAGCGGGCGACGTGTCGGTCACGGTCGCGGTTGGAGCACGGGCCATCGTGATCCCGCCAAAGATCATCGAACCAAGCAGAGCGACCATTCCTGCTGCCGCGAGTCCATATCGCAGCGACTTGGACTTGCCTCGGACCACGGCCGCCGTTGCGAGTCCGAGCAACGCGAGCCCGGTCAGCGCGATCGAACCGACGACGAACCATGCTTCGGAGACAGCGGTATTGATTTGCGGTCGAGCAAGCGAAATCGCCAGAGCTGCGATGGCAAGCATTCGCAGTGCCAGCAGCCACCAACGACGGACCTGCAACCGATCACGATGCGTATCGAGCGATTGTTTTAAAAAGCGAGTGGCCGGAAAGACGACCCGTCGCGGTTGTTGGCGCGCGAGCAGATGCAGTGCGATCGGAATCCCGGTCGCAACTAGTCCTGCAAGCAATCCGGCGCTGAGGAAAGACATCAGAATCGAGCCTGGCGATTGATCAAGTATTCCGTAAGGGCTTTGTCAAATGGCATGTCGGTACTCAGCGGTACGTAGTCGATCTGCAGCTTGCCACAGCCGTCACGGTAAGTTTCGCGAAACAGTTCAACTGCGGTCAAATATTGGTCGCGAAAGGCTCCCGCATCGACTTGTATCAGTTCACCCGTTTCTGGGTCTTCGAATTCTATCGGACCGCTGTAGGGGAACTCGACCTCGGCTTGATCTAAAACGTGAAAAATAATCACGTCATGACCGCCGTGGCGCAGTCTTGCCAGCGCGGCGAGCGTTGGTGCGGGGTCCCCAAGCAAGTCGGAGAACAACATGATCAGGCTGTTGTGGCGAAGCATCGACGCGACTCGCGACAGTGAGCCAGGAAGGTCGGTCGTTCCCGCTGGTTTCAATCGCGTCAAATGGGCCAGGACGTCGGCAAGGTGCCCGCGGCGACTGCGAGCCGGTAACGCAGCGTTCAATTTGTCGCCGAACGTTAACAGACCCACCGGATCTTGTTGCATCGTCATCAAGTAACAAAGCGCCGCAGCAAGGCAGATGCAATACTGAAACTTGGTCATCGATTGCGACTGCGTGAACCCCATCGATTCACTTAAGTCGACGACCAAGTACCCGGTCAGATTCGTTTCCGCTTCGTATCGTTTGACGTAATACTTGTCGGTCTTGGCGTAAGCGAGCCAGTCGATCAACTTGGGATCGTCGCCGGGATGGTAACGACGGTGATCACTGAACTGAACCGAGAAACCGTGAAGCGGGCTGGCGTGCAAGCCTTGCAGGAACCCCTTGATGACCATTCGCGCGCGGAGGTCAAGGCGTTGGATTTGATTCAGCGATTCGGGTGAAAGGTATGACGACAACGGCTATGCCTCCTTCATACTGGAGTTGATCAACGTTTCAAAATCGCGAACGTTGATCCTTAGCGGAGCGGCTGAAGGATGATCGGCGATCGCAATCGACGCGATGTATCCGTCCGCTGGTGAAGTCGTTGCGAATCGCCACATGCTCGCGTCACCCAGGCTTGCGTTCAAGATCTGCACCCTTGGGTTTGGTGAATCGATATCGATGAACGCGAAGTCGGCAAGCGGAATCGCGAGGCCCATGCCGATCGCCTTGATAAAAGACTCTTTCAACGTCCAGACTTTTAAGAACGCCAACCGTCGCTCTTCGTCTTCGCGATGGCTAATCACGAAATCGACTTCAGGTTTGGCGAAGTATCGATGGGCGATGTCAATGTTTGTCGATCGGGTCAATCGTTCAACATCGACGCCGATTTGACCGATTTCACAACTCGCAAAGACTACCATTCCTTCGGTGTGGGCGATATTGAATGGGCGTTTGGCGGTTGCCGGGCCGACAACATCGGGTTTACCATGCGCATTGAACGAAAACTCGATATCTTGCGGAGCAACGTCACTGGATGCGAGCAACGTTCGCGCCATGCCGCGACCGACGACATGTTGATTGCGAGTTGTCGGTCGGCGAAACCGATCGGCGTGCAATCGCTCGTCGTCACGCAACGAAGCTTCGCAGCATTGCTCAAGCACCCCGGGTTCGCACGCTGACGCGCGAGCACACCAGAGATCAACTAGATATCGTGAATGAGTCAACTTCATTCCGCACGGAAGAACCCAGCAATGAACACCAACCCACAGGATCGGCTGCCGGACCCCGAGGGTCAAGCGGTCGCGCCCTTGAAGGCGCCAAGTTCACCCTATCACCGCTACAACTTGCGGCGAAATCCGTTTGGGGAGCTTGCGCAGCAGGAACGAGCGGAGCTAGCGGTTGTTGAAATTCAAGACGATTGGCTTGCGTTTCTCGGGCGCGAGCGGGTCGTTTTGCAGTTTATCGGTCCCTGTGGTCACGGCAAAACGACACATCTCTTGGCTATCCAGCAGGTTGTGTTTTCGGGGAACGCGGAGTATGTCTATTTGCCTGAGGATGGCCCGCAACCGCGAGTTGGGAGCCATCGCCCGATGATTGTCGATGAAGCACAGCGGCTTTCGTTCTGGCAATTGCGGAGGATTTTAAGAATGGGCGGGCCGCTTGTCTTTGGGACTCACAACGATCTTTCGGTCGCGATTCGGCGCTGTGGATTGGAGGTCGAGACGATCGACGTTGCAGCAGGGTCGTCGCCAGAGCGGCTGGTAGAAATTCTTAATCGCCGAGTCGAATCGAGCCGGCTGTCCGGTGGTACGATACCGCTGATCAGCGTCGATCAGGCGTCGCGACTGCAAACTCAATTCGGAGCGAACGTCCGCGCGATCGAGCATTTTTTGTACGAACAATTTCAACGATGCGTGCTGGAGAAGACGACATGGCCGCCTGCAAGTTAATCGTCGAGCTAGATGAGCCAGAACGAGTTCGCGTCGGTGGCGAGCCGATTACTGGGACAGTGATCGTCAAGCCTGACAAGGATGTACGTTGCAAAGCACTTCAAGTGACTTGTTACTGGGCGACACATGGACGCGGCAATCTGGCTCGAGGCGATGTCGAATCGGGGACGCTGTTCGAAGGTGATTGGCATGAAGGCAAAGAGTATCGCTATCCGTTTAAGCTGACGACAGCCGTTTGGCCACCGACTTACTACGGGAACCATCTCAACGTTGGCCATTATGTTGCAGCGACCGCGAAC
>Ga0105047_10019820_pt1 | contig 10360 bp, 7 predicted proteins | sample MAT04_FD_78384 | JGI IMG/M metagenome (GOLD analysis project Ga0105047, IMG submission 78384) | Freshwater microbial communities from Lake Fryxell liftoff mats and glacier meltwater in Antarctica - MAT-04 (megahit assembly) | ecosystem: Environmental > Aquatic > Freshwater > Ice > Liftoff... | reverse complement strand
TCGGAGCCGTTGCCGGAGGTGGTCGGAACAAGGATCAGCGGCAGGCGCGGCCCCTTGGCATTGCCGACGCCATAGACGGATTTCAGTTCCTCCTGTCCCATGGCAAGAAGTGCGACGAGCTTGGCCACATCCAGCGATGAGCCGCCGCCAAGACCGATGACCCCCTGAATGTCGGCGCTCCTGGCGGCATCGGTGGCCGCATGGATCACCGCCTCAGGCGGGTCGGCCTGCACATCTGCAAACAGCGTGACCTCGACCCCGGCCGCAGCCAGGATGGCCTGCGCACGCTCGACAATGCCGGTCGACATCATGCCGGGATCGGTGACGAGAAGAACCCGCGTTCCCATGGAGGCACGCGCGATATCGCCGAGCCGAGCCATCACACCAGCGCCAAACTGGATGCTTTTCGTTGTGTTGAAGATGAAGGGAGACACGACTCTATCCTTGTATCACTGGCTCAGCCGCCGAAGCTGAGCGCGGTTAGCACGATCAGGGCAAAGCCCACGGCGAGGGTGACGACCAGCGCGCGCAGGCGTTCGCGCTCGGCGGCGGTCTGGTCGCGGCGCAATCGCGGCCGAGGTTCATAGGCCGGGATGTCGATGGCCAGCGGACTTGCCATTTCCATCTTGTAGGACAAGAACCACACAACCCCGAGCCCCAGCGCCCAGAACAGCAGCGACCAGCCCCACAGCGATGGCATGCCGAGCAGCCATTTTCCCTCAGGTCCGACAAACGCGGCGTTGCCGAAAATCAGCCCCGGCCCTACGGCCAAAAACAGCCAAGCCAGCACCACCGCCCATGCGGTCGATTTCAGCGCCCGCGCACGCGGACTGGTGCGCAAGGTGCCATGCAGGGAACGCCGGGCCTCCTGCGCTTCCTCGCCATAACCTCGGCGCTGCGTGAAGACCGAGACCAGCAAGGTGACGGCGATATTGGCGGCCATGCCCCATGCGGCGGAGTGGATTGTCCACGGCGCCCGCCCCCAGGGCAGATCGAGCCCGAGGAACGACAGCACGGCATGGCCGAACGGTTCGGTCAGCAGCACGCCGGCGATCCCGAAGCCCACGCCGGTGACGGCCGCCGGCCGGGTGATCCATCGCATCCACGTCATGCCGAGCAGCGGCGTCCAGAGCTGGAAGGCCAGCGGCAGTGCCAAAGCCCCCAGCACCGACAGCGTGACCGGCGTCAGCGCCTGCATCAGCACCGAGATCAGTGCCAGGATGCCGATGACGATCCGCGTCAGGGTCACCGTTCCGCGACGGCTGAGACTGCCGTGAAACCATGGCTTGTAGAGATGCCGCACCACAGCTTCGCCCGCCGTCAGCAGCGCAAGGCCCGCCATCAACTGCACGCCGGCCAGAAGGCCGATGAAAAGCCAGGCCGCGAACCAGGGCGAAAGATTTGTCAGAAGACCGGCCACGCCGAGCGCGGGATTGATCATCGCCGCAGCGCCGAGGCTTGCCATGCAAAGCGCAATCAAGCCGCCAAAGGCACCGGCCATGACCCAGGTCTGGCCCGCTGCGACGCCGCTCGGGCTTCGGGTCGACAGGATCACCTTGGCCGCGAGCGGACTTGCCTGAAAGCCCATCAGGGCAAAAGCGATCGTGAGGCTGGCCACAGCAGTGCCTTCATGGCCTGCTGCCGCCTCGCGGCCGACGCCTGCGGTAAACTGTATGACACCGGCCACCATGAATTTGCCCGCCTGGCCCGGATCGGCGGCCAATGCCGACAGGCCGGCATTGAGAGCACCGAAGCTGCCGAGCCCGATCAGCGCAAAACCGGCAAACCCCGCCAGCACCGCAGCCGCCAGAACCGCCTGGACCGCCCCCAGATATCCCACCGCCCGCATGCCGCCGATCACGACATAGCCGAACAGCACGACGGCCAGCAGCGTTGCCGCCACCGGCGCCGATACCTGGCCGCCCGTCAACCCTTCGACCAGCCGCGACAAGGCCGCCAGTTGCATTCCGGCAAAGGCCACCGCGAAAATGACGCCGACCAGGGCGGAAAAAGCCACCAGGAATTCAGAGCCATAGTAGCTGCGCAGCAGTTCCCCTTGCGAGGAAAGTCGCAGGCGCTGGCCAAGCAGCCACAGGCGCTTGAAAAAGAACACCCCCGGCAGCGCCAGCGCGATGCCGGCCTGCAACAAGGCGGGCACGCCGAAGCCGCCTTCGCCGATCTCGGCTGCACCATCGAGAACCGCCCATCCGGACAGACTGGCACCGGCGAGAACCAGCGCCGAAATCCACGGCGCAAGGCTATGTCCCGCCGAGAAGAAAGTCTCGAAGTTGCCATTTTCCCGCGCCGCAATCCGCGCCCAGTAGAGCGTCACGGCGGCATAGAACAGCCCGTAGAGCGGCAACCAAACCATCATGAGCCCTCTTGCGCCGAGGCAGTTTTGACATGGAAGCGCGAAAAGGCCCCGCGCAGGCCGTGCCGGGTGAAGAGGTAGGCGAGAAAGCCCGCTGCCAGCACGCCAAACAGCGTCAGCCCCGAATAATAATCCGTCATCGTCATCCCGCCGCCGACCGCACCGGCAATGAAGACCAGCCCCAGCAGCCCATAGGAACCGATTCCCAGCACCGTTTCGCCGCGGGTGAAGTCGGTCGCAAAAACACCATTGATGACGATATGGGCCACGAAGGCCAGAACGATGCCGAACACGCCCAGCGCCGAAATCGACCAACTGTCCCGCGCCAGGCCTTCGAGGAAGCAACCCAGGCCAAAAAAGCCGAGCACCGCCCAGATCGTGAAGATCAGGATGCTGCGTTCAATGATCGGACCAGATGTGGACATGGATCAGGTTCCTGCATTCCAGAAGCGGGGTCGAGATGTCGGAGGCGGGCGAACCCGCCCCCGAAACTGCAATCGCATCAATTGGCCCGGGGTTTTCCCTTGGGCTTGGTGTCGATGGCCGACGGCTCGGTATAGACGATCTTCGACAGGTCGCTGAGCGTGTGCGCCCGGTGAATCGTATCACCCGACAGTCCGATCTCGCCCAGCAGCGTATCCACGAAGGGTGCCTGGGTGCGATAGCGCAGCGCCGACGTGACCACCTGCTCGGCGAGATTGCCGTCGCGCGGCGAACCGCCCTCGCCAGACAGGCTGGATCCGGTGCCGCCTACCGACCCGGACAGGCCGGGAAGACCTTCGACATGCATGATCTTGATGCCTTCGATCCGTTCCATCGGCTTGACGCTTTCGCGGATGATTGCCGGCAGGTTTTCGACCAGCGCCTTGTGCAGGGACGACTTGCGGCTTGCATCCGAACGAAGGTTTTCGGCGACATTGAGCTTTTCCTTGCCCTCGGATTCGACCCGCAGCCGTTCTTCGAGCGCTGAAACAGCGATGCGATCGGCATCCGCCCGGTCCTGCGCCGCGTCTTTTTCGGCACCGGCCAGAATCCGCAGGCGTGCGGCTTCGGCTTCTGCAACGCGTTCGGCCTCGATGAGTTCGATGGCTTTCTGGCGCGTGGCGATCTCGGTGTCGCGGATGGTCTGGACGCGTTCCTGCGCCTCGACCATCGTGGCGCGCGCGTTTTCGGCCTGGGCCTGCGCCTCCGAGCGCTCCTTGGATTTCAGGGATACGGCGATCTCGCGGCTCTGTTCTTCGAGCTGGATGGTTTCCTTGCGCTTGATTTCGAGCGTTTCGATCTGGCGCTCCATTTCGATGCGCGTGCGCTCGACCGTTTCGCGTTCGCGCAGTTTCACCGACTCGGTCTCGCGTTCGCGCACCGCGTTTTCGGAAGCGATCTCCGCCTTTCTCGTCGCGCGCTCGATCGAAACCTCGGCCTCGTGCGCAAGCCGGGCATATTCGCTGTCGCGCTCGATCTGCAGGCTGCGCTTCTCGGCTTCGAGGTTCTTGGCGCGGATGGCGACCGCGGTGTCCTTCTCGATGTCGTTGCGCTTCTTCTTGCGGCTCTCGATCTGCTCGGTCAACCAGGTCAGACCCTCGGCGTCGAAGGTGTTGGAAGGATCGAACAGCTTGATGTCGGTCTGGTCCAGCGAGGTCAGCGACACGGATTCGAGCTCCAGCCCGTCGAGCGCGAGGCTTTCGGCCACTTCCTGCTTGACCTCGCGAACGAAGGCCTGACGGTTCTCGTGAATGTGCTCGAGCGTCATCTTGGCGGCGGCTCCCCCCATGGCATCGACGAAGCGGCCCTGGATCAGATCCTTGAGCTGTTCGGCATTCATGGTGCGGTTGCCCAGGCTGCGCGCGGCCGTGGCCACTGCCTCGTCGTTGGGCGCCACGCGGACATAGAATTCCACGGTCAGTTCGACGCGCATCCGATCCTTGGTGATCAGCGACTTTTCGCGGGCGCGGGTCACTTCGAGGCGAAGCGTGTTCATGTTCACTTCGGTCAGGTCATGCAGGATCGGCAGCACCAGGGCGCCGCCGCCCATGACGACCTTCTCGCCGCCGAAGCCGGTGCGCACGAAGCTCACGTCCTTGGTGGACCGGCGATACAGCCAGTGCAGGAGATAGGCGGCCACGGCGATGACGATCGCGGCCAGTATGATGATGGCAATGACGTCTGCGCCCTTCATGGTCGTTTTCCTTCTGAATGAGCAGATAATGAGGACAGGTGGTGGTTATCGGGCATGACTGGTCTCCTCTGAGACGAGCGCACCGGTCGCCAGAACGGCCACACCAAAAGCCATGCGGTTGAGAATATCGGCGAGATTGTAGGCAACCGACAGGCTTCCGTCGTCGACCAGGCCGGCGAATGCGGTCAGGAAATTGCCCAGCGGATAGATCGCCCAGCCGATGGTCACGATCAGCCGGAGCCAGAAATAGCCGCGGCGCAGATAGTCGCCGGTCGAGGTTCGCACGGCATCGTCCATCCGGCCGAAATACAGTTCGCCCAGAATGTAGAGCCAGAACACCAGGCCGATCAGGAAGGCGAGCGTCGGATGCATGAAAGCGCCCTCGCCGAGATAGCGCACGAACACCATCAGGACCGACACGATCACCAGCCGCCAGAACAGGCCTGCCCCGAGCTTGCCGGCTGTCCCGGCCAGGAAGAAAAGCGCCATGATCTGCAGCGGCATGGAGACGGTCCAGCCGACATAATGATAGATGACCGGCACACCGCCGCCGGCAGCCCACGCGGCACGCGCCTCATAGGCGGCACCGACGCCGACCAGTGCGGCAATCGCGCAAAGAGCGACCGGCACCCGCCAGGCGCGCCCGACCCAGGCCGTGCCCATCAGCAGCAGGATCGTGGTTGCCGCCAACCCGAACAGCGCCACCGAATAGCTTGCCGCGGTCAGGTCGGTTGTCTGAAACACCGCCATTTTACTGTCTCCCTTCGCGGATTTTGATGTGTGTCATGTGAGGTCCTCAGATCTGCGTTCGGATGTGCGGGGAACGGGCGTAGAGCGCCACCATCGGCAGGATCAGCAGGCCGAAGATGAATTGCTGCCATTTGAAATCCAGGCCGATGCCGACGAGGAAGCTCGAAAGCACCTGAAGGACCAGCACCCCAATCACCGTGAAGCCGTAGCCGCCTGCCCCGCCGAGCAGCGAGGTCCCGCCCACTACCACAGCCGCAAGCGTGAGGAACAGATATTGGTCGCCGACCCCGATGAAGCCGCCGCCCGACCAGCCCAGCAGCAGGCTGCCGGTCATCGCGGCGAAAAAGCCGGAAAGCGCGTACATCAGGACCCAGTAGCGCATTTCCGAAATCATCACCCGGCTCGCCGATGTACGGTTGACGCCGAGCGCGTAGAGAAAGCGTCCGTAGACCGTGATCCGCAGCCCGACGATCAGGATCAGGGCGATCAGGCCCCAGATGGCGATGACCGGCGGGAATGGCAGTCCGAATGTCGATCCGTTCATCGCCGACAGGTTCGAGAGCCATCCCGGGACGGTTCCGAAGACATTTCCGGAATATTCGGACCCGATCGAGGTGACGATCTGCACCCCGCCGGAGATTGCAAAGCCTGTGCCCAGCGTCACGATCAGCGCCTGGCCCTGCAGCCGGTAGCTCAGGAAGCCGTTGATCACGCCCAGCACCGCGCCGATCGCCAGAACGATAATCGTCGCCAGCCAGGGTGGAACCCCGAGGCCGATCAGATAAAGGAGCCCGACATTGGCGCCGCCGATGATGAACGGGATCGACAGGTCAAGCCCTCCCAGAAGGGCGACCAGCGTCTGGCCGACCGAGGCGATCCCCAGGAACGAGGCGAACAGCAGCATCGACTTGATGTTGTTGCCCGAGGCAAAGCCCTCGATGTTCATCGATCCGACCGAAAACAGCCCGGCCAGCACCATGATGCCGATGAAGGCGGATCGATTCTGCTGGAACTGCCGGCCGAGCGTGCGCGTCAGGACAAGGATCGCCAGCAGGATCAGCAGCGAGATCACGTTCCAGATGTTGAAGAAGCCCTTGACCGTGAGCGACAGCACCAGAAATGCAAGCAGGATCAGCGCGAGCCCCAGCAGTGGCCAGCGGAACTGCACCCACGCCTGCCTGAGCGGGCTGGATCCTTCGCTGGTCGCAGTGTCGCCATCTAGGAACTGGCCTAGCACATAGCGCCATCCCCAGACGAACAGGGCGAGCGTCGCGATCGCGGACAGGATGACGATCTGCACCGAGGCACCCTGCGCAAAGCCGAAGCCAGCGCCGATCGCCGTCAGGATCAGGCCAACGACAAGGCCGAGGATCCGCGCCGAGAGACTGATTTGCGGAAACTTTTCCATCAATCAATCGCCTCCGTTGCAGGGGCGCGCGCGCCCTCGGACATCACATAGGCGCCGGCCAGCACCAGGGCGGCGATAACCACCGCGACCGCAGGCGCCAGTGTGCGCCGGCTGGATTGGGTGATCGCCATTCTGAGAAAGATGGCAATGACGACCAGCAGCAGGGCAGATAGCACCAGAGGGGCGGCGGCAATCCGCAGGGCGTCTGTCTCGGGCGAAATCGTCGCGATTTCCAGCGGTCCGGTCAGCGCCGCCTGCATGTCGAGCGGCCCCGGAATCAACGCTCCGACCTGACCAAGCGCGGCATAGTCGAACGTCGCATGCAGGATGATCCCCAACACCACCACCGACAAAGCCACGAAGTAAAGCAAAGGCGAGAAGTTGCGAATGAAGCGCTGGATGACCGGTATCAGCAGCGTCAGCAACAGCGAGACGACCAGGATGGTGCCATAGGCGAGGTTGGTCACGAAGCTCTGGACCGAACCGAAATTAAAGGTCGAGAGCACGTAGGTGATCAGATAGAGATTGAGTGCACCCAATGCCGATCCGAATACCCCGCCGCGTCCGCCGGCCAGCGAGGCGCCACCCAGAACCAGCGCCGTCACCGCAATCAACGTATAGGTCGTGCCCTGCGACGGATCGCCTGACGAGATCAGCGCGGTAAAGCAGATCGCCGCCAGCCCGGCAAAGCAGCCGGAGATCAGATGGGCGCCGATGCGGACGATGGTGATCGGCACGCCCGACGTATAGGCGGCGCGTTCATCCGACCCCATCAGCCGAAGATGCGTGTAGAAGGCGGTCGCCGTAAACAGCAGCCAGGCGACCGATGCAAGCAGCAGGATTGCCAGAATCGGTGAGAAAATCGAGGTTCCATAACCCCATTCGGCCATGAAAGGCGGTGCCACGCCGCCCGGCCTTGGCAGGATCACGAGATTAATCCCGGTCAGCGCCAGATAGCCCGACAGCGACACGATGATCGGCTGCACCCGGACGTAGATGACGATCAGGGCGAAGATCAGCTGGTAGATGGCCCCGACCACCATGGCATAGATGAACACCGCGATCGGATTTTCCAGCATGCCGGCCGCATGCAACTGGATCAGCGTCACATTGATGAAGCCGATCAGCGGTCCTACCGACAGGTCCACCGTGCCGCGGCCTGACATCGCCGATGCCATCAGCGCATAGGTTGCCAGGATCAGCGGCGTGGCGACGATGATCGCGGCCCCGATCCCCGAAGAGGTCATCAGGTTGGGCGCGCGCAGCACCGCAAAGGCAAGCAGCGCAAAGAACAGCGTGATCGGCATCAGCAGGAACGGATTGGAACGCCCGCCCTGCGCCTCGGCCTGAACAGGAGCGTGGGAGGTGGCCGCACTCATCGTCCGCCCTCGCCGCGCTTTTGGCCATTGGCATCGAATTCAACGATCCGGATGGTTTTGGGCGCGAGCTTCACATCGCCGGCCGCAGCAGCCACCAGACGTTCCACCGGAACCTGTGCCGGCGGCATAGCGCCGCTTGCAGCCTGCATTGCGGCCTTGATCTCGGCGGGCACCTGAACAGTGACACGCACGCCATCTCCGGACGTTGCCGCCTGGGCACCGGGGGCAACTGCACGCCTGGGCGTCAGGCCATAGTCGGTGGTCAATCCCTGCCCCGAGGTCTGGCCGAACATCGCCTCGAGCACCTGCTTGGGATCGAGCCTGCGACCATCGAAGGCATCGAACGGCGCACCGTCGCGGAACACGATCACACGGGTTGCAAAGCCCAGGAACTCCTCGATCTCCGAGGACATGTAGACGACGGCGCGGCCTTCTTCGGCATAATTGCGCAGGTGTTTGTAGAGCTCGGCCTTGGCGCCGACATCGATGCCGCGGGCCGGGTCGTTGAGCACGATGACATCGGGGCGCATCGCAAATCCGCGTCCGATCAGCACTTTCTGCTGGTTGCCGCCCGACAGCGAGGTGATGCGGTCTTCCTTGACCCCGAACTTGATCAGCAGGCTTTCGGCTTCGCGCTTGAAGATCGTCGAAAGCGTCGCACGATCGATGATGCCGAGAATGCCGGCCCGCTTCTTTTCGCGGTAGAGCGGCATCACCATGTTCTCGAAGATCGACAGCGACGCGAAGATCCCCTCGCGCTTGCGGTCGCCGGACACATAGGCAATGCGGCCTTTTACGGCCTCCGGCAGATTGCGCACCGGCGACCAGCTGTCATCGCGGTTGGCGACCTGGACCAGGCCGCGCGCAGCCGGCATGACGCCTGCCAATACCCGCACGAAGGCATCCTGCCCCTGCCCGTCGAGACCGGCGACACCGACGATCTCGCCTCGGCGCAGGTCGAAATCGAAGCTGCGGGCATCCGGCCAGATCGCGAGGCCTCTGGCCTTCACGGCACGCTCGGCACCTTTAGGCTGGGGTGCAACAGCCGTGCCATGCCCGGAACTGCGATCTTCGCCGGTCATCAGCGCCAGAAGATTCTTTTCGGTGATATCGGCCTTTTCCAGAACGCCGACATCGCGCCCGTCGCGCAACACGGTTGCCCGGTCGGAAATGCGGATCAGTTCGGCAATGCGGTGGGTGACGATCAGCACCGTCGTTCCCCGGTCGCGCAAGGCACGCATCTTGGCAAACAGTCGCTCGGTGCTGTCGAAATCCAGCGCCGCCGAGCTTTCGTCGAGGATGAGGATCTTGGGTTCCGACAAAAGCGCGCGGGCAATGGTGATCCATTGCTTGAGGCCGAGCGGCAACGTGCCGACAAAGGCATGCGGGTCAACCGGCCCGCCGGCCAGTTCTTCCATCAGTTCGGCGGAGCGGGCGACCTTGCGTTCCTGCGACAGCGTCTTGGAAAACAGCCGGTCTGCACCCATGAAAATATTGTCGACGATCGAGCATTCATCGGCCACCAGCACTTCCTGGTACACCGTCGAGATACCAAGAGCGCGGCTTTCGGCCGGCGTGGAGGGCGTTTCGCCCAGAATGGAAACAGTGCCGCTGTCGATCGGCAGGATGCCGGAAACGACCTTGGCCATCGTGCTCTTGCCGCAGCCGTTGCCGCCGACAATCGCATGAATCTCGCCTGCCCGCGCCGAAAACGATGCCCCGTCCAGCGCCCGGGTCGGCCCGAAATACTTCTTCACACCACGCACCAGGATCGTGTCCCGGTTCGGCTCTGGTGTGATGTCGGGTGCGGTGGCGGTCATGATCGTCCTGTCGAGGCTGACGCGACTACGGGGAAAAGCTGTGGGAGGGGCCGGGTTGCGGCCCCTCCCCGATGATTACTTCTTGAACGCCTTGGGGTCTGCCGGGTGCAGGAAGAAATCGTCGAGGTAGGCCGAATCGTAGCCCCAACGCTTTGAACCGACCTTCAGCCATTCGGCCGTATCGACGGAGCAATCCTCTTTCATGACCGCCTTGAGATCGTCATGATTCATCTTCACCGGGTCGACCAGCACCGACTGTATCTTCGGACCCTGGCCCTGCAACGTGCGCATCATGATGTTCCACATCAGCTGGATATCATCGGCAGGCGGCCAGACCTGGTAGGAGTAGTTCAGGTAGCTGGGGTTGTTGCGCCAGTAGCAAAGCGCTCCGAGTTCGCCACCGATGGCAACCGGAATCTCGCCGCGACCGGACTGCTGGACGGCGCGCAACACGCC
>Ga0105047_10019819_pt1 | contig 10360 bp, 7 predicted proteins | sample MAT04_FD_78384 | JGI IMG/M metagenome (GOLD analysis project Ga0105047, IMG submission 78384) | Freshwater microbial communities from Lake Fryxell liftoff mats and glacier meltwater in Antarctica - MAT-04 (megahit assembly) | ecosystem: Environmental > Aquatic > Freshwater > Ice > Liftoff... | reverse complement strand
GGAGGGGACAGAGGTCATCGTGATCAGGCCTTCACCCGCGAATTGGTGGGGTCGTACAGCGGCTGCAGGGTCACCTCGGCAGGAACACGTACGGTGGCCACCTCGAGTTCGTAGGTACCGCTGGTCACCCACCGACCGAACTCACACACCGGGGCGGGCTGTTGGGGTCGGCGGACGTACCCGAGTCCGATCGACCGCGCGATCGTGTAGCCGAAGCCGGCGCTGCTCAGCCAGCCGACCCGCTCGCCGTCACGGAAGATCGTCTCGCGGCCGAGCAGCACCACCGACGGGTCGACCGTGAACGTGGCGAGCAACTTGCCGATACCGCGCACGCGTTGGGCGACGATGGCCTCACGACCGAGGAAGTCGATGTCGGCCTTCGTCTTCACGGCCCAGCCCAGACCGGCCTCGAGCGGGGTGTGATCGGGACCGATGTCGCTGCCCCACGCCCGGTACCCCTTCTCCAAGCGGGTGCTCTCGATCGCCCGGTAGCCGGCGTTCACCAGACCGTGTGGTCTGCCGGCTGCCGTCAACGTGTCGTAGACGCGAGTGGCGTACTCCACGGGCAGGTGCAGCTCCCAGCCGAGCTCGCCCATGTAGGTGACACGCAAGGCGCGCACCGGGCAGCCGGCGAGACCGATGGTCTGCATGGTGCTGAACGGGAAGGCGCCGTTCGACAGATCGGCCGAGGTGACCTCCGACAGGATCGTCCGGCTGTTCGGCCCCATCAGCGTGAGCACCGACCATGCCGACGTGACATCGAACAGCTGCGCGTTCGTGTCGGCAGGAATGTTCTGGCGGACCCAGTCGAAGTCGTGCGTGGCGTAACCCGTACCGGTCACGATGTAGCACTCGTCGTCGGCCACTCGACACACGGTGAGGTCGGCCTGGATGCCTCCGTGTTCATCGAGCATCTGCGTGTAGGTGAGCGAGCCGACCGGCTTGTGTACGTCGTTGGCGCAGATCCAGTCGAGCGCGACCATTGCGTCGGGTCCCTTGAGTGCGTACTTGGCGAAGCTCGTCTGATCAACGAGCACGGCCGCCTCGCGGCACGCCCGGTGCTCGCGTCCGACCGCGACGAACCAGTTCTGGCGCTCGTAGGTGTACACGTCCTCGGCGGTCTCGCCCGCTGCCACGTCCGCGAACCAGTTGGGGCGCTCCCAGCCGAGCTTCTCGCCGAAACACGCGCCTTGGGCGAGCAGCTTCGGATAGAGCGGTGAGGTGCGAGCGGGGCGGCCGCTGTGGTGCTCCTCGAACGGCCAGGCCATCGTGTAGTGCTTGCTGTATGCCTCGAGCGTGCGGGTGCGCACCCAGTCGGTGTCCTGGTGCGGCCGGCCGAAGCGGCGGATGTCGACCACCCACAGGTCGTACGGGGCCACACCCTGATGCACCCATTCGGCCAGCGCCATGCCGGCACCACCGCCGGCGGCGATGCCGAACGCGTTGAAGCCGGCACCGACGAAGAAGTTCTTCAGCTCGGGCGCTTCGCCGAGGATGAAGTTGCCGTCGGGCGTGAAGCTCTCCGGACCGTTGATCAGCGTGCGGATGCCGGTGTTTGCCAGCTCGGGCACTCGCCCGATAGCGAGCTCCATCGTGGGCGCGAAGTGGTCCCAGTCGCCGTCGAGCAGTTGGAACTGGAACGGGCGGGGGATGCCCTTCACCGCCCACGGGATCGGGTTCGGCTCGTAGCCGCCCATCACCAGGCCGCCGACCTCCTCCTTGTAGTAGGTGAGCCGGTCGGGGTCTCGGAGCGTGGGCAGGTTGCGCGGCACCTCAGGGGTGAGCTGCTCGGTGATGATGTACTGGTGCTCCACCGGCACCAGCGGCACGTTCACGCCGACGGTGGCGGCGATCGCACGTGTCCACTGGCCGGCGCACACGACCACCCTCTCGCACGCGATGCGACCCCTGTTGCCGTTGGCATCGATCGTGACGACCGCTCTGATGACACCATTCTCCACCTCGATCCGCTCGACCTCGGTCTCTTCGCAGATCGTCACGCCGTACATGCGGGCGCCTTTCGCGAGCGCCATCGTGATGTCGCTCGGGTTGGCCTGACCATCGGTGGGCAAGAACGCAGCCCCCACGACGTCGTCCACCTGCATCAACGGCCACAGCTCCTGGGCCTCGGTGGGGGAGAGCAGGTGCATCTCGAGCCCGAAGCTGGTGGCGGTGGTGGCCTGGCGTTTCACCTCGGTCCAACGCTCCTGGTTGCAGGCGAGGCGCAGGCCGCCGTTCATCTTCCAGCCGGTGGCCTGGCCCGTCTCGGCCTCGAGCGTCTTGTACAACTCCACCGAGCTGCCGAGCAGCTGGGTGATGTTGGCGCTCGTGCGCAACTGGCCCACCAACCCGGCGGCGTGGAACGTGGAGCCGGAGGTGAGCATGTGCTTTTCGACCAGCACCGTGTCGGTGTAGCCGAGCTTGCCGAGGTGATAGGCGGTGGAGCATCCGACGATGCCACCGCCGACGACCACCACTCGTGCCTGTGTGGGCAGCTCTGCCATGGGAGGCCTCCTTGCATTCCTCTGCGACAGTAGTTGGAACGAATCGACAGATCTGGCGGTTCGTGTTGTATTCGACCAGGATGTCCGGATGGGCCGCTACGAGCACGAGGTGATGAACGCAGTGGGTCTGCGCGGCACCGTCAGCGTGCGCGAGTTGGCTGCGTTGCTGGATGTGAGCGAGCAGACCGTGCGGCGAGTGGTGAAGCCGATGGCCGAGCGGGGTGACGTGCACAAGGGGCACGGCGCGATCACCGCAGCCACTACCACGTCGACCGGCGAGGCGCCGTTCCTCACACGGATGAGCGTCGCTCGCGACGAGAAGGTGGCGATCGCCACCGAGGTGGCGAAACTGGTGCGCGACGGCGACACCGTGGCGCTCGACTCCGGATCGACCACGGGCTACATCGCGCAGGCGCTGCGGGCCCACCACGGGCTGACGGTCGTCACGAACTCGTCGTTCATCGCCACCACGTTGGCCACCATCCCTGGCAACCGCGTGCACATGGCCGGCGTCGAGCTGCGCAACCACGACGGTGCAGCCTTCGACGCGTTCGCGTTCCAGGTCGTGCGGTCGATGAAGGTGCGTGTGGCGATCCTGTCGGCCTCGGCGGTCGACGCGAAACGCGGCCCGATGGTGCACGAACACGCCGAGGCCGAGATGTCGGCCGCAATGGGTGACATCGCCGAGGTGAGGATCGTCGCCGTCGACGCCTCCAAGTTCGGCCGAAGCGCCCTCGTCGTGTTGCCCCCGTTGCGCCCCACCGACATCGTCGTCACCGACCGCCGCCCACCCGTCCTACACGCCCGCGCCATCCGCCCCGCCGCCCTGATCACCGCAGTTCCGTGAGCGAACAGCCGCGTGACGCGGCCGTTGGCTCACGCATGTTGAGTTTTCGTGAGCCAACAGCCGCGTGACGCGGCCTTTGGCTCACGGAACCCGGTTGGTTGTTTGGAGACGTCGATAGGTCGCGATCAGTTCGGCCACGACCGACGACCGGCGGGTGGCGATCTCGGTGTCGGTGACCCGGTCGACGTGCCACCCCACCTGGCGAATGCGACGGTCGCGGGACTTGTCGTTCTGGGCGGCGGCCCGGCCGCCATGCCAGGTCACATGGTCGACCTCGATCGCCCAACACAGCTCGGGGACCGCGATATCGGGATGGATGACTATCCCATCAGCGAGGCGAAGGTCGTACTGGCGAACCATCCCGCGTACCCCTGCCCGCCGCAACGCATCGAACAGCTGCACCTCGAGGTGCGAGTCGGCCGGCTTCAACCACATCGGCCGGCTCTGGATCACACGCGCGAAGCGCTTCGAGCCGGGCCGAGCGTGGTGATAGAGGCGCAGGCACATCCGGTGGAGGTCCGGCATGGAGGTGAGCCCCATGTCGAGCAGTTGCTCGACCACCGATTCGAGATCGAGGTCGGTCATCACGGCGGAGAGATCGAACGCCAGGCGCGCTGGTGTGACCAGACGGATGCCGTCCGACCTCGTCTCGACGTCTTCGTCGTCGAGCACGTTGCACCGCCGGAGTCGAACACCAGGGCCCGTCAGGGTGTTGGCGTAGTGCGGCACCCTGACATCGATCTCGACGGCGCCGCCCATGCGTCGGAGCCCGCGCAGCCGGCCGCCTGCTCGACCCGTGATCACCGCCCGTGGATCGGCGAGGCAGATCGCCCGACATCTGCCCTCCAACGTCTCTGGTGTGGAGGCCAGTCGATAGATGCCGTCGAACATCCGGATCAGGACTCGCTCTGCGACCATCCGCTGGCGCTGTTCGATCGTGACTCCGAGCGCCCGGAGCTCGGCGTCTGAGACCACGCCGTGGTGGTCGTGGACGTGTTCGGCGAGTGCCGCGGTGAAGGTGGCCATGGCGTGATCCCCTGTGACTCGATGTGCACGGTGCGGGGGAGCGCGGCCGGACCGTATCGTCCGAAGCGTGCGGTACCCACCCACATCGCAGTTCCGTGAGCGAACAGCCGCGTGGCGCGGCCGTTGGCTCACGAACGTTGGATGTCCGTGAGCCAACGGCCGCGTGGCGCGGCTGTTGGCTCACGGAACTCTGTTTGGGGTTCGGGGCGGGTCTATAGTTCCGCGACGTGGGCCGGGGGCGCCCCGGGGGAGGAAATGCGGCGGTGACGGATCCGATGATCTCGGTGCGTGGTCTGTGGAAGGTCTACGGCCACCGCGCCGAACGGATCGTCGGCTCCCCCGAGGCCGAGCTGTCCCGGGCCGAGCTCGAGGCTCGCACCGGTTGCGTGGTCGCGATGCGTGACATCGACCTCGACGTCGCTCCGGGCGAGGTGTTCGTCGTGATGGGCCTGTCGGGCAGCGGCAAGAGCACGCTCGTCCGCTGCCTCACCCGCCTCATCGAACCGACGGCCGGAACGGTCACGATCGGCGACATCGACGTCACAGCGGCTGACGATCAGCAGTTGCTCGACGTCCGCCGGCACAAGGTGTCGATGGTGTTCCAGCACTTCGGTCTGCTTCCGCACCGGACGCTGGTCGACAACGTCGCGTTCGGTCTCGAGTTGCAGGGCGCCGACAAGACAGCTCGCCGCCGGACCGCATCGGACACGCTCGAGTTGGTGGGCTTGCGCGGGATGGCCAGCTACAAGCCACATCAGCTGAGCGGCGGCCAGCAGCAACGAGTGGGCCTCGCCCGTGCGCTCGCCACGAATCCCGACATCCTCCTGTTCGACGAGCCGTTCTCTGCGCTCGACCCATTGATCCGACGGGAGATGCAGGACGAGGTGATCCGCCTCCGCAGCGAGGTACGCAAGACGATGGTGTTCATCACCCACGACCTCTCGGAGGCCCTGCGCCTGGGCGACCGGATCGCGATCATGCGCGACGGCAGGTTCGTCCAGGTGGGCACGCCGGCCGAGGTGGTGCTCGACCCAGCGGACGAGTACGTGCGCAACTTCGTACGCGACGTGCCCAGGTCGCACGTGGTTCCGGTCGACGCGATCATGGATCCACTCGGCGACGGCCCCTTCGGCGGCGACGTCGCCGCCACCACGAAGGTGCGAGACGTCATCGGTCGGGTTGCCACCAGCGAGTTGCCGCTCCGAGTCGTCGACCCGGCGGGGGCACCGGTCGGGTCGATCGATCGGATGGGCGTGCTCTCGGTCATCGCCAACGAGGACCTCTGACCGATGGCCCTTGCCACGGCCCCCACGCCCATGGCTCCCACGTTCGGGATCGCCGCGACCCGCTGGTGGATCGTGCCCGCAGCAGTGTTCGGTGTGCTCGCAGTGCTGGCGATCGCGGTGAACCCGAACGTGCCGTCATGGCTCGACATCGGCCTCCAGAGGTGGGTCCGCGACGGCTACATGTGGACGATCGAGAACAGCGACCACTGGATCTTCGCCTCGTTCTTCGACCCTCTGTCCGACCTGCTCGACCGTCTCGTCGAGTCGGTGCTGTGGGTGCTCGAGGCCCTGCGGTGGCCCGGGGTGGTGGCGCTCACCGCCGTCATCGGTTGGATGACTGCGGGCCCGCGCGCGGCGCTCACAGGCGCCGCAGCAATGCTCGGGGTCGCGGTCCTCGGCGTCTGGGCCCTGGCGATGGTGACCCTGTCGATCATGCTCACGGCCGTGGCCATCGCGTTGGCGATCGGCGTACCGCTCGGCATCTGGACGTCGCGCTCCGACCGGGCCGAGCGCGTGCTGCGTGGCGTGCTCGACACGGCGCAGGTGATGCCGGCGTTCGTGTACCTCATCCCGATCGTGGTGTTCTTCAGCATCGGCTACCCACCAGCGGTGGTGGCAACGGTCATCTACGCCGTGCCACCCGCCGTGCGGCTGACCAACCTCGGCCTGCGCAGCGTGCCGGTGGTGACCAACGAGGTGGGGCAGTCGTTCGGCTGCACGCCGTGGCAGCAGCTGGTGAAGGTGCAGCTGCCGATGGCTCGCTCCACGCTCCTGCTCGGCCTCAACCAGGTGATCATGATGGCATTCGGCATCGTGGTGATCGCCTCGATCCTCGGCGCCGGTGACCTCGGCAACCTCGTGTTGAAGGGCCTGCAGAAGAACGACGTCGGCGCTGCGTTCGTGCCCGGCTTCGCGATCGTGCTCCTCGCGATCGCTCTCGACCGCATCTCGACCGGCGAGCGCACCGTCTCGTCGAGACCACCGCTGATCAGGTTGCCCTCGGTCGATCGCCGAACGGGATCGCTGATCGGGCTCGTCGCCGTGATCGTGGCCGCGACCGTTGCGAAGGTCGCCGATCTCTCCACGTTCCCGGCAGCGCTCACCGTCGACATCAGCGGCTCGATCAACGATGCCGTCGGCTGGGTGCAGGACAACCTCCGCAAGGACGTCCCGCTCATCGGTGGTACCGAGTCGATCAACGACTTCCTGGTCACCAAGGTCCTCGAACCGTTGAGGGAGTTCCTGGTCTGGACCCCGTGGCTGCTGATCGTCGTCGCGGTCGCCGGCATCGGGTACCTCAGCACGGGCTGGCGCCTCGCCGTCGGGTGTGCTTCCTGCCTGCTCGTCATCGGCACGATGGGCGCGATCCCGGGCGGCGAAGGCGGCCGCACGCAGATGTGGGACCTGGCCATGGACACGCTCAGCCAAGTGCTCGTCGCGATCGTGATCAGCGTGCTGATCGCACTGCCGCTCGGGGTGCTCGCCGGACGTTCGGATCGGGCCCAGCGGATCATGCGCCCGTTCCTCGACACGGCCCAGGTGATGCCGCAGTTCGTGTACCTCATCCCCGTGTTGTTCCTGTTCGGCGTGGGCCGTGGCGCTGGCGTGGTCGCATCGGTGATCTACGCGATCCCACCGTGCATCCGCCTCACCGGCCTCGGTCTGCGCGAGGTGCCGTACACGCCACGCGAGGCTGCAATCAGCTTCGGCGCCACCAAGCGCCAAGAACTGGTCAAGGTGCAGTTGCCATTGGCGTTCCGGTCGATCATGCTCGGCATCAACCAGACCATCCTGATGGTGCTCGCCACCGTCATCATCGCCGCCCTCGTCGGCGCCGGCGCCCTCGGGCTCGTCGCCTACGAAGGGTTCACCAAACCGATCCAGAAGATCGGACAGAGCGCAGCCGCGGGTATCAGTATCGTCTGTTTGGCGATCGTGCTCGACCGGCTCACGCAGGCGTGGGGCACCAGCCCCGACCAACAACGGCGACCGTGAACTCGCCGTTCATCGACACAGAGGAGGAATTCGCTCACATGAGCACACAGCGACGCACCATCAGGCTGCTCGCAGCGAGTCTGGCCATCACCGGCCTGCTCGCCGCCTGCGGCAGCGACGACACAGAGGATGCCGACTCGGGCAGCGTGACCACCGAGCCGGCGGGGGACGCGGCCGGGGAGACGCCGAGCGCCGGCGAGGGCATCGTGCTCGCTGCCAACCCCTGGACGGGGTCTGCAGTCAACGCCTACGTGGCCAAGGTGGTGCTCGAGTCTCTCGGCACCCCGGTGGAGGTGAAGGATCTCGACGAGAACTCCACGTGGGTCGGCATGGACGACGGCAGCATCGATGCCGTGCTCGAGGTGTGGCCGTCGGGTCATGCCGCCGACTACGAGGCCTACATCACCGGCAAGAAGTCGGTGATCGACCTCGGCCTCCTCGGGCCCAGCGCCAAGATCGGCTGGTACATCCCGACGTTCATGATCGAACAGCACCCCGAGCTCGCGACCTGGGAAGGCTTCAAGGACCCAGAACTGGCGAAGCTGTTCAGCACTGCCGAGTCGGGTGACGACCTCGGGCAGTTCCTGATGGGAGATCCGAGCTACGTCACCTTCGACGAGCAGGTCATCGCCAACCTCGAGCTGCCGCTGAAGTTCGTGGTGGCCGGTTCCGAAGCCGGTCTGCTCACCGAGATCGACAAGGCGATCGCCGACGAGACGCCGCTGCTGCTCCAGTTCTGGAAGCCGCACTGGAAGCAACTCGAGGTCGACCTCACCGAGGTGGCGTTGCCCGAGGTGACCGATGAGTGTCTTGCGTCCGCTGCTGCCGGCGACGGCCTGTACGCCTGCGACTACGCCGTCGATGAGCTGTACAAGGCAGCCAACGCCGGCCTCGAGGCCAAGAACGCGATGGCGTTCAAGGTGCTCTCGAACCTGCAGCTCACCACCGAGCAACAGAGCGAGATCGCCGGCTATGTCGATCGTGACGGCATGACCCCACTCGAAGCAGCCCAGAAGTGGGTCGACGCCAACACCGACCTGGTTGCCGCCTGGTCGGCCTGACTCCGGCACGACCAAGACCCCGAGTACTCACCCCAGGTGGCCGCCGGCTCGGGCCGGCGGCCACCGCCGCGCCAGGAGCAACGAATGAACACCGACCCATCCACCGTGACGCCCGTCCCGGTCAACCCTGCCCGCCCCGTCCGTGTCGGCTACGTGGGCCTCGGCAATCTCGGCGTGCACCTCGCGTCGAGCCTGTTGCGCGCCGGCCATACGCTCACGGTCACCGATCTCGATCGCAGCCGTGCCGCCGATCTCGAAGCACGTGGCGCGGCATGGGCAGCGACCGCCGCCGAGGTGGCCGCCGTGAGCGACGTCGTGCTCACCTGCCTACCGTCGCCTGCAGCGGTGAAGGCCGTGGTGACGGGCCCCGGCGGCCTGTTCGAGGGGATGCGGCCGGGCAGCACCTGGATCGACAACAGCACCACCGACCGCGACGAGACCGCCCAACTCGCCGCCGCCGCTGCCGAGCGCGGCGTGCGGATGCTCGAAGCGCCGGTGACCGGCGGCGTGCACAAGGCGGCGGCGGGCGAGATCACCGTGCTCGTCGGAGGCGACGAGGCGCTCTTCGACGAACATCGTGACCTGCTCGCTGCGATCGGCAGCCCGGTGCTGTACATGGGACCGCTCGGCAGCGCGGCGGTGATCAAGGTGATCACGAACATGCTCGCCTTCATCCACCTCGTCGCAGCAGGCGAGGCGTTGATGCTCGCGAAGCGCGGCGGCCTCGATCTCGCGAAGTCGTTCGAGGCGATCCTGCACAGCTCGGGCAACAGCTTCGTGCACGAGACCGAGAGTCAGGTGATCCTCAACGGCAGCTACAACATCAATTTCACGATGGACCTCGCCTGCAAGGACCTGGGCTTCGCCACCGACTTCGGCCGCGAGTTCGGCGTGCCGCTCGAACTCGCCGGCCTGGTGGAGCAGACCTTCATCCGCGCCCGGGCGCAGTACGGCGGTGGTGCCTGGTCGTCGCAGGTGGTGAAGTTGCTGGAGGACGCCCTCGGCACCGACCTGCGGGCGCCCGGGTTCCCTGACGAACTGCAGTGATTCGCCAGAGACATCGACGGGTTCAACTGCGCGAGGACTGAACGACGGCGAGGTGTTCGAACGAGGCGGCGAACGTCAGCGATCCGCCCTCGGCCCAGATGGATTCACTCGAGCCTCCCACTCCGGACCATCGAGAACGTTCGTCACCCAAGTCGAGGTCGGATGCGATCTCGACGGCCGTGAGAAGGACGACCGGGTCGCCGAGGCGGCCGTCGTCGAGAGCAAGACCGATCAGCTCGTTCGATTCTCTGTCTGTCGCGATCAGCGTGACGAACGAACCATCGGGGGAGAACCCCGCACCGGTGAGTCGGACGTCGCCATCGATGCCAGCGTCGATTCGCCGGTCCCGCCCTGTTTCGAGCGACACGATGGAGAACGGGTCCGGCTCGAAGCGATTCAGATCGTCGACCGAGGCGATGATGACGTGGGTTCCCATGGCGTCGACCAAAGCGACTCGTTCGTCGAGATCGATGGTTTCGATCGATTCGTCGTCGAGGTCGATGATGCCGATCGAAGCCTCTCGGCCGTAGATGGTTTCGAACACCGCCACCCAGCGGTTGTCGCCGATCGGTCTGGGTGCCGAGGGGATGAACG
>Ga0105047_10019818_pt1 | contig 10360 bp, 8 predicted proteins | sample MAT04_FD_78384 | JGI IMG/M metagenome (GOLD analysis project Ga0105047, IMG submission 78384) | Freshwater microbial communities from Lake Fryxell liftoff mats and glacier meltwater in Antarctica - MAT-04 (megahit assembly) | ecosystem: Environmental > Aquatic > Freshwater > Ice > Liftoff... | reverse complement strand
CTCGCCAACACCGAACTGCTCACCACGATCCTCACGTACCACGTGGTCGCCGGCGAAGTTCCCGCCGCCACCGTGGTCACCCTCGACTCGGCCACGACCCTGCAGGGTGAGGACGTCACCATCAGCGTCGAGGGCGACAAGGTGATGCTCAACGACACCGTCAACGTGGTCGCCACCGATGTGAAGTCGTGCAACGGCATCATCCACGTGATCGACGCCGTGCTGCTGCCGCCGTCGGTTGCCGCCAGCCTGGCCGCCACCACGACGACCGACATGCCCGCCACCGGCTCCGATGCCGCCGATCTCGCCCTCCTCGCCACCGGCATCGTCGGTATCGGCGCCCTCGGCCTGTTCGGCACCCGCCGTGCTCGCACCGCTCGTGTGAAGGTCGGCAACTGATCACCTGACCCGGAGGTCCCCCGATCGGTCGTCGTCGCCACGACGATGACCGGTCCCTCCGATCCGCCCATCGCGGCGGACCCATGCCGGCGCCCCACGTCCACCCTCCCGGGCGTGGGGCGCTGCCGCGTCCGGGGCCCAATGAGTTGGGCCCGGCCGGCGTCTGCGCGTCGGGGGCAGGCACCGCCGCCATCGAACACCGCGACCTGCGCACTGCCTGATCTCACTCGCCGGCATGGCCCGGGTGCTGACGACAACCCTGTCGAGTGTGCTCGAGCGTGCTCGAGTGTGAACGGAGCTGTACGTCCCCTCGCCGATCGGAGAGACTGGGCCGATGACGCATCCCCTCCTGACGACCGGTACCGAGATCGGATCTGCGGTCGAGGTGCACCACACCACGTGCACACTCGACTGCCCCGACACGTGTTCGTTGGCGGTCACCGTCACCCGTGATGCCGCAGGTAGCGGGCGGATCACCGACATCGATGCTGCGCCCGGCAACGCCCTCACCGACGGCTGGATCTGCGCCAAGGTGAAGCGCCACATGCAGCGGGTGTACGCGCCCGAGCGGGTGATGACACCACTGGTGCGCACCGGGCCGAAGGGCAGCGGCGACTTCCGTGAAGCCACGTGGGACGAAGCGATCGCACTCGTGGCCGGCCGCATGCGCGCCACCATCGACACGTCGGGCCGAGACGCCGTGGTTGCGTTCACCTACAACTCGTCGGCCGGTGCGGTGGAGCGGAACTCGATGACCGAGGCGCTGTTCGCTGCGCTCGGATCCACCATCGCAGAGCACACGATCTGCGCGCACACGATGGGTGCCGCGTGGGACAGCGTGTACGGCGACATGAATTCCGCCGACCCGCTCGACGTGGTGCACGCGCGGTTGATCGTGATCTGGGGCGCCAACCCCACCGTGTCGAACACCCACTTCCCACCGCTCGTGCAGCAGGCCGTCGCCAACGGCGCCAGGGTGGTGGTGATCGACCCCCGTCGCACTGCGATGGCCAAGCGCGCACACCTCCACCTCGCGATCCGCCCCGGCACCGACACCGCGCTGGCGTACGCGATCGCGGACCGGTGGCGACAGAGAGGCCACCTCGATCTCGACTTCATCGCTGCCCATGCCACCGGTGCGGACGAGATGCTCGGCCACGGCGAGGAGTGGACGATGGAACGTGCCGCCGAAGTCACCGGCCTCGATACCGACGACATCGCCACGCTCGCCGAGTGGTGGGGCACCACGCGCCCGTCGATGCTGCGCATCGGATGGGGGCAGGAACGCAATGCCAACGGCGGCGCTGCCTGTCGCGCGATCCTCGCCCTGCCGGTGCTGGGCGGTCACTTCGGTGTTCGCGGCAGTGGCGTGATCGGCTCGACCGGCACCTCGGTGATCGAGCCACAGCGGCGGTGGCCGTCGTTCGTTCAGCCGCAGCGGCGCACGCTGCCGCTGCACCAGGTGGGTCGGTGGATGGCGCCCGGATCGGACGACCCGTGCCGAGTGCTGTTCGTGCAGGGTGCGAACCCGCTCGTGATGTGTCCCGATCAGCACGCCGTCGTCGCCGCGTTCACGCGCGACGACGTGTTCACCGTGGTGCACGAACAGGTGCTCACCGACACCACCCGGTACGCCGATGTGGTGCTGCCCGCCACCACTGCGTTCGAGATCGCCGACGTCACGTCCGGCTACGGCACGTACTCGGTGCAACCGGTGCGGCCCGTGATCGACCGGGTGGGGCAGAGCCGCTCGAACGACGAGGCGGGGCTCGCGCTCGCCCGAGCGCTGGGCTTCGACTGGAACCCGCCCACGATCGACGTGGTGGTCGACGAACCCGGCCCGCGTGTGGTCGACGTGCCGAGCCTGCAGTTCGCCGACACCGCCCCGACCGACGGTCGCGCCGTGCTGGTCGACCCGGTGCATGGCGTGCCGACGCACGTGCCGGTGGCTGCAGCGCATCCGCTCACGCTGATCAGCCCGGCGTCGTCGAAGCTGGTGAACTCGATGTTCGGCGAGTTCCAGAGCCCGTCACCGGCCGTGCTGCTGCACCCGACCGACGCTGCCTCACGTGGGCTCGTGGCCGGACAGCAGGTGCGGGTGTTCAACGACCTCGCCTCGCTCGTGGTGCCGCTCGAGGTGCACGACGACACCAGGCCCGGGGTCGCCGTGATGAGCAAGGGTGTATGGCTCCGCAACCACGCCGACGGCTGGGGCGTGAACGCGCTCACGCCCGCAACCGGCGATGCCCTCGTGAACGGCGCGTGCTTCAACGACACCTTCGTCGACGTGGCACCTGGCTGACGCTGGAGCGGGCGTCCGCCGGCGCGCAATAGCCTGCGGGCATGGCGACCTTCGTGCTCACGGTGATCGGTGACGATCGGTCTGGTCTGGTCTCTGCGCTCTCTGGCGTGATCGCAGCCCACGGTGGCAGTTGGGAACGCAGCCAGATGGCGCGCTTGGCCGGCAAGTTCGCCGGCATCGTGCTGGTCGCCGTACCCGACGAGCAGGCCGAAGCATTGATGCGCGAACTCGGTCCGCTGGGCTCGGAGGGCCTGCTCGACGTCACGGTCGAACGCACCCATGATCCCGGTCGTCCTGATGGCGACACGGGTGCAACTCGCCTGTCGCTCGAACTGGTGGGCGCCGATCGGCCCGGCATCGTGCACGACATCAGTCGCGTGCTCGCCTCGCGCCAGGTGAGCATCGAGGAACTGCACACCCTCACCCGCGAAGCACCGATGGCCGGGGGCATGCTGTTCGAGGCGACGGCCACGCTGCTCGCCCCGTCGGGGGTGCCGATCGCAGACCTGCGGGCCGTGCTCGAGGAGCTCGCCAACGAGCTCATGGTCGACATCGAGCTCTCGGCCGACTGATCCGAAGCATCTCGTCACAGTCGGGTCGGTCGGTGTCTCTCATCTCTGCGACGAACGGCATCCGGCCGTTCCGAAACCAGGAGCGACACATGTCCGAGACCACACCGACCAACTTCGACCCACCTGTCACCTTCGAGCTCGCCCTGTACCGGGTGCGCGATGCCGATGCCTTCGCCGGCCGCCAACACGAGCTGCATGCCGCGGCGAGAGGGTTCGACGGCTATCTCGGGTCGTGGCCACTCCGCGCCGACGGGACATCCGACGTGTCTGACGTCTTCGCAGATCTGGTGCAGTGGCGTGATGCTGAAGCCGCCCGCGCTGCCGCCGAGCAGTTCGGCCGGCGACCCGACCTCGCATGGGCGGGCCAGGCGATGACGGAGATGCTGTTCTTCGGCCACCTCCACACCCATGACGGCCACCCAACGGCGAGCACCGACCCGATCGTCGCGACGGACCCGACGTGACGCCCGGCGACGACCTCGACGCGATCACGCCGCTCGCGCTCGCCGCGCAGCAGGGCGATCGCGCCGCACTCGAGCAGCTCTGCCGCGCGCTGCAGCATCCGATGTACCGCCTGGCGCTGCGGTTCACCGGGCATCCGACCGACGCAGAGGACGCCGCCCAGGAGGTGATGGTGCGCATCGTGACCGGCCTGTCGTCGTTCGAGGGTCGGTCACGCTTCACCACCTGGGCGTACACGGTCGGCGTCCGCCAGCTGCTGCGTCATCGGGCGCGACCGGTCGAGCGATCCGTGGCAGGCCCCGAGCCGTTCGGTGCATTCATCGATCGTCATGCCGACGACGCGGCCTGGGAACCGGCGAGTCAGCTCGAATACGCGGAGCTGTGCGCCGACGTGCGCCTGTCGTGCACCTACGGGATGCTGCTGTGCCTCACCCGCGACCAGCGGGTCGCATACCTGGTGGGCGATCTGCTGGAGTTCACCGACACCGAGGGTGCAGAGGTGTGCGGGGTCGCGCCGGCGGCGTTCCGGCAGCGGCTCAGTCGGGCGAGGGCGACGATGCGGCAGCTGATGGGCAACCGCTGTGGTCTCGTGCGAGCCGACAACCCATGCCGGTGCAACCGGCTGGTGCAGGCGAGCCTCGATCACGGACTGACCGATCGCGACGATCTGCGCTTCGCCCGGCACCGGGGGGTGACGCTACCGATCGAGGTCGGCACGCTGGAACGAGCTGCGGCCGAACTCGATCTGGCGGTTGCAGCCGCCGAGGTGCACCGTGGCGCGCCGCGGTTCGAGGCCCCCGACGAGCTGTGGGCCGCGCTGTCGAGCGCGTTGCCGGAGCTGCTCGGTCGGTGAGCGCCGCGCGAGTTCCATCGCCCGGCGCCGTGCCCGCTCGCGCCGCACGATCGGTCACATGTGCCGCAACATCACCACGCTGCGGGGGCTCGATCCGGGGGTGACCCCGGAGGAGATCGAGGCCGCCGCCCGCCAATACGTCCGCAAGGTGAGCGGGGGTGCAGAGCACCTCGGCCGCCACTGCCGAGGCATTCGAACGAGCGGTCACCCTGATCACCGCCGTCACCTCGCAGCTGCTCGCCGAGCTGCCACCCCGCAAGCAACCGCCGCCCACCCTGCCGCCGCTGCGCCGCATCGCCGCCCGTCAGCGCTCGGGTGCAGCGTCGGGCTGAGGAGTAGTGGGCTGAGGAGCGTTGGCGTCAAGTGTCTGGGGCCCGATCGCACGATCGACCGAGACCACCGCGGCGACATGACGTGGGGGCACGTAGTGCAAGCGCCGGAGGCCGTACTTCACGAGCGGTCCCATGCACAGCACCCACACGGCGGTTCCCACGCCGAACGCACCGCCCATCAGCGCGCCGATCAGTACGGGCAGGCCATCGCTGATCCAGCGGGCCGGCACGACGTCTGTTCCCCGAGCGACGAGGCCGAGCATCAGCACCTCGGTGGGGCCAGGGCCGAGCTCGGTGGGGATCACGAGGCAGATCGCGACCGCGATCACCAGCAGGCCGGTCACGAACATCGGGATGCGTGTCATGAGCTGGTGCTGTTCGGGAATCAGCTCGAGCACGAGGTTCACGAGTGGGCCGATCACCAGTGTGCCGGCGATGCACGCCCAGCCGAGCCGGGCCCCCATCGCCCGGCCAGCGGCGAAGAACACGACCGAGTTGACGACGAAGCACATGCCGAACGACCACCCGCTCACCTCACTGAGGCCCGTGTTGACCACGTCGAACGGCGACGCGCCCAACTCTGCCCGCAGGATCAACGGGATACCGATGCCAACCGCCGCCCACGAGGCGGTCAGCCGGGCCAGCCGGCTGCGGGTGGAGAGCGGAGGGTTGCGGTGGTCGGGAGCTGACACGATCTGCCCGACGGTATCGGTCGTCGCCCCGCCCTGACACGCCCGGCCCTGGCCCGCCCGGCCCCGGCCCGACTCGTGGGGACCCGAGTGTCAGCTGCCCCCCGGGGTGGCTCGTGGCACTCGGGCGTGCTCGCAGCACTCGGGCGTGCTTGTGGGACTCGGGCGGGCGCGTGGGACTCGGGTCAGGTGGCGAGGGCGGCGGGGTAGATGTCGCCGAGGTCGGCGACGTCGGTGATCAGCTCGACAGGCGGGCCGTCGATGGTGACCTCGCGGAACTCGAGCACGTCGAACACCACGGGGCGGGTGCCGGTGCTGTTGTCGCTCTCGAAGCGCAGCATCCGGCCGTCGTCGGCGGCAAGCCAGTAGGTGGCCGCCTGGCCATAGCGCAGCACGACCACGTCGGTGCCGCGCAGGGTGTCGGTGCGCACGAACGCCGACCCCGGTTCCTGTTCGATCAGCACCGGGTTGTCGCGCTGCTCCGACGCGAGACCGGTGATGAGGGCGAGCGTCTGGTCGAGCTGGCGGCCGACCGGGTCGGGGTCGCGCACCACCCAGGGGGCGTCGGGCAGTCCAGCTTGTCGGAGCAGCGGGTCGAGGTCGTCGCGGGCCTCGAGCACTGCGTCGTCCGACCAGAACACCTCGCGCACTCCCTGCTCGACGGCACGCGCGCTCACCTGTGCGTAGCCGAGATGTTCCACCCAGTCGACCTCGCCCTGGAGGTTGATCGAGGCGCCGTCACCCACTTGTACGGCCAGGGCGAAGGTGGCGCCGCCGCGCTCCACGTTCTCGAACAGTGCGTTCGCGAGCATCGCCGATTCGGCCGGTGTGAGCGTTCGCTCCGCGTTCGTCTGAGCATCGTCTCCACACGCGGCCAGGACGACCGCGAGCGAGACGACCGCCATCCATCTGAGCCGGGCGGATCCAGCTGGTTGGGCCTGGGCGGAGACGGGGTGGGAGGTCATCGGGGGGCCGGTACCTCGATCGACGCGAGGTCGACGACGGGTGGTAGGGGCGAGGCCGAGGTCCACGGTGCAGTGGCCGCGTCGGGCATCGAGAGCTGCGCGGGCGGGGCCGGCACGTCGCGGTAGTCGACACCGTCGGGCGGCAGGGGTTGCTGCCAGTCGACCGGGCCCACCGGTGTCTGCACGCCGGGGCAGGGGAGGAGCGCTTCGATCGACGCAGGGAGCGAGGTGGTGAACGTGTTGTCAGCGAAGCAGTTCGCTGCCGAGTGGTCGATGGTCGGATCGGGCAGGTAGAGCAGATCGAGGCTGTTGTCGGCGAGCACGTTGCCCTCGACGGTGTTGCGTTCGGGGGTGAACATGCCGAGTCGCACCACCCCGATGCCGAACGACGTGTGGCCGCTCACCCGGTTGCGAACAATCGTGTTGGCTGTACCACCACCCACTGCGATGCCGCCACCGAAGAAGCCGTCGGCGATCTCGGGTGTGGCTGGTTCGGCGTTGTCGACCACGAGGTTGCCGGCGATCACCGTTTCCACCTGTGGGGCGAGCAGTTCCATCTCCTGCGAGTTCGGGGTCATGCCGAGCCGGTTGTGGGCGAACACCGAGTCGATCACGTACACACCGCCCGATGCGTTCGTGCCGTAGTAACCGATCGCGTTGTACTCGGCCACCGAGTCGCGCACCACGACGTCGCACGGTTTGCACTGACCGACGTAGATGCCCGAGTCGGGATGGCCGCTCACGTACACGTGCTCGATCAGGCCGCCACGCGAGGCGAACGCGTACACGCCGTACAGCCCGTTGTTGTGCGCCGTCACGTGGCTCACGCGGTACCCCACCAGCGCGTCGTCATTACTGCCGTAGGCGGCCTCCGGGTCGCGGCTGCCATCGGACGCCGACGCTCCGTTGAACAACACCCCGTTCTGCTGGTAGCGGCGGACCGTCAGGTTCTCGACCGCCACACCGTCGGCGTACACGGCCACCGCGTTCGAGAGGCGGTCGCCACCGTCGAGCACCACCGTGTTGCGGTCGGTGCCGCGCAGCACGAGGCCCTCGGTGTCGATCACGACGGATTCTTCGTAGATCCCCGGTCCGACGAGCACGAGATCGCCGGGTCGAGCTGCGTCGACCGCAGCCTGCACGGTGTCGTACTGCTCGGGTACCCGACGGATGCCGACCGAGTCACCACGCTCGTCGCCGTCGCCCGAACAGCCGGCCAGCAGCAGCGCAACAACGGCGATGAGGGTGGCGCGGGCGGCGACTGGTGCGGTGATGGGATCGCCCACGGCCGGCCATCGATGTCGACCATGCCCGGTGAGCAGGTATTGCGCGCAGATTCCCACGATTTCGCTCACCTTCCGCGTCGAACTTGACGATATCAGGGGGTATTTCGCGTCGGATCGATGTTGCGACAGGGCAGCGCCGGGCGGAATGGGTGGAGCCTGGTGAACACGAGCCTGCACGAACGACATCGATGGTTGAGCGCCGCAACGATCGTTGCCGGCGTCGCCTACCTGGGCTGGCGGCTGTTCGCCACCCTCGACGGCGTGCCGGCCCTGCTCGCCTGGGCCGCGCTGGTGGTCGAGGCGCTCGGCGTGCTCGGCGTGGTGGTGGTGCTGCTCGCGCTGCGTCGTTCCCCGCTTCGCACGACCCAGGAGCACCCGGCCCAGGAGCACCCGGCCCAGGAGCACCCGGCCCAGGAGCACCCGGCCCTGGAGCACACGGCCCAGCTGCCGCACGCCACGGCGAAAGCCGATGTGATCCTGCGCGTCGAGGCCGAGCCGCTCGGTCGCATCGCGGCCACGATCGCCGGCACCCGCCATGCCACCAACGTCGCGTCGACCACCATCCTCACGTTCACCGAGCGCGACGACGTACGGGCCCTCGCCGCCGAGCACGGACTCGACGTGTACTACGTCGACCCCGAGGTGGACGCCACCGGCCTGCGCATGGCGCAGCGCGTGGGCAAGTCGCCGTTCCTGATCCTGCTCGACGCCGGTGACGTGCCGATGCCGAAGATGGCCGACGTCCTGGTGCGCCACGCCTACGACGGTCGGGTGGCCGGGGTCCGCGGTGCAGTGGACAGTTGGACCACCGACTCGGCCGAGCACGACGCGCGCGGTCGCCATGTGCTGCGCTTCGAGCGCGAGGTGCTGTACCCCGCGGCCGGTCGCGCCGCGGTGCTCCAGGGTTCGGGCGTCCTGCTGCGTCGGTGGGCGATCGAACACGTCGGCGTGCCCTCCGGCGCGCGTCGGACGGTGGAGCTGCGGCTGTCGATGCGCCTGCGGGCCGCCGGGCTGGAGGTGGTGGCGCCGGCAGACCCGGTGCTGGTGTCGACCTACGCCGCCAACACCGCGTCGGCCGTCGCACTCGAACGGCGCCGCGACACCGCAGCGGTGTTGCGAATGCTCGGCTCGAAGGACGGCCCGCTGCTCGCCGGCGGTCTGCGCCTCGGCGACCGCATCGCCCTGCTCTCCACGTGCGTGCGCCCACTGTCGGGCATCCGTCGAGCGATGTTCCTCGTCGTGCTGCTGGCAGCGCTGATGATGGGCGAGCTGCCGATGAACGCCGGGCTCGTCGGCGCCGCTGCGTTCTGGCTGCCGTGGATCACCCTGCAGGCGATCGCACTGCGTCGCGCATCGCACACGCGTCTCGACTGGGGCGACCGAGCTCGCTGGTCGTTCGCCACGATGGGCCCGTCGATGGCCGCACTCTTCGGCGCCGGCGACCCGGTCATCGGTGCAGGCCGGATGCAACCGCGACATGGTGCGTTGCGCGAGTTCGCCTCGAACCGGCCGATCGCAATCGCGCTCGGCGGGTTGGCCGTCGTGGTACCGCTCATCGCCGTGTCCGACCGCTTCACCGGCTGGCTGCCGCCGATGGCATCCGCCCAGCGGGCTGTTCTGCTCGGCGTCACCGTGTGGGCGATCGCCGTGATGCTCGACGTGGTGCGATGCCTCAACGGCACGCGGCAACTGCGTCGCTCGTCGAGGATCGCGACGGAGTTCGCCGGCACCATCAGCGGTGCCGGCGCCACGATCGTCGATCTCACGCCGTACGGCGCCGGTGCGGTCTCCGACGAACCGGTGGAGGTGGGCACCACCGTCACCCTGCACTTCGACGTGCCCAGCGTGACCGACCGCACCTCGATCGTGGCCGAGGGCATCGTGCGCAGCATGCGCGAGAGCGTGTACGGCGCCGTCAGTGGGATCGAGTTCACATCGATGGACGATGCGTCGTCAGACGCGCTCTACGAGTACTGCGAGGTCGTGCACTCGCAGGGGTTGTTCGCCGCGAAGCCCACCACCCGGGCGGAACGACGCCAGGTTGCGGCGATGCCGCGGGTCACCCTGCCGCCCCGGCGGATGGGCATCCGGCTGTCGGCGGTGATGGTGCTCGCTGGCGTGGCGGTGGCCACCGCCCCACCGTTCGACACCACCGAGGCCGCCCCTGTTGCGTCGGGCGGCACGATCACCGTGCGCGCCTTCCAGGATCACAACGCCAACGGCGTGCGCGACCTCATCGGCGACACCGCGGCACCGGCGGTCGACGCGGGAGTCGACGGTCTCACGATCACCGCTACCTGCGTCACCGACGACGGCGACGCCGTCGCCGGCACCGGTGACGGTGAGACCTTCGCCGCACCGGTGATGGCGACGGCTACCGGCAACGGCACCTACACGTTCGGATCGCTGACCGGCTCCCCGTGCCGGATCGAGGCGACGGTGTTGCCCGACGGTTTCGAACCCGGGCCGCTCGGCGCCGACAACGGCGGACTCGTGCAGT
>Ga0105047_10019816_pt1 | contig 10360 bp, 10 predicted proteins | sample MAT04_FD_78384 | JGI IMG/M metagenome (GOLD analysis project Ga0105047, IMG submission 78384) | Freshwater microbial communities from Lake Fryxell liftoff mats and glacier meltwater in Antarctica - MAT-04 (megahit assembly) | ecosystem: Environmental > Aquatic > Freshwater > Ice > Liftoff... | reverse complement strand
CGGCGCCACGGTGGTGGCGGCCGGGTCGACCGTGGTGGTCGGCGCGTTGGGATCGACGGTCGTGGTGGGGGCGTTCGGATCGACGACCGTCGTGGTGGTGGATGCGTTGGGGTCGACGGGAGCGTTCGGATCCACCGTCGGCGCATCGGGTGGCAGCACGGCCAGGACGGGCCGGAACCGCAGCTCGCCGGTCTGGGCGATCAGGCCCTTGGCCTCGTCCTGGTTCTTCACGCCCGGGATGTCGACCACGATGTTCGTGCCCTGGCGGGTGATCTCGGGCTCGGCTACACCGATCGAGTCGATGCGGCTGCGGATGATGGTGATCGAGTCGTCGAGCTGCTCCTCGGACGCTTCGCCGTTGGGCTGCATGACGACGGAGATGCCGCCCTGCAGGTCGAGGCCCAGGAAGGGCTTCCAGTCGTTGGCGAAGGTCACCCCGAGCATCACGAGGGTGAAGCCCACGAAGGTGGCGATCCAGATGGTGCCCTTGCGTCGCATGGTTCGGTACTCCAGGCGCGCCCGGCGCGCCGCGATCGTGGTTTGACCAGACCAGAGAGGCCGGCTTCGGCTCCCCACCCTGCGCCGTCAATGAAGCGGCGGTCACGATAGCCCACCGGTGTCCGCCCTCGGCAACGCCCCCCCGTGAGGCTGCCGCTCAGGGCCAGGCGACGGCGACATCGGCCCGTAGCGACTCGAACGTGCCCGAAACGATGGCTCGGCGCGCCTGTTCGACCAATCGGAGGAGCCAGTGGACATTGTGGATGGTGCACAACCGCTTCACGGTGGGCTCCTGCACGAGCAGGAGGTGGCGCAGGTACCCACGAGACCAGCGGGCGCACACCGGACACGAGCACGCTGGGTCGAGCGGCTCGTCCGACGTGGCGTGCACGAGGTTGCGCAGGTTGAGTCGGCCGGCGGTGGTCAGGATCGTGCCGTGCCGGGCCAGGCGTGTGGGCAGCACGCAGTCGAAGAGGTCGACACCGAGCCCGATGGCCTCGATCACCGAGCGCGGATCGCCGACGCCCATGAGGTAGCGAGGCTGGTCGCCCGGGAGCTCGTCGAGGGCGGCGGCCAGTGCCGGCAGCATCTCGTGGCGGGGCTCGCCCACGCTCAGTCCACCGATGCCGTAGCCGTCGAAGCCGACAGCGCAGGTGTGCTCGGCGCTGCGGCGGCGGAGATCGACGTCGATCCCGCCTTGCACGATGCCGAACAACGCCTGCGTCGACCCGCCCGATCGGAGCTCGTCCATGGCGTCGCTGGCCAGCTGGGCCCACGCCGCCGTGCGCTCCATGGCCACCGCCACCACGTGGGGCGGCGACGGCAGCGGCGGACACACGTCGAGCACCATCTGGATGTCGGCGCCGAGCAGGTGCTGGGTGGCCACCACCGACGCCGGCGTGAACCGATGCTGCGTGCCGTCGTAGGTGGAGCGGAAGGCTACGCCGTCATCGTCGACCTTGGGCTCGAGCGAGAAGACCTGGAAGCCGCCGGAGTCGGTGAGCACGTGCCCGCCCCACGCCATCATCTGGTGGAGTCCGCCGAGCTCGGCCACGAGCTCGGCACCCGGACGCATCATCAGGTGGTAGGTGTTGGCCAGCACGACCTGCACGCCGAGGTCGTCGAGGTCATCGGCGGCCAGGTGGCGCACCGCGCCGCGGGTGCCGACGGGCATGAAGCACGGCGTGGCGATCGTCCCGCGGGGCGTGCGGACGGTGGTGGCTCGTGCTCGGCCGTCGACGGCATCGATGGCCGACGACACCAGTGGCGGGGCGATCACGACCGCACCCTTCCCCGCCCGGTGAGGAGCATGGCGTCGCCGAACGACAAGAAGCGGTAGTCGCCGGCCAGAGCCTCGGCGTAGAGGTCGCGCCAGTGGGGCCCCACGAAGGCGTCGATGAGCACGAGCAGGCTCGACCGGGGCTGGTGGAAGTTGGTCAGCAGCACATCGACCGCCGCGAACGGCCGATCACCGTGGATGAACAGGTCGGTGCTGCCAGACGAGGCCCCCGTGGCTGCCGCGCTCTCGAGCGCCCGCACCGTGGTGGTGCCGATGGCCACGACCCGATCGGCGGCGCGGCAGGCGTCGGCCGTCGCGTCGGGCACGCGGTAGCGCTCGGCGTGCATCACGTGGTCCTCGACGAGGTCGGTGGCGATGGGTCGGAAGGTGCCCAGGCCGACCTCGAGCTCGAGCTCGACGACGGGGATGCCACGATCGGCCAACCGATCGAGCACGTCGATGGTGAGGTGCAGGCCGGCGGTGGGCGCCGCGGCCGACGCCGGGCGCTTCGCGTAGACGGTCTGGTAACGGCTGTCGTCCTCGAGCGGCTCGGTGATGTAGGGCGGCAGGGGCATGGCGCCGATCACTTCGAGGGCGGCGAAGACGTCGGCCACACCGTGCACGTCGACGATCCGGCGCCCCTCACCCAGGTCGTCCCCCACCGTCACCGTGAAGCCGGCGGCCGGGCCGCTCGGCATGGGTTCGGCGGGTTGCAGGACGGTGCCGGGCGCGACCTTGCGACTCGGCCGCACGAGAGCCTCCCAGTGGGCCCCCAGCGGCCCGAGCAGCAGCACCTCGGCCGCCCCGCCTGTGGGTCTGCGCAGGGCCAGCCGCGCCGGGATCACCTTCGTGGTGTTGACGACGACGACATCGCCGGGGCCGAGCAACGTCGGGAGGTCGGCGACACGGCGGTGGTCGGGTGGCGACCCCGGCCCGCGATCGACGAGCAGCCGAGCAGCGTCACGTGGCTCGATCGGGTGTTGGGCGATGCGCGCCTCGGGGAGGGCGTAGTCGAACGAGGAGGTGTCCACCGGTTGCCCAGGTTACGACAGCGGTCGCGACCGACCGATCTCGTCGCTGAGGACCGGGATGCCCCAGCCCAGCGCGGTGCCGTGGGGCGCCGGGGCCGCATCGCGTGGCGCGCAGCGGAGCCACCAGCGCTGCACGTAGGCCAACTTCTCGTCGAAGTCCGGATCGGCACCGAGCAGGCCCGTGGTCGGGGCCGAGCACTGCACTCGACCGCGAGCGAGCTCGACGACGATGAACCGTCGACCCATCCGCGACCCCGCCCGCACCCCAGTGACGTCCCTCCACGGGATCTCACGAGTGCGGTTCTCCCGCACGACGGCATGCGATTCGGTGAGCTCGAGCCCGCGCCAACGCTGGACGAACACGACGACGACGGCAGCGACGAACGTCCACAACGCCGCGGCGGCGACCAGCGTCGACGGGGCCCCGAGTCGAAACATGAACCACACGATGAGCGCGCAGGTCAACACGGTGGGCACACCGCCCCACACCACCTGGGCCGGAGTCGCGTGGAAGCGGACGTTCGGGGTCACTCCGCCACGGTACCGCCGGCTCCAGCACCCTCCGGCGTCGCGCACCCACGATCGCGCACGCACCGACGCCGCTCCCTACGATGCGCCCGGTCGAGCGAAAGGACGTGCGCATGGTACGAAGGCGACTCGCGGCCATCGGGGTCTGCACCGTGCTCGGGGTCGGCGCGCTCGTCGGGTGCGGGAGCGACGACACCGCGTCCCCGTCGGACACCACCGTCGGCACGCTCCCCACGATGCTCCCCGACGACGACGCCCACCGCGACGTGACCGCCAACCCGGCCAACGACGTGGGCCCCGGCATCGACGCCTTCGATGCTCCCGGCGAGGTCTCGTGCTCGTCGGGCAGGGCGGCGGTCGTGCCCGTGACGTGGTCCGCCCCCGCCGCCCAGTCGGTGGCCCTCCTGATCGACCAGGTGCCGACGACGACAAACGCGCCGAACGTGGGCGCGCTCGACCTGCAAGTCACCTGCGATGACGCCGCCCACGTCATCACGCTCGTCGCTGTAGGCGATGGCGAGATCCCGACGGTGCGCAGCGAAGCCGTCCGGACGGTGCCGGGGTCCTGAGCTCGACCATCCACGTTTGCGGCATCCGGGAGCAGCAGACTTCGTTCATGCAGACCCTGCACCCACCGAGCACCGGGGGCGGCCAGCGGAGCCGGGTCGGCAACGTCACCTGGCTCCTCGATGCTGCCTCCTTCCACCATGAGTTCGATGCGCTGTTCTCGCACCTGAGCGGCCCGGCCGGCACCGCACCGCTGCGGGAGCGGGCCACGACCCTGTGGCAGAGCAGCGACCCGGTCGTGGCCGACTACGTGTCGCGACTGCCGTTCGAGACGCCCGAGGAGTGGGAGGTGGGCTTCGAGGAGCACCACCTCGGCCAGTGGTATCGCCTGCTCATGGCCGCCTACCTCACGCCCGGACTCGACCTCGAGCACCCGACCACCCTGCGGCAACGCCTTCCGGAGCTGGGCTGGTCACCGGCCGACGCCCGGCGCGTGGCCCATGGACGCGAGCTCGTGTGCCTGGCCGAGCTGTTCGGCGCGCCCGGTCCGGCCACCGCCCTCGCCCTGGTGCTCGGCACCGGAAACAAGGGTTGGCTGAGCCAGGACGACGTCGATGCGACGCTGCGACAACTGCAGTCGCTCGACCGACGGGCCTTCCGCCGAGCGCAAGAACTCGTGCCCGCGTGCGACGACCTGTGGACGTGCCTCGAGTCGGCTGCGGCGCACCCCGACCGGGTCGTGCTCGTGCTCCCCGCCATCCCCTGAGCAGCGCCGCACACCGCCCACCGGAGAAACTTGACCGGCCAGTCAAGAGCATGCTCTGCTGGCCTCATCGCTGGGCCGATCCTCTTCGACGGCCACGGCTCGAACCAGGGGGTTGCCATGACGGTCACCGAGTTCACCACCACCGATCCCTACGCCGAGCTGCGCGGCACGTTGCGCTCCTGGCTCGAGCAGAACTGGGACCCGGAGATCACCGTCGGCGAGTGGTGGGAGCGCCTCGGCCTCGCCGGCTGGGTGGCCCCGACGTGGCCGACCGAGTGGTTCGGCCTGGGCATGAGCCGTGACGAAGCCAACGTCGTGGGCGACGAGATCGCCGCCTTCGGCGCGCTGGGCGCCCCCGGCGGCCTCGGGCTGCTGCTGGCCGGCCCGACCATCGTCGAGTACGGCAACGACGAGCAGCGCAACCTCTACCTCCGCCAGATCGTCACCGGCACGCAGGGCTGGTGCCAGTTGTTCAGCGAGCCGCAGGCCGGCTCCGACCTGGCCGGTCTGCAGACGCGGGCCATCAAGGACGGCGACGAGTGGATCGTCAACGGCCAGAAGGTGTGGACCTCAGCTGGCCACGTGGCCGACCTGGGCATGCTCATCGCCCGCACCAACGTCGAGGTACCCAAGCACCAGGGCATCACCTACTTCGCCATGAACATGCACCAGGACGGCGCCGACGTGCGGCCGCTCAAGGAGATGACGGGCCGGGCCCTGTTCAACGAGGTGTTCCTCACCGATGCCCGCGTGCACGACGACACCATGATCGGCGGCCTCAACAACGGCTGGGCGGTGGCCAACGCCACGCTGGGACACGAGCGCGCCGGCCTCGGTGCCGGTGGCGGCCACGCCGCCGCCTCGGCTGCGGTGCCCGGCACGGTCATGGGCCACCTCGAGTTCCGTGCTGGCGACTTCACCGGCGCTCCCCGCCCGGCTGGCAAGAAGAAGAGCTCCGGCGGTGGCGGTGGTGGTGGTGGTGGCGGCATGTTCGGCGCCGCCGAGAAGATGCTCGTGAGCTTGGCCCAGGGCAACGGCACGGTCACCGACCCGTCGATCCGCCAGGACCTCATGCGCCTGCACACCATGAACGAGATCGCCCGGATGACCAACCTGCGGGCCAAGGCGGCCAAGGCCGCCGGCAAGCAGGGCCCGCCGCCCAACCTGGCCAAGCTCTCCATGAGCAAGATCGTGCGCCTGTCGCGCGATGTCGGCCTGCAGATCCTCGGAGCGACCGGCATGCTCCACGCCTACGAGTCCGAGGACCGCACCGCCCTCAACGAAGCCGGCGTCAACCCGTTCTCGGCCATGGTCACCGAGATGGCACTGTTCGCCCAGGCGCCGCCCATCTACGGCGGCACCGACGAGATCCAGAAGAACATCATCGGCGAGCGCGTCCTCGGCCTCCCCAAGGAGCCGAGCAACGACCGCACGACGGCGTTCAAGGACCTCCTGAAGAACGCCTGACCTCGACCCATGACCACACCCTCGACGGCGAGCCGAACCATCCGGGTCGTCGGCCAGCTCATGCTCGGCGCCGCCCTGCTGACCGCCGGCGTCGGCCACCTCACCAACCAGCGTGAGGAGTTCCAGGCCCAAGTGCCGACGTGGTTCCCGGTCGAGCCCGATGCCGTCGTGATCATCTCCGGCGTGGTGGAGCTCGCCCTCGGTGCTGCGCTGGTCGGGTTCTGGAAGCAGCCGGCCCGTGCCATGGTCGGCGGCACCGCGGCGGCGTTCTTCATCGTGATCTTCCCCGGCAACATCGCCCAGTTCACCGGTCACGTCGACGCCTTCGGCCTCGACACCGACGCCAAGCGCGCCATCCGCCTTGTGTTCCAACCCGCCCTCGTGCTGTGGGCCCTCACCTCCACCGACGCCCTCCGCATCTTCCGCGAAAGGCGCCAAGCGTCCAGCTGACCCCGGTACCTGCCCTTTCGATTCTGGGCAAGTAAGGGCCCGGTGGGCAGGGATCGCTTGCCCAGTTCGAAAGCACCGGACGGAAGTAGCGTCTCGGGCCATGGCCGACCACGACCCGTTCCTGCCCAACCCCTACGGGCTGCCCGCTCCCCCGTCGGGCGTGAACCGGCGGGCGTTCCTGGCCATGGTGGTGGCCGGCGCGGCCACGGTGGCCGTCGGCTGCTCGGGTAGCGACGAGGCGGCCAGCCCGGGCACCACCGCCAGCACGGCGTCGACCACCACCGCCCCGGACATCCCGGTGCCCGACGTGCCCGAGCCGTTCACCCTCGGGGTTGCGTCGGGCGACCCGACCGATACGGCCGTCATCCTGTGGACCCGGCTCGCCCCTGAGCCGATGGCCATCGATGGTGCTGGTGGGATGCCCGCCCAGCCCGCGCCCGTGGGCTGGGAGATGGCCACCGACGAGGCGTTCACCGACATCGTCGCCTCGGGCACGGCCGTGGCCGAACCCGCCCTCGGCCACAGCGTGCACGTCGACGCCACCCGCCTCTCCCCCGCCACCGACCACTGGTACCGCTTCACCATGGGCGAGCACACGAGCCCCGTCGGTCGCACCCGCACGCTGCCCGAGCCCGGCACCGACGTCGACCGGTTCGCCTTTGCCTTCGCCTCGTGCCAGGACTGGGAGGACGGGTACTGGACGGCCTACCCGGGCCTCGTGGACGAGGACATCGACGCCGTGGTGTTCCTCGGCGACTACATCTACGAGAGCGGCCCCGATCCCACCAAGGTCCGCCAGCACGTGGGCGAGGAGGTCAAGGACCTTGCCGGCTACCGCAACCGCTACGGGCAGTACAAGAGCGATTCCAACCTCCAGGCCGCCCACGCCCGCTTCCCGTGGATCGTGACCTGGGACGACCACGAGGTCGACAACGACTACGCCGACGATGCCCACGACGGCGGCGATCCGCCCGAGACGTTCCTGGCCCGTCGGGCTGCGGCCTACCAGGCCTACTACGAGCACATGCCGTTGCGGATCGACCCGCCCGACGGCGCGGACCTCGTCGTGTACCGCTCGGTCGAGATCGGCACGCTGGCCACCATGTTCGTCCTCGACACCCGCCAGTACCGCGACGACCAGGCGTGCAAGGCCGAGGAGATCGGCGGCACCGCGTCGCCCCTGTGCGATGAGGCGACGTCCCCCGACCGCACCATCCTCGGCACCGAACAGCGCGAGTGGCTGACCGCAGGGCTCACGTCGAACACCGCCCGCTGGAACATCCTGGCCAACCAGGTGGTGTTCTCGAAGCTGCCCATCCTGGGCGAACTGTTCAACATGGACCAATGGGACGGTTACTCGGCCGATCGCGACATCGTCCTCGAGGCCATGTCCGCGGCCGCTGCCCCCACCATCGTCGTCACCGGCGACATCCACCTGGCCGGCGCAGCCACCGTGCGCCAGGACTTCGCCGACGAGTCGTCGACCCCGCTCGGCGTCGAGTTCGTGGGCACGTCGATCTCGTCGTCGTTCGGCGAGGAGCTGTACCCATTCGTCGACGCCATCGCCGCCGAGGTGCCGTGGATCGAGTACGTGAACCCCCGCAGCCGCGGGTACTGCGTGGTCACCCTCACCCCGGACGAAGCCCGCGCCGACTACCGCATCGTGGCCTCGATCACCGAGCCGACATCGACGATCAGCACCGATCGGTCGTTCACCGTGGCCCACGACGATCCTCGACTCGTCGAGGCGTAGCCCAACGACACGATCAGCCGCTCAGCCCCCGGCCGGCAGGCGCTTGCCCAGGCTGACGACGTGGTCGTCGACGTAGCCCAGCCGCTCGTAGAAGGCGACCACGGCGTCGTTGTCGTGGCGCACCTGGAGGTTCACCTTCGGGCACCCCAACGCAGCCAGATGGCGCTCGGCGATGTGGAAGCCGTCGGGCTGCGTGCGTTGGTTGAGGGCGATCTCCAACGGCGCGTCGATCCACGGTCGGGTCAGCTCGCACCGCTCCCACAGGGCGATGACGGCGTCGGTGTCGCCGGCCCGGAACCGCCGGATGTCGGCCTCGCCGCTGCCCACGTTCAGCGGAGCAACCCGCGCAGCTTGTTGCCGAACCCCTGGCGGTACATCACTCGCATGGAGCGCTTGCCCATGCCGTAGAGGCCCCGTGGCATCGGGTACCACCACAGCTCGCGCTTCAGGCCGAAGCGGTCGACCAGCACCGACTTGGCGTGGGTGAAGGCCCGCAGCCCGTCGGGACCGTGGACTCGACCGATGCCGGAGTCCTTCACACCGCCGAAGGGCAGGCCCGGGACGCCATAGGAGATGATCACGTCGTTCACGCACACGTTGCCAGCATGGACCTGGGCGGCCAGCTTGCGACCGTGCTCGGCGTCGCCCGTCCACACCGACGAGTTGAGGCCATAGACCGAGTCGTTGGCCATGGCCAAGGCCTCGGCCTCGTCACGCACCCGCATGATGGGCAGCACGGGGCCGAACGTCTCGTCGCGCATGATGTCCATCGAGTGGTCGACCTCGGTCAGCACCGTCGGCTCGAACCACAGGCCATCGCGGCCAGGCACCCGGCGCCCGCCGGTGCGCACGGTGGCGCCGCGCTCGACGGCGTCGGCCAGGTGGCGCTCGACCGTCTCGACCTGGGGCGGGAACGTCATCGACCCGATGTCGTTGCCCTCCCCCACGCCCTGGCGTATGGCGCTGGCCTTGGCCACGACCTTCTCCACGAACGCCTCGTACACCTCGTCGACGACGTAGACCCGCTCGACAGACATGCACGTCTGGCCCGAGTTCTGGAACGCGCCCCACACGGCACCGCCGGCGGCCCGGTCGAGGTCGGCATCGGCGCACACCACGAACGGGTCCTTGCCGCCCAACTCCAGCAGCACCGGGGTGAGCGAATCGGCCGCCGCGGCCATGACGCGCTTGCCGGTGCGCACCGAGCCGGTGAAGCACACCTTGGCCACGCCCGAACGAACGAGCGCTTCGCCCGTCGAGCCTCCACCCGTCACCACCTTGACGATGTCGGGGTGCCCGCCCACCTGCTCGAAGATGTCGCCGACCAGGCGCCCGATGAGCGGGGTGACCTCCGACGGCTTGAGCACGACGGTGTTGCCGGCGAACAGGGCGGTGAGGGTGGGCGTCATGGCCAACGTGAGCGGGTAGTTCCACGGGCTGATGACGCCGACCACGCCCATGGGCTCGAAGCGGCGGTGGGCGGTCTTGTGGCTCATCAGGCCGGTCGACACCTTCTCGGGGCGGAGGAACCGCTCGCCGTTCTTGGCGTAGTACGAGATCGTCTCGCACACCACCAGCACCTCGGTGGTGAGCGCCTCGGCCGGGAGCTTGCCCGTCTCGGCACAGATGGTGTCGACCACGTCGTCGAGGCGGTCGAGCAGCAGGTCGCGCACCCGCTTGAGGTGCTCGGCGCGCGCCGCGAACGGCAGTGTCGACCACGCCTCGTAGGCGATGCGGGCCTCGCCCACCGCGGCCTGGACCTCGGCATCGCCCATGTCGGGCACCAGGCCGATGGTGGTGTTCGTGCGCGGGTCGATGTCCTCGAAGTACGACTGCGGTGCGCCGTTGGTGACGGTCATGGTTCCCCCTGTGCGAACGGTCCCCGCCACGTTACCGCCGCCCCCGAACCCCGGCCGAGCCACCGTTCTGTGAGCATCTGCCTGCGCTCCCTGCCGTCGAGCGCTCACAGAACAGGAGTCGAACGGAGCCGCCCCCTACAAGACGTCGAGGATGTGCTCGGTCGGGCGACCGATCACGGCCTTGCCGCCGCTGATCACCACCGGCCGCTCGAGCAGGCGCGG
>Ga0105047_10019815_pt1 | contig 10362 bp, 7 predicted proteins | sample MAT04_FD_78384 | JGI IMG/M metagenome (GOLD analysis project Ga0105047, IMG submission 78384) | Freshwater microbial communities from Lake Fryxell liftoff mats and glacier meltwater in Antarctica - MAT-04 (megahit assembly) | ecosystem: Environmental > Aquatic > Freshwater > Ice > Liftoff... | reverse complement strand
GCAACTCGCAACAAGGAACACGGAAGGAGGAAGCAGTGGCCGCACTTCAGATCGCCAACGGGATCACCGTGGGTATCGGCAGCTTGCCCCACCGCGACCTCGACGCAGGTATCCGGTTCGCGCTCGATGCCACGACCATCCCGACCGTTCCGTCGCTACCGAAGCGGTCGCCCGCAGAGGGCATCATCGTGCAGTCGATGCTCGGCATCGACGGTGTCACCGTCGGCCAGTACGGAGCGATCTCGGTCGACGTCAACCGGGTCGATCCGCTCGCCGACGTCACCACCGACCTGCAGCACGACGCGTTCGCCGGCTTCCGGCGGTTCCTCGAACTCGCAGCCGAGCGGCATGCAGTGCGTCCCATCGAGGCCGTGAAATGGCAGCTGGTGGGTCCGGTCACACTCGGCATGGCGCTGTTGCGCGCCGGCGTGCCGGGTCACGACGCCTTCGACGTATCGGTGCGGGCCGTCCGTTGCCATGTGCAGCACCTGCTCGACGCGGTCGAGGCGGCCGTTCCCGGGGCCCGCCAACTCGTGTTCATCGACGAACCCGCCATGGTCGATCTCACCGACGCCCACTTCCCGGTCGCGCCCGACACGGCGATCGACCTGGTGTCCGGTGCGCTGGCCGCGATCGAACCGCGGGCACTGTCGGGTCTTCACGTGTGCGGCGACGCGGACTGGTCGACGCTGATTGCTGCGGGTCCACAGATCCTGTCGGTACCGATCGGCGCCTCGATCGTCGACGCGGCGGGATATCTCCAACAGTTTCTCGCCCGCGGTGGCATCGTCGCCTGGGGTGCGGTGCACACCGACGGACCGATCTCGACCACGGTCGAGCGTCCGTGGCGTCAGCTCACGCAGCTGTGGTGCCAGCTCGTCGAACGCGGCTGTGACCACGTGATGTTGCGTACCCAGTGTCTCGTCACACCGGAGTGCGGCCTCGGCTTGCACAGTCCGGCGGTGGCCGAACGGGTGCACCGCATCACCGCCGAGGTGAGCCGTCGGGTCCACGACCAGGCGACAGCGACGAGATTCGTCCTCGGCGCGTGATCGCAGATCGAGCCTCCGTGGCTCGTGACACCCGCTGCCTACACTCGCCTGCGTGACGACAACGGGTGACCCAGCGGCGCGGATCGCCGAGCTGATCGACATCATCCGATATCACGACGAGCGGTACTTCGGCCGCGACGAGCCCGAGATCAGCGACGCCGACTACGACGACTTGGTCCGCGAGCTACGCATGCTCGAGGAGACAGATCCCGACCTGGCCCGACCCGACTCGCCGACGCAGCGAGTGGGCGCCGGCCGTCTGGGTGCCACCTTCGCGCCGGTCGTCCACCGTGTGCCGATGACCAGTCTCGACAACGCGATGGACACCGGTGAGCTCAGAGCCTGGGGTGAGCGCGTCGCGAAGGGCCTCGGTGGTACCGCCGCGCTGACCGCCGCGCCGCCGTTGATGCTCGATGTCCCTGGCATCGGCCGCGGCGAGACGGCTGCCGCCGAGGCAACGGTCCGCGCCGCCGTGCGTTTCGTCTGCGAACTGAAGATCGACGGGTTGGCGATGAGCCTGCGTTACGAGGGTGGGCGCTTCGTGCAGGCGGCCACTCGTGGCGACGGCCGCGTCGGCGAGGACGTCACGGCCAACGTCGCCACGATCGCCGGTCTGCCGCACCGCTTGCCAGCGGGCGCCCCGGACGTGGTCGAGGTGCGTGGTGAGGTGTACATGTCGCTGGCCAGCTTCGAGGCCTTGAACGAGCGTGCGGTGCAGGCCGGACAACCCCGGTTCGCGAACCCGCGCAATGCCGCCGCCGGCAGCCTGCGCCAGAAGGACCCTCGGGTCACGGCATCGCGCGAGCTGAGCTTCTGGTGCTACCAGTTGGGCGAGGTGATGGGTGGCCCTGGGTTCACCACACACCACGGCACGCTCGAGTTCCTCGCCACGCTCGGCTTCCCCGTCAACCCCGAGATCCGCGTGGTCGACGACCTCGACGGTGTCCATGCGTTCGTGCAGCACTGGCAGGAGCACCGCCACGACCTCACCTACGAGATCGACGGCGCAGTGGCCAAGGTCGACGATCTCGGCCAGCGCGACGTGCTCGGCTTCACCTCGCGGGCACCGCGATGGGCCATCGCGTACAAGTTCCCGCCCGAGGAACGCACCACGGTGCTGCGCGACATCCAGGTGTCGATCGGTCGCACCGGTCGGGCCACCCCGTTCGCAGTGCTCGAGCCCGTGTTCGTGGGCGGGTCCACGGTGGGCATGGCAACCCTCCACAACCAGGATCAGGTGCGCGCCAAGGACGTGCGGCCGGGCGACACCGTGGTCGTGCGCAAAGCGGGCGATGTGATCCCCGAGGTGGTGGGCCCGGTGCTTGCGCTGCGCCCCGAGGGTCTGCCCGAGTGGCACTTCCCCACCCGCTGTCCGTGCCTGATCGCGAGCGAGCTCGTTCGACCCGAGGGTGGGGCCGACACCCGCTGCGTCGAGCCGTCGTGTCCCTTCCAGCGCGACCAGCGGATCATCTACTTCGCGTCGCGCGGGGCGATGGACATCGAGGGCCTCGGTGAGCGCACGGTGTTCCAACTCAGCGATGCAGGGCTCGTCCGCGATCCTGCCGACATCTATTCCCTCACGGTCGACCACCTGCTGCGGCTCGAAGGGTTCGCCGGGATCAGTGCGGACAAGCTCGTCGTCGCGATTGCCGAAGCGCGATCGCGCCCACTGCCCCGCTTGCTCACGGCCCTGGGGATCAAGGGTCTCGGACCGTCGGCTTCGGAGGGGATCAGCCTCGCCTTCGGCAACCTCGACGCCGTGATGCAGGCGTCGGAGGCCGATCTGGCGACGACCGAGGGGGTGGGCCCGATCATCGCCACGTCGATCGCTCGGTGGTTCGGCCAGGAGGCCAATCGGGCGATGATCGAGAAGCTGCGCATGGCCGGGGTGGAGTTCGGCAATGTCGAGGTGAGCCGCCAGCCGCAGGTGCTCGCGGGCAAGGCGGTGGTGGTGACCGGTACCCTCGAAGGGTTCTCGCGCGACCAGGCCGAGGTTGCGATCAAAGCCCGAGGTGGCAAGAGCCCGGGCAGCGTCAGCGCCAAGACCTACGCCGTCGTCGTCGGCGCCGAACCGGGGGCGAGCAAGGTCACCAAGGCCGCCTCGCTCGGGGTCCCCGTGCTCGACGAGTCGGGGTTCCTGGCACTGCTCGACACCGGGGAACTCCTGCCGGCAGCGGATCCCGGAACCGACGTCGGAACCGACGCGGACGCCAACACCGGCGGATTCGCCAGCAGCTGATCGGACCGGTCAGACGGCCCTCCTGGTCAGACGGCCCTCCTGGTCAGACGGCCCTACTGGTCAGACGGCGTAGAAGGTCCAGTTGAAGGTCCTGAACCGGGTGGGGCCGTCCTCGATCCGCCAGTACCGCACCGTCACGGTGTGCACGCCCGTGGAGAACGATTCGATCGGCTGCGAGGTGCCCGGCTCGAAGGTGAGGGTGGCGTTGCCGGGTTCGAAGATGGCGCCGGCCGGGATCTCGATCTGGTCGCCGCCACCTTCGCCCAGCCCCGGAGGCGTCTTGCCCACGTCGTCGAGCGACACGACCGGCAGCTCCACGCCATCGATGATCAGCACGCCTTCGTGGCCGGTCTGCAGGTCGACGAAGACCCTGGTCTGTTGGGGGACCTGGGTCGCGTTGCTCACCGGCTCGATGCTCTCGATCGTGGCTGGGAGGTTCTGCTGCGCCGTGCCGGTCACCGAGCTGAGGAGGCCGAGCACCACCGCCGCCAGCCCGATCGCGATGCCCATGCTTGCGAGCAGCAGCTTGATGTCGAGGGGACGGCGCCGTGTGGGTGGACGTGACCCGACCTGCTCGAGCCGGGCGAGGGCGCCCGCCGCCGAGTCGCCGGTCCGAGCGCCTCCGGTCTGAGCGGTGGATGAGGGCGCGTCGGAGGGATCGAATGGTTCCTGCTCCGGGCGGGGCCCAGGTTCCTGCTGCTCGGACGGCGCACTGGCGGTCGACACGACGAACAGTCTCGCGCCTGGCCCGCAGGTTTCCACCCCTGGCCGACGTGACCAGCGTGACCAGCGTGACCGACTCACATGCCGATCACGCGTCCCGACCACCAGCGGATCATGCGGGGATCACGCGTGCTGACGGACGAGACGAGCCGCTAGCGTCGCGGTTCCGATGAGCGACCAGGACGCACCACGAGGTGTCACGGACGATCGCCCGGTCGATGCGACGGGCGGCACCGAGCGCTCCGGCGCGGACCGGATCTTCGCAGGGCGATACCGCCTGCTCGGGCGCCAGGGCCGCGCCACCGACATCGCCCTGTTCGAGGCCGTCGATGCGCTCACCGACCGCTCGGTCGCGCTCAAGATCGTCCACCCCGACATCTGCAGCCAGCCAGGCTTCGAGGAACGATTCCTCGCGACGATGCACGACACCGTGCGGGCGCGGCATCCCAACCTCACCGAGGTGCTCGACGTCGGTACCTCCACCTGGGGCGGGCGAACCGTGCATTTCGTGGTGTGCGAGAACCTCACCGGTGGCAGTGTTCGCGACCTGCGCGATCGTGGCCGCCAGCTCAGTCCGTCGCAAGTGGTGATGGTCGGCCTCGATGCATGTCGCGGGCTCGACGTCGCCCATCGAGAAGGCCTCGTGCACGGCGACATCCGCCCGGCCAACCTGGTCTTCGGCGACGACGGTCGGCTACGGCTCACCGATCTCGGACTCGCCCGGCTCGTCACCGAGGGGGCGTGGTCCGATCCGGGTGGCGTCGACATCGAACGGGCGAAGTACGCCTCGCCCGAACAGGCGCAGGGTCGCCCCGCCGGCCCGAAGAGCGACGTGTACGCGCTGTGCCTGTGCCTGCTCGAGATCGTCACCGGCCAACTGCCGTTCATCGGTGACTCGGCAGTCGCCACGCTGGCCAACCGGATCGACAAGCTGATGACGGTGTCGGCCGACCTCGGACCGCTGGCCGCCGTGCTCGAGCGTGCCGGCCGTCCCGACCCTGCCGATCGGTCGTCTGCGGCGGAGTTCGGTCGAGCGCTGCATCAGGCAGCCGAGAAGCTGCCCCGGCCAGCCCCCTTGGCGCTGGTGGGTGGCGGACTGTTCGCGACTGCGACGCCCGCTCCCGACGTCGTCGGCCCGTCGGTCCTGCTCGCCGTCGCCCCGGTCGCGGCCGCACCCACCGAAGCCGGATCACCCGTGGTCCCGTCCGGCGCCGCGATCCCGGCGGCAGCGGCACCCGCTGTGTTCGATGTCGTCGACGAGACACCCGAACTCGCAGTGGCACTCGAGTCGGATGCGGGCGACGTACCCGACGGGCACGACCAGCTGTCTGACCAGCACGACCAGTCGGGTGCGATCGATCGGTCGGAGACGACCGGGCCGGTCGACGTCGCGGCACCGTCACTGATCATCGCCGTGTCCGATCCGGTCGGCGCCGCAAGCGAGGCGCCGGCAGCCTTCGGCGGCGCTGGCAGCCAGGCGTCGGGCTCGCCCGGGGTGCGTGCCGTTCCGATCATCGATCGCACCGACGGCGCTGCGCGGTCGCCAGGCGCAGCCCCGATGGAAGCGGTGGCAACCCCGCCTGCGCCTCCTCCTCCGGCATCATCTTCGTCGGCGGGCCCAGTGGTGCCGCCACCGCCGCTCCCCGAGCCCGCCGCGCCGCTGCTGCGCGAGCCGCGCTCTCGTCGCAAGTTGCTCGCACTGTTGGCCGTGCTGGCGGTCGCGGTCGCCCTCGGTGGCGCGCTCGCGTTCTGGTTCGCACGCGACACCGCCAACGACGTGCCCGATCTCACCGGCCTCGACCAGGGGGCAGCGCTGAACATGATCAGTGAGTTCGACTGGGACGTCACCGTCGTGCCCGAGCCGAGCGATGAGGTCGAGGTCGGCAACGTGGTGCGCACCGACCCCGCTGCTGGGGCCCGTCTCGACGTCGGCGATGCCCTCGCCCTCGTCGTGAGCACCGGGCCGGCGCCGCGTCCGCTCCCCGACCTCACAGGTCTGTCGGTCGAGGCGGCCACCACTGCGCTCGCCGATCTCGACCTCGTGCTCGAGGTGGGTGAGCAGCCGTTCAGCGAGGACGTCGAGGTCGGGCAGATCATCTCGTGGATCGTTCCCGATCAACCGGGGCTCAGCGCCGGTGACACGGTGCTACCCGACACCACGGTCGTGGTCGTGGTCTCGGCGGGCCCGGCGGCTCGTGTGGTCCCCGACCTCGCCGGCGTGTCGCTCGACGCGGCGCGGGCGACGGTCGAGGGCCTCGGCCTGGTCTTCGTCGCCTTGCCCGACGAGTTCAACCCCATGGTCCCTGCTGGCGGCGTGGCTCTCCAGGAGCCCGTTGCCGGCACCGAGGTCGAGCGCGGGGCAACCGTGTCGATCGCGGTTTCGCTCGGGCCCGATCTGGTCGGGGTGCCTCCACTCGCCGACCTGGGCGTCGACGCAGCGAGGGCGGCGCTCGAGGCTGCCGGCCTCGTGCTGGGCGAGGTCGCCGGTGACCCGGCCGGTGTGAACGTGCTCGCCGAGGTCGATGGCGTGTCGATCGGCGCCGATGCGACCTTCCCACGTGGCACGGCGATCGATCTCACCTTCGAGGTCCCCGCTCCACCGCCCACCGACGCCCCGGTCGACCCGGCGGTCCCCGCTCCCTGAGCAGCGGTCGACCCGGTGGCTCACCACCTGTCGAACGCTCGCTGCCCGGCGACCCGTGCTCTTCGAATCGCGTCGGCACAGACCGGATCGCTAGCGTGCGGAACACCTCGGCAGCAGTTGCCGGGTGACATCTCGACCATCGATCAGACAGGGGATCCGGACATGGGTGCACTCGACGGGCGGGTGGCGATCATCACGGGAGCCGGTCGAGGTATCGGCCGTGAACATGCGCTGATGTTCGCCGCCGAGGGTGCGAAGGTGGTCGTCAACGACCTCGGAGCGGCCAACGACGGCACCGGAGCCGACATCTCACCCGCACAGCAGGTGGTCGACGAGATCGCGGCGATGGGCGGCGAGGCGATCGTCAACGGCGAGAACGTCGCCGACTGGCAGGGTGCTCAGCGGATGATCAACGCGGCGATCGAGACCTTCGGTGACCTCGACATCCTCGTCAACAACGCAGGCATCCTGCGCGACCGGGTGTTGGTCAACATGACCGAGGAGGAATGGGACGTCGTCATCGCAGTCCACCTCAAGGGTCACTTCGCTCCGACCCGTTGGGCGGCCGCCTATTGGCGCGAGCAGTACAAGTCCGGCGTCACCAAGCCGCGCAACATCGTGCACACGTCGTCGACGTCGGGCCTGTTCGCCAACCCGGGCCAGAGCAACTACGGCGCGGCAAAGACCGGCATCGCCACCTTCAGCCAGATCGTCGCCAAGGAACTCGTCCGTTACAACGTCAAAAGCAACACGATCGCTCCCGGTGCACGTACCCGGCTGACGCTCGCCACACCTGGACTCGAGGACATCATGATGCCCAAGGGCGACTCGTTCGACCAGTGGGATCCTGCGAACATCTCGCCGCTCGTCGCCTACCTGGCGAGTGAGGGGTGCGCCTTCACCGGCGAGACCTTCCTCGTCCAGGGAGGCAACGTCACGATGATCGAGAGCTGGGCGCGTGGTCAGGGCATCGACCATGATGCCAAGTGGAGCGTGGCCGAGCTCACCGAGGCGCTCGCACCACTCGCTCGCCCCACCTGACGGTGACCGGTTGGTGGTGGCCCGTGAGCCCGGACGCGCCAGCGGGCGGCAACGGACGCCCCGGGGGGTGGGGTCCGTTGCCGCCCGCAGCGATCGACGACCGCAGGCCCGACGGCCCGCGTCAGCGGCCGATCACCTTGCCGTCGGTGCGGGTGATCACGATCGTTGCGTCGCGCGGCACCGCGCCGGTTGCGCCAGTGAACGGGTCGGGGAAGTTGGTGAGCGTCGGGTTGCCATCACCAGGGTGCTGGAGGTTCACGAACATCGTTCGCCGGTTCGGCGTGACCGTGATGCCGGTGACCTCGCAGCCGGCCACTCCTGTGAAGAGACGCTTCACTGCGCCCGTCTCCGCATCGGCCACCAGCATCTGATCGTTCGCTCCGCCCGGTTGGCTGCCGTCGGTCTGGATGAAGATCCGTCCGTCCCGATCGGCCCAGATGCCATCGGGCGAGCCGTACATCTGACCCTCGGCGTCGGCCACGTCGCGTGAGATGAGGAAGATGTCCCACTCGAACGTCGTGCCGGTGTGCCGATCGGCGTCGGTCCAGCGGATGATGTGCCCGTCGGGATTCGGCGCGAGCGGGTTCGCTGCGGTTGCACCCGGACGCGGTTCGGGCGGCACCGTGCCGGCGATCGTGCCGGTGCTGCCGCGCTGGCTGTTGTTGGTGAGCGTGCAGTACACCTCGCCATCGGCGCCGACGGTGATCCACTCGGGGCGATCCATACGCGTCGCGCCGACGATGTCGGCGGCGAGGCGTGTGTTGACGAGGATCCAGTCGATTGCCTTGTCGGCGAGTGCCGGGTTGGCCGGGCTCAGCTCGAGCCACTCACCCGTGCCGTCGTCGGCGAACCTCGCGACGTACAGCGTGCCGTCGTCGAGCGGACTGATGCCCCTCGCGCGCATCGACTTCCAGTTGCCCGTCGACACGTAGCGGTAGATGTAGTCGAAACGCTCGTCGTCACCGCTGTAGACCACAGCGCGACCCCCGCGACCCTCGACGAATGTGGAACCTTCGTGCTTGACCCGGCCGAGAGCTGTTCGCTTCACCGGCGGGCTACCGGGGCGCTCGGGGTCGATCTCGACCACCCAGCCGAACCGGTTCGGTTCGTTCGCGTACGCCGGGTTCGACAGGTCGAAGCGGTCGTCGAACAGGTGCCATGCGTAGCCGAACCCGTTGGCGCTGAGGCCGTAGCGGTCGAGCTCGCGTGTGTTGGCGCCACCGCTCCGCCGTCCGAAGTAGCCGTTGAAGTTCTCCTCGCAGGTGAGGTACGTGCCCCACGGGGTGTATCCGTTGGCGCAGTTGTTGAGCGTGCCGAGCGTTGGATTGCCCGCCGGGTTCTGCAGCAACGGGCTCGTGGCAGCGGGGCCGCTGAACACCACGGGCGTGTTCACGTGGATGCGGCGGTTGCGCTTGTTGCCATCGAGCTTCCAGCCGGCCGAGGTGCGCTTCACCCGCACGACGGAGACTCCGTGGGCGTGTTGCATCACGCGAACATCCTCCAGCGTGGTCGGCGCCGCCTTGCCGATCACATGGGGCGTGGTGCCGAACTCGTGGTTGATGCAGAGCATGCCCCGCTTGTCGTCGCCGAAGTACCACATGCCGTCATGGCCGATGCCGATGCTGGCGGCCTGCTCGTCCGACGTCAGGCCGTACGGGAACGACGTGCCGCTGCCGTCGAGCTTCTCTCGCCACGGGATGAGAACGCTCCACTGGTACTCGGGGGCGATCGTCGGGGCCGGTCCGAAGTTGCGGGCGATGGAGGTGAAGTCGATGCGTGGGCGTCGCCGGGCAACGTTTGCTGGCCCGCGAGCCGCGAGAGATTCGGCGGCGGTCGCGAGGCCGGTCGAACCAGCCGACACGGTGCTGGTCCCGAGGAACCCGAGGGCGGCCGTCGCGAGGCCGCCCACCATCACCGTGCGGCGTGAGAGCCGACGGCCGAGCACCTCCTGGAAGCTGTCATGGGTGGACGGGTTGCTGACTTCGTGATCGACGTCCATGTCGTCTCCTCCGTGTGTGCGACCAGCGATGTGCGGGTCTGCGGTGTCGGAGCAAACGTACGTAACCGACGCCACGGGACGAGGGCGGTGCGGTGTCGGGGTGGTATCGGGGAGGTGAACCCTCGTCGACACCGTCGTGCGAGACGGGTCCGGATGGGCCCGGATGGGCCGGACGGGGGCCGGATCAGGCGGTGATGCTCTTGATCTCCTGCGCGATCGTCTTCGCGATCTCGTCGTTCGGCATCGAGGTCTGCATCGCCATCATCTTCATCATGTCGCCCTGCACCTTGATCTTGCCGGCCATGAACGCCTGCATCCCTGCGGCTTGGTCCTGCTCGACGAACAGCTTGTAGGCCGTGGCGTAGTCGGTGGTGACCGTGAGATCGGCGGCTTCGAGCTCACCGAGCTCCATCACGACTTCGCCGGACGAGGTGTCCATGAAGGTCTTGATCATCTGCTCGCCGGTGACGGTCTCGGGTACCTCGGTGATGACCTGGTTCATCCGGATGCTGGTGGTCACCTTGGTCGCCTGATCGGCGTACTTCTCGCGAATGGCGCGGGCGGCTTCCATCCAGGCGGGTGACAGGAACTCGTGCGACATGGGTCCTCCGGGGACACTCGTGCGGTCGGCGCGCTGCCGCCGCTCCGCGCAAGCTACCTGCTC
>Ga0105047_10019813_pt1 | contig 10364 bp, 8 predicted proteins | sample MAT04_FD_78384 | JGI IMG/M metagenome (GOLD analysis project Ga0105047, IMG submission 78384) | Freshwater microbial communities from Lake Fryxell liftoff mats and glacier meltwater in Antarctica - MAT-04 (megahit assembly) | ecosystem: Environmental > Aquatic > Freshwater > Ice > Liftoff... | reverse complement strand
GTGTTCGATCTCCTGACCGATCCGCGCCACAACCATCGCGTGGAGGTGCAGGGCGGGTTGCTGGCGGACCTCGCCAGCCAGCGCCTTACCAATTATTTCCGCGCCAAGCGCGGCAAGCCGCCGCTGGCATGATCAGTCCTGCCGCTGCTTCGGCGGCTGCAGGTGGCGATGATCCATTTCTTCGTTGATCGCGGTCACCGCCAGCGTTGATTCGCGCGCCAGCAGCAGGCTGGCCGCGAACATCGCCAGCACCCCGAGCGCAGCGAGCACCGTGGGCAACCCGCCCAGGCGATGGTTGAGGAACGTGTCGGCGGCTACGGCCAGGCTGGTGCCGACGAAGAAACTGATCGCGGTATAGAGCAGCTGCCCGGCGCGCAGGATGATCAGGCTGCGCCGGCGCTGCATGGATACGCGGGCTTCCAGGATCGCGCGCTCGGCCACGCTGTGGTTGCCGGGCTCGGACAGTTGCGCCAGCAAGGTGCGCGCACGGTCGATGATGCGCGACAGCCGCGCATTGGCCGAGAGCAGCAGCGACGCGGTGGCGGTCAGGAAGAATGCCGGCGCAAGCATCGCGGTGAGGATGGCGTAGTGGGGGTTCTGGAGCACGTTCGGGACCGGTGGAGGGCTACGTTATGATGCGACACTTTCCGCACGCATGGCGCACGAATGACTGCCAACCACGGCCCCAGCGACCGGCTGGTCTGGATCGACCTGGAAATGACCGGTCTCGACACCGACAACGATTCGATCATAGAGATCGCCACGGTGGTGACCGACTCGAAACTCGAAATCCTTGCCGAAGGTCCCGAGTTCGCCATCCATCATCCGCTTGCAACTCTCGAGGCGATGGACGAGTGGAACCGCAACCAGCACCGACGCTCGGGACTATGGCAGCGTGTGATCGAGAGCCAGGTGACGCTGGGTCAGGCCGAGGCGCGAACAGTGGCATTCCTCGTGGAATGGCTGCCCGCAGGCGATTCACCGATGTGCGGCAATTCGATCTGCCAGGACCGGCGTTTCCTGCACCGGCAGATGCCGCGGCTGGAGCAATTTTTCCACTATCGCAACCTGGACGTCAGTACCTTGAAGGAACTGGCGCGGCGCTGGGCACCGCAGGTGGTGGCGGGCGTCACCAAGCAGTCCACGCATACGGCGCTCAGCGATGTGCGCGATTCGATCGACGAGCTGCGGCACTACCGCGCCTTCATGGGTCCCTTCTCGGGGCTTTGATCCGGCGGGTCATTCGGGATCCGCGCTGGGCTTGTGGGCCGCGTCATCCAGCGCTGTCCCGGGGTGCGGTTGAAGCGAGGGCACCGGCACGAGCGTGTACTGCGGGCCACTTGCGGCCGCTCCGCCTGCAATGTGGTGATACATGTGCACGTCGCGCTGGGGAAACGGGATGCTCACGCCGACCCGGTCGAACGCCTTCTTGATACGTTCGGTCAGTTCACATTTGGTGACGAAGAAATCGGCGTTGGACACATGGCAGCGGATGCCCAGGTCCACGCTGTTGTCGCCCAGGGCATACACCAGCACGTCAGCCGGCGGTTCGGACAGCACGCGTTCGTCCGCGCGCATGACCTCCAACGCCGCGGCGCGGGCCGCATCGATGTCGTCGTTGTAGCCGATGCCGATCACCAGTTCGATGCGGCGCATCACGTCGGGCGTGAGATTGATGATCGAATCGGTGGTGATCAGGCTGTTGGGCAGCACGATGGTCTGGTTGTCGGCGCCGCGCAGCACCGTCTGGAAAATGCTGACCGATTCGACCTTCCCGGTCTCGCCGGCGATGGTCACTATATTTCCAACCCGAAAGGGCTTGAGCGTCACCAGCATCACGCCCGACGCCACGTTCGAAAGCGAATCCTTGAGGGCCAGACCGATTGCCAGTCCTGCCGCGCCAAGCACCGCGATCAGTGAGGTGGGCGCGACCCCGAAGATGCCCTGCAGTACGGCCAGCACCAGCACGACGAGAAGGACTATGTAGGCCACCTTGCGCAGGAACTGCACCGCAGTCGGCTCCACCGATGCGCGGGTGAGGCCGCGCTCGGCTACGTTGGCAATCCACTTCGCAACACGAATGCCGAGGAGGAACACGAGCAGCGCAATCGCGATGCGTACGCCCCACGTGACCGCAAGCGCGGTCCAGCCCGCCTCCTGCACCATAGTCCACCAGCCCGTCACGTTACCCATGGTCGTTCCTCACAAATGGGACGCCCCGCATCAGCGGGGCGTCGAATACGCGGCAAGCTGGCTGCGCCGCGGTTGTCGGGGGCTATCAGCCGGACTTGAGCTTGGCCAGTCGCAGCCAGGTGTCGACCACGGTGTCCGGGTTCAACGACACCGACTCGATGCCTTCCTGCATCAGCCATTCGGCAAGGTCCGGATGATCGCTGGGTCCCTGTCCACAGATGCCCACGTACTTGCCCTTCGCACGCGCGCTCTTGATCGCCATCGACAATAGTTTCTTCACTGCCGGATCGCGCTCGTCGAACAGGTGCGCCACGATGCTCGAATCGCGATCCAGGCCGAGCGTGAGCTGGGTAAGATCGTTCGATCCAATCGAGAAGCCATCGAAGATCTCGAGGAACTCGTCGGCCAGCAGCGCATTCGACGGCACCTCGCACATCATGATGATCTTGAGACCGTCGCGGCCCCGCACCAGGCCATTCTTTTCGAGCGCCTGGATGACCTTGCGGCCTTCGTCCAGCGTGCGCACGAAGGGAATCATCACCCACAGGTTGTCCAGACCCATGGTCTTGCGCACCTTCAGCACCGCGCGGCATTCAAGCGCGAACGCTTCGGCAAAGGACTCCGACACGTAACGGCTCGCCCCGCGGAACCCGATCATAGGGTTTTCTTCCTCAGGCTCGTAATTGCGGCCGCCGATGAGGTTGGCGTATTCGTTGGACTTGAAGTCCGACAGGCGCACGATCACCGGATTGGGCGCGACCGAAGCGGTGAGGGTGGCGATGCCCTCGGCCAGGCGGTCGACGTAGAACGACACCGGGTCGGCATAGCCGCGGGTCTTGTGGTCGATCAGCTTGCGTGTAGCCGCGTCCTGCTTCGCATATTCCAGCAGGGCCTGTGGATGCACGCCGATGTGGCTGGCGATGATCATCTCCAGGCGTGCCAGGCCGATGCCGGCGTTGGGCAACTGGCCAAAATCGAACGCACGTTCCGGGTTGGCCACGTTCATCATGATCTTCAGCGGTGCCGGCGGCATGCTGGACAGGTCGGTGGTGATGCGCTCGAAATCCAGCAGGCCTTCGTAGATCACGCCGGTGTCGCCCTCAGCGCAGCTTACTGTCACTTCCTGGCCGTCCTGGATCAGCGACAGCGCATTGCCGGTGCCGACCACGGCCGGCACGCCGAGTTCGCGCGCGATGATTGCGGCATGGCAGGTGCGTCCGCCGCGGTTGGTGACGATCGCAGCCGAACGTTTCATCACCGGCTCCCAGTCGGGATCGGTCATGTCGGCGATCAGCACGTCTCCGGGCTGCACACGATTCATGTCTTCCAGCGTACGAACCACGCGGGCGATGCCACTGCCAATCTTCTGGCCAACGCCGCGGCCTTCAGCGAGCACCTTGCCGGTGCCTTTCAGCGTGTAGCGTTCGATCTGCGTGGCCTGGCCGCGCGACTTCACCGTTTCAGGCCGCGCCTGCACGATGAACAACTTGCCGCTGACTCCGTCCTTGGCCCATTCGATATCCATCGGCCGGCCGTAGTGATTTTCGATGGTGACCGCTTGGCGCGACAGCTCGTACACATCCTCGTCGCTGATCGAGAAGCGGTCACGCATCTCCAGCGGGTTTTCCTCGGTGCGTACGCGTTCTCCGGGCTGGTCCGAATACACCATGCGTAGCTGTTTGGCCCCGATCGAACGGCGCAGGATCGCGGGCAGGCTGCGGGCGAGCGTGGGCTTGTAGACGTAGAACTCGTCCGGATTCACCGCACCCTGCACGACCATCTCGCCCAGGCCGTGGCTGGAGGTTATGAACACCACGTCGCGGAAGCCGGACTCGGTATCCAGCGTGAACAACACGCCCGAGGCGCCCACGTCCGAACGCACCATCAGCTGCACGCCAGCCGACAGGAACACGTCTTCGTGCTTGAATCCGTGGTGCACGCGATAGGCGATCGCACGGTCGTTGTAGAGGCTGGCGAAGACCTCCTTGACCTTGACCACCACGTCGTCGGCGCCAGTGACGTTGAGGAAGGTTTCCTGCTGGCCCGCGAAGCTCGCATCAGGCAGGTCTTCGGCCGTGGCGGAGGAACGCACGGCTACCGCCACCTCGCCACCACCGTTGTCGGCACACAGGCTTGCGTACGCGCTGCGGATATCGGTGTCCAGTTGCGGTTGCAGCGGCGCCTCGATGACCCAGCCACGAATCTGCCTGCCAGCAACGGTAAGGGCGTCGGTATCTTCCACGTCAAGATCAGCCAGGCGATCGAAGATGCGCTTGGACAGGTCGTTGTGCGCGATGAAATCCTTGAACGCTTCGGACGTGGTGGCATAGCCGCCGGGAACAGAAACCCCGAGACTGGCGAGGTTGCCGATCATTTCACCCAGCGAGGAATTCTTGCCGCCTACGCGGGCGAGGTCGGCCAGGCGCAATTCGTGCAACCACAGGATATTCTGCTTCAAGCGCAACTCCAGAGCGGACAGTGCGCCCCCGCCGATGACTGGGCGAGGCCGCGTCCATGGAAAGGATGGCTATGATGCAGTGCAGGGCATGTGCACACAAGCTTGATTCCAAAGGTGTTTTCATGGTGAAACGGGAGCTTCCGACATGTTGAACGTACGCCCGGTGTTCTATGTCTCCGATGGCACGGGCATAACGGTGGAGACCATAGGGCATAGCCTGCTGACCCAGTTCACCGGTTTCAGTTTCGTCACCGATCGCATTTCCTTCGTGGATGACATCGAAAAAGCGCGCGTCGCGTGCGAGCGCATCCGTGCTGCCGGCCAGCGCCACGAAGCCCGGCCCATCGTCATCCACTCCATTGTCGATCCCCTGGTCAGCATGGTCCTGGCCGACAGCGGCGCGCTGATGCTGGACTTGTTCGCCCCGTTCATAAGTCCCATGGAACGCGAGCTGGGCAGCGCCCGCCAGTCGAGGGTGGGGCAGGCGCATGGCATGGTCGATTTCGAGGCCTACCATCGCCGTATCAACGCGATGAATTTCGCGCTCACCCACGATGACGGAATCGCGCTCAATTACGACGAAGCCGACCTGATCCTGGTGGCGGTATCGCGTGCAGGCAAGACGCCTACCTGCGTGTATCTGGCGCTGCATTACGGCATCAGCGCGGCGAATTACCCGCTGACCGACGAAGACCTGGAAACCGACCGCCTGCCGCCGCGACTGCGTGCTTACCGGCGCAAGCTGTTCGGCTTGACCATAGATCCGGAACGCCTGCAGCAGATTCGCCAGGAACGCCGCCCCAATTCGACCTACGCCAAGCTGGAAACGTGCAAGCGAGAAGTGGCCGCTGCGGAGACCATGTTCCAGATGGAGCGCATCCCCATCCTCAGCACCACGCATACCTCGATCGAGGAAATCTCAAGCAAGGTCATGTCGACGCTGGGGCTGCAACGGGAAATGTTCTAAGCGCAAGCGCACTTGCGCATGCTGGTGTGCAGGCCGTCAGATTCCTTAACTTGGGCTGGCAAAAACGTGGCGTCAATGCTGCCGCAGGCGGCTTTCAGCGTGTAGCATCGGGACATGCCAGAAGCCATGACCCGCACTGCCCGCATTCCCAAACTCAACCGATTCGGCTGGTTGATGGCGCTGTACGCAGAAAACCACTCGCGACTCACGCGTCTGTTCGCGCCGGGCGACCTCGAGCAGGGCCGCTACGTGTCTTCCATCGGCGATGGTCTGGACCTGTACCTGGACGTGATCGAGACCCACCGCTACACGGTCGAATTGCGCCTGACCTATGGGCTGCGTGACCCGGAGACGGGCGAGCCCGATCCTTCCGCGTTCGTGCGCCTGTATCGCGACGCACACCAGGCCGAGGCCACCCATTGCTATGTGGGGCGGCGCTGGCAGGACGTGATCGGCATGTATCCGCCGCCGGCCGAGCTCATCAGCCATCGCATGCGCATGAACACCTTCCTGGGCAAGTGGATGCAGTACCTGGCCGAACGCGGGCATGGCGTGGCGACGTTGCGTCGCTATGAGGATGTTGTCGACGTTGCCGTCGAAATGGTCAGCTGACGCGCAATCGCACTGAGGAAAGGGCGCGGCATGCATAAGCGCACGTCGGTTTCATCGCTTTTTCCAACACAGTGGTTGCGCGATGCGCGGCCGCTAGCTAGAATTCCGCTCCTTCCAGCCCGTGGGGCCATAGCTCAGCTGGGAGAGCGCCTGCATGGCATGCAGGAGGTCGGCGGTTCGATCCCGCCTGGCTCCACCAATATCCGGACAGGTCGTCAGGATAGGAAAACGGTTTACAGCGTCCCCATCGTCTAGAGGCCTAGGACACCACCCTTTCACGGTGGACACGGGGGTTCGAATCCCCCTGGGGACGCCAATTGATCAACGAACAAGGGCTCCGGAAACGGGGCCCTTGCTCGTTTTGGCGCGGCGCCCGGTGGTCAGCATATCCGTTGGATCCCGCGCTGCCGTCAGATATTGGCTGGCTGCGGCGTCACCATGCTGATGTAGCCCAGGGTCACTGCCACCAAGCTGTAGCGGATGAGACCACGCAGCATCGTCGTGATTCGCGAGTACGTCGATCTCGCCGAGTTGGCGCGGCTGGTTCACGGGTGTCTCCCACGTCGGCTGGGTCGGCCGGCGCAAGATTGCGGCGTCATGTGTTTTTTGCCTGCGAACGTATCGTTATTTCGGCTAGCTGACGCTGCGGCTTCGGAATAGCCAGCGCGGTAGGAATTTTCTGACCCCGCGACGCGAGCTTCGCTGACTGCATGTGCGCCGGCGGCCGGGCATCGTGTTCACGCCCCCGGTGGCGCGCCTTGGCAAGAGCATGGATGCTGCTCAGCAAAGGACACGGGCGCCGCCTTGAGCAAGCGGTGAAGCCAGACCGGGAGCCATCTTCCCCCGTGCGCAGGCATCCCATGAAACGTTCTGTATTGCTGCTCAGTCAGACCCTCGATGGCTGGAAACTATTCGACGAGGGCCGCGCCGTGTTCTGGTTCCCGGAAAAAGAGGCGGGCTTGCAGGTAGCCAAGACCATCGCCGAGGCCCGCAACTTCTACAGCGGAAAACCCACGGGCGTGGAAGTCGATGCTGTCCAGCAGCCGTTCCGGCGCATCGCGACTTACGGCTGAATCACGCGAACGGGTAGCGACCGCGGGAGCGGCGTGCAGGCTTCGGGCGCACTACTGCTGACACAGCGGGGTGCCGATTCAGGTGGGCGCTGTCTGCCATCGGGCATCGGTAGGACACAGCCTTTTTCAGCAGTTATGGCCTTGCCGCTACTTTTTTTTTGCGCACGTTCCACCACACGTGCCCATGCAGTGCAATGCCCGGGGCCAAGGATCAGGCATCGTCGTGCCATCGCTCCAGCGCGGCGCGGAACACCCGCCATGCTGATCGCAGGAACAGGATCAGCAGGCCCGCGGCAATCAGCAGGTCGGGCCAGCCGGCATCGAACAGCCACACTCCGCCCGCGGCGGCCAACACGGCGAAACCTTCCCAGACATCGTTGTGCGAGCACTCCCATGCCGAACTCATGTTGACGTCGCCGCTGCGATACGGTGTCAACAGGCGCAGGCAGGTCAGGTTGGCGGCGAGGTTCAGCAACGCGGCCACCCCGATCGTTTCGAATACCGGGACGGCGGGGTGGGCGAGGCTCCACAGGATCTGGCCGGCAACCACAAATGCCGCGGCCAGGATCAGCATTCCCTTGAACAATGCGACTCTTGCTTTTGCGCGTGTTGTCGCGCCGACCACCGCCAGGCTCAGGGCATAAGTCAGCGCATCACCGAGGTTGTCCAGCCCGCCCGACAGCAGCGAAGCGGACCCGCTGCTCAACGCTGCCGCCACCATCATGATGAAAGTCGCGGCGTTGATCAGCAGCACGATGACAAGCACGCGGCGCTGACGGACATGCAGCGCGGTTACCTCGATTTCCCTGTTGCAGCAGTCGCCCATCGTTTACCTTCTCCGCGCGCCTTGTAAATTGGCGCTGCCGTTGTCATCCATGAGTTTCGCTTCACCACGTTGCCGCAGGCGCCGCCGCTCGATCATCCGGTACACCGCGGGGATCACCAGCATCGATAGCAACGGTGCGGTGATCATTCCGCCGATCATCGGTGCGGCAATGCGCTGCATCACTTCCGAACCGGCGCCGCCACCGAGCAGGATCGGTAGCAGGCCAGCGAGGATCACTGCAACTGTCATCGCCTTGGGCCGCACGCGTTGCACTGCGCCTTCACGGATGGCGTCGTCCAGCGCTTCGGGACCGGCATCGGGATTGGCATCCAGTCGCCGCTGCCATGCCTGGCGCAGGTACAGCAGCATGATGATGCCGAACTCCGCGGCGAGGCCCGCCAGTGCGATAAAGCCTATGAGCGTTGCGACCGAGACGGCGTGGCCCAGCAACCAGATCAGCCAAAGGCCTCCCACCAGCGCCAGCGGCAGGCTGAGCATGATCAGCGCAGCCTCGGCGAAGCGGCGGAACACCAGGTAGATCAGGAAGAAGATGATCGCCAAGGTCGCCGGCACCACCAGTTGCAGGCGTTGCATCGCGCGCTGCAGGTATTCGTACTGGCCGGACCAGCCCAGCGAGTAGCCCGCGGGCATTGGCACGCTTTGGGTCATGGCAGTCTGCAGGTCTGCGACCACCGAGCCGAGGTCGCGACCGGCGACGTCGACGTACACGTAGCTCGTGAGCCGGCCATTCTCACTCTTCAGCATCGGCGGCCCGGCCTGGAGCGACAGCTCGGCAACCTGGCCCAGCGTCAACTGCACCCCGCCAGGCGCGACCAGCGGCAACGCCGCAAGCTCGCCGGGGTTGTCGCGGGTGGAACGCGGATAGCGCAACAGGATGGGATAGCGCTCGCGCCCCTCTATGGTCTCGCCTATGGGCGCGCCTCCGACTACCGTCGAGATCAGTTGCTGGATGTCGGCCTGGGTGATGCCGTAGCGCGCGGCGATTTCGGGCCGCACCTCCACATCGAGATAACGGCCGCCGGCGATGCGCTCGGCGATGGCCGAACTGACACCCGGCACTGTCTTCGCCACCTGCTCGATCCGCGCGGTCAGCCGGCTCAGCACGGCGATGTCCGGGCCGGACACCTTGATGCCGATCGGGCTTTTGACGCCGGTGGCGAGCATGTCGATGCGGTTGCGGATCGGCGGCACCCACAGGTTGGTCAGTCCCGGGACCTGCACGGCGCGGTCGAGCTCCTGCTGCAGTTTTGCCATGGTCATGCCCGGACGCCATTCGCTGCGTGGTTTGAACGTCACCGTGGTTTCGAACATCTCCAGCGGCGCCGGATCGGTCGCGGTGTCGGCGCGGCCAGCCTTGCCGAACACATGCGCGACCTCGGGCACGGATTTGATCATGCGGTCGGTCTGCTGCAGAAGTTGCGAGGCCTTGCCGGCCGACAGACCGGGCAGGGCGGTGGGCATGTACAGCAAAGTGCCTTCATCGAGTGGCGGCATGAATTCGCTACCCAGGCGCAGCAGCGGAACCAGCGCAAGCAGCAGCAATGCGCCCGCCGCGACCAGGGTCAGGCGCGGAAACCTCAGTACCATTTCCAGCGCCGGTCGATAGCCCGCGATCAACGCGCGATTGATCGGGTTGGCGGCTTCGGGGCGGATCCGGCCGCGGATCAGGTAGCCCATCAGCACCGGGATCAGGGTGATTGCCAGCCCTGCCGAAGCCGCCATCGCGTAGCTCTTGGTGTAGGCCAGCGGCGAAAACAGCCTGCCCTCCTGTGCCTGCAGAGCAAACACCGGCACGAACGACAAGGTGATCACCAGCAGGCTGACGAACAGCGCCGGGCCTACTTCGGTCGCCGAGTCGCCCATCAGCTTCCAGCGTTCCTGCCCGGCTGGCTCTCTACCGAAGCGCTCGCGATAGTGTTCCAGATGCTTGTGCGCGTTCTCGATCATCACCACCGCCGCATCCACCATCGCGCCGATCGCAATGGCTATGCCGCCTAGTGACAGCAGGTTGGCGCTGATGCCCTGATAGCGCATGACGATGAAAGCCGCGAGCACGCCCAGCGGCAGGCTGATCACCGCGACCAAGGCGGAGCGCAGGTGCCACAGGAACAGCGCGCAGACCAGCGCGACCACGATGAACTCCTCGATCAGCTTGCCGCCGAGGTTGCGCACGGCGTCGCGTATCAGTTCGGAACGGTCGTACACCGGCACGAT
>Ga0105047_10019812_pt1 | contig 10364 bp, 9 predicted proteins | sample MAT04_FD_78384 | JGI IMG/M metagenome (GOLD analysis project Ga0105047, IMG submission 78384) | Freshwater microbial communities from Lake Fryxell liftoff mats and glacier meltwater in Antarctica - MAT-04 (megahit assembly) | ecosystem: Environmental > Aquatic > Freshwater > Ice > Liftoff... | reverse complement strand
GCGGCCATCATGTGGCTCGCCGGGCTGGGCGGCAGCGTCGAGATCCGCCAGGGCGACCTCTGGATCGGCATTTCGCTGCCCGCCGCGCTGGTGGCCGTGGCACTCGCCTTCCTCCTCTTCCATCTCGCGCTGCGCTTCTGGTCCTGGCTGACGGCATGGCCCGAACGCCGTCGCGCGCGCCTTGCCGCCGAGGACCGCCTGCTCGGCGACGGCGCCGTCACCCGCGCCCTGGTGGCGCTCGCGGCCGGCCGGACGGAGGCCGCGCGCGTCGAGGTGTCCCGCGCCCGCCGCCTGACGGGCGACACCCCACAGCTCCTGCTGCTGGAGGCCGAGGCCGCACGCGCCGAGGGCGACGAGGCGGGCGCCACCGAGGCCTTCGAGGCCCTGGCCGCGCGCCCCGATGCGCGCTTCCTCGGCCTGCGCGGGCTGCTGCGCCAAGCCGAGGCGCGCGACGACTGGGACGAGGCGCGCCGCATCGCCGCCGAAGCACAGGAGGCCGAACCGAAGGCCGACTGGCTGCGCGCCGAACGCTCCGAGGTGGCGCTGCGCCGCCACGATTGGGGCGAGGCGCTGGCGCTTGCCGGCAAGGAGGCGCCGCGCGCGCCGCTCAGCCTCGCTGCCGCCCAGCAGGAGACCGACCCCGTGAAGGCGCGCGAATTGGAGCGGCAAGCCTTCATGGCCGACCCCGCCTTTGCGCCCGGCGTCCTCGCCCACGCCAAGCGCCTGAGGGAGGCCGGCCATCCGCGCCGCGCCCAGAGCACGCTCCAACAGGGCTGGGACGCAACGCCCCACCCCGACATCGCCGCCGCATTCCTCGTCGCCGAACCCGACCGCATCGCCCGCGTGAAGCTCGTGGACGACCTGACCCGCGCCAGCGCGACGCACCCCGAAAGCCGCCTCGTCCGTGCCCGCGTGGCCCTTGACGCCGGCCTGACGGGGCGCGCGCGCCAGGAACTCGCCGCTTGGCGCGACACGGGCCAAGCCGACCGCCGCTGCTTCGCCATGCTCGTCGAACTCGAGCGCGCCGAGCATGGGCCGGATGCCGCGCGCGAGAAGGAATCCGAGTGGCTGCGCGAAGCCGCCGACGCGCCGCTCGAGCCGGTCTGGCGCTGCGGGCATTGCGGCGCCGAGCACGGCGCGTGGAAGCCGCTTTGCGGCAATTGCAACACCGCGGGCGCGATCGGCTGGTCCGGGACCGCGCGGTAGTGTGTCGGCTCGCGTCCGGAGCCGCCGCTGGCGCGCTACTCGTTCTTGAGCGGGCGCCCCAGCAGCGCACGCAACGCGCCCGGCACGTCGGTGCGGCCTTCCAGCACGGCCACGACCGCCGCACAGATCGGCAGCTCCACGCCGGCCGCCTCGGCGCGGGCCAGCAGCGCGGGCGCGGTGGCGACGCCTTCCGTCACGCCCTGCCGCCCGGCCAGCGCCGCGCCCAGCGTCATTCCGCGGCCCAGGGCCATGCCGAGCGACGTGTTGCGGCTCAACGGTCCCGTCGCGGTCAGCAGCAGGTCACCCAGGCCCGAGAGGCCCGACGCCGTCTCCGCACGGCCACCCAGCCCCACCACCAGGCGCGACAGCTCGGCCAGACCGCGCGTGATCAGCGCCGCGCGCGCATTTTCGCCGAGGCCCGCGCCGGTGGCGATGCCGGCCGCGATGGCCAGAACGTTCTTCGCCGCTCCGCCCAGTTGCACGCCCAGCGCGTCCTCGCTGGCATAGAGGCGCAGCGCGCCGCCGGAGAGCAGGCTCTGCGCCGCGCTGCACAAGGCCGGATCGGCGGCGGCCACGACGCTCGCCGCCGGCAAACCGGCCGCGACCTCATGCGCGAAATTGGGGCCGGAGAGAACGCTGCCTACTAGATCGGGCCGCACCTCGGCCAGCACCTCCAGCGGCAGGCGCAGGCTGCCCGTCTCCAGCCCCTTGCAGGCCAGCACCAGGGGCGGCATCGCGACCGGCAGCGCGGCCAGCACGGCGCGCAACGGCTGCATCGGCACGGCAATGATCGCGAGATCCGCGCGGGACGCCGCCGCCATGTCGCTCGTCACATGCAGCGATGCGGGGAGTGCCACGCCCGGCAACAGCCGTGCATTCTCGCGCGCCGCATCCAACTCGGCGGCCCGCGCCGGATCGCGCGCCCAGAGCACCACCTGATGGCCGAGCCGCGCCGCGTGGATGGCCAGCGCCGTGCCCCAGGCGCCGGCACCGAGCACGGCGATCTCACTCATCGGCGATGCGCGTCAGCGCCCATCCGGCGCCGGCCTCGCCCCCCGCCAAACGCGCGCGCAAGGCGCTGAGGATGTCGCGCGCCGCCGCCTCGAAACCGAAGGGCGGATTGACGACGATGAGGCCGCAGCCGTTCAGCCGCGCCGCGTCGGTCGGCTGCCGCAGATGCAGTTCGCAGGCGAGGATGTCGCGCACACCGGATTCAGCGAGCGCCGTATGGAAGGCGCGCACCGGCGCACGGCCCTTGATGGGATACCAGGCCAGCTGCACCAGCCCGCGCGCGCGACGCGACACCTCGGTGACGGCGGCGGTGACGCGCTCGTATTCGCCCGGCTGCTCGAAGGGCGGGTCCATCAGCACGACGCCGCGCTTCTCGGGGAAGGGCGTCAGCGCGCGGGCCGCCTCGAAGCCGTCGCGCCGATGCACCGCCACGCGGTCGTCGCGGCGGAACGCCTTGCGGAGTGCAGCGTGGTCGGCCTCGTGCAGTTCCACGAGCGACAGGCGGTCCTGCGGGCGCAGCACGGCAGCGGCGAGTGCGGGGGAGCCGGGATAGCCTCCATCGGCCCGCACCAGCGCCACGTAGTCCGCGAGCGGGCCTTCCGCGATGTCCATCAGCCGCGCGATGCCGGCCTGCCATTCGCCGGTGCGGCGCGCCTCCTCGCTGTCGAGGTCGTAGCGGCCGATGCCGGCATGGGTGTCGAGCACGTGGAAGGCCGACGGTTTGCGCGCGAGGGCCCGCAGCAGCCAGATCAGCAGCGCGTGCTTCATGCAGTCGGCGAAGTTCCCGGCATGGAAGGCGTGGCGGTAATTCACGCGCTCGGACGCCGGGCGCCGCCTCCGGTGACTTGGCTTGCGCGCCGCGCTCGGATCTCCGTGCGGCTGCGCTCGTTCTGCCGGGGGCCGCTGCTTGGTCGCACGTCAGATCCGCAGCGTGGCGCCGTGGGCGAAGTCCTGCGTGGCCAGCGCGGCGACGGCGGCGCCGGCTTCGGCGGGCTGGCGGATCTTCGACTGATCCTCGCCGGGGAAGGCGACGGACCGCAGGTTGGTGGCGACCGGGCCGGGATCGGCCAGCACCACGCGCAGCGGCGTCTGCTGCACTTCGAGCGCCCAGCTTCGCACCAGATGCGCCTCAGCCGCCTTGGCGGCGCCATAGAGCGCCCAGTAGGCGGTGGGCTCCGCGGCGCGCACGTCGGTCAGCATGATCGCGCGGCCGGCCGGGGCGGCGCGCAGCGGCGGATCGCAACTGCGGATCAGGCGCCAGGCGGCGCTGACGTTCACGGCGAGGCTCTCGGTCCAATCACGGGGCATGATGTGCGCGGCTGGCGTCAGCTTCGCCAACACGGCCGCCGCGTGCACCAGGATGTCGAGGCGGCCGAAACGCTCCACGATGGAGGGGCCGATCATGTCGAGCTGCTCGGCTTCCTTCACCAGATCGAGCGGCAGCAGCGTCGCCGTGCCGCCTGCTCGGCGGATCAGGTCGTCCGTCTCTTCCAGGCCGCCCTGGCTGCGCGCCGTCAGCACCAGATGCGCGCCCATGCTGGCGAGCGCGAGCGCCGTCGCACGGCCGATGCCCCGGCTTGCACCCGTGACCAGCGCCACCCGATCCTGAAGGCTCACACGCCGGCCTTCAGAAGGCTGCCGCGCTGCTCGGCGTTGTCCATCTGGTCGGTCAGAGGGATTGCGTAATCGCCGGTGAAGCAGGCGTCGCAGAAGGCGGGCGCCGCCGGATCGCGGCCGGGCTTACCGAGCGCACGGTAGAGGCCATCGATCGAGATGAAGGCCAGGCTGTCCACGCCGATCAGCCGCGCCATGGCATCGAGGTCGTTCTGCGCGGCGAGCAATTGGCTCCGTTCGGGCGTGTCGATGCCGTAGAAGCAGCTGTGGGTCGTGGGCGGCGAGGAGATGCGCATGTGCACCTCGGCCGCACCCGCGTGGCGCACCATCTCGACGATTTTCTTCGAGGTGGTGCCGCGCACGATGCTGTCATCCACCAGGATCACGCGCTTGCCTTCCAGCATGGCGCGGTTGGCACTGTGCTTAAGCTTCACGCCGAGGTGGCGGATCTGGTCGGTCGGCTCGATGAAGGTGCGGCCGACATAATGGTTGCGGATGATGCCGAGTTCGAACGGGACACCCGCCTCGACCGAGTAGCCCATGGCCGCGGGCACGCCGCTGTCGGGCACGGGCACCACCACATCGGCTGCCACATGGCTCTCGCGCGCCAGTTCCGCGCCGATCCGCTTGCGCGTCTCGTAGACGGGCGTGCCCTCGACCACGGAATCGGGCCGGGCGAAGTAGATGTACTCGAAGATGCAGAAGCGGTTCTCGGCCTTGTTGAAGGGCTTCACGGAACGGATTCCGTCATCGTCGATGATGACGATCTCGCCCGGGTCGATGTCGCGCACGAATTCGGCGCTGACGATGTCGAGTGCGCAGGTCTCGCTGGCCAGCACCCAGCCATCGTTGAGGCGGCCGAGCACCAGGGGGCGCACGCCCAGCGGATCGCGCGCGCCGATCAGCGCGCCATTGTGCAGCCCGACCAGGCTGTAGGCGCCCTGCACCTGCTTCAGCGCGTCGATCAGCCGGTCCAGCACGGTCGAGTAAAGGCTGATGGCGATGAGGTGGACGAAGACCTCGCTGTCCGTCGTGGACTGAAACAGGCAGCCGCGGCGCACCAGCGCGCGCTTGAGCACGCCCGCATTGGTGAGGTTGCCGTTGTGGCCGACGGCGAAGCCACCGAACTCGAAATCGGCGAAGAGCGGTTGCACGTTGCGCAGTGCCGTCTCGCCCGTCGTGGCGTAGCGGTTGTGGCCGACGGAGGCACGGCCGGGCAGCCCGGCCATGACCTTCGCATCGCCGAAGATATCGCCCACGAGGCCCAGGCCCTTGTGCGAATGGAACACGCCCTGGTCATCGAGCGTGACGATGCCCGATGCCTCCTGGCCGCGGTGCTGCAGCGCGTGCAGGCCGAGCGCCGTCAGCGCCGCGGCATCCTTGTGCCGCCACACGCCGAAGACGCCGCATTCTTCGTGGAACTTGTCGTCATCCGAATGGGGCAGGGACATGTTCTCGGCCTTTACGTTCGGTTGCGTGCAGGCGGACGCATGAGGTCCTCCTGCGTGGGCTCGCGGCGGTAGGGCGGCGCCGCGACCCGGGGGCGATACTCCTCCGGCATCCCAGCCACAACCCACTTGGCGCCATCGGCCACCAGCGGGAGGGCACGGGCCTCACGCACGGCTTCCGGCCAACGTTCGACCGCGGGGAAGAAGAGCCCCACGACCACATAGGCCAGAACCGCAATGAAAGCGCCGCGCACCACTCCGAATATGGCACCGAGCGAGCGATCCACACCCCCCAGAGGGCTGTCCTGCACGCGACTCGCCAATGCATGAATGATCAGCTTGAGGATCACCAACACGATCAGGAACACGACGCCGACGGCGATCCCCTCGGCGAGCCACGGCGGCTCGATCGTGTTCTGCAGCAGCGGCGTCACCTGGTCGCTCAGTGCGAAACCGGCGAGCGTGGCGCCGATCCACGCGGCCACGCCCAGGAATTCATGCACGAAGCCGCGCATGAAGGAGAGCACGGCGGATGCCGCCAGCAAAATGAGAAGAACGCCATCGGCCCAGGTCATGCTGCGAGGCTGTATAGCGGCGGGCGCGATTCGCGTCACCTGAGGCCAACCTGGAATGCGGCAGGAACTTGACACGCCGATTTCGGCTGGGCCGGAAGGCGCGATCAGCCAAGCTCGCGGGGTGGAAAAATCGGCTCATCCTGCCGAAGCGGCAACGCCTCCAATACGGGATGCGCGAGCAGATCGGCGAACAAAGCCCGAGTTCCGCCCACAAGCGTGAAGCTGCAATCATAATCGCTGGCGACGCACCAGGCGCGGTCCGCGGGAAACCAGTGGCTCGGCGTGCATCGCATGAGGTGCGGCTCCTCGTGCAGGGTGGCGATGTCCAGGATAGGGCCTTGGAACACCAGATCGAGCGCTGGATCAAAGGCGCCCGCCGCAAGCCACCAGTAGCGGAAGAGAACGTCCGGCGCGGCGCTGTGGCGGGACAGGATTGCGGCCAGCGCGGCAAGTTGCACCGCATCCAGCCGCCCCTCAGCCGGGCCGAAGAAATGCCGCGGCCAGCTTCCGCCGAAGCCTTTCGTCAGCTCCCGGTCGCTCAATTGCGGCGAGAATCGCAGGCCGAGCGAGGCCGCTAGCTCGCGCCAGAGCACGCGGCGCGTCTCGCCTTGCGGCGCGCCTCCGCCGCGCACCAAGGTGCTGGTGTCCCGCAGCATCGCGATGAGGGGCGGCGTGCCGGGCTCATGCGGCTGGTCGCGCTCCCAGGAGGCCCAGCTATGTCCCTCATGCCGCGGCGCGATCTCCGCTTCGATGCCGTGGAAAATCATCGCATAAGCGTCGTAGATCGGCGGGATGAGCTGCGCGCAGGTCGAAATGATGTAGGGCGGCCCCGAATTTCCGTGCGGGACCAGCCCCGCCAGGAGCCAATCCGCCGCCGAGGCATTGGGCAAGCGTTTCATCCTCGATCAGTCCCGCTTCTCCTTCAGCGTTTTGGCCGCGAACGGCGCCACCAGATCGGCCAAGTGCCCGACTTCCGAAAGCCGCAGCCCCTCGATCGCGGCCGGTGCCTTGCTGCCGCGCGCCACGCGCCGCGGCAGGACGGCGGCGGAGAAGCCGAGCTTCTGCGCCTCACGCAGCCGCTGCTCGGATTGGCTCACTTGGCGGATCTCGCCCGAAAGCCCGACCTCGCCGAAATAGACCGCGTCCGGGTCGGTCGGCCGGTCGGTGATGGCGGAAACCAGCGCGGCCGCCACGGCCAGATCCGCCGCCGGTTCGTTGATGCGCAGGCCGCCCGCGATGTTCAGATAGACGTCCGACTGCCCGAAACTCAGCCCTGCGCGCGCCTCCAGCACCGCGAGCAGCATGGAAAGCCGCCCGCCCTCCCAGCCCACCACCTGGCGGCGCGGGCTGCCGCCGGTGCTGGGCGAGAGCAGGGCCTGCACCTCCACCAGCACGGGCCGCGTGCCCTCAAGCCCCGCGAAGACGGCCGAGCCGGAGATGTTGCCCCGCCGCTCCGCCAGGAAGAGCGCCGAGGGGTTGGAGACCTCGACCAGGCCGCCCTCGGTCATTTCGAAGACGCCGATCTCGTCCGTCGCGCCGAAGCGGTTCTTGGTGGCGCGCAGGATGCGGAACTGGTGGCCGCGGTCGCCCTCGAAGTAGAGCGTGGCGTCCACCATGTGCTCCAGCACGCGCGGGCCGGCGAGCGTACCTTCCTTCGTGACGTGCCCCACCAGCACCAGCGCGAAGCCGCGCGCCTTGGCGCAGCGGATGAGTTCGGCGGCGCAGGTCCGTACCTGGGCCACGGTGCCGGGCGCCGAGTCGAGCGCGTCGAGCCACATGGTCTGGATCGAGTCGATCACCACCAGCGTCGCGTCGTCCTCCGCCTCCAGGCTCGCCAGGATGTCCCGCAGCGCCGAGGCGGCCGCCAGCGCCATCGGCGCGTCGGCGAGGCCGAGGCGCCGCGCGCGCAGGCGCACCTGGGCCACCGCCTCCTCGCCGGAAATGTAGAGGACGCGCTTGCCCGCACTCGCCATGCGCGCCGCGGCCTGGAGCAGGATGGTGGATTTACCGATCCCCGGATCACCACCCACCAACACGGCCGAGGCCGGCACGAAGCCGCCGCCCAGCACGCGGTCCAGCTCAGCGATGCCGGTGAGGTGGCGCGGCGGCGGCGCGCTTTCGCCCGCGAGGCCGACGAAGTTGATCCCGCGCCCGGGTGGCGCCTTGCCCGCCGGGCCGGGGCTGCGCGGCGCGGTGCTTTCCTCGACGAGGGTGTTCCATTCGCCGCAGCCATCGCAACGGCCCTGCCATTTCACATGGGAGGCGCCGCAAGCTTGGCAGACGTAGCGGGTGCGGTCCTTGGCCATGACAAGAACATATACAGAACACGTAAGCCCGGCAAGGCCCCGTCTCAGTCGCCGCGCAGCGCCGCGCCGGCCGCCAGCGGGGCCAGCGGTGCGGCCAGCGCCAGCAGCGCCGCCTCCAGCAGCAGGTAGGGCCGCGCGGCAAGGCCATTCGCCGCCGCCTCGATGGCCGCCGCGCCGAAGATCACCGCGGGGATCGAGAGCGGCAGCACCAGCAGCGGCAGCAGCACCCCGCCCCGCCGCGCCCCCAGCGTCAGTGCCGCCCCCGCCGCGCCGAACACCGACAGGATCGCGGAGGCGAGGCCGAGCGCCAGCATGGCCGTGCCCCACGCCTCCGTCGGCAGGTTGAGCAGCGCGGCCGCGATCGGCGTGGCCAGCACCAGCGGCAGCCCGGTGGTGATCCAGTGCCCCAGGGCCTTCACCGCCGCGATTCCGGCGGGATGCAGGCCCGAGAGCAGCAACTGGTCCAGCGAACCATCCTCCGCCTCCGCGCCGAACAGCCGGTCGAGCGGCAGCAACGCCGCGAGCAGCGCCGCTGCCAGCAGCGCGCCGGGGGCGAGGCGCGCCAGCAGCTCGGGCGAGGGGCCGACGCCGAAGGGGAAGAGTGCCGCGACGAGGACGAAGAACATCACCGCCGAGAGCGTGTCGGCCGGATGGCGGATGGCGAGACGCAACTCGCGCCCGAGCAGGGCGATCAAAGCCGCAACTCCCGCGCGTCGGGCAGCGGCAGCGGCAGGTGCGTCGCCGCCAGCACCACGCCCCCCGCCGCACGGTGCGCGGCGAAGAGGGGGGCGAGGCGCTCCACCGAGGCGGCGTCCAGGCCGACGGAGGGTTCGTCCAGCAACCAGAGCGGCGCCGGCGCCAGCACCAGCCGTGCCAGCGCCAGCCGCCGCTTCTGCCCAGAGGAGAGCACCCGCGCCGGCAGGTCCGCCAGAGCCGAGAGGCCCAGCGCATCCAGCGCCGCCGCGACGTCGCCGCCATGCAACCGCGCATAGAAGGCGAGGTTCTCCTTTGCAGTGAGGGCGGGCTTCAGGGCATCCTGGTGGCCGAGGTAGCGTAGGCGGGCGCCATGGGCGGTTTGGTCAACGAAGGCGTCTGCACCCTCCCAGAGCAGGCGCCCCTCTGCCAGCGGAATCAGGCCGGCGAGCACGCGCAGCAGGGAGGACTTCCCCGCGCCATTCGCTCCGGTGAGAAGCAGCGCCTCGCCCGGCGCCACGGTGAATGCGAGACCGGCGAAAACCAGCCGCTCCGCCCGCCAGCAGGCGAGGTCTTGCGCTTCGATCAGGTGCAGCGGGCCGGCCTCCATAGACCGTTAAACAGGGCCATGCTTAAACGCGCGGCGCAAGGGTCGAGGAAGAAGCTATGCGCATGATCGGGCAAGACACGCTGAACACCAGGCGGCAGCTGAACGTGGATGGCAAGGCCTACCACTATTTCAGCCTGCCCGAGGCAGCGAAGCAGATCGGTGACCTCTCGCGCCTCCCCTTCTCCCTCAAGGTGCTGTTGGAGAACGTCCTGCGCTTCGAGGACGGCCGCAGCTACACCGTCGCCGATGCCCACGCCGTCGCCGACTGGGTCAAGGAAGGCCACAGCGAGAAGGAAGTTCCCTTCAAGCCGGCGCGCATCCTGCTGCAGGATTTCACGGGCGTCCCCGCCGTGGTGGACCTCGCCGCGATGCGCGATGCGCTCTCCTCCCTCGGCGGTGATCCGCGCAAGGTGAACCCGCTCGTTCCCGTCGATCTCGTGATCGACCACTCCGTGATGGTGGACGTCTCGGGCACGGCCTCAGCCATGGCCAAGAATGTCGCCCTCGAATTCGAGCGCAACGGCGAGCGCTACGAGTTCCTGCGCTGGGGCCAGGAGGCGTTCGACAATTTCCGCGTCGTCCCGCCGGGTGCTGGCATCTGCCACCAGGTGAACCTGGAATACCTCGGCCAGGTGGTCTGGACCGCGACCGATGCGGGCGACACCTACGTCTACCCCGACAGCTGCTACGGCACCGACAGCCACACCACCATGATCAATGGCCTGGGCGTGCTCGGCTGGGGCGTGGGCGGCATCGAGGCCGAGGCCGCGATGCTCGGCCAGCCCATCGCCATGCTCATCCCCGACGTGGTCGGCTTCAAGCTGATCGGCAAGCTGCGCGAGGGCGTCACCGCGACCGACATGGTGCTGACGGTGACGCAGATGCTCCGCAAGAAGGGCGT
>Ga0105047_10019811_pt1 | contig 10365 bp, 12 predicted proteins | sample MAT04_FD_78384 | JGI IMG/M metagenome (GOLD analysis project Ga0105047, IMG submission 78384) | Freshwater microbial communities from Lake Fryxell liftoff mats and glacier meltwater in Antarctica - MAT-04 (megahit assembly) | ecosystem: Environmental > Aquatic > Freshwater > Ice > Liftoff... | reverse complement strand
TTCATCGACCGGAACCTGCTTCCTTCGCTCGGCACGGTGCCGCTCTCGAAGTTGAAGGCGGGCGACCTTGATCGCTTCTATCGCAAGCTGTCGATCGACGGAGGATCGCGATCCGGCCCACTCGCGCCGGGAACGGTCCGACGAATTCACGGAATCCTGCGTCGCGCTCTCGGTCAGGGATTGAAGTGGGGATGGATCGGCGTCAACCCGGCTGTCGCGACAACGCCGCCGCGTGTGCCTCAGCCGGATATCAATCCACCATCTAGCGCAGAAGTGGCACGCCTGCTGCGTCGAGCTGCTGAGACGTCGCCAGAACTCGCCTGCTTCCTGATGCTGTCGGCTGCGACGGGGGCGAGGCGGTCCGAGATCGTCGCGCTGCGATGGAGTGACGTCGATCTGCCCAACCGCACCGTGGCCATCAGCCGTGGCGTGGTCACTGGCCCGGACGGCCTGGTCGAGAAGGACACGAAGTCCCACGCAGCCCGTCGGATCGCTCTCGACGAGAGCGCTGTTGTCGTGCTGGCAGACCATGCAGCACACGTGCAGGCCAACGCTACGGCGTGCAGGATCACGCTTGCACACACGGGGTTCGTGTTCAGCAACACCGTCGACGGCTCGGAGCCGTGGTACCCGGATTCGGTCTCACGCAGCTTCCAACGGTTGTGCAAGCAGGAGGGACTGACCGGTGTTCGCCTCCACGATCTGCGCCACTTCGTTGCGTCGCAGTTGCTCAGCGCAGGTGTTGACGTTCGCACTGTCGCGGGCCGGCTCGGCCACCGCAACGCTGCGACAACGCTCAACGTCTACGCCCACTTCCTCCAGCAGTCAGACCGTGCAGCCGCTGATGTCATGGGCCGGCTCATCGCTGGCGAGCCCGATGGACCAACCAGCCAGCGCCGTTAGTAAACTCCAGAAACTGCCCGCCTGACGGCCAGCGTTCCCTCCGCCACAGTGAACGGCCGCTGTGGTGAACCTCCGGCGTGCGACTGTCCGCTGAGATGCTCGCTGATGATCGACCGCAAGGATACTGACCTACAGTCGCGATCATGAACTTGCTGCTTGTCGCGTTGGGAGCGGTCGCGCTTCGGCTCGGTGTCGTCACGTGGGATCGCTTCAGTGGCGTCGTCCCGGTCGCCATGGAGACGCGATTCGACGAGACTCATCGCAGCGCAAGGGTGTTGGTGACGACCAGCTTTGGGGTGCTCGCCGTCGGCATCTTGCTGGCGGGTTGCGGGGGTTCGGGTTCATCGGCGGCTCGGTCGTCGGTTCCTGTGAGTGTCGCTGGGGGTGCGCGGTTGCCTGGCGAGTCGACGAATGACTTCTACCAGCGGTTGATAAACGACTGCATGGCGCCTTATGGGTACCCGTACACGATGGCGAACGGGTTCGTGGAAGGTGGCAGACCGTCGAATTTCCGGGTGTATGGCCCGGATCCTCTGATCCAGAAGCAGCAAGTTGCGTGCATCGCGCAGGCTTCCCAAGGTATTGGTGCTCAGAAGTTGACTCCGACACAGTTGGAGGGGAACTGGGCGTTCCAGACGGCGGTGATGCAGTGTCTGATCGACAAGGGTTACGACATCGGCACGCTGGTGTCGTTGGAGGAATTCGTCGCCGCTGGTGGCGCCGTGGATGTCGCTTCGAAGTTGAGTGAGTTCGGAGGGTTGGACCAACCTGACTCGGCAGCGGACATGGATGCGTGCGACGCTAGCGCGAGCTGACATCATCTGCAGTTCGGCTGATGATCGCGTAGTGTGGCGGTGATGGCCGCTGATCGCCGACCCGCCAGTCGAATCGGGCGTGGGGTGCTGTGGGCATTGGTGGTGGTGGTCGGAGTCGCGTTGGCTGGTGCTGCGGGTTTTGGTTTGGGGAAGCGGACGCTGGACTCGGCGCCGGCGGTTCCGGTGGCGGCGGCGCCGGCGACCGTGGTCGCAACTGACGGCACATTGGTCGACGAACGGGCGATGAGCGTGCAGGCGGAGTGGGGACGGACTGGGGCGATCCTGAATCGGCTGCCTGGAACGGTGACGTTGGGGAGCGTCGGCGCGCCGAACGCAGTGTTGGAGATCGCTGCTGGTGATGTGCTGTACGCAGTCGATGGTTTGGTGGTGATGGCGCTGCCGGGTGAAACGCCTGCGTATCGGGCGATGGGTGTCGGTTCGTCAGGTGCTGATGTGCGCCAGTTGCAAGAGTTCTTGTCGTCGGGCGGCTATCTGTCGGGTGATGTCGATGGTAAGTGGGGTTCGCTGACCTCTGCTGCGTACAAGCAGTGGCGCGCCGATCGCTTCCTGCCGGAACGCAAAGAAGTCGCCCTTGGTGAGATCGTGTTCATTTCGTCGCTGCCGTTGTCGGTGACACCGACCGACGCGATTGCGGCCGGGGGATTGATCGCCGACGGCGCTATCACGTTCGATGTGTTAGCGGCGGCGCCTACGTTGCGGCTGTCGTTCGGTGTCGACGGTTCGGTGCAAGTGCCGGCGGGCACACCGGTCGATGTCGACATCGAGCAGGAGCCCGTTGCGATGGTAGCGACCGACCGGCAGTCGGTTGCCGACACGGGTGCCCGGCTGGTGGAGTTGGAGAGCACCGGGTCGGCGGGGTGTGAATCTTGGTGTGGGTCGATCCCAACGTCGGGTGTGTCGTTGTGGCCAGCCACCGTCCGGTTCGGAGGCCCGGCGACCGGCGCGGTAGTCCCGGTCGGTGTGATCGCTGGCGGTGCGGGTTCGACGGCTTCGGTGACGCTGCAGGATGGTTCGACCGTTCCAGTGGTGGTTGTGTTGCAGGTTGGTGGGGACGCGGTGGTGACCGGTGTCGACGTCGGCGACGTGATCGTGTTGCCCGGCACCGGGAGTCCGTGATGGTCGCGCTGGTCGCAGTTGATGATGTGAGTTTCGGATACCGGCGGACCGCTCGTGTTCTCGATGGTGTGAGCGCGACTTTCGCCGATGATCAGACGCACACGATCACGGGGCCGTCGGGGTGTGGCAAATCCACGTTGCTGTACGTAATTGGGCTGATGTTGCGCCCCGACCGTGGAGCGATTTCGATCAACGGGATCGTAAGCGGTGGCGGCGGGGATCGTGAACGGGCGATGCTGCGCACCGCACACGTCGGGTTCGTGTTTCAGGATGCGTTATTGGAGCCGTCGATGACAGTGCTCGAGAACATCGCCGAAGGTCTACCGCTATCACGACGGGTGAGCCGATATCGCGGTGAGACCGAAGCGATGCTGGAACGGCTCGGTATCGCGGACCTCGCCGAGCGCAAGGCGTCGAAACTGTCGGGCGGGCAGGCGCAGCGGGTCGCCCTCGTTCGGGCAATGGTGAAACGCCCGACCGTGCTACTCGCCGACGAACCGACTGGCAACCTCGATGACACCACAGGCGCATTCGTGCTTGAGGAGCTCTTCACCTACGGTCGTCAACCCGGACATACCTGCATCATTGTCACCCACGACGAACGGATCGCTGACGCGAGCGACACCGTCACCAGACTCTCAGCGCCGGGCACAAGAGCGTGACACTCGTACGGCTCTTCGCCGTCGCGATCGGACACGCGCGTCGTCGTCTCGTGTTGTCGGCCGCCGCCGCGCTCGTTGCGGCGCTCGCTGCGGGCGGCGTCGTCTACCTCATTGGCGACAGCGTCCAGCGCAGCAACCAACTTCTCACCGACCTCAACTCGCCCGACGTGCGCAGCATCACCATCAGAGCGAACTCCGACCAGACCGCCCGTGACTTGCTCCCGGCCCGGACGGTCGCCGACATCGCCGCGCTCCCCGGAGTGGAACGCGCTGTCGGACTGTCCAAGGTCAACTCAGCCACATCCAGCGTCGTGAACGACCCTGCTGTCACCGTCGGATACTTCATCGGCGCCACCCTGACCGGCGATCCGCCCTATCGACTCACCGCCGGCCGAGAGCCCCGGCCCGGCGAAGCGATCGTGTCGACCACCGCCGCCGACCGGCTCCGACTCGGCACACCAACCGCTGGCCAGATCCGCGTCGACAACAACCTCGTCGCCACTGTCGGCATCTACCGGGCTCCGGACCTCGGTGCGATCACCGACCTCCTCGACACCTCGGTCCTGTCACCCCAAACCAACTATGACGCCGGCTACTTCCTTGCCGTCATCATCGTCAGACAACCCTCCGACGTCACCGTCGTCGTCGACGCCACCGCACAACTCCTCAACCAGTTCGGCAACAACCACTACACCATCCAGTACGACGAACGTGCCGCCACAGTCGAACAACTCGTCTCCAAGGCCGGCCGCTCGGGGGTCCGCAGCACCGCGATCGCGATCCTTGCGATCAGCGCCCTTATCGAAGCCGCCATCGCATTCCTCAACGCCACCCTTCAGCGCCGGGAGATTGCACGACGACGCGCCCTCGGATTCACCCGCGCCATGGTCTTCGGGACGCTCATGATCGAAGGCGGCCTCATTGCCACCGTGGGCGCCGCCATCGGGGCGACCGTCGCAACCCTCACACTCAGTCTTACCACACAACCCAACAACACCGACCTCAGCCAACCCCTCGCAACCGGCGCACTCATCGCACTCATCGCCCTCGCAGCAACCATCCCCGGCGGCGCACTGGCCGCCTACCAAGACCCAGCTCGCATACTCCGCGTGCCCTAACTACAACCCACGACAGCCCGCCAGATGAAGCGCATGGCGAAACTGGAATGGACGCCCGGGTCGTTCCGCAAGGGCGATGACCGAAGCGTCGGTACCGCCGAGGCGTAGGTCTGCGTATTGCTCGGCGAGTTCCGCTGCTCGCCGCAGATCGTCGCTGGTTGGAGCTTCGATGATGTAGCGGGGGAGACCGCAGCGAACGGAGGAAGGCGGCCTCGGCTATCGATCCACCGAGCGTTCGATCACGAACGTCGCCTCGGCCACCACCATGGCCGGAACGTGGAGCAGTTCCCTCGTTTCGGAAAAGATTCGCCGGCACGCATCGTGGTCGCGATCGTGGCGGTTAGCAGCGGCAACGAACGGTCCCGTGTCGATGATCAAGGCGCGCCGAATCCCTCACGATCGAGGAACTCGTCTGCGTCCCGGCCGCTGGTCGCATCGGAGGCGAACGATCCGATGAACTCGAAGGGGTCGACCTCGCTCGCTTCACTGAGCAGGCGTTGTGTGAGCACCGACAGATCGATGCCCTCGCGCTCCGTGCGTTCAGCGAGACGCCGAGCCGCGTCGTCGTCAGGTTCCACAACCAAGCGAGTCACGCCAGACAGCCTACGACCTGCCGCACTGGTGTCGCCGCCACCGGAGATTCTCCCGAAGCAGGCTGCGCCCTGGCCACTTTGGCCTCTGTATTCCTCCGGAGAGGTTGTGGCGTTTTCTCCCCGTTGGGGGTGGGTTCTACCCGATGGAGGGTGTGGGCGTCACGAAATCGCGTTTCGGGAGGCATGAGCTGTTGTGAGAGCAGATTTCGGTGAACCTGTCGATGACCGTCCCCCGGACTTTCTGACCGTCGAGGAGGCCGGCGCAGTCTTGCGGTTCAGCCGAGGCAAGGCGTACGAGCTCGCCCGCGAATTCCTCGCAACAGGCGGCGCGAGTGGAATCCCGGTCATCCGGCTGGGCCGGCAGCTTCGGGTGCCACGCGCCGTGCTCGAAGACTGGATCGGGGGCCCGATCACATGGCCGATCCCAACAACTAACCCGACCGGGCCCGTCGCAATCGCGTTGCCAATCGCGTTGAAGCCGCCAAGGTCCCACGCGACTCGTCCACCGGTCCGCCGCTCGCCTCGCGTTGAGCAGCCGTCGATCCCGTTCCCCGCGTAGGCCGTCATGCCCGCGACCTCAACTCCCCGACCTGACGGCCTTTCATTGACAGACGAGTGCACAGCGACCCGAGTGTGTGGCGGTGTGTGGTGACCCTGCGCGTGACCACATTGAAGGGAGCCGACGCGGGTAGCTACTACGTGGAGCAACTCCCGAACTACTACCTGGACTCGGGCGAACCACGTGGGATCTGGCTCGGCGACGCCGCCACCAAGCTCGGCCTGGCCGGTGAGGTCGCCGACGACGCGTTCGTCGTGCTGATGGGCGGTAAGGACCCGCGTCGTGTGGAGCGTGATTTGGGTCGCCGCTATGACGACAAATCGGTGCGCGGATTCGATGTGACCGCCTCAGCTCCGAAATCGGTGTCGGTGCTGTTCGCCATCGGCGACCGGGATGTTCGCCGCGAGGTGGTCGCCGCGCACGACGCAGCGGTGGCTGCCGTGCAGGGTTGGATCGAACGTCACGCGCACACCCGCTATCGGATCGGCGGGGAGGTGGCGATTGTCGACGCAACGGGGATCATCGCGGCGGCGTTCCGACAGCACACCAGTCGCGCGATGGACCCGCAACTGCATACCCATCTGGTCATTCCGAACCGGGTCATGTCACCCGATGGTCGCTGGCTGGCGTTGGATGGCCGGTTGATCAAGTGGATCAACAATCGTTGTCGGCGATCTACCACGCTGGGTTGCGGGCGGAGCTGACCCGCCGCCTGGGCGTCCGCTGGGAGCAGCCGACGAACGGCATCGCCGAGATTTGCGACGTTCCCGACGATGTCCTCGTCGAGTTCTCCGCTCGGACCCAGGACATCCGCCGGCGCCTCGACGACAAACTTGATCGGTTCAGCGACACGATGGGTCGCGAGGCGACACCGAGGGAACGATGGAAGCTCGAACGCGAGGCAGCGATCGACAGCCGCCCTGCCAAGGCCCGCTCAATCGACGCCGAGGTGTTGCATGCCGGTTGGGCGGAGCAGGTCCGCCGGCTGGGCCATGACCCCGCAGCCCTTGTCGCCCAGGCGGTGAATCAGGTTGTCGAGCGTGGCGAGATCGACCGATCGACTCGGCTGTCGATGATCGATCAGACGATCGTGGCGATGAGTGAGAAGCAGTCGACGTGGCGGCCAACCCAACTGCACCGTGAACTCGCCGCGCTCGTGCCAACCGGAACGGCCGCTTCCGCCGAGCAGCTCGCCGTCTGGCTCGATGACGTCGTCGGCGAGACTGTCACAGCCCGATGTGTCGACGTCTCCAAGCCCGTTCCGCCCGACGCGTTGTTGCGCCGTGACGGTCGACCAGCCACCGAGTCAGTCGCAGACCGCGCCGTGACCACCCAAGCGATCCTCGATCAAGAACAAGCCCTGATCGACTGGGTCGATCGCCGCCTCACCCGTGACAGCACTGACAATCCCGACTCGATCCTCGGCGGTTCGAAGGAACTGGACGTCGCCCAGGCTGCCGCCGCGGGCGCCGTCGCAGGCGACGCCGACATCGTGTTGATCGTCGGCCCGGCGGGCACCGGGAAGACAACTGCGTTGGCACCAGCAGTCGCCCAAATTCAAGCCGAAGGCCGGGTCGTGTTCGGGGTCGCGCCCTCCGCCACCGCCGCCGAAGTGCTCTCCGAGGAGACCGGCGTCGCGGCAGACACGCTTGACAAACTGCTGGTTGAGCACCGCCTCACCAGACGACCCGGCACACGATTCGACCTGCCAGCGGGCGCAACAGTGATCGTCGACGAAGCCGGGATGCTGCCCACCGCGAAACTCGCTGCGCTCGCCCGGCTCGCAGATGACAGGGGATGGCGAATCGCGTTGGTCGGCGACCCGTTGCAGTTCTCTGCTGTCGGACGAGGAGGCATGTTCGGTCTTCTCGTCGACACGTTCGGCGCGATCGAGCTCGAACGCGTCCATCGATTCGACAACGAGTGGGAACGAGACGCCAGGCCTGCGGCTACGGCAAGGCGATATCACCGTCGCCGACCTCTACGAACAACATGGACGACTCCACGGCGGCACAGTGGCCCAGATGGAACGACAATCCGTCGCCAGATGGTGGGAACTGCGTTCCGGCGGCAAAGCAGCCTTGCTGATGACGCCGACCAACGAAGCAGCCGAACGACTCAACGCCCGCTGCCAGGACACTCGGATCCGCCATGGCGAACTCGACACAAGCGGGCCATCGACAACCGTCGGAGCGCACCGGATCTTCGTCGGAGACGAGATCGCCACCAGGCACAACGACCGCCGACTGGTCACCGATTGTGGGGTGACGGTCAAGAACCGCGCCGAGTGGATCATCGACCGGATCCATCCCGACGGGTCACTCATCGCAACCGGGAAGTCGGGGACCGTGATGTTGCCGGGGGAGTACGTCGCCGAGCGCGTTGATCTCGCCTACGCCCGCACCGGGATTGGCGGCCAAGGACGCACCGTCAAAGGTGGCCTGCTGTTCGCCGACCGGGCGACCGACCTACGCAACCTCTACGTCCCAATGACTCGCGGCACCGAAACCAACGAGGCGTTCCTCGCCACCGTCGGCGAAGACACCGCGCTCGGCGTCTTCGTCCGCTCGATGACCACCGACTGGATCGACCAACCCGCCCAAACCCGCCGCGACGAACTGAACAACACCAAACCGCACCGGCCGGGACTCCTCGACAACAGCCAACTCCGACATCTCGTCGAGCGACGCTTCGAAATCGTCGCCACTCTTCAGCACGCCGAAGCCGCGACGCGGCGAGCTCCACTCGAGCGCCAGGATGCCCGCACGATGCTGGTAAAGGCTGAGCAACGCCTCATCGATCAGACCGCCGCCCTGGACCATGCCGAAACCGTGCTCGCTCGCTACGACCGACCATTGCATCGTCGCAACCACCAGAGCAACATCGGCAATGCCCGCCACCTTGTCCGGATTCTGCCCGGCAACATCAAGCTCGCCGCCGCCGAGGTCGACACCCAGACACGCCGCATCGCCGTTACCCACACCACGGAAGCGGCCGCTGCCGCCGTGGTCGCGCAGCGGCCCCAGCGTGAACGAGAACTCGGCACCGTCGAGGACCAACTCAACAGCGACCTGCGCGATCGAACCACCATCGCCCGCCTCGATCAACCCGACTCCATCACCGACGTCCTCGGCCGCCGGCCCGCGCCCGGCACATCAGCCCGCAACTGGGACGAAGCCGCCGGGCGACTCGCCCAACACCAAGCAGCCTTCAGCATCGCCGAAGGCTTCGGCCCCCGTCCCCGGTGGGACCGGACCAACGCCTACACCCAGAGCTACCGGGTGGTCGAAGAAGCGGTCGCTATTGTGCGCCCCGCCCCGAGTCGCACTTTGGAGAGTCGGCGGCTCGGAATCGAACTCTGAGTGGTCACCGACCGCGCATATGATGCTCGTCTGAGGGACTGATCGGCAGTTGACGCTGCTCGGCTGGCATTTGTCCCTGCTGGACCGCCGCAAGGCTACGCTTACTGCTATGGCGCAGAAGGTCTGGACTGCAGAGGAGCTCGAGCAGCTCTCGCCAGCTGAACAGGATGCGATCTTTACTGCCGGGCTTGTTCGCGATCTGGCTGATGTGCCGCCGGAGTTCCTTGCTCGCGTGCGAGCGCGTCTCGAAGACCACATCGCCGGCACCGAGTCCCCGGCTCAGTGACGACCGAGCGGCGGGCCGTTCGAGCTACCGCGAGGTTCTTCGAGGACCTGGATCGCCAGCTCGGTGCTGAACGTGGCCCCGATGGCCAGCCGTCGACGAACGACTTCCAGGTGTTCGACCTGTTTCGTATCGTCGAGACCCTTGCCACGCAGTTCGACGAACTTCCGGAGCTCATCCCGGGCCGTGCCGACTACCGCATCGTGATCGGCGTAGGTGTCGTCGTTGCCCGATTTGCGGTGATCGGCCAGCTGGCCCCTGACGGTGCGGTCGAGTTGGTGCAGCTCGACATCGACAGCGGCTCGTCGTGGTGATCCGCATGAGCGGTGGAGTCCTCATGCACCGGTAGTCACCCGGATCGCGAGCGTGGTCGGCAGCATCTGTCACGACTTTCGGCAGCCCGTCCCTGCCAATGGATCTGCCAATGGATGCGCCCAGAACCGGTTGACATTGGCCACTACGGAACGACACCGAACGAGACGCCGGCTAGAGTAAGCCCTGCTCAGACCACGAAACGTCTTCTGACAACGCAGGCTGGACTCGTTCTTCTCACCCTCTCAAGGTGGCGGTACGGGTTCGAATCCCGTTGGGGCTGCGAGGAAAAAGACCCTGGTCCGGAGCACACTCCGCCGGGGTCTTTTCGTTTCGGAGCTCGGCCAACGTGGGCCCTGCGAACTATTGCTGGTCGCTCATCCGATCAGTTCGACTGCTATGCCCAGCTTTCGATACGTGGCTTCGGCTCGTCTGTCGCGAGTGACCAGTGTCCCGCCTGCTGAGCGGGCGGTCGCTGCGATCAGCGCGTCGTAGACAGCTCCGCCCGCTATCGCAAGTCGGGCCAGCTCACTGACCAGGACTGTGCTCTCGTCGGCACCGAGGGCAATGATCGATGGGAACCGGTCCTCGATGAGGAGCGCCGCGTCGGCTGGCCGAAGT
>Ga0105047_10019810_pt1 | contig 10365 bp, 7 predicted proteins | sample MAT04_FD_78384 | JGI IMG/M metagenome (GOLD analysis project Ga0105047, IMG submission 78384) | Freshwater microbial communities from Lake Fryxell liftoff mats and glacier meltwater in Antarctica - MAT-04 (megahit assembly) | ecosystem: Environmental > Aquatic > Freshwater > Ice > Liftoff... | reverse complement strand
TGCCCCCGCTGGAGGCCATGGCCTGCGGGTGTCCGGTGCTTTGCTCGGATCGTGGTTCCCTGCTTGAAGTCACCGGCGGTGCGGCTGTGATTTTTGACCCGGAAAACCCGGATACCATTGCAGCAAGCATGCAAACCCTCCTGGCATCTCCTGATCAACGAAGTCGTTTGGTGCAGGCCGGGCTTGCGAGAGCCTGTCAATTTCGTTGGGAAAGCTGTGCAAAAGAGACCGTGGCACTCTATCATCACGCCTGCGGACAACCAATCCCACAAAACCCTTGATCGCCCGCCCAATAAAAAACGCTACCTTTTCTGACTAAGCCATGGAATCTCATCTCGAACATTTTGGCCTGAATGAGCGGCCCTTTGAGATCGTGACCGATCCACGTTTTTATTACGCCAGCCGGGAACACCGCGAAGCCATGGCCCGACTCACTTATCTGGTCGATCAGCAATCGATGTATTTCGGGATGCTCACCGGAGAAATCGGAAGCGGCAAATCGATCACCCGCAAAGTTTTCACCGCCCAAATTGATTGGCAGCGGCACTATGTCGTTGAATTTGAAAATTCCGGGTTTTCATTTGCGGAATTGATGACCCAGCTCCTTGTCAAATCGGGTCACAACCGGAAAGAATTACTAGAGCCCCCCGGGCTCGGACGGCTCTTTGAGTTGGTGACATCCCTGATCACGGAACTTCACCGATTGCAACGGCGGCAACTCGTTTTGATTTTGGATGAAGCCCAGGATCTCACAGAAGAAAATCTGCTTTTGCTTAAAAGATTATCCAATTTGAATGGGGAAATTGAAGGTGCCCTCACAATCATCCTGATTGGCCAGCCCGAACTGCGCGATGTCGTTGCGGGGCTTCCTGCGTTGGATCAACGCATCAGTCTGAGATTTCATCTACCCAATCTGGCAAAAGACGAAGTCTCGTTGTATTTGATGTATCGTCTTCGGGTGGCGGGTCATGCCACGGGTTCGATCTTTGCGGAGGATGCCGCCGATTTGATTCACCGTGCGAGCCGGGGAGTTCCGAGGGAAATCAACCGATTCGCCAAATTATCCCTGGAAGCCGCCGCCGCCATCCGGAATCCTCAAATAGATCTCCAGCGGGTGGAATCGGTGGTTGAGGATCTTCGCCGACACCAAACCCTTCCCTCCATCTTTTCGTCACGGCCGTGAATGAACCAAATCCGCTGCGTTTGAGTGAGTGGTCGGCTTCCGGAGGAACTCCGCCGCCGCCGCCAGTGCGCCCACCCTCAGGCCTTCCTCCGGGCGGGCTTTCCAGAGATGTTCCCGAAGAACCATTCCCTGAAAAATCACCGGGCGAGAAACTGGCTCCGCCTGCTCCCGGCACGAACACGGCTCCTGTTTTTGTGGCATCCCCCACCGTTTTTCAGGGATTCGACCTGATGAGATTGCCCACGATCTTTTTGCGAAGGTGGTGGATTCCCGTTGCGCTGGGTCTGGCAGGAGGCGTGCTTGGTCTGCTTGCGGGTTTTAAAATTTTTGAAATGAGTTCCACGGTTTCGGTGAGGCTCATGGCGCGCAGTCCGCAGAGTTTTGCAGTGACCACTTCTTCGTATGTTCCAGGCCGGCTTCAGGGAGCCACGCTTCTCCGTGCGTTAGAATCTCCACAGGTGGCCAGGGAAGTGGCCAGGAAATTTGAAGAAGGAAAAAAACCAGGAGAGCTTCAGGCCATGGTGTCCGTCGAAGAAATCAACAAAACGGATTTTGTGGATATTGTGGTAAATTCACCATTTGGTGCCGAAGAGACGGCCAAGCTGGCAACCCTCTGGGCCGGGGAAGCTCTCGGTTTCACCAGCCGTCTTCAAGCGGATGAAAGTGCCGAGATGAAATCCTATCTTCAGCAGCAACTTCAGCGCACTGACCAGGAACTCGAGGACGTTAACAAACGTATTGTCGCGATGCGTCAGCAGGCCGGAGTGGTGGATGTTGAAAAGGAAATCGATGCCTACTTGAAATCTTTAGCAGATTTGGATTTGCGGTATGAGACCGGGCGGATCGACCTGGAGGCATTGGAACTTCAGCTAACTTCCCTTCGAAAAGAAATCCGAAAACACAGCCCGGGTTTTGAGGGACTAAAAGCCGAGGAGGTGAAGCTTGCGGAGATGGCAGAGTATTACACCGAGCTGAACCCGGTGTATCAAGAGGCGCTGAGCCGGTTGGAGGCGCTTCGCAAGAAAGTGAAGGACGAAATCGATTCCCAACAAGTCGCGATGTCGGAATTTACCGGCACCTACGTTGGCAATGCACTGTATTTGCAAATTCTGGAGCTCGAGTCCAAGCGGGAAAATCTCACGCTTCAACAAAAGCAGTTGCAGAACATGCGGGAAACGGCGCGCACAAAACTAAAAGATTTGCCGGAGATGGCCATGGTTGCAGGCCCGTTGCTAGAGAGTGCACAAACGCTGCGCACGGCGCGGGATGCGCTTTTGAACCGGCTCCAGGAGGTTACGGTGTTCCAGGAGGTCGCACCGGGGTATTATCGGATGTTCCAAGCACCAACAGCCAAAGACGTTATAGTATCATCCCCACGCAACAAACTCATTATGGTAGCTCTTGCCCTGGGCATTGTCTGCTTTGGCATAGGACTTCTCGGGTTGGCGGCGCTGGAATATCTGGATCCAACCGTTCGCACTTCATCCGAAGCGGAAGTTGCCCTTCAATGTCGCGCGCTCGCCAAAATCCCCCCGGGCCGTGCAAAGAATAAATTCGCAGGACTCCGCCCGCAGGAATTGTGGGCGGGTGTGATCGGAGCGCTTTCTTCCGGCAGGACACGCGCTTTTTGGACGCCGGTTCCCACTCCCCATGCCACGGCTTTTTGGGAGGCTCTTGTGGAAGCCGGGCGAAGCATGGGAATCCGGATCCTCATTGTGCACCTCGCAGGTGAACTTCCCGCGCCGCTCCAGAACCTGCCGCGAATTACTCCCCACCAACTTCAAAACCCTCCTGCAGGGGAGCCAATTGTCCTGCTCGAAACGCCTGCCGCCCCTTCCGAACTTCAAAATGAGGAGCTAGTGGAAAAAATCCATGCAGCCACCAAATTCTATCAGGAAACATGGATTGAAACGTCCGGATTGGCGAGGGAACCCGTGGCAGGAATTTTGCGGGAATTTCCTGAGACCATTGTGCTTTGTGCCCTTGGGGTGTCCGACCGGAATTTTTGGAACACCCAACGCACCCTTCTCACCATACACAAACCTCTGCGAGGGGTCGTTCCAATCGGCTAATACATGGAAACGAATCGCACCCGACTGCGGGTATTCCTGACGATTGCCTTTGGAGCATTTATTTTCGCTCAAATATCCTCACACGCGCAGGAAGCGACACCCACGGTCGGCTTGGGTTATGGAGAAATGCCATATCGCCTGGGAGCCGGCGATGTGATTTCCATCCAGTTTTATGGAAAACCCGATTTGACGCGGCCCGAAGTGACCGTGGCTCCCGATGGAACCATCTCCTACCTCTCGGCCACCGGAATAAATGTGCAGGGGAAAACCCTTAGCGAAAGCCGCACGGAGATTGAGTCGCGGTTGACAGCGTTTTACCGCAATCCCCGCATCATCGTGACCCCGATCAGCCTTGTCAGCAAAAGCTACACGATCATGGGCATGGTGAAACTCTCAGGGATCTTTCCAATGGATCAACCACTTTCCTTGATAGAAGCGCTTTCCCGTGCAGGAGGAACCATCTCAGGCTTGTTTGACCGCCGCTACGTGGACCTCGCCGATCTGGAGCGGAGTTTCATCATCCGCGCAGGCAAACGACTCCCCGTCAATTTTCGCAGACTCATGCTGGATGGAGATATGACGCAGAACATTCCGCTGGCTCCCGGGGACTACATTCAAGTCGCGTCGGCCCTTGCGAATGACTACTTTGTTCTGGGTGCGGTAAGAAAACCGGGGAGGGAAGGGTTTACGGAGGGTGCCTCTGTGATGGCCGCGATTGCCAAGCGTTTGGGATTTCAGGAGACTGCCTACCGGGAGCATGTGCTCATCGTTCGTGGGAGCATGAGCGACCCTCAAGTGATTGTTGTCAACACGGATGCCATCCTCAAAGGAGGAAAAAAAGATGTGCCCCTGGAGCCCAAGGATATCGTGTATGTCAGCAACCGTCCCTGGTATAAAGCGGAGGAGGTTCTGGATGCGGCCGTTGCTGTCTTTTTACAGGCTTCGGTGGCAGCATGGACCGGCGCAAACGCCCCGGTTTTGATTCAGAGAGCCGTGCTGCCGTCCACCTCGTACAACACGTCGCCTCCCGGCACAACACAGCCATGAGGATAAAACTCAACCTGACATCCCTGCATCTTCTTGCGCTTTTCGTACTGACAGGCTGTGTGATGGGGCCTCGGCCCTCGGTCGTCTTTGATCCGCGTGCCAGGCTGGAAAATGCCGAGACCCAAACCGTGGACCGCCGGGTGTCATTGAGCGACGATCTCCGGAAACCGGAGGGGCCGTATTTGCTGGGGGCAGGCGACCAAATTGTGGTCTATCGGCTAAACGCGCGCAGCGACGATCCCAATGCCAGCTTGAAAACTTTTGTGATGCCGGATGGCATGTTGTACTATGATTTGGCTTCGCCTGTTCAGGCTCGAGGGAAAACGGTAGCGGAAATTTCACAAATTCTGACCGAGGCACTGCGTCCCTATTACAAACGCCCCGAGGTGGCGGTGGCCCTTCATGCGGCCAAGAGCCGCCGATATTCGATCCTTGGCAAAGTTTACACTCCGAATGTCTATGCCTTGAATCAACCGACCACCCTGCTGGATGCCATTGCGCGGGCGGGGGGCCTCGAGCTTGCGGGCGGCACCGGGACCACTGAGGAACTTGCCGATCTCTCCCGCAGTATCCTCGTGCGCAATGGCAAGCTGCTGCCCATCGATTTTGAGGCGCTCGTGCGTCAGGGCGATTTGCGATACAATGTTTACCTTCGGGATCAGGACTTTATTTTTCTGCCACCCAAGAGCACAAAAGAAATTCTAGTCCTGGGGCATGTCGGTGTTCCCAAAGCGGTGGGATGGCGCGAGGGCATGGGGCTTGTTGGAGCCATTGCCGAGACCCAGGGCACCAAGCCCGGTGCCTATGTGCAGCGGGTGCTTTTGGTGCGGGGAAGCTACTCCAAACCCCAGGTCGCCATCTTGAATTTTGATTCCATTGTGAAAGGTAAAGAATCCGATGTGGCCGTGCTGCCGGGCGATATCCTTTGGGTTCCCCGCAGCCCGTGGGACCGCATCGAACGCTATATTGATATAGTGATTGGAACGGCCACCGAGACGGTCGCAGCCAATGAAGGCCTGCGTCTTGTCGATGGCGAAGAATCGATCGGCATTAATATCCAAATTGATTCGACCCAAGGCCAACCCGTCCCTCCTCCCAATATCATCGTTCCATAATTCTCTCCTCCAATGGCGGAACTCAAATACCCGATCTTCTTCCTCGCGCTCTGCGTGGGAGTGCCGATCGGTATTTTTTTGGCGAACAAATCGCCGCTCATGGAAAAGCTCGTGCTGATCTTTCTTGTTCTGAGCACAGTCATTCCCGACGACACCTCCATCAATTTTTTCTCAAGGGAATTTTATTTTGCGCTGACCAAGGGAATTGAAATCAGTCTTGGAGATCTTAGCGCCCTCATCCTGCTTGGGGTGATCATCATTCAGCGCAAAGACTATGCCGCACCGGGAATCCCTCCGTTGACTCTGTTTTTTTTGCTGATTCTCGGGGTCAGCGTGATTTCGTGGATCGCCGCTCCGGGCAGTATCCCTGTTCCGCAAGCAGCGCAGGAACATCCGTTTCTGCTCCCCTACAACACATTTGAAACCAAACTTTATCCGGTCTTTGAAATCACCAAATGGCTCAGGGGATTTTTGTTGTTTCTTGCAATTTATTATTACGTGCGAAAACCCGGCAACCTGGATGCCGTCGTTCTCGCGGTTTGCATTGCCACGTTGTATCTTGGCTGGGTGGTCCTGAGTGATCGCTACATCCACCACATCCACCGGGTCAAAGGCACCCTCCCTCATCCGAATTCGCTAGCCACGTATATGGCCATGTGCGGCACTTTTTTGTTTTGTATCCTGCTCAACGAACGTCGGAATGGACGAATCGTCATGCTGGCCATAGCGATTGGCCTCGCCGGCTTGAGTGTGGTGATGACCATTTCGCGTGGCGGGCTGGCGGCGATGATTCTGGGATTGGGCCTCTCGTTTCTGCTCCTTGGCTGGCGGAATATTTCCATCAAAAACGTGGTAATTGTGAGTCTCGGCGCCGTGGCCGGGATTGTGGTGCTTGCAGCGGCGGCAGACACCCTCACGACACGTTTCATGGGAGAACAGGACGCTGCGGGAGATTTGGAATACCGGATGTATTACAATAATCAGGCGAAACTCATGGCTTCGGAACGGATATTCGGAGTGGGGCCGGGAAATTTCTCAGCGCTGTCATGGGACCGCTATGCCGCCATGGTAGATCCCGATAATCCGCCCGGCACGCCCGCTCACAACATTTGGTTCCTTACCCTCGGAGAAACCGGCTATCCGGGTCTCATCATCTTTCTAGGGTTGTGGCTGCGGTTTTTCCTGATAGCCGGGCCACTCATTCTTTGGCGACTGAAGGGAATGGAACTGGCGGCAGCCACAGGCGCGACCCTCCTGTGCCTGGTGTGCCATGTTCAAGCCATGGTGCAGCTCTCGTTCCGTCAGACCCCGATCTTTTTCATGCTGATGATTTCCCTCGCCATTGTCTCTGCTCTGGGACAAAACTGGAAACAAGCCCGTGGGGCGCAGAAAGCGGGCTAACAGTCCTTTGCCGTATGAGCCAGTCCACCGATCGACCCGAACACAGCTTCTCGCGTCAATCGATGCAGGCGATTCCATGGATTCTTGCTTCGAAGGTTCTCCTCTTTTTCGCTTACTTCGGGATTTCCGTGATGATAGTTCGCGGCCTCGGCAAAGACCAATACGGGATCTTCGCTCTCTGCAAAAATTTCGCGGATATTTTGATGATTTTTTGCGGCCTTGGGATGAATGCGGTGATTCTGCGGTTTGTGCCCGAGTTGATTGTGCATCAGAACCGGGCAGGGCTTCTTCGTTTGCTCTGGAAAACGGCTGCGATTCAGTTGGGGCTCGCCGTGCTGGCCATTGCGATCATCACTCCAATGACCCCGCTGTTTGACCGGTGGTTTGGTGTTTCTTTTGGACCGCTGCTTTTTTTGACGGCGGTTTCGGTGGGATTCGTATTGGCGAAGTCGTGGTATAATGATGTGCTGACCAGCCTCTTTCTTGGGCGCTGGGTAGCGGTCTTTTCTTTGGTGCAGGGCATTTCCTGGGCGATGCTTTTGGGTTGGTTGGTGTGGCGGGGCGGGGCGACGGTTTTTTCGGTGATCGTGGTCGAGCTTCTTTCCATTGTTCTGGCGGGAATCCTGGCCATGGTGGTTTTGATTCGTTACCTCAGGTCTCTGCAATGGAAGTCGCCTCTTCAAGGCATTGGACGTTCGCGGGCACTGAGCATGGGTCTAGCCACATGGGGAGGCAGTATCGGACGGGCATTCATGATGAAATACACCGAGACCTTTTTTCTCGGCCTCTATTTCGGACCGGCGGTGGTTGCCATTTATGACCTGGGATTTTCCTCCACCATGCTGGTCATCACGTTCATTCCCATGGCGCTTCAAACCATTTTTTCCAGCGGTCTGGCCGAAGCCTTCGTGAAGGACCCTGCCTGCCTGCCGCGATTGGTCAGTTCGCTTTACAAAGTGCTGATTCTCTTTTCCGTGCCTGTCGCGGCCTTCGGGGTGTTTTTTTCACCGTCGGCCGTATTGCTGTTTTATGGTGAGGAAATGGCGGGAGCGGGTTGGGTAGCCGCCAGTTTTTGTGCAATCCATTTGCTTCCTTTGATTGCCATTCCGCTGTCCATGGCGATCGGGGCAATGGAAAAGGTCAAAGATTTTTTGCCACTTCTATACTTCCGGGTGGGAGTGAACCTTCTGCTCGACTGGTTGTTGATTCCGCGTTTCGGAATTCCGGGAGCAATGGCAGCGGTGGTGCTCACGTTTGTTGTCACGTTCCCTCTTCGTCTCGGGCTCATTCGCTCGTTGCTCGGTGGATTCCACTTTCCGGTTGGCTTCTTTCTCCGCTTCGTCGTGGTCTGTCCCCTTCTTGCTGCCTTGGCATGGTGGCTCATCCCTCATCAAAGCATCCCAAGTCTTTTCCTTGCTGCGGGTGCATTCGCGACTTTATTTTTTCTCCTCCTCCGTTTTTCGCCCCTTCTCCAGCACGAGGATGTTCAGGAGTTTCGCAACCTGAACTTCCCCAAACTCAATCGCCTTCTGGACCTGCTCACAGGTAAATCCATATGAAAATTTTATTGGGAGGCGTTCCCTTTGGCCGCAACAACATTGGTGATGAAGCGATTCTGGCCTGTGTCGTAAAAATTGTTCGGCAAGTGGCAACTGGCGCTGAAATCACGGTCAGCACCGACGACCCTTCCACCGCGGGCCGTCGTGGGGTGGCGGTTTGCCCTCTGTTTGGTTTTGATGTGGTCCCCTATTCGGAGGATGAGATGCGGGCCGTGATGGCGCGTCACGACGTTTACATTTGGTCGGGAGCCACCGGGCTTTCCGATTACCCGGATCGCGCCTGCGAACTGCTGGCGGCGGCGCGGGAGGCCAATTGTCAGCGCATTGTTTGGAATGTCGGGATGAACACGGAACTCAATCCTGCGAAATACAAACTTCACGGGAAGCGACTGGCGCTTGCTGGTTTGGCCGACCGATTTTCCGGTGGCCTGCTTGCGGTGCAATCCCGCGTGGAAAGGAAGATGGAAGCTACAGCGCGGGCGGGTCTGAGGCAGGAGTTGATGGACTGTGGCTTGGTGGTAACCCGCGATCCAGAGAGTGCCCGCGAATTGGAACGGTGTGGAATTCCCACAAACCGCGTGGTGGTCGGCGCAGATTCGGCGCTCATTCAAGATGTGACCCCATGGCCGCTCGAGTCTTTAAGTTCGGAAGATATCAACCGCCTTGACAAGCCGGGACTCCGCCGCGTGGCCCTTTGTGTGAGTGCCCAGCGGGAAATCACCCGTTGGCCGGAACTCGTTGGCGCCATTGATCGCATTCTTGAATTGCCTGATGTCGAAATCGTCGGCCTCCCAATGAACCCGATCACCGATTTGGAAATTCTGCTTCGCTTGCAAAAAGCGGTCAATAAGCCGGAGGCGTTTCAAGTGATTGCAGGCGTCACAGAACCCGCCGATATTACCGCACTGGCTGCCCGTATGGATGTGATTATCAGCAGTCGTCTTCACTTGCTAATCCTCGGTTCGATTCATCACGTGCCTTTGATTGGAATCAGCCGGGGTTCGAAGGTTGATAATTTTTTAGAACCCTTCGGGGTGAAGGCCGTCGGATCGGTGGAGAGCTGTGATTTCGGGGCCTTGGTTCGAGAGACTAACCGTTTGCTCAATGAGGGCAAAGTCTTTCAGGAAGCGAGTGTGAGGGTGCGCGTTAATTTGATCGAGCGCTTGGATCGCGCCCAAGCTTTGTTGCAGGCGGAATTGCGCTGAGGAGAAAAATGAACCCTCCTTTCCAGCGAATTGTCCATGTGATGCGGCGATTTGTGCCCGCCAAATGGGGTGGCACAGAAAGCGTCGTGTTTCATTTGGCCCGCGAATTTTCGCGCATGGGCATTGAGAGTCCGATCTACGCAACATCCATGTTTTCCCAGCCGGGAAAAGAGACATTCCGGGGCGTGGAAATTCAGCGTTTCCGGTATTCACTTCCGTGGTGGGGTTTGACTCCCTCTGGCCGTCAGGCGCTCGAACTCAAGGGCGGCAACCCCCTCTCGATTTCGATGCTAAAAGCCCTCATGCAGGATCGTCGCGCTTCGCTTATCCATACGCACGTGCAGCATCGACTTGGTGGCACGGCCAGGTTTGCTTCGCGACATCTGAAAATTCCTTATGCGGTCTCAATCCATGGCGGACATCACACCCTGCCCGGCGAACAAACAGCCCGTATGCTGGCTCCCGCCCGTGGTAAATTCGAATGGGGCCGCCTCGCAGGAATGGCTCTTGGAGCCCGGCGCACCCTTGAAGATGCAGGCGCTATTTTTTGTGTGGGCCAGGATGAATATGATGCCATGCGCGTCGAACGCCCGAATCAGGCCGTCCACTATCAACCCAATGGAGTGGACCTGCCGCGCTTCCGGGATGCCAACCCCTCGGACTTTTTTTCCAAATTCCCTCATCTCAGCGACAAACGGCTGATTCTCTGTGTGTCGCGCGTTGACCCTCAAAAAAACCAGCTCCTTCTTGTGCGTGCCTTTGCCGCAATTGCCAACTCCCTGC
>Ga0105047_10019809_pt1 | contig 10365 bp, 7 predicted proteins | sample MAT04_FD_78384 | JGI IMG/M metagenome (GOLD analysis project Ga0105047, IMG submission 78384) | Freshwater microbial communities from Lake Fryxell liftoff mats and glacier meltwater in Antarctica - MAT-04 (megahit assembly) | ecosystem: Environmental > Aquatic > Freshwater > Ice > Liftoff... | reverse complement strand
CAGCAGGCGTCATCGTGCACCAAATGGTGGCTCAACCAACCGGTGGCCTCGTCAATGTCGGCACGGCCTTCGCGGCGCGCTTGCAGGTGGGCCCTGGCGGCGCCCAGCGCTGCCTCCTCGCCGACAAAGCCACGCGAGCCACGCCAGTCGATGATGTCCACATGGGTATTGACCTGCACCAGACCGGGGACCGATGCTGCCGCGGCGCGCGGACCAAAGCGACTCAGGCCAGCGTAACCGGCACCGGCAAGCCGGCTCGCCAGGTCGATTGAACCGAGGCGGTTCCAGGGCGGCACCAGCACCGGCAGCGTGACAGGGCTGGCGATCAGCGCGCGCCCCTGTTGCAGCCGCTCCAGGGCAGCAGCCACTGCTTCAGCAGCGGGAAACTCTGTTTTTCTTTCACCCGCGCCACTGCGTCGGGTGTGATCGACGCCATGCTGCAGAATGCGAATCCAGCGGGCGTCCTGTGCCAGAACCTGCTCGTGCACGCCGTGCGGGATCACCGCCAGCGCCAGGGGCACTTGCGCAGATGCAGAAAGGCCGACCAGCCGCGCCAATGCTGGATCGAGATGCCAGGCGTCGTCATCGCGCCACCAGAAGTCCACCGTGCGCCCGGCATCCTGCCAGCGCGCGACCTCGTCGAACAGTTCCGCCCAGTGCAATGTCATCGAATTCCTTTCACGCCAAAGTGTGCGACAACCAGCCGCGCACCAGGCGGGCGCTGACACGGGCGCCATCGAGTCGCAGTTGTTCCGGCACCAGCGGTGTCCTGGTGGCGGCACGGTCGATCGCGGCAGCCAAGCCCGCCGGGTTCAAGGCAGTCTCCTCCACCAGCTCGATCCAGCCGCGTTCGGCCAAAAGGCCTCCGCGCAGGGTCTGCTCACTCTCCGAACCACCGGCGAACGGCACCATCACCGATCGAGCGCCAGCTTGCAAGGTTTCCATCACGGTGTTGTAACCCGCCTGGCTGACCGACAACCGGCAGCGACGCAGCAGCCGCGTGAAGTCGGTGCGATTGCGCTCGACAACGACGCCGTCGCCGTGCAACGACCAGGCCAATGCGACCAGGTCCGCAAATGCCGCAGCCGCGACACCCGAGCCTGCCAGCACACGCCAGCGCTCGCCCGCCAGTTGCGTCAACGCTCGGGCACGAATCGCCGTCTCGAGCAGCACCAGGCCGACCGCGCCGCCGCCAGCCGATACCAGCACCTCGCCATGACCGTCCGCCGTATCGTCCGTTTTGTCACTGGCCGATGGCGGCGCACCGACAACGTAACCGGTGTAGTGCAGGCGTGCGCCAAGTTCGGACACATGCGCAAACGTGCGCTCGAACGGCACCAGCGCCGGATCCCCGTGCACCAGCACATGGTCGAAGTACTGGTCAAACAGCGCCAGCATGCGCTGCTGGCGCTGGGGGTCCTTCTGCCCGCCTCCCAGCACATCGCGCACCGATGACACGATCACGGGTGGACGCGGCGCCTGCCGGGCTGCGTCCAGCAACGGCAGCAACTCGAAGCGCATCTGCCGGCGGCCGAATGGAAACAACTCGACCAGCAGCAGTTGCGGATCCGTATCCTGCCACAGCGCCAGCAGGGTATCCCGGCGCAACCGGCGCAGCGACTCGTCCACCGGCTGCCCCCGCGCGTCAACCAGCGACTTGAAGCCCAGGTCCGCGGCAGCCACCGGTGGCAACTGGACCCAGCGCGCGCCCGACGGCCGCAAGCCCGGTACCGGCAAACCACCACTGACCAGGGTCACCGCCAGCCCGGCACGGGTCATCGCGTCGGACAACAACACGGCGCGCTTGAGGTGGCCGGTACCCAGCAGATGCTGGACATGGACCATCACACGGGGCTGGTTCACGGTTGCCGACCTGCATCGACGGCTGTGGCCAGCGGCAGGTTCAGCCGCTGCACCGCCGGCATGCCGTGTTTGTCCAGGGTGAACAGTTGCAGCGTCTGCCAGTCCAGCTTGGCGGGCGGCTTGCCCAGCATGTCCCAACCAGTGGCCTGGGCCAATATGACCCGCATCACGCCGCGGTGTGTGACCGCCAGCGTCGGTGAGCCCAGCGCGGCGCGCTCAGCCAACCACGGCCCTACACGTTGCCACACCTGGCGCGGACTCTCACCACCGGTGGCCATGAAGTCCCATCCACGCGCCTCGTTTTCGGCCATCGCAGCGCCCTGTTCGGCCCGCAGGTCGGCCAGACTGCAGCCCTCCCACTGGCCCCAGGCCATCTCGATCAGGCGCGGCTCTGTGATCGGCGCGGTCAACCGGAGCTGCGCGGCAGTCTGAGTGCACCGTGTGAGCGGACTGGTGAACACCGGCATGCCGGCGTACGGGTCGGGCAGTCTGCGCTTGGCCAGCAGGGAGGACGCCGCGTCGGTCAAGCCGATATCGGTGCGACCTTGCACCCGCTTGTCACGGCTCCAGGGCGTCTCGCCATGGCGCAGCAGCACCAGCAGGATCGTCATGGATGTGACACCGTGGTACCCGTGTCGGAGTCGACAGCGCTCGGCGTCGTGCCGGCAGCGTCTTGCAAGCACCCGAGCAGGCCGCGCAACCTGGCTGCTGCCTGCACCAGGCTGCGCTGCTGATCGACGAACCGGGCCGCGGCACGTCCCATTGCGGCGCACAGGCGCGCGTCCGACAACAAGGCGCGCGCGCATACAGCCAGCGGCTGCGGGGCGATTGCGCTGGCCAGCAAGCCGGTCACACCGTCCTGCACCACATCCGGTACCCCCCGCGTTGCGCACGACACCACCGCCATGCCGGCCGCCTGGGCCTCGAGCATCGCCATGCCATAAGCCTCGTTGACTGCCGGCCAGATGAACAGATCGCCGGCGGCGTAAACCGCTGCCATCGTTCGCGCATCGCAGGCACCGAGAAAATGCACCCGGCCCGGCGCGGCATCCGAGAGCAGCGCCTCGACCTGAGCACGGGCGGCACCGTCGCCGGCCACCAGCAATTGCCACGGCAGGTCCGGCAACAACGACAGCGCCTGCGCCAGCACGCCATAAGATGCCAGCTTGTCGCCAGGCCGCATCATGGCAGCCACCACCATCCACGGCTGATCCTGTGGCAATGCGCAGGCCAGGCGCAGCCGGGCGCGCAGCAGCGCGCGCTTGCGCGCGGCACGCTGATAGGGCGCCGGATCGAGAAACGGCGGCAGGCGTTCGATCCGGGTGTGTGCAGGTGCCGCCAACCGCAGGCCCGGGACATCATGCGCGGTCGGACACAACAGCAGATCGGCCTGCTGCAGCGCCTCCAGTACCGCAGCCTCCCCCATGGCCCAAGGCCCGCTCAGCCGCTTGGGCGCATGCGATGCCTCGGCGACCGCGTAGGGCAGGTCCAACGCGGCGCATACCGCAGGCCCCAGCCAGTCCGGCGCCTTGTAATACAGGTGGTACGTGAACCAGAGGTCAGGGCGCGTTCCATTGGTGCCATCGCGCCAGCGCGCGACCAGCGCCCGAGCGGCGTCGAGACCTGCGCTGCGCAAGGCCTGCTGGTGCGCAATGTCTCCCGCGCGATCGAACGCGCGCAGTTCGGACACCAGTTCGACGGTATGCCCCGCCATCCGCAAGGCGTCCATCAAAAGGCGGGCCACCCGTCTGTCACCGGACGCCGTGGGGTGTGTCGGCGCCTTCAGCGGCGCGTAGAAGGCGATGCGCATCGAAACATTGTAGGAGCCGGCGGCGGGTCGAACACGGGTGTCCGGCCCATGCCGGCGAACCGTACAATTCCGCGCCAGCGGAAGCATGAAAGCCACCGGCGATCAACGCCGTGCTCCGACGGCACAGGTCCCCTTTCTTGATCGGCGCTGTTTCCATGTGCGGCATCTTTCTTGTTCTCGAACGCGGCCGCAGGGTCGACCCTGCGCGTGCCGAAGCGGCAACCGCGCGTCTGCACCACCGCGGCCCCGACGGACGCGGGCACGACCGTTTCGACTGGCAGGTGCCGACGGCTGAAGGTCCGGTTCCGGTATCCGGGTTTCTCGGTCATACCCGGCTGTCCATCCTGGATCCCGCGGCGCGCTCGGACCAGCCGTTCCGGCGACGCCAGCACACGCTGGTCTACAACGGCGAGGTCTACAACTTCCGGGCGCTGCGCGATGCGCTGGCACGTGATGGGGCAGGTTTCGACACCGAGGGCGACACGGAAGTTCTGTTGAGCCTGCTTGCGCATGAAGGTGTGGCAGGGTTGAACCGGGCCAACGGCATGTGGGCTCTGTGCCTGCTGGACGCCCACCAATATCAGCTGACCGCCGCACGCGACCGGTACGGCAAGAAGCCGCTGTTTTACTACCAGGACGCACAGACCGTGTGCATGGCATCGGAAATCGGCCCGCTGCTGCATTACCTGGATCGGCGAGGCGGCATCGTGGCAGCCGACCTGAACAACTTCCTGCGCGACGGCTGGGCTTTTCCGCACGCCGACGGCGCAACCCATCTGCACGGCATACGCCAGGTTCGCGCCGGCTGTGCGATGGTGATGGATCTGCGCAACTGGTGCTGGACCGAGCAGAGCTACTTTGACCTGGCAACCCATGTCGCGCAGGGCGAGCGTGATCCCGAACGGCTACCGGAGTTGTTGCGCGACGCCGTCTGCGCGCGCCTGGTCGCGGACCGCAAGGTCGGGCTGCTGCTGTCCGGCGGTGTCGACAGTTCGCTGATCCTGTCCGTGCTGGCCGACCAGGGGCTGGCCGGGCAAGTGACCTGCTTCACCGGAGATGCTGGCAAAAGCGACGATGCCCGCCTCGCCAGTGCCTGCATCGCGCAACTGGGCCTGCAAGCCATCAATCTGCCTCTGGATTACGGACAGGCCGGCATGGACAGTTTCCTGCAGATCTGCCGACACCAGGAAAAGCCGTTTCCGTTCATTGGCAATGCGCTGGCGATGCCGCAGCTCTATGCGCACATCGCCAGCCATGACGTGCCTGTCGTGCTCGACGGCACGGGCGGCGACGAAGTGTTTGCCGGCTATTGGGACCGCTATTTCCGCTTCGCCGCCCATGAAGCGCTGCTGGCCGGTGACGACGCCTGGATCGCCCAGGTACAAGCCGACAACGCCGACGATCCACGCCTGCGCGACATCATCGCCAGGGCGCTCGCCGTCATGGCGCCGGGACACGCCATGCCGGCGCGCCCCAGTGGACTCACCCGCAGCGCCGAGGATCCCGCCGATCTGGACGACTTCGTGCATGCCGATGTGCGCGATGCGCCGGTGCGCGACGTGCTGGCAGGATTTCGTGGCACCTTGGCCCAGGCCCTGGTGCTTGATGCCGGCATGGGCCGGCTGCAAGAATGGTTGTGGCAGAACGACCGCAACGCGATGATGTCGGGTATCGAGAACCGCAGCCCGCTGCTGGACTGGCGGCTGGCACCCTACATGGGCAGCGGTTATCGCAATGGATTCTGCGGGCCGTGGAACAAGCCGCTGCTGCGCAGCGCGTTTCCGGTGCCGCTGCCGACCCAGTGGCGGCGCGACAAGCAGGGTTTCCGTTGGGTCTACCACCGCTTCCTGCGCAACCACCGCGACCAGGTGCTGGAGTTGATCGCGGCGTCACGCGTCCTGTCCGAGCGGGTGCACATGGCACGGTTGCTCGATGCTGCCCGGCACGACCCGGCCTACCTGGGCAGCAGCTTGCTGCACCGCATGTTGTGCATCGCAGGACTCGAGCACACCGGCGTCATCAGCAGCATCGCGGCCACGCACTGAGCGGCTATTGCCTCTCGCGCTCAGGCGTCGGCACGTGGCGGCAAACCGAACCTGGCGGCCAGCCGGTCCAGGTTGCCCTGCAAACCGAACTTGGCGATTACGCGCAGCCGACCGGCCTCGGCCAGCATGCGCCGGCGCGCCGGATCGCGCATCAGCGCCTGCAGTGCACGCGCCAGTGCCTGCGGATCCTGCGGTGGCACCAGCACACCGGTCTCGCCGTCGATGATCAGTTCATGGATGGCGGAAACGTCGGTGGCAACCACCGGCACCGCCTGGCTCTGCGCCTCCATCAGCACATTGGGCAGTCCGTCGCGGTCACCATCCTGCGCAATGCGGCTGGCCAATGCAAACAGATCGGAGGACTGGTACAGGGTGAGCAGTTCGCCCTGAGCCATCGCGCCACGCCACTGGATGCGATCACCCAGGCCCAAGGCGGCGGCCTGCCGCTCCAGTGCCTTGCGCAGCGGACCACCACCGACATGGACCAGGCGCCAATGCAAGTCGTCCGGCAGCAGCGCCAGTGCATCGAGCAGGATGTCGGTGCCCTTCTTCTCGACCAGCCGTCCCACGGACAACACCGTCAGCGGATCGTTCGCAGTACTGCCATCCCGGGGCTGGCGCGGCTGGCGCGGGGCGGCAAATCGATGCAGATCCAGGCCGTGGTACACCAGTTCGACGCGTCCGGGTGGCGCCAGGTCGGCCAGGTATTCGCGGTTGGTGGCGGTACAGGTGACCAGCCAATCGCAGGAGGCCAGTTTCTCGCGCAGTTCCCATTGCGGTGAGGTCCAGATGTCCTTGGCGTGAGCCGAACCCGACCAGGGCAGACCGCGGATGGTGGCGCAGTACCGAGCGACCGAGGCCGGCGTATGCAGGAAATGGGCATGTATTCGCACGATGGCCGGCGGCAGTTCGGCCGCCAGCACCAGGGCCTGGCCAAAACGCCGGATGCGATTGGCAGTGCGGTCTCGCCAGAGGTCGCGCAGCCATTGCCGGCATGCCTTTGCATATCCCGATTGGCGACGCACCTGCCACCAGGATCGCAGCACCCGCATCGGATCGTCGCGAAGGTACTCCGGCAGGTAGAGCAGCGGCGCGCGGATACCAGCATGGATCGGATGGACCTGCGTGTCGGTCGGATGGCGCAAGGATGCGATCAGGATCGGCAGGCCGCGCTGCTCGAGCGCGGCGATCTCCTGCGCGATGAATGTCTCCGACAGGCGCGGGTAACCCTTGAGCACAAAGGCAACCTGTCCCGGCAAGCCGGTGCCCGACGCATCAACCAATACGCGCCACCAGGGGTTCTGTCACGTCGTCGCCGTCCCGTTGTATCCACGGTTCGACCAGTTTGGCGACGTTGGGCAGCCCTTCGAGCAGACCAGGCACCACCGCCTTGGACGGCAAAGGCTGGCGCGTCAGAGCGCGCAATGCGTCGGCCATCACGGTCGGGTCGCGTGCGCCGTCTTCCAACAGCATGCTGACCAGGCCCAGGTTGGCGGCGCTCGATGCGCGGATGAACTGCTCGAGCCGTGGCTGGGTGCGCGGAATGATCAGCGCGCGCTTGTCCAGCGACAGCACTTCGCAGAAGGTGTTGTAGCCACCCATAGCGACGACACCACTGGCGCCAGCCACCAGCGCCTCCAGGTTGTTGTGAAAGGTGATGGCGTCCACGCGCTTGAGCCGCGCGGCGCGGTTCATGAATTCGGTCTGCCGCTCGGGCTGCATGAACGGGCCCAGTACCAATAGCGCCGGATACGGCAACAGCGCGTCATGCTCATAGGCACGCAACACCCAGTCGATCAGTTCCTCGCCATCGCCCCCGCCGCCGGTGGTAACCAGGATGTAAGGCTTCTTGGTGATCTCGGGCAGGCGAGGCGGCGCGCCGGCGGTGGAGACCTCGCGCGCCAGGTAGCCGGTGTAGGTTATCTTCTTGCGCACGCTGGCCGGCAGCGTGATGCCCTCCAGCGGCTCGCAGATCTGCGGCAATCCATAAATCCAGATTTCGTCGTACAGATCGCGCAGCGCCGGCAGCACCTTCTTGCGCTGCCACTCGGGCGCCAGCAGCTTGGGCTCGTCCATCACGTCGCGCAACCCCATCACCAGACGGGTGCCGCGTTTCTTGAGCATCTGCAAGGTATCCAGCACCTCGCCGCGCAGGCCCAGCGGTTCCTTGTCGACGATGAAGATGTCCGGGTCGAAGGCTTCTGCGGTATGGCGGATGATGGAGGCTCGCATGCTGAGCATTTGCTCGACATCGATATGCAGATTCAGCGGCGTGTACTCGCCGTTGCGCAGCTTTACAACGCCGGGAACCCGGACAAAATCGACGCGGGAGCGGAAATCGAAGCTGCCGATGATCGGCGACCCGGAAAGAATCAGGACCGACAGGTGCTTGAAGCGATCAACCAGCGCATGGGCAATCGTTCTGCAGCGACGCAGATGGCCCAATCCAAAGGTATCGTGGCTGTAGATCAGGATGCGGGTGTCTTTGCGATCTCGCTTCATCGTGCGCTCCGTTCGGGTCGTGTCGCTTCCTGAATGTCCTGTAACGCAGTGCCCGTGCTTTGAGCGAGCATAAATTATAGGTCTGCCGTTTTGCCGTCCAACCGCCGAGCAGCGGCGTCAACCGCGCTGGCGGTGGCCCACGTCCCGGTTTGGCACGTACGAAGCCAATTGCGGACCCGGTGCTGACCAAGATGCCCATGGTGCCACCGATGCTGGCAGTGCCGGGTTTCGCCATCAACAGGCCATGGAACGCAGCAGCGCCGGGACGATGGAAATCGAGATCATTGCAGGTGGCCCGGACCTGGCCCTGCCCGCCGCCAGTGCGTGAGGCCAGGCGGTTCAGTGTGCGGGCTTGCTGACGACGCACTCGCGGTACCGGTTATTGCGTCATGCTGGTCAGACGGGCCTTGTAAACCGGCAAGGCAGCCAGCATCGCCGCGCGCCCGGCCTCGATCGAGCGCTTGCGCGCTGAGAAATCGGCGCTTCCCACCCCCTGGAGTATCGGCTGCACCACCACGTCCGCATTGCGCAGCTCCAGTGCGTTGATGCTCTTGCCCATGATGGCGAAGGCCTGCAGCATGACCTGCAACACACCGTCGGCGGTGTTGTTCTGCGGCGTGTTCGAGATGTCGACCGCGATCACCAGGTCGGCCCCCATCTGGCGCGCGTAGCGCACCGGAACGGGCGCGACCAGACCTCCATCCACATATTCGCGACCCGAGATGCGCACTGGCTGAAACACCGAAGGCACAGCGCTCGAGGCCCGCACGGCCGTGCCGGTATCGCCGCGCCGGAACAGGATACCTTCGCCAGAGTGCAGGTCGGTGGCCACAATTCCGAGAGTAATATACATGGCCTCGATCGGCCGCCCGCCAACCTGGGTGTTGATGTAACGCGCGATGGCATCGCCGCGCAGCAGACCGCGGCCGAACAGCGGCAATGTCCAGTCCGTCAGGCTGGCTTCCTCCATCGACTCGGCAATCTGCTGCAACTGGGCACCACTGCGTCCGCTGGCGTAAATGGCTGCGACCGCGCTACCCGCCGATGTCCCGACCACTACCGAGGGACGAATACCCGCCTCCTCCAGCACCTGGATTACACCCACGTGGGCGAAACCGCGTGCTGCACCACCGCCCAGCGCCAGGCCGATCCGCGGCACGGGCTTGACGACCCGCGCCGGCGGTGCAGCAGGCAACTCGACTGCTTCGAATGGCGGCACTGGCGGCACTGGCGTGGCACATCCGGCCAGAACCAGCGCCAGTAGCAACAAACAAGCCGACAGCCGAATGCCGTTCGGTGGCGCGAAGTTGCGCCTGGACCGGCGCGCCGGCGGCGGCAGGGCCGTTTTCGATTCCAACTGCCATTGCATCGTCACCATTCTCGTGATCCTGTAAAAAAAGTTATTGCGAATGATTCGCGTTTGCTTTATTATCCGTACACCATCGTTACCCGGAACCCATTTCTTCTTATGTCCTCCACAACCCTGCCCCGCAAGTCCGTCATCGTTGCCGCAAGCCTGTTGGCGGCAATCCATCTGGCTCATGCACAGAGCAACGAACTGAACATATATTCAGCACGCCACTATCCGACGGATGACGCCCTGTATTCGGACTTCACCAAGACCACCGGCATCAAGATCAACCGGGTCGACTCCGACGACGCCGGCATTCTGGCGCGTCTCAAGGCCGAAGGCACCGCGTCGGCCGCCGATGTGATCCTGCTGGTGGATGCAACACGCCTGTGGCGGGGCGAGGCTGACGGCCTGTTCCAGGGTATCCAGTCGACAGTCCTGGATCAGGCCATTCCTGCACAATTGCGCGGCAAACCTGACGCCACCGGAAAAACCGCCTGGTTCGGATTTTCCACCCGCGCCCGGGTCATCGTCTTTGACAAGGCCAGTATCCGCAAGGAAGGTATCGACACCTACGAAGAGTTGGCGGACCCCAAACACAAAGGCAAGGTCTGCATACGATCGGGTTCGCATCCGTACAACCTGTCGCTGTTCGGCGCCGTCACCGAGCACCTGGGAGAGCAGAAAGCGGAGCAGTGGCTGCGCGGCATCGTCGCCAACCTCGCACGCTCACCCAAGGGCGGCGATACCGACCAGATCCGCGGTGTCGCATCGGGCGAATGCGCCATTGCAGT
>Ga0105047_10019804_pt1 | contig 10367 bp, 11 predicted proteins | sample MAT04_FD_78384 | JGI IMG/M metagenome (GOLD analysis project Ga0105047, IMG submission 78384) | Freshwater microbial communities from Lake Fryxell liftoff mats and glacier meltwater in Antarctica - MAT-04 (megahit assembly) | ecosystem: Environmental > Aquatic > Freshwater > Ice > Liftoff... | reverse complement strand
TGGTGAATGGAGAATACATGGGAGTTTATACTTTAACAGAAAAAATTAAACGAGATGAGAATAGAGTCGACATTGATAAATTAGATCCGGAAGATATTGCAGGTGATGCTTTAACAGGAGGATATATTATAGAAATAAATGAAAATTATTCACCAAACGATTGGAACAGTTTATTTGATCCAATTAATTACGCTACATCCGGTTTGCCGGTTGCATATAAAATGGTATATCCTCAAATTGATTCTATTCAACCGGAACAATTTGATTACATTCATAATTATGTAGATAGTTTTGAAATTGTTTTGGATGGCCCCGATTTTTTAGATCCGGTAAATGGATATAGAAAATACATAGGCGTTAAATCATTTATTGATTTTATGCTTGTAAATGAGTTCAGTGCGAATTACGACAGTTATGGAAGAAGTACATTTTTATATAAAGAAAATATTTCTGATGGCGGTCAGTTAAAGATTGGTCCACCCTGGGATTACGACCGTGCATATGCTCCATGGACAGTTAACGGTTGGGTTTGGGAAATAACTCATCCGGCATGGCCATTTCCATTTTGGTGGAGTAAATTCAGGGAAGATCCGGAATGGGTAAATGAAGTATATTGCAGATATACTGCTTTGAGGGAAGATGTTTTAAGTGATGATTCGTTTCAAATATTTATCGATTCCATTCAAATATTATTACAAGAACCTGCAGCACGAAATTTTGCTAAATGGACTGAATTAGGGGTTACTGATTATAATTATTTTGTGGATGAACTTTCCAATTTTATGGAAGATAGACTGGCCTGGATGGATGATGCGCTGGATCCAGATTATGTTGAACCACCTGATGCAAATTATTCAGTAACACAAGTTTCATCTTTAGTTTATGCATTTGATCCTGTAACATCAGATGCATCCTATTTATGGGATTTTGGTGATGGTACTACTTCATCAGACGAATCTCCCGAACATACCTATGGTGGTACGGGATCCTATATTGTAAGTTTAACAGTAGATCAATATTATGGATGCACCACCATAAATAGTTCAATTATTGATGTTCAAATTGGAATTGATGAATCTGTACAAAACGAACTTTTATTATTTCCCAATCCATTTAGCAATCAACTGATTATTAAATTAAATGACATTTTGGATGATGGTGAAGTAAGTTTAATAAATAATTTGGGAGAAGTTGTAATAAAACAAAAATACCGCAGTGGAAACGAAATAGTTTTGATCACTAATTTAATTCCCTCCGGAACTTATGTAATGAAAATGGTTTCTGGAGAAAAACAATTTTTTGAAACTGTGGTAAAAAAATAATATTTATTATACCGGTCGGTATTTAGTGCCAATATAATCTACAAAATCAGGAACCAACCCTTGTTGCCTTATAATCATTTGCATTTGCGCTCTGTGATGAATGCTGTGATAATTTAACTGCAAGGGAATATCTTTTAATTGTGCACTATATGGCGCGTTGCCTATTCCCATCCAAACTACTTCCTGCAAAAGTTCTGCTTCTGTTTTTTTATCAAGGAACCAAATCCAAGCATCCAAACTTTTATCCCACTCTTCACCGAGATTTTTTAAACCATAATTTGGTTCCCACCAATCCAGTTTTGAAATTTCTGGATAATTGGTGATTCTGTCCAACCATTTATACTGACAATTGATAAGATGACTGAATAACTTAATACATTCTGTTTTATCCGGCAACTCCCCAATTTTATTTAACACCAGTTTATTTGCGAAATCGTTGTATTCAAAGGTTTCAACAAGATAATTTTTGAGTTGCATTTTGTTTTATTGTTTGTTTTACGAGCGCTAAAATTATAAAAAAATACCTAAATTTGTCATCAGATATTTTTAATGAAATATATTCTCCTCTTTTTACTACTTTCTTGTTTTTCCCAAATGTTTGGCCAAAGTGATACCAAATTGCCTTGGGAGATACAGTTTGTTATAGGAGCTTCACTTCCAATTGATATAAAAAACGACAACGATGCTGATCTTTCCTTTGGTTCAGGCACAGATATTTCTATCCTTTATCATTTTTCAGATCAATATTTCACCGGGTTTAAATTTAACTATACAAAACATAAATTTAGTGACCTTTATTCCTTGAACGCTTACCCTGATATTCGTTGTCATTATTTTCTGCCAATGATCGGGAAATTTCAAAATTATAATAAATTTTATTTTGAAGAAAAAATTGGAATTGGTATGTTTTACGCCAGAACTCCGGCTTATCTCTCTCAAAAAATCGGAGAATATTATATAGGTAAATCCTCCGATGAAAGTCGCACCTTTATTGGAGAGATCAATTTTTTAAGTGCCTATAATTTCACGAACCGTTTTTCAATAATCCTGAATGCAGGATTAAAATTTTCGGAAATTAAATGGGAAATCAGGTATAATAGTTTCGTGGAATCTGATTTAGGGCTCGACTATATTTTAACTGACAGTTATGTGCAACGTGTCATTTATTTTCCTTTCTCACTTTCAATGGGAGTAGCTTATAAGCTATAAAAAAAGCCGCCATTTGGCAGCTTTCCTTTTAATTATGTTGTAATTAATTTATTAATTATTAATCATCTCACCACAGTGTTTTTCATAAGCACCAATAAGATCATTAGCAATCATCATTGCATTTCTTCCTTCTATCTGGTGACGTTCGATAAAATGAACAAGTTTACCATTTTTAAATAAAGCTATGCTTGGTGAACTTGGCGGATAAGGTAAAGTAAACCTTCTTGCTTCGGCAACTGCCTCCATATCAAAACCGGCAAAAACAGTGGCTAATTTATCCGGGGTTTTTTCGTTGGTTAAACTCATTTTCACGCCTGGTCTCGCCATTCCTGCAGCACAGCCACAAACAGAATTAACTACTAATAATAAGGTGCCCTCTGTATTTTTAATGGCGTTTTGAACCGCTTCCGCTGATGTAAGATCCTCAAATCCGGCGTCAGTAAGCTCGGCTTTCATTGGTAATACTAATTCTTTTGGATACATTTATTTAATTTTTTTTGCAAAGTTAATGAAAAGATTATAGAGGCAAATTCAATGGTATACATTAGAAATTGCCTTTATTTTTGAGGTAAAGGTTATTATCGACCCAGAACTTTTACCTATTCCATGAACTATGAAGTGTTATTTTTAGTTCATACGTTGTGCATGGCTAATCTATTTTTTACCTTTGTGATAAAATATTATTTTAGCATTCCGCACATCGCAATTTGCATTCACTAAAATTAATAATCAATGGAAGTAATGACTGACAAAAAACTCCCTTATAAGGTGAAAGACATCACTCTTGCCGCTTGGGGACGTAAAGAAATTAAACTGGCAGAGGTAGAAATGCCAGGTCTGATGGCTATTCGCGAAGAATACGGACCATCAAAACCTTTAAAAGGTGCACGTATTGCAGGTTGTTTGCACATGACCATCCAAACTGCTGTTTTAATTGAAACACTCATTGAATTGGGTGCGGAAGTGCAGTGGAGTTCTTGTAACATCTTCTCTACACAAGACCACGCGGCCTCGGCTATTGCTGCTGTTGGGATTCCGGTTTATGCATGGAAGGGAGAAACATTGGAAGAATATGACTGGTGTATTGAACAAACCTTATTTTTTGGCGAGAACAATGAGCCTTTAAATATGATCCTGGATGATGGTGGTGATCTTACCAATCTTGTGTTGGATAAATATCCCGAAATGGTTAAACATCTGAAAGGGATTTCTGAAGAAACCACAACCGGTGTTCACCGTTTATATGGTCGTGTCGAAAAAGGCACTTTACCTGTTCCTGCAATCAATGTTAACGATTCAGTTACCAAGTCAAAATTCGATAATAAATATGGTTGTAAGGAGTCTTTGGTGGATGCTATCCGAAGAGCTACTGATGTAATGATGGCCGGAAAAGTTGCCGTTGTTGCCGGATATGGGGATGTTGGAAAAGGTTCTGCCCAATCTTTACAGGGAGCAGGAGCAAGAGTGATCATTACAGAAATTGATCCTATCTGTGCTTTACAGGCGGCAATGGACGGATTTGAAGTGAAAAGAATGGAAGATGCAGTTAAAGAAGCCGATATTGTTGTTACCGCTACAGGAAATTGTGATATTATTTTGGGACATCATTTTAAGTTGATGAAACACAACGCGATAGTTTGTAATATCGGTCACTTTGATGATGAAATAGATGTTGCCTGGTTAAACACCAATTTTTTGGATTCCAAGGAAGAAATAAAACCTCAGGTTGATAAATATACTTATGCTGATGGTCATTCGATCTTCCTGCTTGCAGAAGGCCGCCTGGTTAATTTAGGTTGTGCTACCGGACATCCATCGTTTGTAATGTCGAACTCATTTACCAATCAGACTTTGGCCCAAATTGAGCTTTGGAAAAAAGACTATGATGTCAATGTATATCGTTTGCCAAAATATCTGGATGAAGAAGTTGCCCGCCTACATTTGGAACAACTGGGCGTAAAACTTACTGTTTTAACTCCTGATCAGGCCAATTATTTGGGAATTGCTGCTGAAGGCCCCTATAAACCTGAACATTACAGGTATTAATAATAGGAAAAAGTCAATAGAAAAAAGGAAAGGAGAGTTATCCTGAACTTTGGAAAATAAGAAAAGGAGCTGATTGAGCTCCTTTTCTTATTTCTGAATAATTGGATAATTTTACGGCTCATAAAAAATCAGTATTTATGAGCCTCAGTCTAATTCTTTATTACAATCAGCCCTCCGGTGTAATACGTATGATACTGTTTTAGTGGCTCAGCTGATGGCCCTGATATAGCACTTCCATCACCACCAAAAAGGATGTATTGCGATTTGCATTCAGGGCAGGTAGCTGTGCCTGAACCATCGGAAACAACATGTATGTCCTGCAACATTTCATAGGTGCACGTGGCATCGAATGCCAGAAATTGAATTGAACCATCAACTGAAATATCACGAAAAATAATAATTCCACCGTAACCAATGTTGGGAATATAAAATGATCCTCCCTCAATATTAAGTTCTATGATATTGGTTGGATTAAGCGTAAAACTAACTGGAACATAGGGCACCGATGAGGTATATTCATCCTTGCATCCATTCATCCCGATGGCTATGAAAATTAAAACAAAAAATGCTTTGATGACATTTCGCGAAAACTGAACCATTTTAACTATCTTTAATGCTTTAAAGAACAAAGAAAAGCACAAATTATTTTATTCGGAGATTAAATCATTCAAAAATGGAAGATTATATTTTTTTACTCATAGCTGTTGCCCTTTCCATTTTCGGTGCGATCAATCAGAACAAGAAAAAGAAAGCTGCCGAAGATCCTCTTTCTGAAAAGAAAAGCAACGCAAGGAATTTTTTCATGGATCAGTTGCTTGGTCAGGATTTTTTAGCCGAACCTATCGCTTTAGTTAAGCCACAGGTGGTGGCAAAACCGAAGCTAAAAAAAGAACTTTTGGTGAATCCAATGCCTTTGCAACCAACAGGACTTTATCATGCCAGATTCGTTAGTACGCTTCCTGACCGGTCGAAAAAACCGCTTCAGCCAAGCCTGAGAAAAACAACAATTGAACCCGCTGAACCAGAGTCTGATCTTGATGATTCGCAAGGTTATTTAGAAGATTTTTCGTTGCGCAAAGCATTTGTTTATTCCGAAATTTTGCAGCGAAAATATTGATCGATTATTTTATAAAACATACCAATTCGTAAAGATTAAAAATTTTATATAAGTTTGTATCACGAAAGAGTTCCGCAATGGGCGGAATTCTTTTTTGTTTTAATATAGTATTTATAAAAAGGAGAAAACCATGGGAACGGTTACTTATATTACTGAAGAAGGACTTCGGAAAATGAAAGAAGAGTTGGATCGCATGACTAAGGTTGAGCGTCCATCCATATCAAAAGCAATTGGAGAAGCCATCGAAAAAGGTGATATCTCGGAAAATGCCGAATACGATGCGGCTAAAGATGCACAAGGTATGCTTGAAGCAAAGATTGCGGTATTGAGCAGTAAGATAGCTTCAGCGCGGATTATTGATGAGACAAAGATCGATATCTCATCGGTACAGATGCTCAATAAGGTGACCATTCGCAACAAAACGAATAATGCCACCATGCAATATATCATTGTATCGGAACCGGAAGCAGACCTGAAAGTTGGAAAAATATCTATTCAGACACCAATAGCTAAAGGTCTGATGGGAAAAAAACTGGGCGATGTTGTCGAGATTCAGGTACCTTCAGGCAAAATGCAGTTCGAGATTATTGATATTGCAATGTAATACCATCAAGAGTTATGGCAAGCATCTTTACCAAAATTGTAAACGGAGAAATACCAGCATGGAAAGTGTCCGAGGATGAAAATTTCTTTGCATTTCTCGATATTTTCCCGGTAGCCAAAGGACACACGCTTGTTATTCCAAAAAAGGAAGTTGATTATCTGTTCGATCTGGATGATGAAACTTACGTTGGACTTCAATTGTTTGCCAAAAAAGTAGCTCTCGGGATACAGAAAGCCATTCCATGCAAAAAAGTCGGAGTGATGGTTTTGGGTCTTGAAGTACCTCACGCCCACATTCATCTGGTGCCTATGCAATCGGAAGCTGATCTGCTGAACTTTTCCAAAAAACTATCCTTTTCACAGGAAGAAATGGCCAAAATTACTGCGGACATTGCGAAGGAATGTTTATAGTATTCAGTGATCAGTCGCAGTTTTCAGAGGTTAAGAGTGTTACTGAGACTGACAACCGCGCCTGATTACTATTTCTTCACCTTATCCGGATTCTTCTTAACAAAATCGCTCCAACTTTTTATACCTGATTTCCCCACCGGATTTTTCATCTGAAGATAATGGCAAACTGCAACAGCAACAGCATCAGTAGCATCCAATTCCTTCGGAAGTTCTGTCATACTGAACATGTTTTTCAGAAAAAAGGCGACCTGCTCTTTGGCTGCGCGTCCCATGCCGGTTATCGATTGTTTTACCTTCAGCGGGGCATATTCAAAAACCGGAATATTCTTACTCAGAGCAAGTCCTAAAACCACGCCCTGAGCGCGTCCCAGTTTCAGCATAGCCTGAATATCCTTTCCGTAAAATTGTGATTCTATGGCCAGTTCATCAGGTTTCAGTTCATTCAGGAGTGAGTCTGACCGATCAAAAATATGCCTGAGTTTTTGGTAATGATCGGCAAATCCGGTGGTTTTGATAACCCCAACTTGTAAAATGCGTGGTTTGTTATCCACAATTTCGATCAATCCGTAACCCATCACATTGGTTCCGGGGTCAATCCCAAGTATTTTAACCGGCTTTTTGTCCATATAGGTTATTTGTTAGGCAACTGTGCAAAGATAGATTTTCATGAAAAAGAAATTGAAATGCTCACCTTTTTTGTTGCACCCAGATTCCGGAAATAATAAATATCAATCCGATAAATGTGGTGAAGTAGATCGTTTCACCCAGAATAAAATGGATAAACACCAGCGACAAAAAAGGAGAGAGAAAAATCAGGTTGCCGGTTTTGGCATTGTTCTCGCTCAGTTGCATGGCCTTCATCCATAAAATATAGGTAATTCCGAGCTCAAACAAACCAATATAAATGGCTGCCGATAATCCATGTGCATTTGGCCATCTGAAATCAGTAAAAAGAAAAGCCGCTATCAACAAATAAAGAATACCGAAAATGAAATTCCAGAACAGTTTGAAAGTTTCGTCTCGCTTGTCGAGCACACTTAAAATCCAGAAGAGTGCCCAAATGATACTGCTGCCAACGGCCAGCATGGCGCCCGTCAAATTCGTATTTCCTAATCCGGAGAAGCTTCCCTGCGATGAAATAAATACCACGCCAACAAAACTGATGAGAATCGCCACAATATTCCGGACCGTAATTTTTTGTTTCAGTAAAGGAGCCGAAAGCAAGGCCAGTGTAATGGGCCACACCATATTTAGGGGCTGTGCCACCTGAGCAGGCAAAAGATTGTACGCTTGAAAAAGAATAAGGTAGTAACCAAACGGATTTAATAATCCAAGCAGAGCCGACTTTCCTAATCCTGACCAGGAAACGACAAACAAATCGCGGACTTTGCCCTGAAATACGATAACTACAAAAAAAGTAATTAATGAAAAAATCGAAGCGGTTAAAATCAGATAAAGTGGAGAAAGTGTCTGTAAACCAATCTTAAACGCGGTAGCAACTGTCGACCAAAGGAGAACAGATAAAAGCGCGTAAATGTTTGATTTGGATATTTGCTTCATGCTTATACTATCAGGGCTTTAGCCCTTCACCTTCCTTGATAACTGGCAATTCAGTCTTGTTTTCCGATTCCTGCATTTTTCGGTACTCTTCGCGCGAATCGACCACATAAACACTTGCGGGGTAATCAGTCAGCATTTTTTTGTAGAGCTGCATGGCATCATCTTTTCGATTCAGTTTATTCTTGTAGATGCCCGCTAAACGAAACAGAGCATCATCGGCCAGCATCTCCCAACTTTGATCTTTTACAATTGATTCGAGCAAAACGGCAGCTTCGTCATATTTGCCTTGTTTCTGAAGTATTCCGGCTTTCCTGAAATTCACGTCATCGATGAGCGAATTAAATTCATACAGTTTGCTAATTGAATCGAGCGATGCCAACGCTTCAGGAAAATTATTGCGAAACAAATGAAGATCGGCTCGTGCAAACATCTGCAAAGGCACCGCGATGCTACTGTCAGTCTCCATATTTTCGCTGATAAAAAGCGACAAATCCATAGCATCGTTGGCAATCAGCTTCGAAGTACTGGCCCGTAAAACATCCAATTGCGCTTTTGCCCATTTGAAATTACCCATGTAATAACCCAGCTTCGCACGTTTGAGCTTCAGTTCATCACCCAATTGCGTGCTTTTGTCGTTTTCAATGGCCTGAGAATAGCTGAGCACCGCTTCCCACAAATCGCCCGAATAAACATACACATCCGACAACTCTGCCTTTAAAGCCGATATTTGCTGAAGATTGATTCCTGAGATCGCCAATCCATCGGTTAAAACCTGAATCGCTTCGGCTGGCTGTTTCAGATAGAAAGCCAATAAGTGAGCATATTCGGTAATCAAACCCGAAGTTTCTGCAGTAATCCCCAAAATGGCGAATGTTTGCGTAAATTGTTCTTTTAGTCCGGTGGCGCGGGTAATGTCAAGAACATCATCTTCCTCAAAACGATCGTACTGCATTTGCACACGTTGCCGACTGGCCAAACTGTAATACTCAGCCTTCTTTCCTTTATTAGTCAGGTAATCGTATGCTTTCTGAGCCTCGTCATAATTTTTATTCGACGCTGCTACATTCGCCAAAGTGAAAATATTGGCATCTTCCGATCCGGTACGTTTATCCAACGAAATAGACTGGCGGATAGCTGCAGTGAAATTTTTATCCTGAATAAATAACCAAATCAGGAGCCGATTGTATAAGATCTGCCCTGGATCATCCTGAATTCGTTTCAGAATATAGTTCTTCAATTGCCGGCTGATTTCATGATCGTTATCAATCGATAAAACAGATTGAAGATTGCTCTTGACGATTTCGAGGTTGCTGTCTTTTTGTTTGATCCATTCCAGATATTCCTTCATCATCAGATCGTAGTTGCGCATGTAATAGTAAATCCGCGCCAATTCGTAATTATAGAGTCCCGGATTTTGACTGGTTCGACCTTTGATGTATACTTTTTCGGCATATTCAAATTCGCGGCGGTTAATCAGTTGGTTGGCCAACGTGGGGTAAGCTGCCAGATTATTTGAAATCGCTCCAATGGCCTTTTCATAGTTCTTTGCTGACTCAGCATCTTGTCCCATCGCTTTTTTCAGGAAACCCATCTGAACATACCAATAGGTATCGGAAGAACTGCCACGCAATCCTTTTCGAATTTCTTTCTCCGCCTTTTCATAATCAGGAATACCCAATAAACAATCGAGATAAATATTAAAATAACCTTCAGCTTTGGTGCTCGAATACAATTGCTCATACAATTCGGCAGCCTTCCCAAACTCTTTGTTCTGGTAATATTGGCTGGCCAAAATCGACAAATTTTGCAGGTCAGTATTTTGCCCCAATGCGAAGATCGGAGTCAGCAGAAATATGATCCAAAGAAAGTTCTTCATGAACCCATTTTAAATTGAAGTACAAAAATAACAAACCAAAGCGTTTACGGAGGCAGTGAAATCGCTTTTAATATTTTTTGTTGACGATATTGCTGTATTAGCCTTTCCTCAGAGGAAATGCATATTCCAAATTTGTGGGATATGGTAATGTTGTGTTTAGCCCGGTATGGGCGGCATATTGGTAGCCCAGGGCAATCCCGATTTATCGGTATTCGCCCTGGGT
>Ga0105047_10019803_pt1 | contig 10367 bp, 6 predicted proteins | sample MAT04_FD_78384 | JGI IMG/M metagenome (GOLD analysis project Ga0105047, IMG submission 78384) | Freshwater microbial communities from Lake Fryxell liftoff mats and glacier meltwater in Antarctica - MAT-04 (megahit assembly) | ecosystem: Environmental > Aquatic > Freshwater > Ice > Liftoff... | reverse complement strand
TCTGGCAATTTTGAGATGCTTGCGTTCATCCGGATGAAATCGTTCTCGACATTCGCGGGATCATTTTTGTCGAGTGGCCGATACGGCCGGTTTAATTGGTCAAGTCGAGCGAGAATTCTGTCGAATAGCACGACATGGTACGTTCCCGACTTTTTGTGTGTATCGCATGGCTGGCCGTCGCCGCCGGCTGCCAAGCCCCACCGGCGAGGATGCGGAATACAGTCTCGGCAAATCTCGAACAGCGGACCGGGTACACGGTGGGCGTTTCGGCGCCGCCGTCGCAAGTGATTTTGCCGCCGGGTTTAGAGCAGGGCCAGCCGCTGACGGAAGAACAACTCGTGCTGTTGGCCCTTTGGAACAACCCATTGTTCCAAGAATTGCTGGTCGAATTGCAACTGACCCGGGCCGATTTGGTCCAAGCGGGGCTGCTGCCGAACCCGGAGATCGTCTACATCTTCGGTGTCACCGACAAGCCCTTCAAGTATTTATTCGAATTCCCGCTCGAAGCGCTCTGGTTGCGGCCGGTGCGAATTCGGGCCGCCGAGCGGGAGAACGCCCGCGCCGCCGAACGGCTGACGCAAACCGCCCTCGACCTGATCCGCGACACCCGACAAGCCTACGCCGATTTACTACTGGCCCAAGAGCGAGTGACGGTCGCCGATCGATCGCTGGAACTGCGCGGGAACATTGCCAAATTCGCGGAGGCGCGCTTGAAGGCCGGGGACGCCAGCGAGCAAGAATCGGTGACGGCGAAAATCGACGCGCTGCAAGCGAAGCAGGATCGCACGCGGGTCGGTTTCGACGTGACCCTCGCCGAAGAGCGGGTGAAGAATCTGACGGGCCTCGCCGCTTTCGCCGGGAAACTGCCCGTGGTGCCGCCGGCGGCGCTGGTCGCCGCGGAACCGGACTTGGATTCGCTCGTGGACGAAGCGGTAAAGTCGCGACCCGATGCCGTCGCGGCACAAGTGGCCACCGAAGCGGCGGCCGAGCGGCTGCGCATTGCCAAGCTCGGTTGGGTGCGTGTCCTCGGGATTCTCGATGCCACCAGCGGGCGCAAAACCGGGCACGAGTTCGGCCCGGCCTTTCGGATCACGCTGCCGATCTTCAACCGCAACCAAGGGCTGATCGCCCGGGCCGAGGCCGACCTCGAGTTGATGTCGCGCCGCCGGCAGAGCGTCTGCAATCAGATCGTGCTCGACGTTCGGCTGGCCCACACGCGGTATCGGCAAAGCAGTGCGGAACTCGACGTGCTGCGCAAAACCATCCGTCCGGAAGTCGATGCTTCTATCCGCCGCACGCAAAAGGCCTATGAAGATGGGAACGTTCCGCTCTTGATCGCCCTCGAAGCGAGCCGTCAGCTGATCGATACCCTCGGCCGCGAGGCTGTGTTGAAGGCCGAGCAGCGCCGGGCTTGGGTCGAACTCGAACGGAGCGTCGGTCGTCGTCTGGCTCCTTGAGATCGCTCCATGAACTACCGCAGCGGCATCCTGACGGGCGCGGCCGCCGCATTGCTGATTGTCGGATCCGGCATCGGTATTTTCTGGTTGCTCGTCGGTTCCCCGATTGAAGCGTTGAAATCGCCCCTACCCAAGACCGAAGCCACGGTGCCGAAACCGGCCAACGAAGGCCAATTCAACACCGTAATCCTGTCCACCGACGCGGAAAAGAAACTCGGCCTCGCACGCGGTACCGCCAAGCGCGAGCCGATGCCGCGGAGTCGATTCTACGGCGGCGACGTGTTGGTGCCCCCCGGCCAAGCGATCGTCGTCTCGGCCCCCGTCGGCGGTTTGGTGAAAGCACCCGCGACCGACATCGCGATCCCGAAAGTCGGGCAGATGGTCGACGTCGGCCAGCCGGTTCTGCAACTCCTGCCACTGCTGACACCGGAAGGCCGGGCGGCGCTGGCCCAAGCCCGCGTCGACGCCGAGGGGATCGAAAAAAAGGCGAAGATCGACCTCGACGGGGCGAAGCTCGCGCTCGACCGGGCCAAGACGCTGCTCGACGACAAGACCGGCAGCCAGCGGATGCTCGACGAGGCGCGGGTGATTTACGAAGGCCAGCAGAAGATCCACGAAGCAGCTGGGCAACGCGTGAAACTGCTGGTGCGCGTGACAGGCGAAGCCGACTCCGGCACGACGACGCCGATCCCGCTGAGCAGCCCGGGGAAAGGCTTCCTCCGCAATCTGGCGGTCGTCGCCGATCAGCCCGTCCCCGTCGGCGCGATACTCTTCGAGGTCGTCGATACCCGCTCGGTGTGGATCCGCGTGCCGGTGTACGTCGGCGATCTCCCCGATCTGGATCTGACCCAATCGAGCCGTATCGGCAACTTGTCGAAGCGCTCGCAGGAGCCGTTGCTCGAAGCGAAACCGGTGGTGGCGCCGCCGTCGGCGAATGCCCTCGCGGGCACCGTCGATGTCTTCTACCAGTTCGACAACGCCACCGCGAAGTACAGCCCCGGCCACCGCGTCGGCGTTACGATCCCCCTCAAGGGAGACATCGAAAGCCTGACCATTCCTTGGGGCGCCGTGATCCACGACGTACAAGGGGGGACGTGGGTCTACGAACAAACGGTGGAACACATCTACGTCCGCCGGCGGGTCGTCGTGCAGTACGTCGTCGGCGAAACGGCCGTGCTGAAGGACGGGAATTTGAAAACCGGCGCGACGCTGATCACGGGCGGATCGGCGGAGCTCTTCGGAACGGAGACGGGGTATTCGAAGTGAGTGGGCAGATTGCGGTGGGTAGCGGGTCGTTACAACCGAGAGCAAAATGCTGTCCGCCCTGATTGCTAACTCGATTCGCCTGCGCGTGGTCGTGCTCGCGCTCTGCGTCGTGCTCATCGTCGTCGGGTTGCGCTCGGTGCAACGCGCGCCACTCGATGTCTTCCCCGAGTTCGCCCCGGCCCAAGTCGAAATCCAAACCGAAGCCCCCGGCCTCTCGGCCGAGGAAGTCGAAAGCCTCGTGACGATGCCCTTGGAGAACGCCCTCAACGGTATCCCGAGCGTGAAGACGGTGCGGTCGAAATCGGTGCTCGGGTTGTCGCAAGTCGTGCTGATTCTCGAAGACGGCGCCGAGCCGGGCCGTGTAAGGCAGATGGTGCAAGAGCGCGTCGCGGCGGAGACGCCGAAGCTGCCGATCGTCGCCAAGCCGCCGGTGATTCTGCAACCGTTGTCGTCCACGAGCCGGGTGCTGAAGATCGGCATTACCTCGAAGACGCTTTCGCAGCGCGACCTCACCGTCCTCGCCCTCTGGACGATCCGGCCCAAGTTGATGTCCGTCCCCGGCGTCGCCAACGTCGCCATTTGGGGCCAGCGCGACAAACAATACCAAGTCCTCGTCGATCCGGACTACCTGCGCGCGAACAACATCACGCTCGACGCTATCACGAAGGCCACGGCCGACGCGGCCGCGCTCGACGCGGGGGGCGTGATCGATACGCCGAACCAGCGGATCGCCATCAAGCACGTCTCGCGCATCGGCGAACCGGAGGATTTGGCCCGCACCGTCGTCGATTTCAAAGGCGGCGCGCCCGTCCGCATCGGGGACATCGCCGACGTCCGCATCGGTTCGCCCGCGCCCATCGGTGACGCCATCATCAACGATGGCCCCGGCCTGTTGCTGATCGTCGAAAAACAACCGCAGGCGAACACGCTCGAACTGACGAAGCAAGTCGATGCCGCGATCGAATCGCTGCGGCCGGGCTTGAAGGACGTGGAGATCGACGCGACCATTTTCCGCCCCGCGACCTTCATCGAACGGGCCATCGACAACCTCACCAAAGCCCTCGGCCTCGGCTGCGGGCTGGTCGTGCTGATCTTGCTGACGTTCCTCTTCGACTGGCGCACGGCGGTCATCAGTCTCACGGCCATCCCGCTGTCGCTGGTCGCGGCGATCATGGTCTTCGCTTACTCCGGGGCGACCATCAACACGATGGTGCTCGCGGGTCTCGTCATCGCGCTCGGCGAAGTCGTCGACGACGCCATCATCGATGTCGAGAACATCGCTCGAAGACTCAGACAGGCGGATGGCAGTTCCAAGTCCGCCTTCCGCATCGTCCTCGAAGCGTCGATGGAAGTCCGCTCCGCCGTCGTGTACGCGTCGCTGATTGTGGTGCTCGTCTTCATCCCGGTCTTCTTCCTCGATGGCCTCGCCGGGGCATTTTTCCGCCCGCTCGCCACGGCCTACGTCATCGCGATTATGGCGTCGCTGTTCGTGGCCCTCACGGTGACTCCGGCGCTGTCCTACATGCTGCTGACGGGCCGTCCGAAGTCCCACCGCGAACCGCCGCTGACGGAGTTCTTGAAGAAGCTCTACCGGCCGATTCTCCCCGTGTTGATGGCGCGGCCCTCCTTCTGTTTACTCTTCGTGTTGTTGGCCTTCGGCGCCACCGGCGCTGCGACGACCAAGCTCGGCCAAGAGTTCTTGCCGAACTTCCAAGAGACCGATTTCCTCATGCACTTCGTCGAAAAACCGGGGACTTCGCTGGAAGCGATGAGCCGTGTGACCGTGGAAGCGAGCCGGGAACTGAGGAATCTGAAAGACGACGAGAATCGCCAAATCGTCCGCAACTTCGGCTCGCACATCGGCCGGGCGGAAGTGGCCGATGAACCGGTCGGGCCGAACTTCACCGAGCTGTGGATCAGCATCGACCCGGATACCGACTACAAGAAAGCGATCCAAAAGATCGAAGCCGTGGTGTACGCCTACCCCGGCCTGTACCGCGACGTGCTGACGTTCCTCCGCGAGCGCATCAAAGAAGTCCTCACCGGTTCGAGCGCCACCATCGTCGTCCGGTTGTTCGGGCCAGATCAAGTCGTGCTCCGGGCGAAGGCCAAGGAAATCGAGGAGAAAATGAAGGCGGTCGAGGGCGTGACGAATCTGAAGGTCGAACCGCAGGTGAACGTCGCGCAGTTGGAAGTCCGCTTGAAACCGGAAGCGGCCCAGCGCTATGGCGTGACCGCCGGCCACATCCGCCGGGCTTCGACGACGCTGCTCAAGGGGCAGAAAGTCGGCGAAGTCTTCGAGGGACAGAAGAAGTTCGATGTGATGGTATGGGGCGATCCGAAAGTTCGCACCGACCTCACGGCGCTGCGGGCGCTGCCGATCGACACCCCCTCGGGCACCCAGGTCCGCCTCGGCGATGTCGCCGATGTCGAGATCGTTCCCGCGGCGAACGAGATCAAACGGGAGAACGCCTCGCGCAGGCTCGACATCACCTGCAACGTCAAAGACCGCGACCTCGGTTCCGTGGCCAAAGACGTGGAAAAAGCCGTCCGCGAAGTGCCGTTCGACCGCGAATACCACCCGGAATTCCTCGGCGAATTCAAAGCCCGCCAAGATTCGACCCGCAAACTCTATTTGCTGGCCCTGCTCTCGCTCATCGGCATCGTGCTGCTGCTCTACGTCGATTTCCAATCCTGGCGCCCGACCCTGATTGTGACCTTCACGATCCCGTTCGCCCTCATCGGTGGCGTGATCGCCGTACTGTTCACCGGCGGAGTTCTATCCCTTGGTTCGCTGGTCGGCTTCGTCACGGTGCTCGGCATCGCCGCCCGCAACGGCATCATGATGGTGAGCCACTTCCGCCACCTAGAAACTGACGAAGGCGAACCGTTCGGCCCCGGATTGATCCTTCGCGCCGCCGAGGAGCGACTCTGCCCGATCCTCATGACGGCCCTCGCCACCGGCTTGGCCCTATTGCCGCTAGTCATCTCCGGGAATAAACCCGGACACGAAATCGAGTACCCACTGGCCGTCGTGATCCTCGGTGGGCTCGTGACCTCGACGCTGTTGAATCTGTTCCTGCTCCCGCCGCTGTACGCGAAATTCGGTCGGGCCGCGACGACTCCCCCGACCGAATGAGCGGAATTCCGCGCAGGTTTCGGGGAAAATCGGGAACGCGCGTGCACGGAGTGCGTCCGAAAGGTACAATTGCGACGTGGAGTTATGCACGAAAGCGGCACCCGCGATGCAAACCCTGACACAAACTGTTTTTACACACACACGGCCGACTCGAATCGGTCACCACACGAGGTTCTGACCATGGATCGCCGCCACTTCTTGAAACACGCTGCGACCGGCGCCGCCGTCGCCGCCCCCGGGATGAGCTTCCTGTCGAACATTTCGGCCCAAGCCGCCGAATTGAAGAAAAAGAACAAGAGCCTCATCATCCTTTGGATGGGCGGCGGACCGGCCACCATCGATCTTTGGGACATGAAACCGGACAGTGTCAACGGTGGCGAACACAAGCCGAAGTCGACCGCCGCCAGCGGCGTACAGATCACCGAACACCTGCCGACGGTCGCCAAGCAGTTCAAAAACCTGTCGATCATCCGCTCGCTGACGACCAGCGAAGGGGACCACAACCGCGGTACGATCCTCATGAACTCCGGTCGGGTGCCCAACCCGCTCAGCGAGTTCCCGCACATCGGCTCCGTCATTAGCTACCAGTACTCGCAAGACCTCGAAGCGATGAAGAGCATGGATCTCCCGCTCTTTATCTCGGTCGGCGGCGGACGCGTCGGCCCCGGCTTCCTCGGCATGAAGTATTCGAGCTTCAACGTCCGCAACCCGGGCGCCCCACCGGAAAACGTCGAACCGCCCAAGGACGTCACCTCGATGCCCCGCCGGGCCGTGCTGTTCGAAACCCTCGAAGGCACCAGCACCACCAAACCGGGCATGGGCCTGAAGACCGGCGTCTCGGCCGACTCCGTCCAAGCCCATAAAGATGTCTACAAGAAGGCCCTCGACCTCGTGGTTTCCAGCCGCAAGGAAGTCTTCAGCATCGACGCGGTGAAAGATAAAGCCGCCATCGACCGCTACGGCAACAACAACTTCGGCAAGGGTTGCCTCCTCGCCAAGAAACTCGTCGAAGCCGGCGTCGGTTGCGTCGAAGTCGAACTCGGCGGCTGGGACATGCACGCTGGCATCTTCAACGCCCTCGCCACCCGCGCCCTGCCGACCCTCGACAAAGGGATGGGTTCGCTGGTCGAAGACCTCGCCGCGTCGGGCAAGTTGAAGGACACCGTCATCGTCTGGATGGGCGACTTCGGCCGAACCCCGAAGATCAACCACAACGGCGGTCGGGATCACTTCCCCCGCGCTTGGTCGGTCGTCGTCGGCGGCGGCAACATCAAAGGCGGTATCGCCTACGGTGCCACCAATAAAGACGGTACCGACGTCACCGAGAACCCCGCCAAGATCGGCGACCTGTACGGTACGCTGTACGCCGGCCTCGGCCTTGCCCCAGATACGCAAATCCGCGACAACCTCGGCCGCCCGACCGCCATCGCCGGCGACAAAGCCACCGCGATCAAGGACCTCATCGCCTGATTCGGATAGTGAATGCGACTCGACGAATCGGCGACCCCCTCGGGCCGCCGTTTCTCGTTCGGTGGCGTATGGTAAATTGGTAAGTTGATGAAAAATCATGAGGAAAAAACATGGCTCGGTCCGAGTAATTTCATCAGATGGCAGAATAAACTGGAAGATGCTGAGAAAGAGGCCGTGCTGATCCGCGACAGTATCGCGGCGGCTGCGGCGGGCAACAAACTCTACAGCCTTGACGAAGTCGTGGCGGAACTCGACGGCTCCATCGTGGTCATCTTCCGAAGTCCAAGATCGGTCTCAATGGATTGGTTCCACAAGCTTTTAACACCCGGTCGGCTATTCTGAGGTGAATCCCCCGGATCGGCTTCGCCCATGACGTTCCTCAACGCCGCCCTGCTCTTCAGCCTCGCCGCGGTCGTCGTCCCGCTCATCGTGCACTTCTTCAAACGCCGCAAGTTTGACCAAGTCGGTTGGGCCGCAATGCAGTTCCTGAATCCCGGCCCGAAGACAGAGCGGAAGCGATTCTTCGAATACTTCTTGCTCCTGTTTTTGCGCATCTCCTTAATCGCAACCGTCGTACTGGCGTTCGCGTCGCCGCAACTTTCCGGCCGCTACCTCGGCGGGCGACAGGCCGCGGGGCCGATGCACCTCGTGATCCTCATCGACGGTTCCGGCAGCATGGCGTTCACCCGGGATGGCCAATCCGACTCCGATCGCGCAAAACTCTGGGCCGGCCGGGTCATCGACCGCCTCGACGCCGGCGACCGTGTCGCGATCTTCCAAGTCAACCGTCGGGTCGTCCCTATCGTTGGTGCCTTCTCCTCGGACCGCACCTTGGCCAAAGGAGCCCTCGGATTACTCGCCGAGCCGAGCGGCTCCGCCGATTGGCCGCAAGCAGTCCAAACGGCGTCAGCATTGCTCGACACCGTCGAATCGAACCAGCGGATTTTGATCCTCGGCGACAACCAGAAATCGAGTTGGGCCGACGAAACGACCTCGGCGAAGTGGGAGATGTTGGCGAAAACCCCGCTGCCGCCGATCGCGGTGATCGACGTCGCGCCGGATCGGCCGGCCGCACCGCGGAACGCGAGCCTCGATTCGCTGACGACGGCACGAGCCGTCTCTCCGGCCGGACGGGAAGTGGAATTCCGCTCGGGCGCAACCGCATTCAACATGGGTTTCGCCGACGTGGGCAAAGTCCTATTCCAAGTCGACGGCCGACCGGTTGCGGAATTCCCCGCCGCGAGCACGGTCGTGTTCCGGCAGAAATTTTCGGTGGGGTCGCACCTCGTCACCGCGATGCTGCCGGGCGATACACTGCCGAGCGACAACCGCCAAGACTTCGCCCTCGACGTCGTCGCGGCGATACCGGTGTTGATCATTGACGGAGGCGAGGTTGGCGGCAACTACTTGCGCATTGCTCTCGCGCCGGCCAGGGATCCGACACCGGCGTTCGCGGTCCGCAGTATCCGGATGGCGGATTGGACGGGTTCGATTTTGTTCCAAGATGTCCGTGGACCGGACACTCCGCCGCGGGTGCTCGTGCTTGCGAACGTCGAAAAGATCTCGGTCCATCAACAGCGTGAGATCGAGAAGTTCCTCAATGCGGGCGGGTCGGTGCTCATCGCCGCGGGCGACCGCTGCGACGCGGCACAATGGAACCGCATCGCCTATCGGGCCGGGCAAGGGTTTTTACCCGCGCGCCTTCTGGAACCGGTTGGCGATGAGGCCGATTTGGAGGGGGCTCAGTCGATCCAAATCGAGGGGCTCGCGCATCCGGCACTCGAACTCTTCCAAGACCCCCATCCCGGCGGATTGCAAACGGCGCGCTTCCCGCGGCGGTGGAAGGTTGGTGCGGCCGTGGGTGTCCCCGGCGCGACCGGAGTGCCCATCGCGTTGTTTCACGACCGCGAGCCGTTTCTCGTCGAACGCGCGTTCGGACACGGCCGGGTGATCTTGGCGACCCACCCCCTCGACGGCTCCTGGCGGACGAACGTGCATCGCATCCCTGAGTTCGTCCAGCTCGCGCACGAACTGATGTACTATTTGGCCGGGGCGAGGATCGCCGAGAGAAATCTCTTGCTGGGGCAGCCGATCGTCTTCACTCCGCAACCGATGGAACCCGCCGGTGGCATCGCGCTCCACCCGCCCTCTGGGCCGGTGCGCACGATCCCCTGCTCCGCCTGGCCCGCGGTCATCGAAGGCACGCACCTCGCCGGGGCATACCGCGTCGTGTCGCCGGCCGGCCGATCGACCTACTTCAGCGTCTGCCCCGATCCGGGCGAATCGGACCTGACCCCCTGCACCGCCGAAGACCGCGACCGCGTTCATAAGATCATCCCGCAATTGCAATACATCGCCGGCCTCGACGAGATGCCGAGCGCCTCGGGCGAACGACCCGCCGTCCGGGAATTTTGGTGGGTGCTCCTGATCCTCGCGCTCGGATTTCTATTGATCGAAACTCGGTACACGCGGGTGCTGGCGAAGCGCGGCGGGATAGGTTAACGCTAATCCACTCCATCATTCGGAAATGTCATGGCCACATCCTTGCGTTGCGTCCCACCGGAATCGTTGATCGTCGGCTGGGATTTCAGCACCGGTTCAGTCAAGGTTCTCGCCTTCGACCTCGAGGGCAACACCGTCGCGGAAGTGCGGCTACCGACCGACCTCTGGACCGACGGCGGCGTCGCGGAATTGAGCCTGCTCCAACTGGAGGGCCAAGCCCGCAGCAGCACGCGTTCGCTCGCCGGGCAATTGAAGGACCTCGGCCGGTTGCAAGATTGGATCGCGGGCGGAATCTCGGCGACGCACCACAGCGCCGGGCGGATCGATCGCTTCGGTGCCCCGGTTCGCCGATTGATCTGCTGGAACGATCAAACGCTCGGCGAATTCCACGCGAAGGGTTTGGCCCGGCTCGGCGGGCAACAGCGCGCCCGCGACCTCACCGGCGGGCCGTGGGCCGTGCGTTATTCCCTCAGCCACTTGGTGAAGGACGAAACCACACTGAGCGAAGCCGATTGGGCCCGGACAACGTGGCT
>Ga0105047_10019800_pt1 | contig 10367 bp, 9 predicted proteins | sample MAT04_FD_78384 | JGI IMG/M metagenome (GOLD analysis project Ga0105047, IMG submission 78384) | Freshwater microbial communities from Lake Fryxell liftoff mats and glacier meltwater in Antarctica - MAT-04 (megahit assembly) | ecosystem: Environmental > Aquatic > Freshwater > Ice > Liftoff... | reverse complement strand
TACGTTTTCCGGTTTTTGCCCGAAATGTTGAAGATTATGATTTGTTATTATATGTTGCCAATTGGCCGAAACCACGCATTAATGCTTGGGACATATTGTTAAAAGCGCGGGCTGTTGAGAATATGTCTTATACAATTGGAGTAAATAGAATTGGAATTGATGCCAACAATCATGAGTATGTAGGACATTCACAAGTGATAGATTTCCTCGGAAATTATCTTATACAACCGCAAGAAGCTGAAGGTGTTTTTATAGTTAAATTAGATAAGGAACAACTACTGGAAACTCGAAGAAAGCTGGCATTCCTAAATGATAAAGATAAATTTGCAATACTTTAGAATTGGTCTCCCTGAGCGCAGTTTAAGCGCTAATTCGTAATTTCCACATTAAAAGGCTGCTCAACATCCCAGTTGGATCTGACATCAATCTCTTTTGAGAAATAAATAACTTCTTCCGATTGGCGTTTTTCCATGAAACTTCCAGTGTCCCATATTTTATTTTTATTATCGTCGTAGATGAGTCGAAGTGTATATTTTGCTGGTTCGAGCGCTAAAAACTCAACAGTAGTATTGCTTTCTGCATATTCTGTAGCTTTTACTTTTCCTTCTTTGTCGGTAAGCTCAAGAATTACAGGAAATCTTTTTACGTTTTCTAAAAGCAGTCGTAAATTGCCATAATCGGTGCTGTTTTTGGTTCCAACTTTATAGGTCAAAGTATCATTTTCTTTCTCATAGAAATCGGTTAAAGCTCCGGGCAATAATTTAATTTTATAGTTTTCTAATTCTTCTTTTTTAAAATTTAAATACAGTTTTTGTTCAAACTCGTCGTATTCTGTTTCAAAATCTACTGCAACCGAATCTTTAGTTAAAATATTAATTTTCGATTTATCAAATTTTACTAAAGGAGTACCGCTATTCAAAGCAAATCGTTCACGCAGTGGTAGAATACCATTAAAATCGGCACTAAAACTTAGCGTATCTGCTTTTTGTTTTTTGATTTTAACAGTAAAGTTTTTTAGAAATTTATCTTTTTCAACTAAAACTTGTAAAGAATCGGCATTTAAGGGTTTGAACCAAATTTGCAGCGAATCTTTTTTAGGAAATCGAGTTACCAAAGACGGAATAATTTCAGAACCGTTTTTAAGGATAATTTTCACATTTTTTCCATTGCCTTCGTGACCCATTAATAATCGGTTGTTCGATGGCTGTGTTGGTTTTATACTTTTAAAATCAAGTTTCTCTTTAAACAATTCTAGTTCAAAAACGGTGTCATTCGGAATGGTAATAAATTCTTTTTGAAAACCAATTTTATCAACATTAGGATTAAATTTATTGTTTCCGTTGTCTTTAAGAGCTAATAAAAGATATTTCCCTGCTTTGATGTTTTCAAGAGTAACTATTTTTAAACTATCAAGCGTATTGGTAATATATCTTGGTGATTCTTTGTAAATTGTAGAATCGCTGAACTTTTCGTTAATTTCATAAAGCATAACTGAAACAAAATTATCTACTTTGCTTTCTAGCGCGTCTTTAATTTTTACAGTAATTTTTAGTGAATCAATGTACGTGCCAGTTGAAAAAACATATTTAAATTGCGAGTACGGATTTGCCTCATTATTATCTTCAATACTTTGACCAAAATTTAAACTATAAGTTGTATTAGGCTGCAGCGTGTCTTTTAGTTTAATAGTAATTTCCTTACTAGCGGTATAAGGTAAAATCTCTGGCTGAATTTTCATTGGCGGTGAAACAATCAAATTTTTATTGATATTTTTTAACTTCACATATTCATCAAAAACCAATTTAATTTGCTTTCCATTAAAATTGGTAGTACCATTTTTTGGAAAACTAGCTTTTAAAACAGGCGATAAAGTATCTTTTGTTCCGCCAGTAATATTGCCACGCTTGGCGCAACTTGTCATAACAACTACAGAAAGTAAACAAATAAACTTGAAAATAAATTTCGGCATAAGGATATTTTTTGAATAGGAATGCCCGCTAAACGGACGGCCTTTTATTTTTTAACACGAATCACACCAATTTTCACGAATCAAAAGTCAAATTTAGAAAGGAATTAGTAGACTTAATAATTCAAGTTTAGCAAATTAGTATAAACTGGTGTAATTCGTGTTAAAAAAAACATTTTGGAATGAGTTACGGACAGTCATATCTTTCAAGTCACAAAATAACAATTATATTTAGTGTGAACGAAATGTTTTAAAGGTAATTTGTAAATTCCTTTAATCAGAAAGAACAATTACAAAGTTGTAGCAAGCAAACCGATATAAGTCATAGGAAAAAGAAGTGTTTTCCAGATTGAAAATTTTCTTTTTTTAACTTTTGTAATTAAATCTTAAGATATGCTTTTCTTTTCAAGTCTATTTGTAATCACAAAAAGTATACTGTCGGTGATAGATTTAATATTTACTACAGTTCGAATTTTTTTATGGTGCACTTTGTAAAGTTTTACAGTCTCGTATTGGTATGAATTATTTCGTAATTCTTTGTAACTGTAACAACTTTGAACTAAAATAGTAATTGTCAATAATAAAAATAACGTTCTCATATAATTGTTAATTTACAATGAATGGAAACGGTTCGTCTATAATTAGCTAACTATGCGACATTGCCATACAAACAATACTAATTTTAGCTTTAGGTATTTTAAGTAACGCGCGACTACAGGCTTCAAGTGTTGAGCCGGTTGTCATTACATCATCAATTAATAGAAAATGTTTTCCGTGATGATTTTCTGAAAACGAAATTTCGAATACACTATCGATAACGTCGCTTCTTCCTAAAAGATTTTTTTTAGTTTGGGTTTTGGTGTATAGTTTTCGGTGTAATAAACTATCGTCGTAAGGGATTTTCAAATTTTCGGACAGTGCTTTTCCAAAACCTTGCACTTGATTATAACCGCGTTCGCGTAATCTCTTCTTATGTAGCGGAACAGGAATAATCCAGTCAATGTTTTTCATTTGTTTCAGATGTTTCAATTCTTCGCTGTACCAATTTCCGATCATTTCACCAATTTCTTCTTGGCCCTTATATTTTAATTTGTGCATCATTTCTTGAACAATGCCTTTTTTGTGGAAATAAAATAAAGCTGCTCCAAACTCTATCGGAATCCGTCCGTAAAATTTTTGGAAGATTTCGTTGTTGTCAATTTTATGATGATTCGTCAACGGAACATCGTATCGACATTGGGTACAAATCACTTTTTCATCTTTTAATAAAAATGATTCGCATCCAGCACAAGACTTTGGAAAAAATAAATTTAGTAGATCCTGAAACATAAAAATCACTTTTTCTTACATAAAAGTATAAAAAAAAACTGTTCTAATCGTTTTTAATCATTTTTTTACATTCCCTTTTTATATTTTTGCAGCATTATGGCAAAACAAGAAGATATATTTAAGAACGTAGTTTCGCATGCAAAAGAGTACGGATTCATTTTTCCGTCAAGCGAAATTTATGATGGTTTGAGCGCAGTGTATGATTATGCTCAAAACGGAGTAGAATTAAAAAAGAATATTAGAGAATATTGGTGGAAAGCTATGGTGCAAATGCACGAAAACATTGTTGGGCTTGATGCTGCAATTTTGATGCATCCAACCACATGGAAAGCTTCTGGTCATGTTGATGCATTTAACGATCCGTTAATTGACAACAAAGATTCTAAAAAAAGATACAGAGCCGACGTTTTAATTGAGGAATACGCCGAAAAGTTAAACTTGAAAGCTAAAAAGGAAATTGAAAAAGCGCGCGAGCGATTTGGCGCTTCTTTTGATGAAGAACAGTACAAAACTACTAATCCAAGAGTGATGGAATATCTTTCGAAAGAAAGAGAAATCCTAGAACGAATGGGCCGTTCATTAGGCGATGGAAATTTGGAAGATGTTAAAGCTTTAATTGATGAATTAGAAATTGCAGATCCGGAAACGGGTTCAAGAAACTGGACAGAAGTGCGTCAATTTAACTTGATGTTTGGCACAAAACTTGGTGCTTCCGCAGATACTGCAATGGATTTATACCTGCGTCCCGAAACGGCACAAGGTATTTTTGTGAATTTCTTGAACGTGCAAAAAACAGGGCGAATGAAAATTCCTTTCGGGATTGCTCAGACTGGAAAAGCTTTTAGAAATGAGATTGTTGCAAGACAATTTATCTTTCGTATGCGGGAATTTGAACAAATGGAAATGCAATTTTTCGTTAAGCCTGGCGAAGAAATGAAATGGTACGAATACTGGAAGGAAACGCGTTTGAAATGGCATTTATCGCTTGGATTAGGCGAAGCAAATTATCGTTTTCACGACCACGAAAAATTAGCGCATTATGCCAATGCTGCAGCAGATATAGAGTTTAATTTTCCCTTTGGTTTCAAGGAGTTGGAAGGAATTCACTCAAGAACCGACTTTGATTTAAAAGCACATGAACAGTTTTCAAGTAAAAAATTACAGTATTTTGATACTGAAACAAATTCTAACTATGTTCCTTATGTAGTGGAAACTTCTGTTGGATTAGACAGAATGTTCCTTTCGGTTTTTGCTACTTCTTTACAAGAAGAAACGCTAGAGGATGGTTCTACACGAACAGTTTTACGTTTGCCATCGGTTTTAGCTCCAACAAAAGCAGCAGTTTTACCACTGGTTAAAAAAGACGGTTTACCCGAAGTGGCTCAAAAAATAATTGAAGATTTGAAATGGGATTTTAATGTAGCTTATGATGAAAAAGATGCCGTTGGAAGACGCTACAGAAGACAAGATGCGCTTGGAACCCCTTTTTGTATAACGGTTGATCATCAAACATTAGAAGACCAAACGGTAACAATTCGTCATAGAGATTCTATGAAACAAGATAGGGTCAAAATTTCTGAATTACGCGGAATTATTAACGAAGAAGTTTCTATTAGGAATTGGCTGATGCGAACTGTTTAGAATTGCTTACTAATGAAAATAAGAAACGGTTTCTAAATTTTTAGAAGCCGTTTTTTTAGTTTAAAGAAATAAAGATCGCGTAAACTTCGTTTTATAGATGTGCTGTGCTAGTAGGTCGATATGAAAACAGAAATTATTACAACTACTGCAAGTAACCAAGTTCCAGCACCAATTGCGTAATTAGTCCAAACTTTATTTTGCTTTATTTTTTTTGCTTTTGAAGTGTAGCCATTATAGTAGTCAGAATTATTAAATAACGCTAAGCTTGGGTAATCTAAATTTATCTGTTTTGGCGGAGTTGAAGAACATATTATTGCAGGAACAAGTCCAAACAGAGGATTAAAAATGCTTGTAACCAATGTGCCAGTACCAGCTATTTTATATTCTTTATAATATTTTGAAGCATCTGATTGTCCTTGCGCAAAAGGGTCGCCATTTGTGAACGAAGCTGTTTCGATCTTCTTTTCATCTGTGAATACGTCTTTAGTCCCATTCTCATATCGAATCATTAAAACTTCAGATTTAAGTATTGTAAGTAAAGGGCTGTTTAGATCCTCAAATATTTTATACGTTATTTCTGTGGTCGTTATTTCAATAACTTTTGATTGAATTTCTTCACCCGTCTTTTTTGTCAGTACATCTTGAGCAAAACTAATGCTTGAAAGCAGCATTATGGTTAAAACAACAATAATTTTTTTCATACAATTTGATTTTTAATAAGTGCTTAGCGTGTTTAAAAGTATTCACTTTTTATCAGACATAAATAATTTTTTTTAAAATCTATAACCAATTGTAACACCAGCTCTTCCAATTATTTCATAATCTCTATCATATTGATTGTTGAATAAGTTGCGACCAACACCAGCATTTAATTCTAATAACAAACCTTTTTTGGTTACCCATTTTCCACCGAGGCCTATACCTATTGCGAAATCGATCAAAGTTTTTGGTTCGTCATAAGATGGAAGACTTTCATCATAAACCCAGTCATTTACGCTATTGAGCATTCCAAATGCTTCTCCAAAAAATCCAGCAGCCGGTTTTTCTCCAAAATAATAACGATAATAGGCTGTCGCAGTATAATTAATGTCCCAAATGTCATTATTGATCGGCACGTTGATTGCAAATCCTACTGCCGATTCTTCATTTAAAATTCGTTCGTAAGCAACTCCAAAACTTCCTAAAACCAGTGCCAACGCATTTCCTTTAATTTCATTTTTTTTAAAAGAAACAGGATTTTCACTTAACAATTGTTGTTGCCCTTGTGGTTGTTGTGGTTCGTTGAAAATATCTTTACTACCATTTTCATACCGAATTATTAAAACATCAGATTTTAGTATTGTAAAAGTCGGACCGTTTAGATTATCAAATTTTTTATATTTTATTTCTGCAATTGTTACTTCAAGAACTTTGGATTGAATCTCTTCGCCCGTCTTTTTTGTTAATACATCTTGAGCAAAACCAATGCTTGAAAAAAGCGTTATGGCTAAAACGATAATATTTTTTTTCATAAGTTTTAAGTTTTATTTTTTAAATATAAATAAAATACCTCTAGGATATATATGATAGATAATTTTTAACAATAATTTTTTATACCACCTATATTGTAAGTTTTATTCCAAACAATATTGCAAATATTAACAAGTTGGTGATAACTATGAACATTTTTAATGAATACTACTATTAAAAATTAATTTCGTTGAACGAGTATTTTGCCGCTTAAACGATTTTATTTTTTTGGTAGCAGATTATTTTTAATTTTCGTCATAATTTAGTTTACCCAAAACTACCTTTACAGTTCACTTATTGAAGCTACCCTAAATCAATTGGATAAGCGTTCATGAGTCATACTTTTATAATTATTGATGACAATCAAGACGATGTCGCGAAAACTCAAGCTATTGCTGAGCGTTTTCGCAATTTGTCGTTCTTGGCATCGGCCAATAGTTATGATGATGGCGTAAATTTAATTCTTGAACACCAACCACACCTTGTTTTTTTAGAAATTGATCCAACGGATAAAAAAAGCAATCTTTCGTTAAGTTTAATAAACGAATTGTATCGATATTTAAAATTAGTTCCAAAAATTATTATTACTACAAGTAAAAAGGATTTGGCTTATGATGCATTACAATATGAAGTAGTTGATTATGTGCTAAAGCCAATGAATATCAACGATTTTAGGAAGGCGATTCTAAAATTTGACCGTGCAATACAATCTGATTTACCTCATATGGAAATTAAAAATCCGGCAGCAACGTATGAAGTTCTAGATGAAGCAGAAATTGTAACACTTGAGGAGGCTGAAACAGATGAAAAGGTAAACGATATTGAAGTTAAAGTGAGTCCAATTAATTTGGAGAAACCTACGGTTATACAGCAATTAGACCAGTCGCTCGTAATTTGTGTGAAATCGTATGGTGATTACCGCTATATTGATTCAGCAGATGTATTATATTTTGAAGCCGATAATAATTCAACGGACATTCATTTAAATAATGGTGAAATGATTACGGCCTTCAAAACCTTAAAACATTTTGAAACCGTTTTGCCACCTCACCAATTTTTGCGCATTCACAATAGTTATATTATAAATGTAAATCAGGTTTCCAGAATCCATACCGGAAATACGGTTTGTTACATTAAAAACTCAACAACCAAACTTCCGTTCTCAAAATCTTATAAAGACAACGTTGATTTGATTATCAGCAGAATAGCTTCTGGAAACTATTTGGAGATTTAGAAGAAAATTCGTAGCTTCGATAAAAATCTCTTTATTATGGAACTTCAAATATTAATGATTGACGATCATCCTCCAATTATTGAAGGGTATAAATCTATACTAGCGTTCAATTCCCAAGGTTATATTTTAAACACTACAGAGGCCTACAGTTGCGAAGCAGGATACAACGCAATAGTAAACGCAGAACAACCTTTTGATCTTGTTTTTTTAGATCTAACTTTACCACCGTTTCTTGAAAAAAATCTCAATTCTGGTGAAGATTTGGTCGCTATTGCAAAAAAATACCACCCCAAAGCAAAACTTGTTCTTCTTACATCACATTCAGAAGCCGTAGTTTTATTTACAGTGGCAAATGATAAAAATTTAGATGGAATTTTAGTAAAGAGTGATTTTCGCATGGATGATTTATTGGACGCATTTGATATTATTGTAAAGGGAGGGACTTATTTTAGTCCAACCATTTTGAAACATAAAAAAACTTGGGAGGAAAAAAGCAAAGTGATGGATAATTATAATCGGCAAATACTTTTACTACTATCTCAAGGTGTAAAGACTAAAAACTTCCCTAATTTATTACATCTTTCCAAAAGCGCTATTGACAAAAGAAAAGCATCCATTAAGCAAATATTTGGGATAGAAAAGGGAACAGACGAGGATATTCTTATTGAGGCTAGGAAAAGAGGTTTTGTATAGTGGAATTTTAAAGAAAGTCGCTTACCGACACTCAAGTGATACCAAATAAAAAAATGCTTATGTAGTTTTTTGCGGCGAATTAAATAAAGCATGCAGCAATTTATTTAAGAGATTTTTTTCTGAACAAAGTTACCGTCAAACCCTAAAAAGAAGCAGCACAACAGGACAAAGAGTTATAAATAGGAATGCGATTCTGGCATTTCAGGTTCATTAACTTTTCTTCGGGCAGAATGACAAGTGGTTTTGGAGCAAAAGCATTAATAAGTATAAAATATCAACCTGTAATAAATAAAATTATTTTACAGACATGTCCAAGTTTGAAGACTATATGGTCATTAATGTCGAAGTAGAGTACTATTTAGGTTAAAATAGTTAATAATTTTAAAAAATGTACACTTTTAGTGTACCAAAATGTAAATAAAACACTTTAATTTTACAATATTAAAATCAGTTAATATAGATTTTAAATGATTTAAATATCTAATGTCATTACCACAGATGTCATGTTATTTCAAATAACACCAAAAACTGGTAAGTTAAATTAGGTACATGTGAAGAATTTATTTTTTAGTTCTATTATTATATTCATTTTTAATCTGAATGCGCAGGAGCGGAAAAATTTTACTTTTAAAAGTGCTTCACTTATAACTTCTTATAATAAAGAAGTAGTTGAATACAAGTTTAAATCTTTGAATGATTTAAAAATAAGTTTAGAAGAAATTATTAATGAGTTAAATTTCAACGGTAATGAAAAGGTAAAAAAGGAAAGTTGTAGTGTAACACTAATGATTAGAGTTGAAATAGCACTTGGTACTGCTGAAGAAGTGTTGTTAGAATCAATAACCACGGGTTGTACCGATGATGATGTAAAAGTGGCGACAAAAAAGCTTCAAAATTTTTTAATAGATATAGCAATAAAGTAAATATTGCGGATTTGAACGGAAAATGGATGCATAATTCATTTAATTGTGGGAAATTGGGTTTCGGCTTTACGGCCGGAACTCAATTTTATTTATATCTAATATCGGTCGTATGATTAGTAGATTATATTACTTTGCGATTTTGTTTATACTTATGTGTGGTTGTACTTTTAATAGCTCAGAGAGTGAAGCTAGGACCACGAATAATTCCATTCAGAAGTATCTTCGACTGGCAGGAACTGATACGTTACATTTTAAACTAAGAAATATGTATAATGACAAAGCATTTTCTCTAGTTGATTTAAAAAAGAATGATACGCTAACACGTTTTTACTTAAGTTCTATTTCTTATAATTATATGAGAACGAAAGAATCGGATAAGTTTAAAAAAATTTCAAAAAAGCATTTCGAGAAAAGCAAAAATTCAAAGGATACACTAAATCTCGCCCGATACTATAGATATAAGGCGGCATACTTCCGCAATTCTTCTGTAAACGATAGCGCTTTATATTATTATTTAAAAGCGGAAAAGTTTTACAAAAAAACTAATGACGAGTACGGTTTAGCTGTTGTTAATTTAAATAAATCTAGTCTGCAGTTTGATATTAATGATTATTTAGGTTCAGAACTTTCAGCATTTAATGCATATAATTATTTTAAAAAGATTAATAATAAAGAAAGGCTTTGCTATACTCTTAATCTTTTAGGTCTAATTTATATTGAATTAAATGAGTTTGATAAATCAATTGAATTTTTTAATAAAGTTTCAGATATTTTTAAATCTGATAAAAAATTCATACACAAATGGGAAGGGATTTATTTAACTAACATAGGATTTGTTTATCAAAGACAAAATAAATATTGGAAGGCGATAAAACAATATTCCGAAACTCTAAAAAGGATAGAAAAGAGCAAAATGACTAAAGATCTATATTCTAACACTATAGATAATTTAGTCAGCTGTAAGTTACAAGTTAGGGATTTAAAAAACATAAGAAGTCTGCTTTTCGAATCTTTAAAAATTAGGCAGGAACTAAATGAACCGTCGGCGATAATTATTAGTTTATTTCATGTT
>Ga0105047_10019799_pt1 | contig 10367 bp, 6 predicted proteins | sample MAT04_FD_78384 | JGI IMG/M metagenome (GOLD analysis project Ga0105047, IMG submission 78384) | Freshwater microbial communities from Lake Fryxell liftoff mats and glacier meltwater in Antarctica - MAT-04 (megahit assembly) | ecosystem: Environmental > Aquatic > Freshwater > Ice > Liftoff... | reverse complement strand
CCATTGCTGTTGAGCGAGGTAAGATAGGTCGCGCCTAGTGATAAACCCGTCGCGGGATCAAGTAAAGCGATAACGGCGACCTTCGATCCGCCGCCGCTGCCGTAGCTGTTCAACCAGCCGCCGTTTGCATTAAAAGTCGTGCTGGCTGTGCCGCCATCTATGCTAAAAACAGCATAAAGGGCATTTGCGCCATCCCAAAAAAGTCCATAGCCGCGGCTGTCCGGCGTACCAGTTTCATAGGTATCTCGGCACCAGACCAACACGCCGCTGTCAAATCGGGCAGCAATTGAATTTTGATTATTGCCGCTGACCTGCCGATAGCCAATATAAATCGTCGTGCTGCCGCTGACGATGCGCTGCGCTCCGGCGGGAATAGCAGCCTGCGTAAGTCCGCCGCAGCCGCTGGCAAAACCTGCCGCGCTCCCGATGCTGCTTGCGGCATGAACGGGCAGAGCCGCACTTCCAATGATTAAGACCAAAATAAACAAAAAAAGTACGTTGAATTTACGCATAAGCAAGAACCCCATATCCTCAACCTATAATGACGATGCAATCTTAATTATACGTCCATTTTCTTAATTTTTTTGTCAATTTTTCAAAACAAACCATATTTCAAACCTAGTCTTGTACTGCATCGAAAGTACGAAAGAAAACCTCTTTTGTTTTCTTGATGCCTTCGTGGTTCAATAGGGCTTTTAATCATTTCGTACCCAAAAGGACTTCATCATGATTCGACTGCGTGATTTAGGCGTTAAGCCGGGATTTTTGCCGACTGGCCCGTTGAATGCGATCACCGATGTCCCCGGCGTAAAAGTCGGTCATACGACGCTTGTCGTTGGCGAGGGCGCTTTGCGGCAAGGTGAAGGCCCGATCCGCACAGGCTGCACTGCCATCTTACCGCATGGCGGCAATCTGTTTCGGGAAAAAGTTGCCGCCGCCGTTTGCACCATCAACGGATTCGGCAAGGCGACGGGCTTCGAGCAGATTCGTGAGCGTGGCCTGATCGAAACGCCGATTGTCCTCACGAATACCCTCAATGTCGGGCGCGTGTCGGATGGTCTGGTCGCTTATATGCTGAGTCAGAATCCCGAAATTGGCTTGACGACAGGCACTGTGAATCCCATCGTCGGCGAATGTAATGACGCGCTGCTGAACGATTTGCGTGGGCGGCATGTGCATCAGGAGCATGTGTGGGCGGCGATTGAAAACGCGGCGGAAGGTGTCGTTATAGAAGGCAATGTCGGCGCGGGAACAGGGACGGCTTGCTATCAATTCAAAGGCGGAATCGGCACGGCCTCGCGGCGTGTGGGCGAATTTACGGTGGGGGCATTGGTGCAGTCCAATTTTGGGGCGCGGCGGGAATTGATGATACTCGGCGCACCGATTGGCAGGCATTTTTTGCAAGAGTATCTGCCGGAAACCGGCCCCGGCAGCATTATGATGGTCATCGCTACCGATGCCCCGTTTACCGCGCTGCAACTGCGGCGGCTGGCGGCACGGGCGGCCTTCGGCTTGGCGCGGACGGGTACAGTTTGTCATGATGGCAGCGGCGATTTCGTCATCGCGTTTTCGACGGCGAACCCTTGGCCTCATTGGCCTGCCAATATCACCTCGCTCACGATGCGGCTGCACGAAGAAGGCGCGGTCACATCTGATTTTCCGGCTGCACCCGCCCCATTTACCGAAAAAATCATCGACCAGTTTTTTACTGCCTCAGTGGAGTCAATTGAGGAAGCCGTCCTCAATTCGCTCATCGCCGCCGAGACAATGACCGGACGCGATGGCAATATGCTCCACGCGATTCCGCATGATCGACTGATGGAACTGCTGGCGTATTATCATCTGATTTAAGGATGGGCGGGAGCATCATGTTTGAACCACAAAGGACACGAAGGATACAAAGGGAATGAGACTTTATCCTGCTCTTGTTTGTGATCTTTGCGCCTTTGCGGTTCATCACTAGTGGGTCAAGTGGCATGAGCAGCGCCATTATTATTTGGGGAAAATTGATGTTTTTCAACTCAAAGCGTCATTTCCAAGAATGGCTATAGGCACAGCAAGTGACCCACTATTAGTCCACCACATAGGTAATCAAGGATAGAGATGAGCTTAATTGGGTATGTGCTTGGCTCAGATCAAAACACCTGTGAATTCGAGTGTGCTATTGGTTACACTGTTGAGACCAACAAATCGTCAGCATTTGGTAAATTGTTCAAAAAGATATTAGGCTTGTCTCTTTCACAGCATGTCCACACTAAAACGCAATCACGATGATGGCTCTTTGCGTAATCGGAACAGCATCGCGCTCGGCGCAAAACATGATTAGCGAGCAAGTACTCCCACTCGATATTGAGGCCTTCAAAGATCAACATATCGTAGATGTCGTGCTAGAGGTGATGAAAGCAGAAAGGACTCCCCCTATGAGAGTCCTTTCTCCATTTAAAGGCTGAATAAGGTAAGAGCGCAGTGATGCGCCCTTACCTAAGATCAGACTACCTAGAAGCTGGCGTTATCGTAGGGATTGGTGTGCGCTGCGAATTCATCAGCATTGTTAACACCGTCACCGTCGGCATCAATATCGGGGTCAAACCCGTCAACGATCCCATCAGCATCGCTGTCGTCTAAACCGTCCCCGATCAGATCACTGTCAGTGTCATTGAAGATGAGTGCCTGAGCATCGTCGGCATCAATGAGGCCGTCATTGTCATCGTCAGCGTCGGCATTATTGCCTGTGCCGTCGAGATCAGTGTCGGCGTTTTCGCTGGCATCCAACGGGAAGGCATCATCGACATCGGCTGCACCGTCGTTATCGTCATCTGCATCCATGCTGTCAGGTGTGCCGTCCAGATCGGTGTCCAATTCAGGCACAACCGGTTCGACAGGCTCGGCAGTAGGCGCGGGTGCATCGGGTGTCACTTCTGGCGTGATGATTACCTCAACTTCCTGTTGGCAGAAGGGCAAATTGAACGGTGCGCGGCTGGTCTGTAGCCCTGCGAACAAGCGTGTGCCGTAGCGCTGACCCATTAATGAGGGCAGCAGCGGCCCATAGAACAGATCGATCTGCGACGCGCAATCACGCGGGATGCTGACGGTGAAGGTCGTTGTTCCGCCGTTAGCAGCGATTGTGGTGTAAGGATTGTTCGGGTCGCCAGCCGTCATCGGGTCAGAGTCGTACAATTCCTGATTGTCGATGATATTGTCGAACATCCGGTACGAAGCCAGCCCTAAAAGAGTCGGGCAGCTCAACTCGCCATTATTGGTGATCGTGCCATGCGCGAGGCCACTGGCGAGGTCAACCGAAATCACGCCAGACATAAATTGTTCGGTATAGGCCGCATAATCGTAATCGTCGCAGGTCTCAACCGTTGGCGTATTGGTGAACGTGCAGGTTACTTCTTCGCCTACGCCCAGATTAATCGTCGCGGCTGCGCCATTGATGTTAACCGAGTCGCCGTCGCAGACGATGCTTTGCAACGACCAGCCTGCCGGAATATTCACTTCCGCGATGGTGTAGCTGCCAGTGGCAATATTCTGGAAAATTTGAGGAGCATCGCCGTCGGTGAGGTCAAACGGGAATACTGGATCCGCACTAGGGTCGTCATAAGTGAAGCTGAAGGCCAAAGCGTCCGCGCCTGCCGCCACTTTGTCGATGATGATCGCGCCTAGTTTTTCGTTGGTGAAAGTACAGGTGACATTTTCACCCGCTTCTAGGTCAATGCTTACGCCGCTAAAGATCGCGCTTGAATCCGCGCCCACGCATACGGCACTCAGCAGTCGCCAGCCAATCGGCACAACTTCTTCGATGGTATAAGTGCCTGCTGAGACATTGGGGACAAAGCTGGCCTCGCCATCTTGCAATAAGATGTTCGGCCCCTGATAGCTGGTATCAAATTCAAATTCGGTCAATGAGCCGTCGGGAACAGTTTGCTTGATGAGCGTAATCGTGCCTGTCGTCGGCTGCTGGACGTTGGTGAAGGTGCAGGTAATCGTCTGGCTCACGCCAATCGTGATCGTCACACTCGTGCCGTTGACTTCGATATTGGCATTATCGCAAACGATACTTTGCAATGACCAACCAGCGGGGATATTCACTTCCGAAATGGTGTAAACGCCTGCCGCGATGTTGTCGAACAGGCCATCACCGCCGCCGTCCGTCAGATCAAAATTGAACAACGGATCCGCGCTCGGATCGTCATAAGTGAAGCTGAAGGCTGTGGCACCGCCGCCCGTCGCCACTTTGTCGATGATGATGTTGCTCAATACTTCGTTATTGAACGTGCAGACCACATCCTCGTCCGCTGCGAGATTAATGCTCACACCGTTAGCAATAGGGGTCACATCGGCATCCCCACAGTCGATACTGGCGATACGCCAGCCAATCGGAATGGATTCTGTGATGGTATAAATGCCAGCCGGGGCAACAGGGAAGAGGCTGCCGTCGCCATCTGCTAGGAAGATATTCGGTACCTGCCAACTGACATCAAATTCAAATTCCGTCAGCGACCCATCCGGGTTGGTCTGCTTGACGATTGCGATTGAGCCTGGCCCGGCCACTGTCAAGTCCGATTCAAACGCGCCGATGTCGCAACCGCCACCTTGTGGACGCGATTCGCTACGTTGGTCATCATTATTGACTGGCGCTGCCGCGCAAATTGCTGCATCCGCCGCGCTTAAAGCGGGGCTGCCAGCTTGCAGCGCATGGGTTTGGGTGGGGCCGCCGTTGCTTGCCAGCGCCGCCAGCAGCGGGTCGCCGTCTAAATCAGGGCTGCATGTGCCATCTTGAATGAGGTTTACGCCTGTTGCCGTAATCGTCGCACCACCCGGATCACAATCTGGGCCGCCGATGCTGTTGGCGATAAGGCTGTTGGCGATATTGAGGTTGCTGAATACGAGACCCGCATCCACACCGCCCGCGCCACCAAAATCACTTGTGATCGAATTGCCAGTGATCGTCGCGTGGATTAACGTCACACTGCCTGTATTGCGGATAGCGCCACCGCTGCCTACGCCGGAATTGCCAGAGATGGTGCTGTTGGTGACATGAATGCCGGAATCGATGCCATTGATAGCGCCGCCGTTGCCACTGCTACTTCCGACACCCGCCTCATTGTTAGCAATGGTGCTTTTCTCGATATTCAATTGGCTGCCAAAAGCGCCATGAATACCGCCGCCGCCACCTGCTGATTGATTGTTGGCAATCGTGCTGTCGAGGACGTTCACGGTGCTGCTTTCTCCGTCATAAATGCCGCCGCCGCGCCCGCCTAAACCTAATGCTTCATTGTGGTGAATGTTGCAGTTGGTGATAGTCATCTCACCGAAAACGGGCGGATCCGGGAAATCAAATTCACCGATGAGGACGGCAACGCCACCACCACCGGAAAAATTGCCCGATGTGTTTTCCAAAATTTCGCAATTATTGAGTGTGACGGTGGAGCCGATGTTTAGCACACCGCCGCCGTATTCGTCAGCGTTGCCGTTGGTCACGGTTAAATCTGTGATCTCGACCACGTTTTCTTGTTGGATGATAAAGACGGAATCAACCGCGCCGCCGTCAACAATCGTGTCGGTAGCAGGGTTCGTCCCCGACCCCGCGCCCGTGATCGTCACATCTTTGTTGATGACGACATTTTCTTCGTAAACGCCGACATCAACGATGACATCACCGCCATTGTTAACTGTATCTACCGCGTTTTGGATGGTGCGCTTGGCATTAGCGAAATCAATCCCTGAATTGGCATCGTTGCCCGTCGTGGAAGCGTAACAGGTCGCTGTACATTCGCCTACGCCTACGAGGTCGGACTCAAACGCGCCAATATCGCAGCCGTCGCCTTGCGGACGTGCTTCACCGCGTTGGTCATCACCACTGACGGGAGCCGCCGCGCAAACGATTTCATCGGCAGCACCCAAAGCCGGACTGCCCGCTTGTAGGGCATGGGTTTGGGTGGGGCCGCCGTTGCTCGCCAGCACAGCTAACAGCGGGTCAACATTATTAAGATCATCACCATCAACGAGAAGCGCCGCGCACGAAGTGTCATCGGAGATATTATGTCCGTTGCTCACCCACGTGGCGATGCCGCCGCCTGTTTCGGTTTCTAAGCAATTTTCGCTGCTCGAACCGCCAATGATGCTGTTGGTAATCGTCAAAACCGCCGGATTGGTCGGGAAACCATCACCAAGGCCGCCAAATATGCTCTCGTTATTAACACCCGCTGCTGAAACTGCGGTGTTATCAAAAATAGTGCTGTTGATAAGGAGCGTGTTTGAGATGCAGTTGGAACAATCCGAATCGCCATCATTGGTATTGTTCAACCCGCCACCTCTATCGCTGGCGGTGTTGCCAGTGATCGTTGTGTTGGCAATCGTAACAGGGTCGGTATTGCTGTTATAAATGCCGCCGCCATCTACCGCGTTGTTATCGGTGATGGTTGTTTTATAAATGAGGGCAGAACTAGCGCGTGTGAGGAAAATGCCGCCGCCAAATCCGCTGCTGCCCATGCCACCTGTGGCTGTATTGCCGGAAAAGGTGGTGTTCCAAATCACCAAATCGCCGCCGACTTCCTGCCGCAGGCCACCGCCATTGGAGGCTGAGTTATCAGAAATCGTAGAGCCTTCGATAACGAGATCATTGCCGAGGTTGCTGTAGATGCCGCTGCCTGTGTTGGACGTAATAATGACATCATCAAGCCCTAAAGCAGCGAAAGAGCTGTAAACACCACTGCCAGGCTCGAACCCTGATTGCGCTCCATTGCGGATGGTCATCTCTTTGATGGCGACAATACCGCCTTCAATCTTGAAGACGTTACCCGCATCATTTCCATCAACGATAGTATGCAGCGCGGCATTGGCGCCTGCGCCTGCGCCATCGATGATGACATCTTTGCCACTTGGGATTTCTACATTTTCTGTGTAAATGCCCACCGCCACATGCACCGTGCCGCCGTCGTCCACTTGGTCAACCGCGGTTTGGATATTACGCAAGGCACCCAGCGCATTGGTTCCGCTGTTGGCATCATTCCCAATAGTAGAGACGAAACAATCGGTGGTGCAGGTAGGAATTGCCAGCACATCCCCGTCTGGTATAAAAGCTAAAATAAAAAGGACTGCGAAGAGGGCTGTGATGAGAGTTCGTAGGCGATTTTGCAAGAAACGTTGCATAAAGAGTTGTCCCTTAGATAACTTATCAAGAATGGTGGCAATATAACGTCTTGGAGGGGTTTTCCTTTCTATCAATAGGCGGAGTTTTGCGAAAAGGACTTCAATAAAACGAAGTGTTACTAAACGTTATAATAGGGTTTGTGACGAATAAGCTGCAAGCGAAAATTTACCAAATTTACTTTATTCGGAGAAAATTTACGTTTTCCATAATAATAGCGCTATAACATAGAAGTAACTGTTTTTGGCTTTCGCTTTTACTGTATATTTTGCCTGCAACAAGGGGGTATAAACCCTAATTCTTTAAGAACAGGCTAAGGTATAACCAAATCTTTGCCTTAAATTTGAATTCCTGAGACAAATATGTACAATACCAGTCGCTATGGACGGATAAACGCGGCTGGAATTTTTTTATGACAACGCGCACAAATTGGCCTGCCTTACGCCCATCGAACCCCCTCTTTAATTCTCGGCGCGGACGCATTCTTCTCGAAAATCTCACAGCTTATGCCTTTTTGTTTCCGGCGATGCTGCTGATCTTCGTCTTTGGGATTTTCCCGGTGGCGTTTGCGTTCTTCGTGAGTCTGCATCGATGGCGGCGCTTCCCGGAAGAATATCGCGGGTTAGATCAATATGTAGAAGCGCTCGGCAGCTTCGCCTATATCTTGTTCTTCTGGTTGGCAATTGGGCTGATAATTTACGCGGCTTACTCATTATTAAGGCTGCGGCGGGCTGCCCACGATGATGGGCGAGCGCTCATGATGATTATCCCCGCTGCCTTTATCACAGCGGCTATGTTTACCTTTACCCGCTGGTTTTTTCTACTCCTGCCTGAAGTGTTGAACGTCCCCGTCCGGTTGCGCGGTCAGGAGATCACACGGACGGCCTTCATCAATGAATTTTTTAACAGTTTCAACTTTCCCCATGTCTTAACGGCTGCGAATCAATTTTGGCTGGCGATTATCGCGGCGGTAGTCGTGTGGTTCATCGTCCAAACGTTAATTAAAATGCCGGACTCGGGCCACGCGGTTGGGCTGGCGTTTATAGTGTTCAGCAGTTTGGGCGCGGGGATTTTGCTGCTGCGGCTGACACTCAATGAGATTAATCTGGCGATTACCGAAGCCCGTACCGCAGACGAATCACTGCCGATTTGGACGCACATTATCCTGATTAGTGCGGGTGCGGCGCTGCTTTTTGCGGCTTATGCTTTGTGGAGGCAGGCCGCCAAAGCAGACGATAACCGCCGATTTTTTATCTTCAGCGGCTTAGTTGTCCTTTTGATGATCGGGGGCTATGCGTTGATAACGCAGCTTCCCGTTGCGCTGGCTGCGGCGGATGAAGATGTGATGCGCGGGTTTAGCATCGCAATCATGTATTCGCTGGGTACGGTGCCGTTCCAACTGGTGATTGGCTTAGGGCTGGCGGTGCTGTTGTTTCAGAATATCAAAGGCAAATCGCTGTTTCGGGTGGTTTATTTCCTGCCTTATATCACGCCGTTTGTGGCGACTTCGCTCATCTTCACCCTGCTTTTTTCGCATCGCAGCGGTTCGCCCATCAATCAATTGATGGGGACATTCGGGATTGAGCCGCAAACGTGGCTGCTGGAACCGCGAGGGATTTTCCGTCTGATCCTTGGCGAGAGTCTGCCGCGCTTTTTAGAAGGGCCGGGGCTGGCGCTCATCGTCATCATGATCTACAGCATTTGGACGTATGCCGGATATAACACCGTCATTTTCCTCGCCGGACTCGGCAACATCCCAAGAGAGATGTATGAAGCCGCCAAGATTGATGGCGCAGGCGGTTGGGCGAGCTTCCGCTTTATTACGCTGCCGCTGCTTTCGCCGACTACATTTTTTCTGGTACTGGTTTCGACTATCGGCACCTTCCAAGCCTTTACGCAAATCTGGCTGATGCGTAAACCCGGCGCATTGGACGCGGTGGATACGATCAACATCACCATTTTCGAGACGATTCGGGATTCTAACCCCGATTACGCCTATGGGTCAGCGATGGCGTTTGTGCTTTTCGCCGTTATCCTGATCCTCACACTTGTTCAAAATCGCATCGCACAGCGCAGGGTGTTCTATGGCTGAGATTTCAATTCAACAAACACAAGCACAATCGACCCAATTTGTAACTGTTCAACCGCCGCGCAAGCCGATTCCTTGGGGTCAGGTGATGACGTATGTGCTGCTCAGTTTTGGCGTACTGCTGGCGCTTCTGCCGTTTATCTGGATGGTCAGTTGGTCGTTGATGTCCACCGTCGAGGTGTATACGGGCAAACTTATTCCGGCGCGGCTGATGTTTGGTAACTACAGCATAGCTTGGGAGCAGGCAAATTTCGCCCAATACATGTGGAACAGTGCGCGAATCGTCATTATTAGCATTACCGGGCTGCTGCTGTTTTGTGTTCCGGCGGCCTATGCCTTCGCACGGATGAAGTTTTTTGGCAAAAATGTGCTGTTCGGCCTGATGCTGGCAACTTTGATGATCCCCGACATCGTGACGCTCATCCCTAACTTCCTCACGGTAGTATGGATTAGCCGCTTGAGCGAAGCGCTCGGCTTGGGTGCATGGATTGATAGCTGGCAGTCGCTCACAATTCCGTTTATGGCTTCGGCCTTTGCCATTTTCCTGCTGCGCCAGTTTTTCGCGCAGATTCCCGATGACCTGTGGGATGCCGCCCGGATTGACGGCGCAGGGCATTTGCGGTTTATGATTTCGGTCATTGTGCCGCTTTCACGCGCCGCCTTAGCCACCATCGTCATTTTTGCCTTTATCGGCTCGTGGAATTCGCTGCAATGGCCTTTGCTGGTCGTCCGCAGTGATAACTGGCTGCCTGTCGCCGCCGGATTAACGACCTTCGCTAACGCGGAAGCTGGCGATGAATTTAACCTGCAAATGGCGGCTTCCGTCATCATGATTTTGCCGATTCTGGTGGTGTATTTCTTCACGCAGAAGCAGTTTACGGAAGGAATCGCCAGCACAGGGTCTAAAGGATAAGAAGAGAGAAGTGATGAGTACTCAATACTGAGCAATGAGTGCTGAGTACTGAGTGCCGAGTTAAAAGTGACAAGTCACAAGTAAGGGGTATGCACTTTAAGAAAAGAAAGCGGACATGCTTTGTAGGGACATCATAATGCGATTTAACAATTAAATATTGAGTTTAAATACTAAACTGCATTATCGTGTCCCTACAATGGTGGCATGTAATG
>Ga0105047_10019797_pt1 | contig 10368 bp, 3 predicted proteins | sample MAT04_FD_78384 | JGI IMG/M metagenome (GOLD analysis project Ga0105047, IMG submission 78384) | Freshwater microbial communities from Lake Fryxell liftoff mats and glacier meltwater in Antarctica - MAT-04 (megahit assembly) | ecosystem: Environmental > Aquatic > Freshwater > Ice > Liftoff... | reverse complement strand
GGCGGGCACCGGCAACAGCGCCTCGCTGAATCTGCAGATCAACCCGAATATGGTGCCGGTCATCGGCAGCGCCGCCAGTGTGTCGACGAATGTCAACCAGGTGTTCGCGGGTTATCAGGTGCTGGCCAGCCAGCCGCCGCTGCTGAGTTATGCGGTGCTGGCGCCCAGCGTCCTGCCGGCCGGACTGGCACTGAATACGTCCACCGGCACCATCACCGGGTCGCCGACGCTCAGCGGTGTGGTCAGCACCAATCTGAGCGCCACCAACGCCGTCGGCACCAGCGCGCCGTTTGCGCTGAGTTTCACCATCCTGCCGACATCGGTGCCGGTGGTGACTGCGACCATCCCCGTGCTGGCAGGTACGGTCGGCGCGGTAATCATCCCGATCCAGATCAACGCCACCCATGCCGTGATCACCGGGTACAGTGCCAGCGGCCTGCCCGCCGGCCTGTCGGTCAACGGGGCCGGCCAGATCGTGGGCACACCCACTCAAAGCGGCGTGTTCCCGGTGGTGCTGAGCGCCACCAACGTCGTCGGAACCGGAAACAGCGTCGGGCTCAATCTGCTGATCAACCCCAGCACGGTTCCGCTCATCACCAGCACCAACACGGCTTCCGGCGTCGTCAATTCGACTTTCACCGGCTACCAGATCGTGGCCAGCAACGGGCCGATCCTGTCGTACAGCGTGGTGGCGCCCAGTGCCTTGCCGGCTGGGCTGTCATTGAACACCGGCACTGGTGCCATCACCGGCACGCCGACAAGCAGCGGCACTATCAGCACCCAGCTGACTGCCACCAATGCCGCTGGAACCAGCAGCGCGCTGGCAGTCACTTTCAGCATCGACCCGAGCACCGCCCCCGGAATCACCAGCCCGACGTTTGCCACGGTCGCGGCCGGTGTGGCCATCACGCCGATCCAGGTGGTCGCGACGAACCTGCCCATCCTGAGCTACAGCGCCACCGGATTGCCGCCGGGGCTGATCATCAACACCACCACTGGCGTGATCAGCGGGACGCCGACAACACCTGGCAGTTTCCCGGCCACGATCGGTGCCACCAATGCCGTCGGGCCGGGCACGCGCGCCGTCCAGTTCACGATCGGCATCCCGGCGCCCGTGGCCTGCGCCATGTCGGTGCCGCTCAATACCGCGACGACGCTGGATCTGGCGACCTGCCTGTTCAGCGGCCTGGCGCCCACCGGGGTGACGATCATTGCCACGCCCGCGCATGGCACGGCAATCGCCAACGGCACCCGGGTCACCTTCACGCCGGTGAAGAACTATTTTGGTGCCGATTCCTTCAGTTTTGTCGGAACCGGCGTCGGTGGAACCTCGCCGCAGGGCGTGGTGAGCGTCACCGTGACCGGCCGGCCCGACCCGATGCAGGATCCGGCCGTTACCGCCGTGATCGCGGCGCAGGCGGAAACCGCCCAGCGCTTCTCCCGGGCGCAGTTGTCGAACTTCCAGCGCCGCATGGAAGCGCTGCACCGCGGTGCCGGCACGGTCAATCCGGCAAGTGGCGCATTGCAGCAGGCCCCGCCGGCTCCCGTGCCTGGCCTGGCTGGGGCGTCGGGCGGAGGGTTTGCCGCAGCGGCCTTGACAGGTGCCGGCAACAACACCCCGACGTCTGGCAACAGCGGCGACAACAGCCTGCCTGTGTTGCCCTCCCCGGCTACGACGACCGGGTACACGTCCCTGGCCACCTCCCGCGCGTCCCAGGGCGCCGTGGCGGGCGATGCGCCATCACCTTTCCCGGCCAGCAACAGCACCGGCGGCAACCGCAGCACCACCGGCGCCGCTCTGGCATTGCCGCGCACCATCGGCCGCGAGATCCTGGGCGGGCAGGGCACCGCCAGCCAGGGGCCGGTCGCGATCCGCGAGGCCCAGGCGCTCGACGCGATCGCCACCGGCACCGGTCTCAGGGCGTTGCCGTTCTCCGAAAGTGTGATCTCGCTGATCAAGTCGCGTTCGGTCGACCTGGCAGGCGTCGCCTCCGGCATGGGGCTCAACACCACGCCGGACGCCACAGGCAATACCAACTACTGGATCGAAGGCGTCGCCAGTTTCGGCACGCGCGACGCCAGCGGCGCTTTCAGTGGCTCCGAGTTCAGCTCCAACGGCATCAGCGTGGGCGTGGACCGGCGGATCAACAAGGATCTCGCGGTCGGCATGGGGCTGGGATACGCGCGCGACAAGGCCACGATCGGAACCGACGGCTCGGTCAACCGCTCGAAGGGATATTCACTGGCGGTGTACGGCAGCTACCAGCTCCAGGAGAAAACCTACGTCGATGCCCTGCTGGGCGTGGGATCGCTCGACTTCGACACCCGGCGTTTCGTGGCGCCGATGAACGACTTCGCGCTCGGGCAGCGCGGTGGCACGCAGTGGTTCGGCTCGCTCACCGGCGGCTACGAATGGCGCGACAAGGACATGCTGGTCTCGCCCTACGGGCGCCTCGACTTCTCGACCGACCGCCTGCGCAACAGCACCGAGACCGGTGCCGGGGCCTTTGCGCTGACCTACTTCGCCCAGAGCACGACCTCCGTCCAGGGGGCGCTGGGCGTGCGGGCCGAATCGGCCCATGCCACCAGTTTCGGTTATGCCGTTCCGAAGGTGCGGGCCGAACTGCGCCACGAGTTCCGCGGCAATGGCGAAGCTTTCGTGGCGTATGCCGACCAGCCCGGTGGACCGCGTTTCGGCCTCGCGTTCGGGGGCGGTGCGCGCAATTCCGTTGTGCTGGGCATCGGCAGCGAGTTCCTGATGCGCGACGGGCTGTCGCTGTCGGTCGAATACCAGCTCAGCCACTCGTTCTCGAACGATTCGAGTTATGCGCTGCGCCTGCGCCTGAGCAAGGACTTCGACGCCCGGGGCCTGCCCAAGCTGCGTTTGTCCGAGCAGGACCAGGACGATGAGCCCGCCAATCTGCAGTTCGATGCGGGCTACACCACCGACAGCAACGTCACGCGTGCCAAGGCGGGGCCGGACCGGCTGAACGACGACTCCTACAGCGCCAACGTCGGCAAGACCTGGATCTACGACCTGAGCCAGCAGTCGCGTGTGTTGGTGACAGGCAGTGCGGGCGGGGAGAAATTCCACCGGTTCAATGGCCTGAGCCGGGCCAGCCTGGGCCTGGAGGCGGAGTACCAGTACCGCAATTCCTCCGAATTCGACGAGCCCACCTATGGCGCCTTCGCCAAGCTGACCGGGGAAGGCTTCGAGTCCTCCCTGCGCGATGGTTACCGCCTGAGCACCGGTCTGTCCGTGCGCCTGCCGCTGTCCGACCGGATCGGGTTGTTCGCTGCCGCGGCGTTCAACCTGCGCAACGCGCGCAGCGATGTATTCAGCACGCGCGACCGCTCGCTGCGCGCCAACCTGGACTACGCGCTGAGCGCGCGCGAGACGATCTACCTGGGAACGGAATGGCGCTTCGGCGACATCGTGTCCACCAGTCGCCCGTCGCTGGAAAACGTCACCATCGCCAAGGTCCTCGCGCAGGACGACGCGTATGCAGGCGGGCAGTTGTTCAGCTACCAGGTCGACGGCCGCACGGCGCTGTTCTCCCTGGGCTACAACCTGAGTTTCGGCACCAAGGACTCGATCGATTTTTCCTGGCGCCATGTACGTTCCACCCCCGGCTTGCGGCCCTCCTTCGTGACCTCTCCCAGGAGTTACAAGGCCAACCAGTTGTCGGCGGTCTATCTGCTGCGGTTTTAGGTGAGGATGTGACGATGCGGTTTACCCGGTTCCTGTCGGCTTGGGGCGCGATCGCGCTGGCGCTGATATTGTCGGCCTGTGGTGGCGGGGGCGGGGGGACGAGCACCTCGGGCGATGTCAACCCGTTCGTGCGGGCGGCCGCCATGGCCACCGGCCTGGACCGGTTCCTGCTGTATCCGAATCCGGTCGTGCTGCCGGACGGCTCGTTCGAGGTCGGTGCGGCCGAATACGCGGTTGCGTATTACGAAGCCATCGACCCGGGCAGCGCCAAGGACACGGTCGACAAGTGGAAGGCGGCCAACAACATCGGCGTCACGACCGGCGGCCATACCGAACACAACGTGATCGTCGGCGACCAGCGCGATCTGGGTTATGGCCGCAAGATGACGGCCCATCGCAACCCCGACGGCAGCCTGGCCTTCATCGTCGAGAACTACCTGGTGGGTGCGTACGGTGGTTACAGTCCGCTGAACCTCGAGGCGGCTATCCAGGGGGTGAAGCAATGGCATCTGGGAACCAACGCGATCGAATTCGGCGTTGGGCCGGCCGGCGGCCCGCCCGATGCGCGCTTCGTGCGCTTCTATACCTTCGATCCCAAGACCGGCGCGCGGCTCAACACGCTGAGCCTGGATGGGCGGCCGTCCAAGGCCATGCCCACCGTGTGTATCTCCTGCCATGGCGGCCGTGGCGACCCGCTGACGCCACCCGATGCCAGCGGCAAGAAGTTGTTCCCGCTGGTGATGAACTCGTATTCGCAGCACCGCGGCGATGTCGGCGCGCAGCTGCATCCGTTCGAACCGGCCTCCTTCGACTTTTCGACCATCCCCGGTTTCAGCCGCTTGGAGCAGGAAGCGGCGATCAAGGAAATCAACAAGCTGGTGCTGTGTTCGATGAGCCTGCCGGAGGGCTCGCCGGTACCGGCACCCGGTTCGGTGGATGCCTGCCGGCGCGTGGCGACCCGCCATGAATACCAGGGCGTGGCAGCCACCCACCTCAAGGCGATGTACGGAGGGGACGAATTGCCACAGGCCATGACCAGCACGGTGGACAACTACGTGGAATCCAGTTGGGCGGCGGCTGGCCAGTCGGCGTTGTACCTGGATGTGCAGGCGCAGGCCTGCCGGGTCTGCCACCTGTTGCGCGGCAACGGCAACCAGAGCGATATCAGTTTCGAGACCTTCAACCACTTCGACAGCTTCAAGGACCGCATCAAGGCGCACATCGTCGACCGTGGCAACATGCCGCTGGCCAAGCTGATCTACGACAAGTTCCGCAGCACCGCCAGCATGGTCCAGACCATGGCGACCTACCTGGTCAGCGACTTGACCGGGATCGGGTTCAGCGCCGGATTCATCGATGGCGCATTGGCGCCCGAGCGGCCGATTGCCGACCCGGGCCCGGACCGGGTGGTCAAGCAGGGGGCGACCACGCTGTCCGCAGCCATGAGCCTCTACGCGACGAACTACCAGTGGAGCATCGTCAGTGGCCCGGCCGGGGCCGCCCTGACCAATCCGACCTCGGCGGCGCCGGGTTTCACCGCCGTGGCCGATGGCGCTTACGTGGTGCAACTGGTAGCGAGCAAGGGCACCGTCAGCAGTGCGCCGGCGCAACTGCGCATCGCGGTGGACAGCGCGCTGCCCTACGACCCCACCGCGCTGCGCTTTGCGGACATCAGGAACACGCTGCAGTTGGGCGGTGGTGGCTGCACGACCTGCCATCAGGCGGGCGGCAATGGTGCCGTGATCCCGCCGATCTGGTACTCCAGCTACGACCGTGCCGGCACCGGCCCCGGTACCGAAAGCAGCGCCACCAACGACCACTGGTTCTACACCGAACTGCGCGGCCGCATCAACTTCACCGACTGGATTGCCAGCCCGCTGTTGCGCAAGCCTTCCGGCCAGCACCACAACGGCGGTTTGCGAGCGGGCTTCGATACCAGCCTGGCGCCGGGGGCTGCGGGGCGTGCCGACTACGACAAGTTCGCCAGCTGGATCGTGAACGGCGCGCCGGAATAGGCGACCGACCTCTGGCAGGCCCCGCGTGCCTTCCTGCCCGGCCGGCCGACCCGGACCCCGGGGAGGTGCGGCCGATCAGTAGGTCCGGCGCGGTCCGGTGTAGACGTCGTTCGAGAACACGAACGGTGACCGGCGCCCGACCAGCGTCTCGATCAGCGACAGTTCCTGGTCGGTGTGGTTCACGAAGGGCGCGTTGCGGATGTTGTTGCCGGCGCCACCGTCGGTCACGATGTAGACCGGACGGTCGTGGTGCTTGGCGGCGATGGACTCGCGGCTCGTCGGGTCGGCCGTCGCCTGCACCTCCGTGGCGCCGTAACAGGTGCAGAAGTAGGTGCGTTCGGGGTCGGATTCGATGTAGAAACCGGTACCCCGGATGCCGATCGTGGCCGTCGACGAGGTCAACCGCATGGGGGAATTGCGCGATACCGACAGCAGCTTGCCGCTCAACATGCGCAGGCCGCCGATGATCAGCGACTCGGTGCTGTTTTCGGGCGGTTCGATCAGCAGCTTGCTGTCGCTGCGCAGGATCATGGAATGCGTATTGACCACGAACACCACTTCGCTGTTTTGCGCCGTCTGCACGGTATCGCCCGGCTTGATCTGGGTGGCGAGTGTCGCCTCCTTGTCGTTGACGGTCACCTGGCCCGACAGCCCATAGATCGATTGGCCCGGCGGCAGCTTGCGCGGCTTGCTGCCGAAGATGCCGAAGGTGATGGCCTGGGCGCTCGCGGCAGTGGCACCGAGCAGGCCGGCCGCCAGGGCCCGTATCAGCAGCAGGCGCCGCGGGTCGTCGATTTCGTCCAAGCGTTTCATCTGTGCTCCCGGTAAGACTGGCACGTCGCCAAGGCGCTGAGTCAAGCTCGGCTTGCGGGCGCCCGCGAATGCTACCACGGCAGCCTGTGAAGTGGCACCCCAGGAACCCGGCGCCGGGGGGAGAATGCGTCGGGATGCCGGGCGCTCGGGGTATCATTGCAGGCCTGGCTCCGGGCTGTCCTGCACCCGGTTTCTGTCCCTGTCCTGTCAACCTGGCTCCTGCTTCCCGTGCGTCTCAATTCGATCAAGCTTTCCGGTTTCAAGTCCTTTCCCGAGCCGACCAATTTCATGTTGCCCGGCCAATTGGTGGGTGTGGTCGGCCCGAACGGATGCGGCAAATCCAACATCATGGATGCGGTGCGGTGGGTGCTTGGCGAGAGCCGCGCCAGCGAACTGCGCGGCGAGTCGATGCAGGACGTGATCTTCAATGGCACCACCAGCCGCAAGCCGGCGAGCCGTGCCAGTGTCGAACTGGTGTTCGAGAACGCCGACCACCGCGCCGGCGGCCAATGGGGCCAGTTCGCCGAGATCGCGGTCAAGCGCGTCCTGACACGCGACGGCACGAGCAGCTACTACATCAACAACCAGCCGGTGCGTCGGCGCGACGTGCAGGACGTGTTTCTCGGCACCGGTCTCGGTCCACGGGCCTACGCCATCATCGGCCAGGGCACGATCAGCCGCATCATCGAGTCCAAGCCCGAAGAGCTGCGCCTGTTCCTGGAGGAGGCGGCCGGGGTCTCCAAGTACAAGGAGCGTCGCCGCGAAACCGAGAACCGCCTGAGCGACACGCGTGAAAACCTGACCCGCGTCGAAGACATCCTGCGCGAACTCGGGGCCAACCTCGAACACCTCGAAAAGCAGGCCGAGGTGGCACAGAAGTACAAGGGATTCCAGGGCGACGTCACTCTCAAGCAGCACCAGCTGTGGTATCTGCGGCTGGCCGAGGCGCGGGCTGAGCAGGCCCGGGTCCAGGTGGACGCCCAGGCCGCGGTGCTGGCCATGGAGGGCCGCGTGGCCGATCTGCGCCGCGTCGAGGCCGACCTCGAGACGCTGCGCCAGGCGCACTACGCCGCGGGCGACCAGGTCAACCAGGCGCAGGGGCTGCTCTACGAAGCCAGCACCGAGGTCGGCAAGCTCGAGGCCGAGATCCGCTTCGTGGTCGAGGGCCGCCAGCGGGTGGAGCAGCGCCTGGCCAGCCTGAAGGATCAGCTCGCGCAGTGGAGTACGCGCCGGCAGGATGCCGAAGGCGAGATCGCCCAGCTGGTGCAACGCGCCGCGCAGGCACAGGACGATAGCTCCATACTGGCCGCGCAGGTCGAAGACCAGGCCCAGCAGTTGCCGGAGCTCGAGGACACGCTGCGCCAGGCGCAATCGGCGGCCAGCGAGCAGCGCGGCGCGGTGTCGCAGGTGCAGCAGCAGATCCAGGTGCTGGCCGCCGAGCAGCGCAGCGTGCAGGAACAGTCGCGCCAGCTGCAGGCCCGGCGCGAACGCCTGGGCGCCGACCGCAAGGCGCTGGAAGCGCCCGACGAAGCCCTGCTGGCGACGCTCGGGCAGCAGATGGAGCAGGCCCAGGAAACCGCCGCCATGGACGACGCGCGCCTGCATGAACTGCAGGACGGCCTGCCCGCGCTGGACGAGGCACGGCGCACGCAGCAGCAGGCCGTGAATACCGAGTCCTCGCGCCAGGCCAGCCTGTCGGCACGCATGGAGGCCCTCAAGGCCCTGCAGGAAAAGGTCCGCACCGACGGCAAGCTGCGGCCCTGGCTGGCCAAACACGGGCTGGACCAGATGGCCGCCTTGTGGAGCCGCCTGCATGTGGAGCAGGGTTGGGAAAACGCCCTGGAGGCGGCGCTGCGCGAGCGCCTCGGCGCCCTGGAGGTGTCGGTGCTCGAGCGGGTGCGCGCCTTCGGCAACGATGCGCCGCCGGCCAAACTCACGTTCTACAGCCCGCCGGCCGCCGCGCTGCCGGCGCCAGCCTCCGGGCTGCCGCGGCTCGCCGATCTGCTGCGCCCGCACGACGCCGGGCAGGCGGCGGTGCTGCGCGATTGGCTGCAGGGCTGCTACAGCGCGCTGTCCCTCGAAGCGGCCATGGCACAGCGCAGCCAGCTGCAGGCCGGCGAGGCGATCTACGTGCCCACCGGGCATGCCGTGACGCAGCACAGCGTGAGTTTCTATGCGCCCGACTCGGAGCAGGCCGGTTTGCTGGCGCGGGCCCAGGAAATCGAGAACCTCGACAAGCAGTTGCGCGCCCAGGCGCTGATCGGCGAACAGTCGCGCCAGGCGCTGGCGCGCGCGGAGTCGGCCTATGCCGAGGCCTCGCAGACGCTGGTGCAGCTGCGCCGCGACGCCACCCAGAGCCAGGCGCGCGCCCACGAGCTGCAGGTGCAGGTGCTGCGCTTGCGCCAGCTCGCCGAGCAGGCGCGCGCGCGCAACGAGCAGCTCAGCGGCGAGCTGGCCGAGACCGACGCCCAGCTCGAAGACCTGGACCAGCGTCGTGCCAGCGCCGAAGCGCGTTTCGAGGAGCTCGACATGCAGCTCGCCGACACGCAGGAGCGCCATGCCCAGCTCGACGAGCGCGTGCTGCTGGCCCAGGGCCGGCTGTCCGAAAGCCGCGAGCAGCAGCGCCAGGTCGAGCGCCGCGCGCAGGAGGCCGAATTCGCCATGCGCAGCCTGCAGGTGCGCCAGGCCGAACTGCAGCGCGCGGTCGAGACGGCCTCGCAACAGGCGCAGGCGCTGGCGCAGGAGGAGCAGCGCGCCCAGGAAGAGCTTGTGCGCCTGACCGATGCCGCCGCCCAGGCCGGACTGCAGAACGCGCTGGCGCTGAAACTCGAACGCGAACAGGCGCTGGCGGCCAAGCGCAGCGAATACGACGACCTGACCGCCAAGCTGCGCGGCAGCGACGAGCGCCGGCTGCAACTCGAGCGCGAACTCGACCCGTTGCGCCAGCGCATCACCGAGTTCCAGCTCAAGGAGCAGGCGGCGCGCCTGGGCTGCGAGCAGTACCAGCAACTGCTCGACGACGCGCATGCCGAGATCGAACCCCTGGCCGCATCGATCGAACAGGGCAAGGTGCGCCTGGCCGGCCTGCAAGGGGCCATCGACCGCCTGAATGCCGACATCGCCGCCCTGGGCGCGGTGAACCTGGCAGCCCTCGAAGAACTGTCCACCGCCCGGGAACGCAAGCAGTTCCTGGACGCGCAGTCGGCCGACCTGAACGAGGCCATGACGACGCTGCAGGACGCGATCCGCAAGATCGATGGCGAAACGCGCGAACTGCTGTCGGCCACCTTCGATATCGTGAACACGCATTTCGGCAAGATGTTCCCCGAGCTGTTTGGTGGTGGCAATGCCCGGCTGGTGATCACCGGCGACGAGATCCTCGACTCCGGCGTGCAGGTGATCGCCCAGCCACCGGGCAAGAAGAACCAGACCATCCACCTGCTCTCGGGCGGCGAAAAGGCCCTCACGGCGATCGCGCTGGTGTTCGCGATCTTCCAGCTCAATCCGGCGCCGTTCTGCCTGCTCGACGAGGTCGACGCACCCCTGGACGATGCCAACACCGAGCGTTATGCCAAACTGGTGACCACCATGAGCCGGGAAACGCAATTCCTGTTCATCAGTCACAACAAGATCGCCATGGAAATGGCCAAGCAGCTGATTGGAGTCACCATGCAGGAACAGGGCGTTTCACGCATCGTCGCGGTCGACATGGACGCCGCCGTCACCATGGCCGAAACGGCCTGATCGATCATGAGCTGCAGGGCCGCTCCCAAGGCACATCGCACCGCAGTGCGCAGCACGGAGGTTTCCTGATGAGCCGCCGGGCCG
>Ga0105047_10019796_pt1 | contig 10369 bp, 4 predicted proteins | sample MAT04_FD_78384 | JGI IMG/M metagenome (GOLD analysis project Ga0105047, IMG submission 78384) | Freshwater microbial communities from Lake Fryxell liftoff mats and glacier meltwater in Antarctica - MAT-04 (megahit assembly) | ecosystem: Environmental > Aquatic > Freshwater > Ice > Liftoff... | reverse complement strand
GGGCAATGTGCAATAGGCGTCTTGCAAGAAGAATGCTTGAACTGTAGGAATCTTCACGGTCGCTGGCACCAGTTTTGTGCTACTTGCGGCTGCGACGTAGAGGAGCATTTCCAGAAATACATGAAGTGGCTTGATAGTCGAATCGCAGTTTATCCATCGCACACGGGGAGACGAGTAAGATGTTTTCTCTCATTCGACTCTTTATTAATCTTTTTGTCTATCCGGCGAAGGGATTTATCATCGAGAAAATCCTCGTCGATCAGGACGCAATCCGGAGCGAACATACCGACGACCCGATCGTCAAACTCGTCGGTCGCAAGCCGGGGCTGATCCAATTTGTGCTCTCGCTGTTCGGCATCCAGACCCGGGCAGAGTTACTCCTCACGAGGCGAGAACTGCGGGTTTCATACCGTGAGGGGACCTCGATTTATAGTTTCTTTCACATCATTCCGATGCAGCAAAAGCCATCGATCGAAGTCGAGTACCTTGGGATCAGTCCTTTGCTGTTGGCCATTCCGGGATTCTACGACGCATGTAAACTTATATACATCAACGCCAAGTCGAAAATTCCCCAAGCCGGGGTAGTATCAAATGAACAGAGACAAATTATAGTGAATATACAAGATCATATATTAACTCTTCAAAAGAGCTGGCCGATTTTTAAACCATTAGACGCAAATAAGTTAATTACAAAAATCATGGCACAAATTTGACATGTAGGAATAGTCAAACCATCGAAGTTCTTGAATCAATCGAGCGAGCAGAATCGCACCGCAATACAATCGCTTATACTTAGACCGAGGGCACTTGATACGTTTTCGTGCCAGCCCGCAGCGCAAGCAAGGTGCGCTTTCTCCGTTCGAGGCACAGCATGGAGTTTTCCGAGGGTTCGCCTTGCTTGCGCTGCGGGCTGGCACGATGTCCCATTCTCGACCGCGAGAAGTATAATCGACATCAAAAAGGACGGTTACGCGATCGAGAACTTCAACGCATTGACCGCGCCCGTGAAGACGTTCATATGCCCGGTGCGATGCAAACCCGTACGGGTCGCACGGACTACGCGGCCCCGAGTGGCAGCGACGGCAGTTGGGTCGACGCGAACATAGGGCCCTAAAACCGTGTTTTGGGGCGTTTTTTCACTTTTGACTGCCCCGGCCTTCACGTGCCTACTCCTGGGTCGCGAGTGCGACCGCGAGGCGGCAACCTGCTTCGAACTCTTTCAAGTCGACGTACTCTTTTACCGTGTGAATTTCGTTTTGACCGGCCCCGATGGTGATCGTTGGGATGCCGTGCTTGACCATCCAGTTGGCATCGAGACCGCCGTTGGTCACGCGCAACGTCGGCTTGAGTTTGATCGATTTCGCGGCCAATTGTGCGCGTTTGACAACGGGGGCATCGTCGGGTAAACGGAACGGGACGTAATCGAGGCGGCTCACGAACTGCACCTTCGCAGGTTTGCCGCGATGGTCTTTGACCTTCTTGGCGGCGTTGTCGAAGGCACGTTTGAACGCCGCGCTAATCTCGCGCACAAACTTGGCATCGTGGCTACGGCTCTCGCCTTTAATGTGTACGAAATCGGTCACCACGTTCGTTGCGTTCCCCGCACTCTTGCCCTCGGCATCGCCGAACTGACCGACGTTGCTCGTGCCTTCTTTGCCGTTCTTAATAACCTTGCCGAACCAACCTTCGGCGAACACATCGGCGAGCGCGAGCGATGCGACCATACTCGCCGAGATGCCGTGCTCGGGATATACACCCGCGTGCGATGCCTTCCCCTGAATGTTCACTTCCCAACGGTCGGCCCCAATCGCCCCGATGGTAATATCGGCTGCGGCGCGGCCATCGATGTTGAAGCCCATCGACACGTCGCCGAGGTCGATCGGGTTGACGTGCTTCGCTCCGAACAGCCCGCTTTCTTCGCGCACCGTAAAGAGCATCGTAATCGGCGGGTGCGGGAGTTTCTGGCGGATGAGTTCGGCGGCCAGCGTCACGAGTGCGGCACACCCCGTGCGGTTGTCGCCCCCGAGTGCGGTGTTCGCGGTGTTGGTGATGCGGTGCGCCGACTGAACTGGCTTCGCCCCGGCACAGAGCGGCACCGTGTCCATGTGCGTCATAAACAATATCGGCTTCGCATCTTTGCGCGTGCCGGGCAAGTTGACGATCAAGTTACCCGTCTGCGTCGGTGCGGGGATTCGCGTGTTGGCATCGTCGAAGCGCATCGCCGAGGCCGGTACGCCCGACTCCTTCAGTGCCGTCTGGATCACCTTCGCGATGGCCGCTTCCTGCCCGGTAATGCCTTCGATACCCAGGAATCGCATCAGTCGTTGAATTGCAATTGGGGCGTCAATCGTAATCGGCGGCATAAGCGATCTCGTTAAGGAAGGACGGAATCTCGCGTGTTTTTACCAATCTTACTCATCTTACAATTCGCCACAGCATTGTCGTTATGTCGCATCTCGTACATCTCGCGCATTCCTTTCAACCAACACCTGCCCGCTAAGAGATTCGGAAGTTCGGGGTCGGATGGACTGCGTGGGCCGGGTATATTGGCGAGGTGAGGTTTGATGGGCGGCTTTGCATCATCCGGGGCTTTCTGTGTTCTTTCGCTACCCTTTTTCGGCGTTCTCCAGGCACCTGTTCGGTGTCGCGTTGCTGTTTGCGCTGATCGTTGTGTGTTCTGCCCAAGAGCCGAAAAAACCGGCGGAACCGGCGAAGGGCGGCGCGTTCCGGTTGCCCGATGGCACCGTCGTACTGTTCACGAAGAACCCCGACGAGCTGAACCCCAAAGTCGATGGCGTATTGCTCTCGCCGAAGGAATATCAGACGCTCCTCGACCAAGCCGAATTGGGCAAGAAGGCGAAGGACGCGACGAAGCCGGTGTCTCCGAGTGCCTGCCATGTGCGTGGGAAAGTCGAGAAGCGTAACGAGCGCCAGGTAGCCGTGCTGACGATTGCATATTCGTTCCGCACAACGGTGCCAAACGCGCAAGTATTGCTCGGCTGTCAGCGGGCGTTTCCCGTGGCGGCGACGATGGGCGACGGCAAACTCGCGGTGCTGGAAATCTCCCCGGATGGCCTCGCAGTGCTGGTCGAACGCCCCGGAGAATACACCCTCACGTTAAATGCCGACGCACCGGTTGCCGCACGTGCTGTGAAAGCGGAACTCGGCTTCGAGATCGGCCTGCCGCGTGCGGCGATCACCACGCTTTCGTTTGAAACCCCTTCGCCGGAAGTAAAAAAGCTCATCGTCGGCACGCGCACCCCGGACCCAGCGACACCGTTACGTATCGCCGAACCGAAACGCACGACCGACGACATCGCACGATATGCAGCCAAAGCCGATGGCACTGGCTCGCCACTCGGGCCGATCGATTCGCTCGAAGTCGCGTGGGATGCACCCGGTGCCGTCACCCCGATCGCCCCGAGCATCAGCACCGCCGAGGCCGACATTGCCGTGCGAATCGACGATGGGCAAATCGAAACGACCGCGAAGTTTCGCATTCGCGGCGCGACGCGCGATTGGACGTTCGCATTCCCCAAAGATGCCGACGTGACGGCCACGCGAATCGTAGTCGATCCGGCATCGGTGGCTACCGCCACGATCGTGCGACCGACCGACCCGAAACTGCCACTTTGGAAAATTCAATTGCCCGATGCGCTCGGCGAATGGGTGGTTGCATCGGTCGTGCGAACGGCACGGCCGGACCCCAAAGACGGCAAGTTCGCGGGGCCGTACACCGTCGGACCGTTTGCCGTGCCGACCGCCGCTCGGCAATCGGGAATGATCCGCTTTTACGCGCCGCCGAACGTCCGTCTTAGTGGCTTCAAACACGGCCCCGAATTGCGCCCGTTCGATGTTCCCGCCGGTGCCGAAGACCCGCCGACCGCGGCATTCCGTTACACCGCATTGCCAAATACATCCGACAAAAAGCCGCCCGCGAACATCGAGTTCGAGGCACGCCCCGCACGCGGAATTGTCACAGTGCAACCGCACTACAAATTGATGCTGACCCCGACCGGATGGTTGCTCCGTTGCGAGGCGCGCATCGCGCCGGTGCGGACCGTCGTCGAACAAGTGACGATCGAACTGCCTGCCGGTTGGCTGGCCCCCGTGGTGCAGCCGCTCGAACTCGTCGACGAAGTCCAAGGTGGCGGCGAACTGGCCGGCAAGCGAACGCTCGTCGTGCGGCTTGCGGCGGGGCAGAAAGATCCGTTCGCGCTCATTCTCGAATCGCGGTATCCCGTGCAACCGACCGACCAGGATGTTTCCTTGATGTTGCCGCGAATGTTGCTGGTCGGCGAGCGCGATGCTCAGGTCACCGTGACCGTGCCCGACTCCCTCGAAGTACGTGGATCCGTGCGGGAATGGGATGGCAATCAACCATCGGCGGTGGCATTGGATTTGAAGCCGACGACGGCGCAAGGTGTGAAGTCCGCGCCGGGTTCGGCACAGTTGGCGGGGCAGTTCGATGCGGGGATTTCGCGACTCGATCTGGCGTGGCAACCATACCGCCAAGAGCTTTCCGCCGAGGTGCGGGCCGAGGTGGCTGTGTGGGATCGGCAGCTCGATATTACCGAAACGATTCGCTTCAAATCGCTCGAACCGATCCGTCGGCCGATCCGCCTCAAAGGCCCGCGCTCGCCGACGGCATTCCGCCCGCAACCCGCTATCGAACCGCTCGGTGCGGGCGAGTGGGTGTTCGCGCCAGCCGCTGGGGTGAAAGAGGTGACGCTGATCGTGCGCTACTCGGTACCGGTGTCCGGAAACACGGCCACGGTGCCATTGTTGTGGCCCGACGCAACGAAGATCGAAGCGACGACACGCGTGTGGGGCGGGGTCATTTCCGGTGGGCGACGGGCGACGAAATTCGAGGGGCCGTGGCAGGAACTCGCGCCCGAACCGGATGCGGATCGCGAGGCAATGCCGTGGCTGACGCTGTCCGGAACGGGCAACAGTTTGCCGCTGACGTTGGAACTCGGCGAGTCGCGCGATGCCGCAAGTGGGGCGATCATCGAGCGCGGCGTCGTGCAAGCCTGGGCGGGCGAAGAGGGTGCGATTCTCGCCCGGTGCCGATTCGTGTTACGCCGCTGGACGGTGGCCGCGACGGAAATCGAAGTCGCATCGGCCACGCCGCCCATCGCGTTCGTCGATCGCGAACGGATCGACACGGCCACCCTCATTTCGGAGGAAGGCAGCACGAAGCGGTATCGCATAATATTACCTGCTCCCAAAGCGAATCGACCGAATCAAGTCGTCGAAGTTCGCTACGCAGCGGCACCGGGTCGCAACGATCGCGAAGTGAATATTCCCGCACCGAGTATTCGCGCCGCAACGCTCCGCACGCCGATCCGCTGGCATGTGACCGTCTCCGCGAATGCCGTTCCGCTGTTGCCCAACGAAGGCGTGTCCGCCGAGTTCCGCTGGCTGTGGCGTGGCTGGTTGCTCGCGCCGACGGCAACGACGACGGCAGTCGATCTCGATCGCTGGATCGCCGATGGCGCGGACCCCGATGCGAAGCCGGACTTCACCGATATCTGGACGGAACCTTCGGGCGAAAGCGTGGCGGCAAGGCAACCGACACTCGCGGCGGTCACCGTCTATCGCGTGCCGCGTAACCCGTGGGTAATCGGCTGTTCGCTGTTCGCAATCCTCCTCGGCGTCGGCTTGTCGCGGTTGCGGCCGATCTTACTCGGGCCTGTGGTGGCGATACTCGGTTTCGCGCTGGCGACGGCAGCCGTGTATGCCCCGCAGCCAACCGCACAAGCCGGTTCGGCGGCCATTCCCGGAGCCTTGATTGTCGCGGGTGCGCTCGGCGTGCAGTCGTTCCTACAATGGCGGGCGCGGCGGCGAATCAGTCACCTTTCGGCGTTCCATCGCGGTGTGTCGAATTCGGCTTCGGCCCCCGTGCTCGTGCCATCGCCATCAGCGCCGCGGGCCTCCCGCAACGGTAACCCGAGTAGCGCGGCAGGCACTGCGCCACCGCTGGCGACCCCGACCGCGAACTGAGTCGCCATGCACTGTCACACCATTGTCACCCAGTTGGCCATCGCACTGTTGTTCGCAGTGTGTGGCTCTACCGTACGCGGCGATCCGCCCGCCGTGGCCATCGTCGGCGGTATCGCATTCGCCGTTTCACCCGAGCGTCCCGGTGCGGACCCCTTCCCGATTCGCCGCGTATTATTGCCCGCCAATCAAGCGTTTGCGCTCGCCGGACAGGCAGGCGATGCGCCATTGCGGCGAATGCCACGCGAAGAATTCGAGTCGCTCGTTCGGGATGCGACCAGAAATCTCGCGGGCAAATCGGCACCGAAACTTGCGAAGGCAATCTACCGTGCGACGCTGACCGATGATGGATTAATCGGTACCGGCGAATGGACGGTCCAGGCCGCGACGCCGCAAGCGATGTGTATTCTCGAACCGTTGCGGATCGCCATCGGTAACCCGAAGTGGGTGGGTGGCACTGAGGCGATGATTGCACGTCCGCCGACCGCACCGACCTCGGCCGTACTGTGGATCGAGCGTGGCGGTTCGAGTGCAGTCGCGTTCGATTGGTCGACGCACGGCATCGAAGAACCGGGAGAAATGAAGTTCGACTTGCGCGTGCCACCCGTGCCGATTGCGTCTCTCGAAATCGATCTGCCGATGGATCGCTTGCCGATACCGGCACAGTCCGACACGCTGCTAACGGGGCCGTTTCCGGCGGCGGCGAACCGTGCGATTTGGAAGATCGCGTTCGGCGGTTCGTCGAAAGTGGAATTTTCCGTGCGAAGTACAACGGGGGTCGGGCAGTTATCGCCGTTCGCCCGTGCATCGCGAATAACGCGCTACGATCTGGCACCGGGCCTCGCAACGGTGACGTACGAATTCGAGTTCACCGCCGTGCGTGGTCCATCAGCGGTGCGCGAGTTTCTGATCGACCCCGGCGTGCAAATTACCGATGTCGTAGCGGCGGGAATGGATCGCTGGCAGGTGCAACCGAACGCGGTGGCCACGAAGCCCGCGACGCTGACGCTGCTACTGCGGGAGCCGATGACGACGGGCCGCGTGGTGCTGTCTGGGTTCGCGTTAGCCCCAACTGGCGGCGAGCCGTGGACGGCCCCGTTGGTGCGACCGATGGTGGCGGCGTTGGCCGACGACAGCATCGAAGCACGGTTCGCCTCGGATGTTAAACTCGAAGGCTGGGACGCAGGCGATTACCGCTTGATGCGGATCGCCCAACCATCCGACCGCAGCCAAACACTAGTATTTAAGGGAATACCAACGACTACGGACGCTGTTGGCCGTCGCGCGCCGACGTTCCCGTTGCGTGCGGTGGCCGCTGATTGGACGACGAAGGAGCAAGTCGATTGGCGAATCGAATCGACGCGCATGACTCTGACAGCCCGCTATCAGTTACAGATTGTGCGCGGCCCGCTGACGCAAATCGCTTTCAAGATTCCCGCCGGTTACACTCCGATACTGGCGACGGCCACGCCCGCCGATCCTTCGGCGATCTGGAACCCCGGGCCGAACGGCACTTGGATTTTTGAGCCGACGCGGCCACTTTCGACGGGGCAGACGATCGAACTGCGCGTCGAAGTTCGCCGTGCCGCACCGGACTGGCCGACCGGTGCGAACCGTATTTTGCTACCCGTCCCGAAACTGATTCCACTCGGGGCCAGTAGCCGCGAAGGAACCCGCACCGTTAGCCTCGGTACAATGCTCCATGGCTGGATGACTCCGACAATTTCCGATGGGGGCGCGTTGCCCGATGGCTCGGTGGTGCCATTATCGTTCAGGGGAAATGAACCCGATGGCACGCTCGTTCTTGCCCGGCGACGATCGGCGGTGACGGCATTTAACGATGTGACCGTATCGACAACCAACGGCGAGCGCACTGCGGTGCATCGGCTCAATTTGAAAGTCGAACGCGGCGAACTCACGTCGGTGGTTCTGTATTTGCCGCTTGCTGCAAAGGGAAATTGGACGTTTGACGCACCCGGCGCGGACGTGCGATTGCAACCGCACCCCGGTGCAGCGTTCTTGCCGGGCTTCGCGCCTTTGCTGGTTCCCGGCCCGTTCTGGCAAGTCGCGTTCGTGCGTCCATTGCGTACCGCGGCGACGATCACGATCCGCTACCGCGGGCCTGCTGATGCGAAGCTCCCCCTGCCCGTGGCGCTCGGCGTGGATGCCACTCCGCCGCGCATCACCGTTGAAGGCCGCGAAGAAACGATCGAAGCCGAGCCGCTCGACCCGACGGCGGAAATTCCGACATTCACGACACTGCGGCCTCGCGGCCAGTTACCCGTAAAAGCGGAAGCGACACCGTGGCGGATCACCGATGTCAGTGCGGTGTCAGTGATCGACGACGCGGGCCGCACGACGGTGATAGTACGCGGGCAAATCGCGACGGCGGGCGGGCGGATGTTGATGGTTCCCCTGCCCGATGGTGCGGAAGTGGAGTCGATACTCATCGAAGGAAAGTGGGTCGATGCGCGCGGCGAAGGCACGCTGCTTTCGATCCCGATTCCCACCCCCGACGACGACCCCGACTCGTTCGAGTTGCGCTATCGGCTACCTGGCGAAGTGCGTTGGCCGTTCGCTAACGTCCACACGGCGATCCCCGAGTTCCCCGGCCGCAGCGATGGCGTGCGCGAGTCGTGGGAGATTTCGCCGAAGTTCGCGATTTGGCCCGATCTCGGCCGCACGGTGCCGCACGACTGCCGCCAGGTTTGGCTCGTCCCCGCCAGCGTGCCCGTGCTGGCAGGTTACTTTTCCGCGGTCGCAATTTTTGCTTTGGGGCTGGTGCGTTTGATGCTGGGCCGCACGGCGAGCCGCACGATGTTCCTGTTCGCGCTCGCGCTGGGGACGGCATCCTGGGCGGTGACACCAGGCTGGCAGTTGGCGATCCGACCGCCGCTGGTCGTGGCGCTACTGGCAGGCATCGCGTTTGCGATGATCGGCCGCGTCGATCGGTCGAACGCGAGCCGCGCCGCGGTTGTCGTGGTTACCATTTTTGCGGCCTTCGCCACGGTAGTGGGGCAACCCACCGAACCTATCACGGTCTATCTGATTCCCGGGCCGCCAGAGGCTCCGGATCGCTTGAGCGTGCTCGTTCCACAAGCCGTAACGGATCGCTTGACGGCACTACTGGCACCCGAACTTCCTGCGGTGTTGCTCACCGCTGCCGAGTATAACGGGGCCGACGCCGACGGACTGGCCGCGTTCGATGCCACCTTCACTTTGCACGTCACACGCGACGGTATCCAGACGTTCGCACTACCGCTGACCGGTATCCGCCTGGAGTCGATTCGGCTCGATGGGGCCATCGCGTTTCCCGATGCGACCCGACCGGATCGCTACACGATTTCACTCGATGGTAAGGGCAAACGCAGTTTGAAGGTCCGGTTTAGCGTGCCGTCCTTGGCAATCGGTGGCGAGCGCGAAGTGCGGTTCGGCATACCCGATCTGCCTGCGGCGCGGGTTCGTTTTACGGCGGGGTCAACTGCGAAACAGGTGAACGTCGTCAGTCGTCGCGGCAGTCAAATTCGCACGGGTAACGCAACGGTCGAAGCCGATCATGGGGGAGGCCGCACGGTGGCGATTCGCTGGCGACAAGGCGGCCCCGCCGACGCCCCGCCCCGCGTTAGCGTCACTGAAGCGACGATCTGGGACATCGGCGAAAGCGAAGTTTACGCTACAGCGGCGTTTAATTTTCGCATCGATGGCGGCGCGCTGTCGCGGTTCACGTTCGATATTCCACCGGACCTCGAACCGGGTCGCGCGACGATTCGGACCGCCGACGAAACGGCAATCAATGGCGTACGAAGTTGGAAGCTCGCCCCCGCCGCGAACGGCTGGCAGACGCTGAATATCGAGTCGCAAAATCTCATCGACGGCGCAGCAACGGTCGCATTCCGCCTCGTTCCACACGCGCCGTTGTCCGGACGCCCGGCATTGTTATCACCGCGGGCATACGGGGCATCGGTCGTTTCGAGTTACGTCGGCGTGCGGCTCCGCGATGCCGTCGTCGAGCGATGGAACAAGGAAAACCTCATCGACTTCCCCGCCGATGTCATCGCTCGCGATTTCGCCACTGTGCCCGAATTTCTCCTCGAAAAGCAGCCGCTTTCGCGTTCGTTCCGTCGGGAAGGTACGGGTGTGCCCTCGGTGCGGCCCATCTTACGCGGCACCCTAGAACCAGTACCGATCGGGCAGGAAATCCTCTGGACGATCGGCCCGCGTGCCGATGTGGCGGGCACGGTGCGCTGGCCGCGTGATGTCGCCACTTTCTCGCTGGAGTTCGAGATTCCCGGTGCCATCACGCCGACCGATGTGCAAGCCACGGACATGATCGGTTGGGCACGAAAGGGCAATCGCGTTCGCGTCT
>Ga0105047_10019793_pt1 | contig 10369 bp, 6 predicted proteins | sample MAT04_FD_78384 | JGI IMG/M metagenome (GOLD analysis project Ga0105047, IMG submission 78384) | Freshwater microbial communities from Lake Fryxell liftoff mats and glacier meltwater in Antarctica - MAT-04 (megahit assembly) | ecosystem: Environmental > Aquatic > Freshwater > Ice > Liftoff... | reverse complement strand
TTGGTTCAACTTTCTTCAGCCCTACAAGCAGAGTACCAACCTGATGATCTGCCCCGTCCGCACGTCCAAGTTCAACGAGTTCATCCAGAACTACCCCAGCGATCTCATTGACTACGGCGTCTCCAACTACGGCATGAACTTCCGGCTCGGCGGCTGCGACTGGCCGGGCGCCTGGCCGATGGAAACCTACCGGCCCTTGACCGACGGCGGGGTGCGCCGTCCTGCGGCCGTGGTCATGTTCACCGATAGCGGCACCAAGCCCCTGAACACCACCAATCCGGACAAATGTGTGACCACGTCCTCTCCCGAGAAGCCGGGTTGCTGGATCGTGCATGATGTCGCCAACAGCGAGCCGTGCGGCGGTTGTGTCGCCAGCGATGATCCCAACTGGGGCGGCCCGCACCCCCGGCACAGTGGCCGGTCGGCGGTTACCTTTGCCGATACCCACGTCGAGAGCCTCAAACCAGCTCGATGGTATTGGGCCGGCACCCCCTGGCTAAACCCCGCCGTCGGCGGCGAATGAATGGTCTTCCCTTTCCGCAGTCCACTAGTCCACTCTCAATTCCAACACCAAACATGACTCCTTTGCCTATTACTCAAGCGCCGATTGCTTCCGTTCTGAACCGCCGCGATTTCATCCGAAGCACCGCGAAGGCGGCCACCGTCTTTGCGGTAGCCGCGCCCTACGTCTCGCGCGGACGGGTGCTGGGCGCGAACGACCGCATCGGCGTCGGCTTCATCGGCGTCGGAGGCCGTGGCCGCGGACATGTGGCCACGGTGCAAAACCTCATCAAGTCCGGCCAGAATCTGCAGATTGTCGCCGTCTGTGATGCCTATCGCTATCGCCTCGACGACGTGGCCAAAGCTTTTGGTGCCAAGGCCTACATGAAGCACACCGAGTTGCTGGCTGACGCCGGGGTGGACATCGTGTGCGTCGCCACGCCGGACCGACTCCATGTGCCCCAGGCCTTGGATGCCGTCCGCGCAGGTAAGGATGTTTATTGCGAGAAGCCGATGGGGCATTGGACTCAGTTTACGCTCAGCAAGCAGTTCTGCGAAGAGACCCAGAAGCTGAAACGGGTCGTGCAGATCGGCAATCAAGGCAACTCCAGCCCGGCCTGGCAGAAGGTCAAGGAACTTGTTCAGGGGGGCGCCGTTGGCCGGGTCCAGCTTGTTACCGCTGGCTTCTACCGCAATGGTGATTGGGGCGAGCGGATGCCCATCGCGGACCCGGAAGCCAAGCCAGGGCCGGACCTGGACTGGGAAGCATTCCTGGGCGATGCCCCCAAGGTGCCGTTCACGGTGCAGCGGTTCTTCAGTTGGCGGAAGTATCTGGACTACGCCGGCGGGCCCTGCACAGACCTCCTGCCGCACCTTTTCACGCCGTTCGCCAGCGCGATTGGGCTGAAATTTCCCACGCGCGCCGTGGCTTCTGGGGGGATCTTCAAATACACCACGTACGACCGCGAAGTGCCTGACACGTTCAACATGTGCCTCGATTACCCCGAGAAGCTATCGGTGGTAATCGTGTCCACGCTCGCCAACGGGTATGTCACGGAGCCTGCCATCCACGGGGATGAGGGGACGCTGACGCTTCAGAATCCCGGCGAATGGAACGTGGGCATTGACAGCGTCACCATTGTGCCGAACAAGGGCGAGCGGAAGGTGTTTCCGGTGCAGAAGAGCGATGCGACGGCAGCCCACTGGCAGAACTTCCTCCAGTGCGTGCGCAGCCGGGAGAAACCGGTCAGCGACGTCGAGTTTGGACTGCATGTTCAGGCAGCGCTCAACATGGCCATGCTCAGCCTGCTGCACGACAAGGTGGTGAAGTTCGACTTTGCCAAGGGAGACATTATCGCGTAACTCAACCCGACTCTGTATGCGTTATCTCTCGCTCTCCAAACAACCGCAGCAAACTCTCCCCGGGCTCTTGTCTCTTGGTTGGGGCTTGGCATTGGGATTGTCGCTCCTCGGCGGGAGCGAAACTGCTCCTGCAGCGGAGAGTTTCCAACTCGAGGTCGCTTCCTCGGCGAGCCAGTGGAACATCACTTACGGCGGCAAGCCAGTGCTGGTCTATGAGTTCAACCCGCGGCAATTCAAGCCGTACGTCAAGGCGCTCAACACGCTTGGCGGCCAGGGGATTCTACGCGACGCGCCCTCCGATCACTTGCACCACCACGCGCTGATGTATGCCATCGCCGTGAACGGACTGAATTTCTGGGAGGAAGTCAGCGGCAGTGGCGTCGAAAAACCCGTGCAATCGCCGCCGCCTGAATTCGGCACCAGCCCCGACGGTCTGCCACAGGCGACGATTCGTCAGACGATCCACTGGCTTGCGCCGCAGGATGCCTTCCTGCCTGATTCGCCCAAGCTCGCCTTGCTCGTCGAGCAACGGACGCTGGTGCTGACGGTCAACGAGGCGACCAAGGAAGTCGCGCTGCGCTGGAAGTCCGCTTTTGAAGTCGGCGGCAAGACCAACACTGTCGCGCTCACGGGGTCCACTTACTTTGGCCTCGGCATGAGATTCCTCCAGGAGCTCGACGCTGTCGCCGAGCAATTCAATGCGGATGGCCAGCCCGACTTGAGTGGCACCAAGCAGGATCTCTCGCCGCACGCCTGGAGCGCGGTGGCGTTCAAGCGGCCGGACGCACCCGCGACCATCGCCTTGTTCGATCATCCCTCCAACGCCCGCAGCCCGGCGGTGTTCTTCACCATGGCGCGGGGCTTCGCATATCTCTCGGCGACCCAGGCGCTGGACAAGGAGCCGCTGGTCTATCGCACCGGCGACAAGTTCGAGTTGAACTACCTCGTTGCCACTTATCCGGAATTGAAGGCGAAGGATTTTCTCGCCCCGCGCAGCCAAGTTTGGGCAACATCCAAACCGTAATTTTCACGCAACCCGCAACACGAAGAACGAAACACGCACCAAGCCTATGTCCACCATCCACCTCGGCATCAACCTCGAATTCGTCCGGCACGCGGACAAGAACTTTGAATGGGGCGTCGCGAAAGCGGCGGAACTCGGCTACGACTACGTCGAGCCGATGGTCCACTGGGGCCGCGAACTGCTCAGCGAGGCCGGCTATTTCCACAGCGTCTCGATGCTCGACGATCCGCTGCGTCTCAAGCGCTGCTGCGAGCAGCACGGCGTCAAGCTCTCCGGCCTCTCGGCGCACACGCCCATCACCAAGCCCGAGATCGGCGTCGAGTATCTCAAGCAGGCCATCCGTTTCGCCGCCGAGGCGGGCGCGCCCGTCGTGAACACCGACGAAGGCCCGAAGCAGCCTTGGACCACCGAGGAAGAGGACTGGACCCTGATGCGCTACACGCTGATGGAAGCCGCCAAGGTGGCTGAGCCGCGCGGCATCTTGATCGGGCTCGAATGTCACCAGCAATACAGCAAAACGCCCGCGGGCCTGGATCGCCTGTCCAAGCTCGTGAAGAGCAAGGCCATCGGCATCAACTTCGACACCGGCAACTCCTATCTCGGCGGCGAAGATCCTTACCAGTGGCTCCAGAAGATCGTGGGCCGGCTTGTGCATCTGCACGCGAAGGACATTTCGATTCAGCATTCCGAAGCCGAGCGCGGCAAGGTCACCGGCACACCGGTCGGTTGTGCGTGCGGCGACGGCGTCATTGACTGGGCGCGTGTCATCCGCCTCTGCCAGAAGGCGAAGCAGGACATCGTCTTCTCCGTCGAGTGCGGCACGGTCGAGCAGGCGGGGCGGTCCATCGAGCACCTGCGCAAGCTGCTCTGAGTACTTCGTGGGACAGGCGTCGCGCCTGTCTCTGACTCGATCAAGCAAGCCCTTCGTTCAGGTTTCACGCGGGGCGCAACCGCCGCGTTCTGGTGCCCATGGGGAAGGACTTCAGAGACAAGCACGACGCCTGTCCCACTCTGCTGGCACTCTACCGAGGTGTCGCAACGTGGAGGTCACCAGCGCTAAACTGCTCCACCAACGGCACGAGCATTTCCAGCTTCCACGGTTCGACGCGTGGGGCCACCGAGCACGCGGTGCTGAGGATGTAGCCGCCGCTGGGAGCGCCCGCGGCAAGACAGCGATTCGCTTCCGCCGCTACCTCGTCCGCTGAAGTTGCAGCCAGGAGCTTCACCGGGTTCATGTTGCCCTTGAGGAACAGCCGCGCGCCGACCGTGCGTTTGGCTTCGGCCAGGTCCGTGTTGCCGAGCGGCGGCGGATCGAGCGTGTCGAGGCCCTGGATGCCGGTGGCTTCCATCAGGTCCAGGCGGTCGCCGATGCGCCCGCAGGTATGAGTATAAACTGGTGCGCCGCAGGCCTGCACCGCTGCCGCGAGTCGGCGTTCGTGCGGCAGGACAAACTCCGCATACATCGCCCGCGACAGGAATCCGCCGCCAGCGAAGGCCGACGAAATGAGCACCGCATCCGCGCCCGCCCGCGCCTGCGCGACCGCCCAGCCAATGGCGCTGTCGGTAAGCCGCTCCAGCAACGCGGTGGCTTTCGGCGCATCGTCCAGCAAGGCCAGCAAGGCTGGCTCGTAGCCGAGTAATTCCATGAAGTGCGTGAACGGCGAGAACACTTCGCCATGCACGGACACCAGGCCGCCGGTGGCCTCGCGCACCAAGCGCAGCGTGTGGCGGAAGTAGTCCGGCACGGCGTCGAGCAAGCCGGGGCCAGCTTTCCCGGCGAGCCAGGGAATGTGGTAGGTGTTCCACCAGTAGCCGGTGAAACGCTCCAGGCCGCCGAGATGGTCGGGGTCGAGCGCGGCGAAGTCGACGCGTGGCGGAGTTGTGCCGGGAGCGGTTTGATGGCGCGGGTTGTCGTCGCGCGGGACCATGGTGACTTCACCATTCTTCCAGTGAAGCACCTCGGCCTCGGCGGTTTGCTCGACACAGCGCAGACCGTCCAGCACGTCCGGCGGGCGGCCGGGGAGGTTGATGAGAATGCCGTCGAAGCGGTAGCGCTGCTGCAAAGTCACCAGCGCCTCAGCAAAGCCCTCGCTGGTGAACCAGATGCGATGCGGCGGCAAACCGGCGTGCAGGAAGTAGTGGCCGAGCGCGAGTTGGCAGAACACCGGCACACGGTCCACCGGTTCGTGCCGCATGGCGCGGGCGACCCGTTCGCGGGAGGTCAGGGATGGCGCATCCATGATTTCTGGGCAGTGGGGTTCAGGAGGCAATAAGAACCCCGCGCCAGCGTCTTGGATTGCGGCAGTCGTCTGCCGCTGTCGGCTCACCCCAACCGGGCCGCTGGCGACACGGGTGCGGCCTTTCAAGTCCTGGAGGCTGATCTTCATGGCGGCAAGGGACGCACAAGTTGGCGGCGGGCCAGGCGGCGGGTCAAAGGCGAACTGCGGGGGGGCGCAATTTGCTGGCCGAGATTTGCCTTGCAACCGGGCAGCCTCGCTGTTTGGTTCCTCGCCTCCACTCAATTCAAAACATTCAATCAAAGCATGAAGACGAAACTCACCGCCCTGTTTGCCGCCGCCGCGTTCGCGCTCTCCGGCCTGACCGCCGTCGCGCAGGACTCCAGCAGCGCCGCGACTGAACTCAAGGAACTGGTCTCGAAGGTGCAGGCCAAGCTGAAGGAGGACAAAAAGACCGAGGCCGACCTCGCCCCGGAAATGAAGGAGTTCGACGCCCTGCTGGCCAAGCACAAAGGCGAGAAGACCGACGACGTGGCGCAGATCCTTCTCATGCAGGCCATGCTCTATGGACAGGTGCTCGACAACGAGGCCAAGAGCGACGAATTGCAGGCGCGGCTGCAGAAGGAGTTCCCGGATTCCAAACAGGCCGCGATGCTCAAGCAGCAGGAAGCCGCCAAGAAGCTCCGCACGGGGCTCAAGGCGGGCGCGAAGTTCCCCGACTTCCAAGTGAAGGATCTCGACGGCAAGCCGCTCTCGATTTCCGGCTGCAAGGGCAAGGTGGTGCTGATTGATTTCTGGGCGACGTGGTGCGGGCCTTGCGTGGCCGAGCTGCCCAACGTCCTCAAGGCCTACGACAAGTATCACAAGGACGGCTTTGAGATCATCGGCATCAGCCTCGACAAGGACCAGAAGAAGCTGGAGACCTTCATCAAGGACAAGCAGATGACCTGGCCCCAGTTCTTCGATGGCAAAGGCTGGCAGAACGAGCTGGGACAGAAATACGGCGTGAACAGCATCCCGGCGACCTACCTGCTCGACCGCGAAGGGGTCATCATCGGGCAGGATCTGCGCGGCGAGAAACTCACGGAAGCCGTCGGCAAGGCGCTCGAGAAGAAGTAGCCTACCGCCATCTCGAAGCGGCCACGAGCCGCGCGACTCAGCCCCGACGCGACCCGTCAGGGCTTTGTTGTTGATGGCTTTGCGGTGGCGGGGAGCGGGTTGGCTGCTGGGCACGCCGCGCTTGCTCGCGCGGTCCGCGGCCGTGCTCGGCCGTACTTGACAGAGCTTCAGAACACCGACGAAGCTGGGCTCGCTTACCACCCAAGGCAAAGACAAACACCATGCCAGCCGCCCCGCTGAACAGCAATACACCATCCGACGCCATCTGCTTTCGGCGAGCGTCCCTGCCCCCCAAAGCAAAGGGCTCGCCACATCGCCGCGCCGGTTGGTGTTTGTGTGCCGCCTGGCTACTGGCTGGGTTGTTCGCCGGGCTTTGCCCTCCCTCGTGGGCCGCCACTCACTACGTCAACCTGAACGGCCCTGCACCCGCCTCGCCATTCACGAATTGGGCGAGCGCCGCCACCAGTATCCAAGACGCTGTGGACGCTGCGGAGGCCGGGGACGAAATCGTCGTGACCAACGGCGTGTACCAGACCGGGGCACGAGAGGTGTACGGCATGAGCAACCGGGTCGCCGTGACCAAGCCGGTGACCTTGCGCAGCGTCAACGGGCGGGAGGCGACGCACATCGTAGGTTACCAGGTGCCGGACGGGCTGTACGGCCCAGCGGCGGTTCGCTGCGTGTACCTCACCAATGGGGCCGTGCTGGCGGGCTTCACTTTGTCCAACGGCTCAACCCAGAACGGGGGAGATGCCGTCGCGAACCAATCCGGCGGTGGCGTGTGGTGCGAAGGAGCGGCGGCGGTGGTGTCTAACTGCGTCATCACAGGCAATGTTGCTTACGTCCACGGCGGCGGGGCCTACCGGGGCATTCTGAACGACTGTGCGCTCACCGAAAACTCAACCGACTGGTCGGGCGGCGGTACCTGCGAGAGTAGGCTGAAGAACTGCGCGCTCATTGGCAATTCGGCCTATGGCCGGGGTGGCGGGGCTGACCGGAGCACGCTGAAAGATTGTACGCTCACCGGCAATTCGGGCTCCGCCGGCGGTGGGGCTTGCGAGAGCACGCTGGAGGACTGTGAGCTTGCGGGCAATTCGGCCATCCTAGGCGCGGGAACCTTCCAGAGCACATTGAACGGCTGCAGGCTGGCAGGCAATTCAGCGGCAGGGCGCGGCGGCGGGGCCTGCGCGAGCACGCTGAACGACTGCGAGTTGGTGGGCAATTCGGTGCATGGCGACGGCGGCGGGGCTTACGAGAGCACGCTGAACAACTGCCAGCTTGCGGGCAATTCAGCAAGCGGTGCCGGCGGCGGGGCCAACGGGGGCATGCTGAGCAACTGCGCGCTCACCGGCAACTCAGCGGAGGGCTCCGGTGGCGGAGCCAACGGCGGCAGGTTGAGCAACTGTGTGCTCACCGGCAATTCAGCCGGTGATTCCGGTGGTGGGTCTCATGATGCCAGCCTGAACAACTGCATCGTTTACTACAACCATGCTGGCTACGAGGGTGCCAACTACTACGGCGGCTCGTTCCGCTATTGCTGCTCCACACCGGTGCCTGAAGGCGTGGGCAACGTGGCTGAGGATCCGCAATTGGCCAGCGCGTGGCGATTGAGTGCTGGCTCCCCCTGCCGGGGGCGAGGAAGCGGCGACTACGCCAGTGGACTGGATTTGGACGGTGAGCCGTGGGCCAATCCGCCCTCCATTGGCTGCGACGAGCCCTGGAGCGGGTCGCTAACCGGCGCCGTCAGCGTGGCCATCCTGGCCGGCTACACGAACGTGGCGACGGGGTTCGCGGTGGATTTCCAGGCCCTGATCGAAGGCCGGATCAGTGCGTCGCGCTGGGACTTTGGCGATGGGATGGTGCTGAGCAACCGGCCTTGGGCCACGCACGCCTGGACGACGGCAGGGGATTACGTGGTGGAGTTGCGGGCCTAAAACGAGAGCTGCCCGACGGGTGTGGCCGCCACGGTCGTGGTGCATGTGATTCCGTCGGTTCTTTATGTTGCGCGGGACAGCGCACACCCGACGCCGCCCTACACTTCGTGGGCCACGGCCGCGACGACTATTCAGGACGCGGTGGATGAACAAGTGCCTGGGGTCGTCGAAATCCTCGTGACCAACGGCGTTTACCAGACAGGGGCGCGAGAGGTATCCGGCATGACCAACCGGGTGGCGGTGACCAAGCCGGTGACGGTGCGCAGCGTCAACGGCCCGGACGCGACGCAGATCGTGGGCTATCAGGTGCCGGGCACGAGGAATGGTCCCGCGGCAGTGCGCTGCGTTTATCTGGCCAACGGGGTGGTACTGGCGGGCTTCACCTTGACCAATGGCGCAACCCAAGCTGGCGGCTCTGGCGGGGGGGTGTGGTGCGAGGGACCGAGTGCTGTGGTGTCCAACTGCGTGCTGACCGGAAATTCTGCGGGGTGGTGGGGCGGGGGAGCCTCCGGCGGCACGCTGAGCCACTGCACGCTGCGGGGCAATTCCGCCGACTCCGGGGGCGCATCCTACTATGGCACTCTGGACACCTGCGAACTGACCGGGAACTCCGCGGGTTGGTGGGGCGGCGGGGCCTACGGGGGCACGCTGGACCACTGCACGCTAACCGGCAACTCAGCATTCCGCGGAGGTGGGGCTCATAACGGCACGCTCAACTCCTGTGTGCTGGTTGACAATTCCGCCACTACCGGCGGTGGGGCTGGCAACAGCACGCTAATCCGCTGCACGCTCACGGGCAATTCGGCCGGTGACGGCGGCGGGGCCTGCCTCAGCACACTGAACAACTGCACGCTGACGGGCAATTTGGCCACTCACGATGGCGGCGGCGCTTGGCAGGCCACATTGAACAATTGCGCGCTCACGCTCAACCGCGCTGGTGAGACGGGCGGAGGGGCCAGCTTCGGCACCTTTAACAACTGCACACTGACGGGCAATTCGGCCGGTGCCGGGGGCGGAGTAGCCTACGGAGCCGCGAACAACTGCATCGTCTATTACAACACCGCCCGTGACAGTGGCGCCAATTACACTGAGAGCACGCTGCGTTACTCTTGCAGCACTCCATTGCCCGATGGGCCGGGTAACCTCAGCGAGGATCCGCAACTGGCCAGCACGTCGCACTTGAGTGCCGGATCGCCCTGCCGAGGCGGTGGCAGCGCCACCTACGCCAGCGGCACCGATATTGACGGCGAGCCGTGGAGCAATCCACCTTCCATGGGCTGCGACGATTACAGGGTTGGCATGGCATCGGGAACCCTCAGCGTGGCTGTTGTGGCTGCCAATCTAGAGGTAGTGGCTGGCGCGAAGGTGAACTTCCAAGCGGTGATCGAAGGACCGGTCAGCGCGTCGAGTTGGGACTTTGGCGACGGCGTCATAGTAAGCAATCGCCCTTGGGTAACGCACATCTGGACGACGGTTGGCGAGTACACGGTGGAGTTGCGGGCCTTCAACGACAGCTATCCAAGCGGCGTGGCAACCACGATCGCGGTACGGGTGCAGGCGCCGCGGGTCCACTACGTGGCATTGACGAGCGTCAACCCAGTGCCGCCCTACAGTTCGTGGGCTACGGCGGCGACGAACATTCAGGCGGCGGTGGACGCAGCGACGGTGCCTGGGGACATCATCTGGGTGAGCAATGGGGTGTACCGGGTTGGCGGCCTGGTCGTGGATGGACAGAGCAATCGGGTGGCGTTGACCAGGCCAGTCACGCTGATGAGCGTGAACGGTCCGGCGGTGACGCAGATTGAGGGCTACCAAGTACCGGAGACCACGCATGGCCCGACGGCGGTGCGGTGCGTGTATCTGACCAATGGGGCTGTATTGGCGGGTTTCACCCTGACCAAAGGTGCTACGCTGCTTCCCCCTGATCTGAGCAGGAACAGTTCAGGCGGTGCTGTGTGGTGCGAAGGGGTCACCGCGCTGGTCTCCAACTGTGTAATCACCGGCAACTCGGCCTTCTTCTACGGTGGTGGAGCGTATTCTGGCACGCTCCAGAACTGCATCCTCACGGATAATTCAGCCTTTTACGGGGGTGGGGCGTGCTCTGGCTTGCTGGACAATTGCACACTCACGGGGAATTCTGCCGGTTCGGGTGGTGGGACCTATGGATGCACGTTGAACAACTGCACTCTCGC
>Ga0105047_10019792_pt1 | contig 10369 bp, 7 predicted proteins | sample MAT04_FD_78384 | JGI IMG/M metagenome (GOLD analysis project Ga0105047, IMG submission 78384) | Freshwater microbial communities from Lake Fryxell liftoff mats and glacier meltwater in Antarctica - MAT-04 (megahit assembly) | ecosystem: Environmental > Aquatic > Freshwater > Ice > Liftoff... | reverse complement strand
CATGCCGAGCACGATTGTGCTTCCAATCATTAATTTCTTTATCATAGTAATTTGCATTAGTATTGGCATGGTCTCTATGCCTGTTTATTGTTTTGTAGGACGAGAGACACTACTGATGTATCGCCTTACCGTTCTATTTAATACTTCTTTGCTTTTACCACAACCATTGGATGTAATGCTCTGTGGTGACAAATATATCATAAAGATAAAGTAAATCCATTTACCGTTTGTTCAATTTTTCCGAACCGATCCCTATTTCTCCTTAGAAAGTTCAATATTGATAGTTATGGTAACCTCTTTTCCAACTGTAGCACCACCAGTTTCGATGAGGGCATTCCACTTCAATCCGTATTCGATGCGGTTTATAACCGTAGTGGCCTTGAATCCTGCTTTTGTATTTCCATATGCATCTTTCACTATTCCACCGTGTATGACATCAAACGTAACCCGCTTCGTAACATCACGGATGGTTAAATCGCCAGTAAGAGCATACTTGTTGCCGTTTATCTTCACAAAGGAAACACTCTTAAATGTCATCTTCGGGAACTTTTCGGCATTGAAGAAATCATCGCTCATTAGATGTTTGTCTCGCCCCTCGTTATTGGTATTGATGCTATTCACATCAACGGAAAAATTAACGGTGGCTCCTACAAAGTCGGCTGAAGGGGATACCACAGAACCTTCATAACGTTTAAATTGTCCGTCAATTTCAGTAATCACCAAGTGGGAAACTGAGAAGTTGACGCTCGTGTGTGATTTGTCTACGCTCCATTTATCTTGCGCATTTACCGAAAGGGTTGTGGCTAGTGCCAACAATGAGAGGATCGTTGTTTTCATATTTGTGTAGTTATTGGTTTTTGTTCGATGCAATGTTCTACCTTTTTCACTTACTGTAAAGTGTTTTGTTGGACTACTGATGGTATCTTTTGGACATTGACGATAAACGGCATTACTATCGTGCCGATGCAGTTCAGATAGGGTGTGCTTCTCTTTTCCGTTGCGGCAGACTGCTTCTCTTTAATTCCGAAATCTTTAAAATCTCGGATTTGTGTGTGAATAGCCATTTGTTTTTCTGGATAGAACATAGAGAAACGGTTGTTTCCTACATAAACACCCTATTGGCCTACTTGTTTGGACAGAGTTCCTATTTTGTGCTATATTTTGGTCAACGACCAATTAGCCAAGCAGCGATTCGAGTAAATCGCGATTAAGATCTTTAAGGGGATTGTTGGAACTGATAAACGTATCGGCCAGCTTACTCTTCTTTTCTTGGAGAATTAAGATTTTCTCCTCGATGGTACCGCTGGTGATGAATCTATAGGCAAACACTTTTCGGTCTTGACCAATTCGGTGGGCGCGGTCGAGCGCTTGATTTTCGCTGGCAGGATTCCACCATGGGTCGAGTAGAAAGACGTAATCGGCAGCGGTGAGGTTGAGTCCAAATCCACCGGCCTTTAAGGAGATCAAGAACACCTTTACTTTATCGTTGTTCTGGAAATTCTTCACCAACTCTTCGCGGTTGGTGCTGCTGCCCGTGAGCATGAGGTAGGGGATTTCTCGGTTCTTTATCTCGGACTCTACCAAGCGCAAGTGCTTTACAAACGAGGAGAATACCAATACCTTATGGCCTTCGGATACAACGCTATCGATCATGCGCACCACCTCTTCAAACTTCCCTGAGTTGCCGCAAAAGCTATCGTCAATTAGGGCGGGATGGCAGGCGGCTTGCCTTAGGCGAATTAGCCCTTGGAATATCTTCATGCGGTTGCGGGAGTGGCCATCGGCGTCGAGGTTGGCCATGATGTTTTGCCGAAAGGATTCCTTTTCGTGCTCGTATACGGCTTGCTGCGCTTCGGACATGTCGCAGTAGACAATATTCTCAATTTTGGCTGGGAGGTCTTTGGCTACCTCGTCCTTGGTTCGTCGGAGGATGAATGGGGCAATTATCGACTTTAGTCGTTTCTCGTCGAAGGCAGTAACTCCGGTGTTTATGCTGTTGGAGAACTGTTCATCGAAAACTTTTTGGTTACCAAGGATGCCTCGGTTTATCACGTTCATCTGCGCCCAGAGGTCGTTGAGGCTATTTTCGATGGGGGTTCCGGTAACCACTAACCTATTTTCTGTATTCAGCTTTAAGGCGGCGCGGTATCCTTTGGAATCGGGATTCTTTATCATCTGGCTCTCATCCAGAATAACGTAGTAGAATCGGAACTTGCTCAGCATTTCGGCGTCGTTCCTCAATACTCCGTAGGTGGTAAGGATAATGTCGTATTTCCCCAATCGTTGAATGTCGCGGGCCCTGTTTATTCCTGTATGCTCATATATGGAAAGGTTTGGGGTAAACTTCTTTACCTCTGCTTTCCATGAGTGAATTAAGGATGTGGGCATTACAATGAGCGAAGTTGGTTTTTTGCCATCGCACTCTTCTAAACTCTGTGTCTCTTGGAATAACGTTGGTTGTGTTACAGTGGATGAGGTCGATTCCATTTCTATTTTCTGCCTAATATTCTGCTTACTCCAGAGCAAAAATGCCAACGTTTGGATGGTTTTACCCAATCCCATGTCGTCGGCAAGGCAACCGCCAAAGCGGTTCATCTGTAAATATTTTAGCCACGCAAACCCTTCCAGTTGGTAGGAACGAAGCGTGGCGTTAAGTCCTACCGGAAGCGCATTGCCTACCAGCTGGGTTAGGTTCTCGAAGCTCCGAAGCTGGGTTATCTCTTCAAGGCCAATGTCAGAGGAGTTATCCACCAGCTGGAAATGGTGCCTGCTAAGCCGCAACAGGCCTTCCTCTTCTGGGCCAAAAAAAAACATGGGGCGGAGGCGCTCCATGTCTTGGTCGGTGATGTAGAGGCGCTGTCCGCTCGGTAGGGGAATATAGTCATGATCCTTCTCGAGGAGCGCTTTTATTTCCAGCAACCCAATGCTTCCTCCGTTAAACTTAATTCCGCCTATGGCTTTAAACCCCTCGTCGGTGGTTGTAAAGCGGAGGTCCAACTCTTGATGTCCCAAGTATGGCTTTATGCCATTAAGCTTGCTGTTTACCTGAAAGCCTGCATCCTGAAGCTTTTTCATTGAGGCACCAATGGCTAGCGCTAAGTTCTTCAACTTTGGCAACTCTGGCGGAACATCCAGCAGCGTTTGGTAGTATGGCCCTTCAACGTGAACAAATCCTAGTGATTCAAAATACTCCAGCAATTCCTTTTCGCGAGTGTAATTGCGTTCGAGGCGGGTGTAGTGTGGAATATCCCCATCAAAGCTGAGGCTGACTATTGAATCAGTCTTGCTATTGGCAAAGTATGCATGGCTGTTGTAGTGGAATCGGATACAGGCCAGCGATCGGCCCTCGATAGTCTCTTCTAGCGAAATCGACGGAATAATGTCACACTCTTCGGAACTGATGGCAAATCCCGTAACCCTTACCGGATATGTTCTGATTGTGTTCAGCACAAAAGAGGAGAAGTATTGCCGTGCGGCCGAGGTGGATATGGCAATAAACGCCTTCAGCAGGAACGGACGTAGTTTTTTTCCATCGGTATCTTCCACAATCATTAACCGCTTGTCCCACTTTATTAGGCAAGGGGAGTTGGCGATGATTGCCGAGGTTTTATCCAACTTTAGTTCCTCCTCGTTGAAAGTGACGCTCAGCGAGTATTTTATTCCCTCTTCATTATAGTCGAATGAAAAGAGGGTGTTTGCCTTTGTGGTTTCAATTATCAGCCTCTCTTCTTCGTAAAAATTGCTCAGTTTGAGGCTTTGCTGGTAGAGGGGCGTTTTGCAACGCTGGAGCAAATCGAGGCACTTAACAATCCGACGTTCAATGTAGGGTCGGATGGTAGTGCTGAGGAGTTCGGGGGTAAGTTGGGCGATGAACTCCTTTTGGTTCTTCTGTTTCGAGAAGAGCTTAACTAAGTTTTTTTCGTTGTACTCATTTACAAGTTTAAGGAGTTGCTTTTCGGTATCCGAAAGTTCTACAGTTCTGGTTTGGTCCTTACCGTGTAGGTTTTCTACAATTTTGTAGATAGGCGACTCTCCAATTCGCTCCAAAAGATAGGGTACAAAGATAAAACCCCACAGGCGGTGCTCGGACAATCCAAGGCTAAAAAATATTTGAGAATTGTTCTGCATTGCTTTTCAGTGAGCCACAAAGGTAGTTCAACCTCCTCCAGTCTCAAAACCTTTTCTCGATATTTTTATCTGCTACGTGTTCATTACGGGAACGATTCTGTTTGTAAGTGATTGATCGTTAGATCGTGAATTCCTATTATAAGCAGTTCTTAGATGTGTATAAAAACATAATTCATTGCTTTCTGGGTTGCTGTCTCTAGGGGTATCATTGTATATCTCCATAAATTCGAATTATAAAGCAACCCGCCTTTACTTTTTCAACTAATAGCAAAGCGTTATAAACTCTTTTTTATGAAAAATAGGCGGGTTCGGCTTAGATTTTTACCTTTGCAGGGAAATCCTATCTGGAGAAAAAGCCAAAACCGATGATTCGAACTCTTTTTGTGATGCTTATGGTGGCTGTATCTATTACAGCTCTTGGTCAAGAGACCATTCCCCCCGCCGTTATAATTCAAAAGTCAACCCAAAAGGTGAAGATTGGAACCAAATTCTATTTCATTCATGTGGTTCAGAAGGGGGAGACTCTGTTCTCCATCAGCAAGGCTTATGGCGTTAGTCAGGCCGATATTTCGACCGAAAACCCCGATATCTACCAAGGTCTAAAGGTGGATCAAGCGCTCAAGATTCCTGCACTACTTATTAAAGCCGAGGATCTTAAAGGGGTTACCGAAGATGCCGATTTTATATACCATATTGTAAGAAAGGGCGAGACTCTTTCGGCCATTGCACGATTCTATGAGGTTTCCGTGGCTGTGCTCATCAAGAGCAACGTGGAGGTGGAGAATGGTGTCCAAGAGTCGCAGGTGGTGGTGATTCCCAAGCGGGAAGTCCCTACCGAAGTCCTTCAGCGCGATTCCATCAAAACCCCTGCTGCTGTTCAGCCTATCGATACGGCCGATTTTATTACGGGCGATTACCTGATGCATACCGTAAAGGCAAAGGAGACTTTCTACTCCCTTTCCAAACGTTACTCCATACACATTGACTCCCTTATTAAGCAAAACCAAGAGACGCAAGGCGTGCTTAAAATTGGTTACGTGCTCCGAGTGCCGCTTAAGGCGGTTGTAACTGCCGAGAGCAAGACTGTTGCTATCGTTGAGGAACTCAGCAACGGCTGTGGATGCGATTCGTTTAAGCCGGTTTTTAGTAATCCGGTGCATCTGGCCATTGTGCTTCCGTTCAACGCCAAGGGGAAGTCGCCCGGCAGTGAGACGGGAAAAATCAACTCCGAGCAGCAGAACTTTGTAAACTTCTACCAGGGATCGCTCATTGCTCTTGAGATGCTCCGCGATACGGGATATAAAGTCGATTTGCAGGTTATCGACACCAAGAAGGATCAGGATCAGTTAAAGCGGTTGAGCCTTTCTACCGATTTGATTATCGGTCCGGCTTATTCGAGTGGGATTAAACCGGTGGCAGAATATGCGCAGCAGCGTAAGATATTTATGGTTTCGCCCTTGGCGGTGGCTCCCAAGATTGTGGAGAATAATCCCTACTTTATTCAGATTTGGCCCACCTACAACGAGCAGATCGATGCCCTTGCCGATTATGTTATCTCCAACAAGGAGGGCAATGTGGTGCTCATTTATGAGTCGGGTAGAGACTCTTCCGAATTGGTTACTCGCCTGCGCAACAAACTCTCGGTAGCATTTCCGCCCACCACCGTTGGCGATATTATTACCAAACGGTTCTTCCACATATCTTACCGCACAGCCCAACATTTTGATGCGCTTGCTGGCATCTTTCTCAAGGCCTTCTCGAAAAATACCAACAATATTGTGGTGGTGCCCGTGGACAACGAAGCCTTTGTATCGGACTTGCTGAGCAAGCTCAATAACCTGCGGGTGGTGTACAACATGCCCATTCAGCTGTATGGTTTGAACGAATGGCAGCGCTACCAGAGTATCGATATTGAAAACTACTACAGCCTTGGTCTGCACTACATCTCACCTTTCTTTATTGACTATACCTCTCCACGGGTGAAGAAATTTGTTTCGCTTTACCAAAAGCGGTTTCTATCCGATCCTACTCAGATTGCCTTCCATGGCTTTGATGTCACCTACTTCTTTGTGCCCTCAGTAAGCCTTTATGGCCGCACGTTCGACCGATGCATCTCGTGCCATAAAGATACCTTGTTGCAAAGTTCCTATCGGTTCCGCCGCGTGGGAATGGTGGGTGGTTTCGAAAACACCGGTATGTTCCGACTGAGGTTTACCCCCGAATATGAGATAATCGCGGAGTAGGAAGCGATATAGTCAAAGGTTAAACGTTAAAGGACGGAATCTGTATGGGTTTCGTCCTTTTTGTTGAGACGCACGGCCGAGTGTTATTGGTTTGCCGAGAGATTACCCCTTGTCAATGTCCGATTGCGTCGGCTTGCCTCCGTTTCGGTGCCCGCGCTCAATTTCGGACAGCTGCTGCCGAATGGTAATAACGAGGTTGTACCAAACCGTTCCCGGATTCACCAGGTTCATGGCATCGGCATACTGCATAAAGGTGCGGATGGCCTTCTCCAGCGCCTTACGCTGCTTGGTGGCCGCCAAAATTTCGCTTTCGGTGGCGGAGGTTACCGCGCGCTTGCGCTGCAACTGCTCAAAGGTTTGCTCGGTGTTGATCAGGCGGTCGATAAGCGGCTGCATCTCAGTATGGGTAATGTCCTGCTGCCATTGGGGTTCGGCCAGCTTAGTAAGGAAGGTGTGTATTAGGGTGGACTCGTCGTTGTAGGCCTCGTCTTCAATGCCGGCGGCATACATATTTACTACTGCCTCTAGCCGATGGGCCGCCTGCGCTACGAGCGCATCGGGCCAGTAAGTTTTGGAGTGAACGTACATGCGGATACCCACAACGGCCATATCGCGCTGCTTATCGGCGTTCGCCACCTCATCGGTATCGAAGCTGCCCGACTGCTTGCCCATGCTAACCTTATAGGCCTCGTTGACGGCCTTAAGCGTTACAAAGGCTGCGCACCCGGTAACCGCTGCCGAGCCCGTTTTTTCGCTCGTTTCTACTAACATTGCTCCTGCAGCGCCTACGGCTGCTATGGGAAGTCTAGTAATTGGTGACATAAGTTTTATTTTTTACGTTTGAGAATGTTTTAACTCTATTGAAAATTGCTCACTGAAGGGGTTCGGTAACCAGAACCGAAGTGGGTTTGCCTCGCTGAAGGGGTTCGGTAACCAGAACCGAAGCGGTTTTGCCTCACTGAAGGGGTTCAGTAACCAGAACCGAGGTGGGTTTGCCTCACTGAAGGGGTTCGGTAACCAGAATCGATGCGGGTTTGCCTCACTGAAGGGGTTCAGTAACCAGAACCGAAGTGGGTTTGCCTCACTGAAGGGGTTCAGCAACCCAAACCTATGGAGGTTCTCCTTTTAGGCACAATGGAAGTGGATTGCTGCTATTAACTCCTGAAAGTTTCATTGCCCATTTACTTAAGCAGAGGTATTGCCGAGCCGGTATGCGGGCTCCGGTGCCTCCGCTGGGTTTAGTTTTAGGTTTAACGATGAACAAGTTACAAAAAAAAGAAATTACGAGGCAAGAAATTGTGGAGGAATTTTTTTTAAAAAGTTGAAAAAATGTGGAACAGCTGAGGGTAGGGTGGTAAAATTGGGTTAGATTAGGGGTGTTAAAACCAATATAGGCTAAATAAATAGTGAGATGATAGAGTTGATAAACGAAGCATTGAACCAATATTTCTCCGATTATAGGGAATACCAGATTACTATTCTGATTGGATTTGAAATATTAATTGCAATTATTCAGGTTGGTCAAGCAATTTGGATTTCTCGAACAATTGAGAAATTTAAAACGGAGCTTAAAAAAAGTGAAATCAAGTTTTCACGTTATCATAACCTACAAGTTGATGCACTTAAATCTATATATACTAAGTTAGTCTTGTTTCATGGTGCAAATACGATGCTTTTAAAAATTAGATTGGAGTCAGATCATGATGTAAAATTTGAAAAATGTATTGATAATTGGATTAGGACATATAACAATTGTATTAATGAGTTTAGTTTAGAGAAGATACTCCTTCCAAAAGAACTTAAAGAATTAGTAGGAAATACGCTTAAGCGTTTTGATATAGTTAAGGACATATTAATTAATGGGAAAAATGATCTCGTTTCTTTAGGTCAAGAAATTGATGAGGATTATGGAATTGACATGTATGAGTTTCAATATAGAGAATTAGCGATTAGTAGGACTGCTATAAATAAACTAGTTTCTGAAAATAAAATGGAGAAATGTGAAGAGAGTATTTTATCTTTAAGAAAATCTATTGAGGATTATTTTGAGGAGATGAATAAGTAATTTTACCCAAACCAGTCAGGGCGTGACTTGTTCTCGGACGAATAATAGTCACACACTGACTATTCCGCATAAAAACAAAATACAACCTCGGCCCCACAATCAGTGCAGGGCCGTTTTTGTTTTGTGCTTCTATCGTGGTATTATTTGAGGCGATTACCCCTTAACCTTTGCGGAGGAAATATTCGTATCTTTGCAAAAAAGGAGGTTAGTTGTGATAGTTTTTGGTTTACAGGCAGACGAAGTTATTGCTCTTACACCTGAGCAACGAAACGAACTAATGGCATCGAAGAAGGAGGTTGAGCAGGGGCTCTATATTGAGCAAGAAATTCTCGATAAAGAGGTTTCGAAATGGCTAAGCGCAAAAGTTAGTTAGGGCATGCCTACTACGCATCCGAGAACGAGTCACACCCTGACTATTCCGCATAAAAACAACCTCGGCCCCACATTGTGAGGCCGAGGTTGTTTAGAAATAAAGCTATCGAAGATAGTTACGGCAGCAGCCACTTCCCTGTTCGCTTTAGGTAGATTAGTTCAGGGAAGTTCTTGTTTCGGCGGCCGTAGAGGTCGCGCGAGTCCTTGGCAAACTCGTTGAAGAGGGCTTGGTCGGCTGGTGAGAAGTAGCCCTCCCGCTGCTCATACTCCGATACGGGCAGCACCTGGTAAACCTTACGTCCGCTGCGGATGGGCGTTTGCACCCACGCTAGCAGGTATCCTCCGGCCTTTATTTGTGTCTTCTTTTCGTGCTTGGTGAGCTTAAGGTAGGCAAGGGCGCCTCCATTTCTATTCCGGTTGCGCTGGTTGGAGACAAAGTTACCGAGCGAGTATACGGTAATGTTTCCCACCGTGGTATCGGTATCGTAGGTGGCTTCCATGCGCTGAATTACGTGTGGATGCGAGCCAATCACAATCCGAATGCCCAGCTTATGTAGGTATGCCGCAATGGCCACCTGCTCGGCGTTGGGCTCCTCCTGATACTCCACGCCCCAGTGCACAAAGGCAATTACCTCATCCACGTTGAGGAGGCGGGCGCGGTAGTAATCGCGGCGAATTTGAGCTGTGTCGATAGTGTTTACTAGCGTAGGCTTTGGCACTACAATGCCGTTGGTGCCGTAGGTGCAGTTGAGCAGTGCCAACCGGAAGCCATTCTTCTCGATGATTAAGGGATAGGTGGTATCGCGCTCGGCCTGATCGGCAAAGGTACCGGTGTGGGGAATGTTCAGTTTGTTGAGTTCCTCAATGGTTCGGGTAATGCCGTTTTTGCTACGGTCGGCGGAGTGGTTGTTGGCCGTGGCCAAAATATCTACGCCTGCGGTTTTAAGAGCCGCTGCCAGCGCCACGGGCGAGCTAAATGCGGGGTATCCCGTGTAGGGCTTACCGGCAAGGGTAACCTCAAGGTTGGCAATGGCAATATCCGAAAGTTCAATGAACGGCCGTATACGGCTAAAAACGGTGTCGTAGGAATAGGTGTCGGTAACGGTGTCGTAGGCTGAGTTAATCTGCGGACCGTGGCCCATAACATCGCCAATAAAGAGTAGCGTTAGGGTGCTGTCGGTGGGCGTGAGGGGTATTGGTTGTGCTTCTGCGCGAGCAACAAATAGGACGAGCGATACAATTACAACGATTCTTAGCATGGCCGATGGTTTTCTGATATTTCGGAAGCCAAGGTAGTAATTATTTAATTTGCCATTATGCCGGCAATCAAGCCCCCATCATATTATCTACACTCCTTTAACTTTCCATCACTCGTTTGCGGATAAATATGGCCGCTGCACCCAGAGGAAGGCTGAATTGATTGGCACTTTTCCTTATCTTTGCCATTGCGGCATAACGTAGGAAATCATTAACAATTGCAGGAATAGTATGAATACAACCTATCAACTACAGAACTTCGAGAGTTGGGTTCGAAGGAGGTTCGAGATATATAACAGTATCT
>Ga0105047_10019790_pt1 | contig 10370 bp, 9 predicted proteins | sample MAT04_FD_78384 | JGI IMG/M metagenome (GOLD analysis project Ga0105047, IMG submission 78384) | Freshwater microbial communities from Lake Fryxell liftoff mats and glacier meltwater in Antarctica - MAT-04 (megahit assembly) | ecosystem: Environmental > Aquatic > Freshwater > Ice > Liftoff... | reverse complement strand
TGCGGCGCCCACGATGGCTGGCCGTTAAGACTTCTCTCGGCCGCCTTCATCTTCGCCTGCGCCTACGCCGCCTACTATGCGACGCAGGCCCGCTCGAACTCGCGGCGGGAAGCGCACTTGGCCGCCGCCCTCACCGTCTTCTTCCTCACTTTCGGGCTTCCCGCCGCGGTCATGGCCATCGCGCCGGACCTGCTGCTCGTCCTGCCCCATCTGCTAGCCGTGGGCTTCGCTTTTCGCGCCAAGCCCTTCGCCGCCGGCCTGATGGCGGGCCTCGCCCTCTGCGCCCACACGAAGGGCCTTTTCGTCCTCGCCGCCGCCGCGCTCTTCCTGCCCGTCGCCTCCTGGGCGATGCTCCTGGCCGGTTTTGCGATCCCCGTATTCTCGCTAGCCCTCACCCTCACCTCCCTCGGCGCCGCCGGCGACTACTGGCAGCAGGTGTGGCAATGGGGCACCGTTTACTCGAACGATACGTTCCTGAACTCGCCCTGGCTCGAAGGATTCCGGCGCACCGCCAACTGGCTCGGCTTTGCGGCGGCGCTGGTCGTGGGCACGGCCATCACCGTAAGGCGCGAAAGCTGGCGCTATGCCGCTTGGCCCTTGCTGATGCTCGCTTCGGTCGCGCTTGGCCTGCGATTCTTTCCCCGTTATTACTTCGCGCTAGTGCCGCCGCTGGCGCTGCTGGCCGCCCGCTCACTCACGCACGGCCGTGCTCTTTGCGCACTCTGCTTACTCCTCATTCCTCTCATCCGCTTCGCCCCCGGCTACGTCCGCGCCGCGCAAAACCAAACGAACCCAGACCTCGCGCTCTTTGAAGACACCCAACGCGCCGCCCGCGAGATTCCACCAGGCGAATCGCTCTTCGTCTGGGGCTATCGTCCCGAACTCTACGTCCTCACGCGCGCCCCGCTTGGCACACCGTACCTCGAAAGCCAACCCCTCACCGGCGTCTTCGCCGATCGCCACCTATTTTCGGCTCAGGCCAGCGACGCCAAACAAACCCAACGTCATCTTGACCGCCTCGCCCGCACCCAACCCACCTGGATCGCCGACGGACTCGGCCCCCTGAACCCCGCGCTCGCCCTCGCCACCCGCCCCACGCTCGCCCCCTGGCTCGCCCATTATCAGCTCGTCAAAACCTGGCCCACGTTGGCACTTTATCGCCGTAGATAGAGGGCCAGCCTTCCCGTGTGGCCTGTTTTCCGTCATAATTGCGCTAATTACTTAGATGGCTTACGTCCCCCAGCATCGCCACGATATCTTCTTCAGCTACGCGCATGAAGACGACTCCGATTGGATCAAAGCCTTCTGCGACAGCCTACGCAGCGAACTCGTCCGCGCCGTCGGACCCACCTTTAGCACCTGGCAGGACACCGCTAACCTTCGCTTCGGCCAGCGTTGGCCCGATCAAATTGAAGAGGGCATCACCGGCGCCGCCCTCTTTCTCGCCGTCTGCTCCCCTTCCTACGACCGTTCGCCTTGGTGCGCCCGCGAATGGCAGACCTTCTTCGCCCGCAACCAGGCGAGCCCTGACGATCCCACGCCGCTCAAAGTGGGCGAAACCGGCGCCTACCGCTTTGTCAAAACCGTCATGCGCCTCAACCAGGAACGCCGACGCATCTTTCCGAATTTCCAGGAACTCCGCCTGCACGACGACCAAGGCTTCGAATATGCGCCCGATTCGCGCGAGTTTCGGCAACTGGTCCGCAAAGCGGCCCGGGACCTCGGGTTTGTCCTTGAGAGCATGCGCCGCTCCCAGGTGGGCGTCTTCCTGGCCGCGCCCGCTCCCGACGTTTGGGAGGATCGCGAAGCCCTGCTGCGTGAACTGACGGCCGATTTCGACGTCCGGCCGAACTTTCAGCTGAGCGCGGCCTATCCGGTGGAGGACCTGCGCGCGGCCCTCCAAGGGGCCCAACTGGCCGTTTTTACCCTGGGCGCCTTGCACGACGACTATGTGCAAAAGCAAATCGACGAAGCCACCCAGTTGGGTATCCCCATCGCCTATTGGCTCGATGCCCGCAAGGGTACGCCCGAGCCGGACCAGAGCCGGTTACTGGCCGCGCTGCGAGACCGCGGCTGCCCCGTGCTCAACGGCCTGTCCGGCATCCAGGTCGCCGAACAGGTGATCGCCCGGCTTCGCGCCCAAAGCTCGCCGGCGGCTAACAAAGAAAAAAGTGTCTTCCTGCTCTACGACAGCACCACCCCCGCCGACGGCGACTTTGCCAACGGCCCCCTTGCCCAGATGATTCGCGATCACGGACTCACCGTCTTTACGCCCGACGCCAAGCTCGGCCCGGCCGACCGCTTGCAAGGCCGCGACCAGTTTCTCGAGAAATTCGACGGCGTCCTGCTCTACCGTGACCAAGCTCCCGAAGGCTGGCTCTGGCCCAACGTGATGGAGCTCTCCGTAGCCGAAACCACCAAAAGCTGCGTGCTCGCGCCCAGCCAAGCCGACGTCTTCTCCCGCTTCGTACCGGTAATTCCCCGCGCCGCGGACTTCGGCCCGCGTCACCTGGCTCCCTTCTTCGAACAACTCGCCAAGGCTGAACATGCTCGCCCCTAAGCCGGCTCTTGCCACGCCTTACCCTGGCCTGCGGGCTTTTGAAACCCAGGAGGGCTATCTCTTCTATGGCCGCGAGCAGCAGACGCAGGAACTGCTCGACCGTTTGGCGCATCACCGGTTTTTGGCCGTGGTGGGCTCCTCCGGCACCGGCAAATCGTCGCTGGTGCGGGCGGGGCTGGTGCCGGCCTTCCAGCGCGGCTTTTTGACGGCCGCCACCTCGCGCTGGCGCATCGCCATCATTCGCCCCGGCAATGCGCCTTTCGATGCCTTGGCCGCCGAACTCGGCAAGCCCGAAGCGCGCCCCGTGCTGGGCGCTTCGAGCCACGGGCTGGTGCAAGCGGTGCGCGACCTGGGGCTGGCGGAAGGCGAAAGCCTGCTGCTGGTGGTAGACCAGTTTGAAGAGCTCTTCCGCTTCCGCCGCGAGAGCCTGGCTACCGACGGCGGTAGCGAAGCGGCCCTGTTCGTCGCCGCGCTGCTGCAAGCCTCCCGCGTCGTCAATCCGGCCATCTACGTCGTGCTGACGATGCGCTCTGACTTTCTGGGCGATTGCGCCGAGTTCAGCGGCCTGCCCGAAGCGCTCAACGATAGCCAATATCTGGTGCCGCGTTTAACCACCGAGCAGATGCAGTCCGCCATTGAGCGGCCTTTGCGCTTCTCGGGTGCCTCCATTACGCCGCGGCTGGTGCAGACGCTGCTGCAGGATATTGGCGGCAGCTCCGAGCAGTTGCCGGTGTTGCAGCACGCCCTCAACCGCACCTTTGTCGCTTGGAAGAAGGCGGCCGTGGCGGGCCCGATTGACTTGGAACATTACGCCGATTCCACCGTGGCCACGGCGCTCGATCACCATGCGGAGCAGATCTGGGAGAGCCTCACCCCAACCCAGCAGGCCGTAACGGAGCGCCTCTTCCGCGCCCTCACGACGAGCGAGAATGGCCGCCCGGTGCGCCGGCCCACTTTGCTCAAGACGCTCTATGAGGTGGCCGGCGCGCACGACGAAGCCGGGCGGGCCGGGGTCCGCGAGGTGGTGCGGGTCTACTCGAGCCTCGAAAACTCCTTCCTCGTCACCCCGCAGCGCGGCGTGCTCGAAGACTCAACCGTGGTCGACATCTCGCACGAAAGCCTGATTCGGAAGTGGGGCAAGCTGAAACTGTGGGTACTGGCCGAAAGCGATGCAGTGGACTGGTACCGGAGCGCCGCCGAAGACGCCAAGGACCATGCCCTGCAACTAGTGCGCACCTGGCGCGATCCGGAGCTCAAGAAAGCGTTCGAATTCCGCCAAACCCTGTGGAACGAAGCCTGGGCGAAGCGCATTTGCCCGGCGCACTATGACGAAGTGATGGCGTTTCTCGACCAAGGCACGGCCGAACAGCGCGCCGAGATCGCCGACCGGGAAGCCGACGCGCGCCACGAACGCGATCTGCTCCAGGCGCGAATCGACGCCGAGAATCGGGCCAAAAAGCTATGGGGCGCGGTGGCCGTGCTCTCGGTCGTGGCCTTGGGGGTCGTCTACTATTTCTATTCCCTGGCCGCCGACCAGCGCGACCGCGCCGACAACCTGCGCGCCACGGTTTCCCAACAAGCCGCCGCGCTCAAAGGAGCCAGCGAGATCACCAAAAAGCTGGAGCAAGCGCGCGACAAGGAAGGGAAGCTTCGCCGGCAACTGCAAGCCTCTCCCAGCAGCCAAGCCGGGGAGTTACAACAGCGGCTGAAGGCGCTCAGCGAGGAGCGCCGGCAGTTAGTGATCGAACGGAGCAAGAAGGATGCTGAGGCGGCCCAGCAATCCGCCATTGCCCAAAAAATGACGCAAAGCGTGGACTATACGCAATCGGCTTATGTCCAGGCGCAAAAGAGCAATGAGCAGTTGCAAGAGCGGGTGAAGGGTCTCGAGAACGAACTGAAGATCGTCCGCCGAAACGACCCCAAACAGGCCAAGTAAGTTAGCAGCTGCGGAAAAGGCGGGCGACGATCGGAGTATTCTTGCGGCCGAGCCAACGCAAGATGGCCCACACCACAGGACTCTTCACGGGGCGCGCCATCAGTGGCTCCACCAGTACCGACATCCGCACATCGTCTTTACCGAGACCCAAGCGATGCGCCTGCGCGATGTTTTCCGGAACAAACACCGAGCAGCACGTTGTGCCGTCCAACTGGCAAATCGCGTCGACGGTTAAGCCTAACCCCTGGTCAAAGCCCGCGCGAAAGTACGACCGGGCCACCATCGCCGTCAGCATCGTGTTCGGCACGTGGACATACCACTGGCGCCGGTAATATACGACGTGGCCGGGTTGGACCCACATCACCCGAGAGGGGTAACCCTCCTCGGCTAGCAGCCGGCTCATCTCATGAACCGATGCCTCAAAAGTGTATTTCAGTGTTAGCACGGGGGAAGTGTAACTACCCTCTTGTTTAGCGGGTTTTCCACCTTGATGCAAGGGGGAAACCTGAGAAAGTGCTAAATAGTTACTCAGGAGAGGGAATATCCCTTATTTTGCCTACCCGCGCTCCCGCACGTTAAACTCTAACTTCCATCGCCGCCCATCCCGCGCCACGATCCACAATTGCAACAGACCCGTCTCCGTAACTGTCGACTCCAGCGTCGCCGCAATTACGCCCGCGTCCCCCGCATTTGCAGGTAGTGTAATCTCCATGGCGGGTAACTCGTCGAGTTCTTCAGTCACTCGCTCCAGTAACTCGCCCGCCAGATCGTCGCGCCGCGTGGACGATACGAAGAAGCGAAATTCGGCCGGCTCGCCGACCACTAAGCCGAATTCCCGTTCAGCAAAACGATGCGTGGTGCCCTCTTCCATGCCGAAGGGAACGACGGTGAGCGCCTTGAGCGGCGGCTTCATAAACGGCACGGCGGGTAAGCTTTCTTCGATACCGATATAGTAAGTGCGCGGCACACCGCCCCGGATGCGGATGCCGCCCGGCGTCTGGCGCATGACGCCGTAGTAAGCCGCGCCGCGGGCCACGGCGTGCATCAGGTCCTCGCCTTCGAGTGCCCGCGCCGGAGCCGCACCTTCCGCCGCAAGCCATTGGTTGAGCACCGTCAGCACGCGCTCGCGCAAGGCCGCCGCGCGGAAGACGCCGCCGTTGAACAAGACGTGCGTCGGCGCGGTGAGCACGCCCGGCTTTACCGACCGCAAAAACTGCGCCAAATGCCGGGTAATCGCCGCATCGGCCGCATAGGGCAAGCCCATCGACTGCAGCCCCGACCGCTTCGCCCGCTCCGGCATCTCGGTCGATGCGACTTGCGGAAAGAAGCCGTTCAATAACATCTCGCGCACTTCGGCCCGTGTCAGTTGGCCCTTGATCGTCCCGCCAACCAAAGACGATCCGCGGCCCAGCAAAGTCACCGGCTGCTCATTCGGGCCCTCATTCGACAAGAGCGCCTCTTTGGCCGCCCGGCACTGCTGCCACAAGGACTGAAACTGCACCGGATCGAGCTTCGGCAAACGCTGTTCGAGGAAGCGGGCCAAAGCGAGGTCCATGTTGTCGCCGCCCAGCAGGATATGCTCGCCGACGGCCAAGCGCTCAAGCGCCAGCGCGCCTTGGGACTCTTCGACGGCGATGAGCGTAAAGTCGGTGGTGCCGCCGCCCACGTCGATCACCAGCACGCGGTCCCGCGGGCCGATGCGCTCGCGCCAATCGGCATGCCGTTCGAGCCACGCGTAGAAGGCGGCCTGCGGCTCTTCGAGCAACATGACGTCGCCACAGCCGGCCAAGGCAGCGGCCTTCAGGGTCAAGTCGCGGGCCACGGCGTCAAAGGACGCGGGCACGGTGACGAGCACCTGATGCGCGGCAAAGTCGAGTTCGCTCGCCTCGCGCAAGTGTTCGAGATAAGCGCGCGATGCCTCGACGGGAGACAACTTCGTCACACCTTCGGGAGCCGCCGCGGGCAGCAAGGCCGCATTGCGGTCGACGCCTGCGTGCGAGAGCCAACTCTTCGCCGAGGAAACCAGGCGGCCCGCATTCTCGGCGCCGCGCTTGCGCGCCAGCGTCCCGACCACGTAAGGCGGCGCATCGTCCCAAGGCAAGGCGGTCGAGCCGGCGGGGAAGTCCGCGGCACCGGGCACAAACAAAAACGACGGCAGCAAATCCGGCGACTGCAGTTCGCCCGGATTCACCAGTTGCGGCACCGGCAACAGCGAGATCTGCTCGCCGCCCGACGCCAGGGCACAGTTCGTCGTGCCTAAATCGATTCCCAGTACCGGCTTCATCCGTTACGCGATTTCGATTTCCGCCGGCGCCAGAATATCGGTCTTCTGGTGGGCAAAAATGGGGGGCAAATCTGTCTTCGTCACGCGCCAGCCTTTGTGGCGCAAGGTGCCGCCGGCCGCTTTGCCGTCGGCGGGGACGTTGCCCAGCAGCTTCACCGCTGCCGGATCCTTGCTGTTCACCTTGGTGTAAGTGCCTTCCACGCCATCGATCACCGGCGCGAATTGCATATACCTTTCGAGCGTCTGCCGGCTCTGCTCATGCACGCCGCGCACGGCCGCGCCAATCTGCTCGTCAGTGTAGGGCGCGATGTTCTCCATCAGGAAGTCCACCAGGCGGGCATCGCGCTGCAGGATGCCTAAGATCTGCAGAGCCCCATCGCCGGGGCCCACGACGGGCTCTTCTTTTTTGGGCTTCTCCGCGACCTTCGGCTTGCTATCGCGCCGCACCCAGCCCAAGGCCGCCGCTACATCGTCCGGAATCTGATTTTTCAACAGGATGCCAAAAAAGGCACTAAACGCATAACCAATACTCAACAGAGGCCTCCAAACTTACTAGGATAGCGCTTCTACTTCCAGCCGGTGTCCGCCGCAATAGATGTTGAAGCGCTCGCCACGCAAAAAACCCACCAGCGTCATGCCCGCCGCATCGGCCAGCTCGACGGCCAGACTGGACGGCGCGCCCACGGCGGCCATCAGCGGAACGCCGGCCATGGCCGCTTTCTGCACCAGCTCAAAGCCGGCCCGCCCGCTCACCAGCAGGATGCCTTCGCGGAGGCTACGCCCCGCGCGCCACTCATGTCCGATGAGCTTGTCGACAGCGTTGTGGCGGCCGACGTCCTCAAAGCTGCCTTGCAGTTCGCCCTCGGCGGTGAAGAGCGCCGCGGCGTGCAACGACCCGGTAGAGGCAAATGCCGCTTGCGCCGCTTGTAGCCGGTCGGGCAACTTCAGTAGCACCTCAGCGCGGAACTTCGATTCCAACAAGGCCACGGACGGCAATCTGGCGGCCACCATTTCGATGGACGCCTTGCCGCACATCCCGCAGCTGGAGGCCGCATAGGTGAGGCGTTCGAGGCGCTTCCAGTCAACCTCCACGCCGGGGGCGAGGTCGACGCGCCAGACGTTGGAGAGGGCTGCGTCCCAGGCGGCGATGGCTTCGATTTGCGCCGGGTCCGACAGGATCCCTTCGGTGAAAAGAAAGCCGGCGGCCAGGTCGGCGTCGTCGCCGGGGGTGCGCATCGTGACGACGACGTTGCGATAGACGCGCGTGGTGCCGCGCCAGACGCCCAGGCGGATCTCGAGGGGCTCTTCGACGCCGAGTGCGTCTGTTTCGGCGTGGAGGGTGCCATGGCGAAAGCGCAGGATGTCCACGGATGAGGTCTTCACCTGCGCCTCCCGACTTGTTGATGCTATTGGGCCAGTGGTTGAATTCACGGTTTCCTAACGACCGGCCAGGAGGCCGGTCCCACTCTTCGGGGGATACTTCGAGGGTAGCAGGCAGGGGCAATGGATTTGCTTAAGTGGTTGATAAGAATATGGAAACTCGTCTTCACTCAGACGAGTAGACTAGCTACCGGAATGGGGACGGGTTTGGCGACTGGCGAGACACTGTCGGATTCCTCTAACTCAAGTTGCAATTGATAGGCCCCGGCGGAGGGCTCGCGCAAAACGTGCAACCGGCGCGCGTTGACGTCGAGGACCCAGTACTCAAGTATGCCGGCGCGGGCGTAAAGCGCGGCCTTGCTACCGAGATCATGGCGCAGCGTGGTGTCGGCGATCTCCACCACCAGCAGCACGTCGCTGGGCTGAGGATTGGCCTCGAGTTGGCGGGAAGCGCATCGCAGCACGATCACGTCGGGTTCCGGTTCGTTGCGGAGATTGTCAGCCGAAGCGACGTCGATCGGCGCCTCCTGATTCACAAAGTCAGCCCCGAAAACGGCTTCGAGGGCGATCACGGTCTGCCGCGTACAACTGACGTGCTTTCGCTTCTTGCCCATTTTGTCGATCAGTTCTCCGTCCATGAGCTCGAAACGAAGCCCCACGAAAAGCCCGGTGGATTCGAGGACGTCGACCTCAGCCCTGGTCCAGGTCTTGTGCGGAAGGCCTTCGGCGGCGATGGTGACCGGCGGATTGGTGAGGAGAATCGCCATCTTTAGCCAAGCTAACATGATTCCCGGCGAGTTTATTGGGGGGACGGATGGCGCAGCGCCCGATCCAGATCCCATCCACAGGTCTATGGCGGAGGCGAACGAGACGGCAGAGCCACCTTCGAGGCCACCCACGATCTCCTCAAGCGCCTCCCAGCCGGGAGTGCCGTCGTCGCTTGTGTAGGCGCGGCGCTCGCCCAGCACGAAGTTCGAAGCGGGGAGGGCGGCACGTTGAGGGGCGAGCCAGGGCGCCGGTCCCGCCCGGCGGAGATGAGCCAGGATTCGACCAAGCCCGGGTCGTCGGCGTGGGGCACGGTCGTATCGCTGGAGGTCATGAGACGATTTTAGTGCGATGAAGAGGAGCGATGGCAAGATGGTGGTTGCCCATCGAACACAAGTGTTCGATACTGGCTAGGTGAAGGGCAGCGAGTTTCTACGCAAGCTCAAGGCTTTGGCCAAGCGAAAAGGCCTCGGCTACCGCTGGAATCGCGAACGCGGGCGCGGCAGTCACGGCACGGTCTATATTGGCGATCGACTAACCGTGTTCAAGGACCCGAAGAAAGAAATCGGCCCCGGTTTGTTGTCCGCCATGTGCAAGCAACTCGATATCGACCAGGAGGATCTGTAAATGTTTACCGCTTCGTATCCCGCCACGCTGCTCGTTGAGGCCACCGGTGGGTTCCACGCGCGCTTCCCTGACCTTCCCGAAGCGCTTACCGGCGGCCGGGACTTGGCCGATACCTTGGCCGAAGCCCAGGATTGCCTGGCGGAAGCGCTGGCCGGGCGGATGGTACGCAACGAAACGGTTCCGGCGCCAAGCAAGCCGAAACGCGGCCAACGACTGATCCCGGTACCGCTGTATCTGGCCCCGAAGCTGGCCCTCTACGTTTTCCTGCGAGAGACCGGGATGCCCAACACCGAGTTGGCCGGTCGGCTGAACGTGAGCGAAACCGTGGTTCGGCGAATGCTGAACCCGAAGCATGTGACGAAACCCGAAAGGATCCAGGCCGCGCTCGAAGCTTTGGGCAAATGCGTGATTCTGGCGTTCGATGACGCGGCGTAAGGCTCTTGGCGTTACGGTAGGCGGCGCGGTCATCGTCATCGAACGCAAAGGCCAACCAGTAGCCGAGTTACGACCGATCTCGAAGAAAATGGATTCCCGCCTGCTCGACCTTTGGCGCAGACATCCTGCCGTCCCAGGCGAAAGCGGCCGTTTCCTGGAGCAGGACCGCCTTTAGTGCGACGGCCCCGGGCGAGCACCACTAAGCCCGCTGGATCCGCCGCAAAGTATAAGCCTCCGGCGACAGGCTCTCCTTTTCCAGGCGCTTCCAATCGTCGCTCACGTGGATCAGCTTCCCGCTGATGTGGTTCGAGCGCTCGGAGAGCAGGAAGGCGGCGAGCTGAATCTGCTTCTCCGGCGCGATGCCGCCGCTCTGGCGCACCTCT
>Ga0105047_10019789_pt1 | contig 10371 bp, 17 predicted proteins | sample MAT04_FD_78384 | JGI IMG/M metagenome (GOLD analysis project Ga0105047, IMG submission 78384) | Freshwater microbial communities from Lake Fryxell liftoff mats and glacier meltwater in Antarctica - MAT-04 (megahit assembly) | ecosystem: Environmental > Aquatic > Freshwater > Ice > Liftoff... | reverse complement strand
GCACCAAAACCGTAAAGAGTGCGGCCTTGACGCTTAAGAGCATAGACAACGTCCATGGCAGTCACAGTCTTGCGCTTGGCATGATCAGTGTAGGTCACAGAGTCGCGAATAACACTCTCGAGAAAGACGCGGAGCACAGTGCGGGTCTCTTCGTAAATCAGGTTGCTGATGCGCTTCACTCCTCCACGGCGTGCTAGGCGGCGGATAGCGGGCTTAGTGATGCCCTGGATGTTATCGCGAAAGACCTTGCGATGGCGCTTGGCTCCTCCCTTTCCTAATCCTTTTCCTCCCTTTCCACGTCCAGCCATTGTTCTCTTGTTTTGTTGTTGAGAGCTTAAAAGACTACTCGGTAATTCAACCAACCGAAGCCCTCCCCCTTATATACCCCGGGATGCGCGCCAACTTAGGGTTAGCTCTACGATATTTACAACTTAATTTTCCCTCCAAAACTTGGCGGCAGCCAATCAAACAAGTTGGACACATAGTGGTTTTCCCGCCAAGATTCTGGGTATAAAAGGGGTCGAACTGCGTGTTGATTCCACATCCATCCAATAGGAATTTGATAATATGGCTCGCACTAAACAAACTGCCCGCAAGTCGACCGGTGGCAAGGCTCCCCGTAAGCAGATCGCAACCAAGGCTGCCCGCAAGTCGGCCACCAGCACTGCCGGAATCAAGAAGCCCCATCGTTATCGCCCTGGAACCGTTGCTCTCCGTGAAATCCGTCGCTACCAAAAGAGCACTGAGCTGTTGATCCGCAAGTTGCCTTTCCAGCGCCTTGTTCGTGAGATCGCCCAGGAGGCCAAGACTGATTTGCGCTTCCAATCCACTGCCATCGCTGCTCTCCAGGAAGCCGCAGAGGCCTACCTCGTCTCTCTCTTTGAAGATGTCAATTTGTGCGCTATCCACGCCAAGCGTGTAACTATCATGGTCCGCGATATCCAACTTGCCCGTCGCATCCGTGGTGAGCGTGCCTAAATTGTCTAGTGCTCAGTCCCCTCAATATGGCTTTTCTCAAAGCCTACTTTTCAACAAAATCAATTCAGAATTCGACCGGATCCACTTTGTCCATTTTGGGACTCTCCAATAATTTGGAGACGGATGAGCGTTGCTAGTTGTCAGGTTCGTTTGAGACTTTTAATAGGGGAATTAGTTTCAAGCATCGAAAGCCACAGATAATTTTAATAGAGTGATAATGTATTTAACGGACTGTGCTGGTGCTACGAACTAATTCTACCAGATTTATATTCTTTTTGGGTGGCTCCCCAAAGACTCCCTTTTTCACGAGAAATCGACGTGCAAATTCGTAGCCTATGAGCAAAATTCCGGCTCCAATCGGGCAAAGTAGTGCTAGAAATGGTACAGGCCCCCCAGCCAGAAGGACATCATTGATCCAGGGCACGTAGACTACAATGCACGCAATGATCGCACTGAGGACAATGCCTGCATAAGTGTATGGGTTTCTATAAATTTGACGCAAGTCCACTTAAAGTGTACCTAAATGATCGCTTGCCCAGAGGATAGTCTGTCTTGGTCTTACACACAAAAAGATTGAACCACTGGCAAATGACAATTGCGGCATAGTAGGCGGACTGAGCTGAACCGGCAATTGCCGTCTGCTCACTGGCATTAGCCTATGATACCAAATTTGAAAATGATGGAATGAAATCGTACAATAGTGCCGTTGGTAAGTAGTAGATCTGGCGCTCCCGCTTTCCAATAGGTTTTTGCGGATCCATACAACATGTCAAAAGGAACATGATGGAGAGACAGAACTGTAAGATATGCTGCAAAACATCCAATGCTCTCAATAACACCGCCTTGGAATATCGACCAAATCATGAGTTCCGAATCAACAAGAACTTCTCCTGTTTGCTCTTTAGTAAATGCTGTCTTTATTTTGTCGGTGAGATCTCTCCACATTCGATTAACTTTTCCATCCGGCAGATCTTTGGATGCAATTTCCGTTGGTGGCGCACACAAAACTTTCCGGGGATTTACTAGCATTAGATCACTTTCAGGACTTTCATAGGCAAATGAGAGAGCCGGTCCCAATTCGGAACCGAGATCGATGAGCAAGACGAGGAGTGACGAAATTGGAAGGGGGATGGCAACAATTATAAAGATCAGAAAGGCCAAGACTTCGGGAAACATGTGAGTGATAGTGTAGCGAATGCTCTTTTTCAAATTTGCAAATATCAAACTTCCTAAGAAACTGAGTAAATTCGGAATGTCACACCTTCAAGAATGCCGTAAATGATCGACACAAAATTGTCATCGAGAAGGATCATTGCGGCAGCCTCCTTGGATACATCGGATGCCGTCCTGTTCATTGAAATTCCCAGATCTGCCTTTTTCAGAGCTGGGCTGTCGTTGACACCGTCTCCGGACACTGCAACAATGTGTCCCTTGCGCTGGAACTTTGTCACAATTTCTAATTTTTGAGCAGGTGACGTTCTAGCAAAGATAATTTCTCTTTTGCTCAAAATGCGATCCCATTCACTGTCTGGGAGGCCCGTCAACCGTTCACCATGCACCACGACACAGTCGTATGCTTCATCTGGTACAAGGGTATAAGGACAATTAAGACGATGGGCTGCATCAACAATAGTTTCACCAGTCACAAGACCGATTTGTCTTCCAATTGCCTAAACATTTGATAGATCCGATAGTGGTACCTCGGCTGTTAGAGGGTGATCTCCAGTGATCATAGTAATTTGTATGCCTGCAGTACGACAGGCTGCAATAGCCTTCTTGACACCACGCTTCGGAGGATCAATCAGAGCCACTAGTCCAAGAAACTCAAACCCCTTAAGAGCTAGAAGGTTTTCTTTTTTCACAAAGGTTTCCTCCTCTTCCGACGACAGTGCAGGCACTAAATACCGGGCAAATCCCAGAACACGCCGGCCTTGACTGGCAAAGTGTTCATATCCCGATTCGTATTCTCGCTGAATTCCCTCAGTCCAGTCTGTCGCATTCTCTCCTACTAGCAGGCTGGAGCACATGGCTACAATTCGTTCGGGGGCACCCTTGATGAAAACGGTGAGTTCACCATTCGCATGAGGCAGCCGATGAACAGTCATGTGCCACTTGGTGGCTGACGAAAAGGGAACCTCAAAGAGCTTCCCTACTTTTGCCTGATCTTCGGGTACATCTCGATAGCGACAAGCAAATCGCAAGAGACCGATCTCCGTCGCATCACCGATGATCGTTCGTTCCTGTAAAGGCTTGTTTTCGTCGGCCGAATCGAATTTGGATCTAAAATTGAGTGACTTGTGTGCTTGTACTTGACACAGAGTGAACACGCCTGAACGATGGAAGGAAGATTGACTTCGCCAGATTCTAGTTTTGAGTCACCTCCAGAGTCTAGCTCGGAGCAGCAAAGAGCCTTCAGGTTAAGCCACAATCCGGTGACCTCCATCTTGTTCTGAGTTAATGTCCCAGTCTTGTCCGTAGCGAGCAGTGTAATTGCACCTAAGGTTTCTACCGCATGGAGATTTTTCACGAGAACATTGCGTTTGGCCATGCGATTCGCAGCAATGGTCAATAACGTCTGAATGATTGAAAAACAGTGCTCTTAGTCTTACCGAGACAGTGAGGGGAAGCCCTTGAGGGACAAACGCCACAAAGATCCAGATCGCAAAGCTAAATGTCACTCCAATACTACATCCAAGCAATAGTCCGGCTGTGAAAAAAACAGCCGCGACAACAACGGCAACGGCGGCGATTCTCTTGACAAAGAGATCGATCTCATCATTCAGCTGACTCCTGGGTGTCTTTTCTCCAACGGCTAAACGCGCGATCTGACCAATGGTGGTATGATCACCCGTACGAATAACAATGCCAAATCCCTCCCCATTGGTAATGTTGGTTCCTCCAAAGGCGAGATTCGTGGCTTCGAATGGATTTATCACCGAGGCCATGGCCAGATCACGTTCCAATGGTTCCCCCTCTCCTGTTATTGACGAATTATCAAGCCGCAGATCATTGTTTGAAAAAAGTCGCACATCGCCGGGAACCCGATCTCCAGCCTGAATAAAGACAACGTCGCCTGGCACGACCATTGTGGCATCGATAGTCGTCAGATGAGATTCTCGAACGACCATTGCCTTTGTGGGTGCAAGTTTCTTGAAGGACTCAAGGATTGTAGCTGTCTTGTATTGTTGCACAAAGTCGATAGTTGCATTCATTAGCGCTACCAACATCAGAATGGCTCCCAGATAGATCTAGACATCAGTTTGAACACCATAGCTGAATGTAGATTGTACGTTGACCAAGGAGGACGTATCAATTGCGAATAAAATAAAGGAAAGGGTTCCGCTGATAATCAGCAGAAGATTGAAGAGACCTAACAGCTGACGCATAAAGATCCACAGTAGAGATGGTTTCTTGGGAGGTGTCAGCTGGTTGAGTCCATACTGTTTGAGACGATTGGCCGAGTCCTCCATTAACAGTCCCTTTTTATGTCAATAAGATTAGAGCTGGTACCTGGCTTTTGATCGCATTTGTAAGGTCTATACTGACTAGATAACGAGCAGCAACATCTTCGACTTTCAGCAGATGCTCATCCTAAAGTTACGATCAGATCCATTTCAATACAATCGGCTTTGCTTGAGGCAGCAAATCATCTTCCACTGATGATGAGCTTTTGGAGTGCATAACAAGACAGCAATGCGAAAATTCACGATCAACAACAAATCTACAACTGCATGAATTGTATTATGCTGTTTTCCCTTATTCCCTCATGTCGGAGCTGAATTTTTTGCCATCCAAGAAGCCATATCTCAAAGGCAAGACATTGTTCATCACCGGTGGCTCTCGGGGAATCGGGAGAGCTATCGCACTTCGAGCAGCCATTGATGGTGCCAATGTGGTGATCGTTGCAAAGACAATCACTGCCAATCCAAAGGTTTGACATTGATGCAGTCACTAACGTTCTTTAGCTGCCTGGGACCATCTTTTCAGTTGCCGAAGAAATTGAAAATCTGGGAGGTCGTGCACTACCTATTCAATGCGACATTAGAGACGAAAAGCAGATACAGGAAGCCTTGGACAAAGCAATGAACGAGTATAGCTCCTTTTATGATATGACCTCTAGATTTGGGGCAATAGACATTGTCATCAATAATGCCAGCGCCATCAGTTTAACTTCTTCAGAGGACAAGTCAATGAAAAAGTACGATCTGATGCATGACATCAATGTCCGTGGCTCTTTTGCAACTGCAAAACTAGCTCTGCCCTTCTTGAAACTATCAAAGAATCCCCACATTCTCAACTTGTCGCCACCAATTGATCTCAATCCCGAATGGTTTGCTCCTCATGTCGCCTATACAATGTCAAAGTATGGAATGTCGATGGTCGTGACGGGACTGTCAGCTGAATTCAAGGACTTTGTAACATCACAATCATCAGGACGCTAACTTCAGGGAATCGCGGTGAATGCACTTTGGCCTCAGACAGTAATCGCTACTGATGCTCTCAAAGCGTTTGCTGGCGATGCAGGTAGCATTTGTGATCCTCTTACTAATATTCCAGTGGAAGAACTCAGTTCGCGATCGAGACATCCAGCCATTATGGCTGATGCTGCATACTGCATTTTAAATCAGGAAGCAGCATCTTTTACGTACGTATTAGTACACAACTTTCCACTATTAATAGGGGGACGTTTTTCATTGACGAAGACGTTCTATTCTCGCAAGGATTGCGCTCCTTGGAAAGATACTCAATTACGCCAGGAACGGAGCCAACTATCGGTACACTTTTGTTAACTGGAAATTGGATTAATCTTGTAGATTTATTTGTCAAACCAAGTCGCAAGAGGGTAATATATCAACTGACAAATGTTATGGTTACTGGTTTATCAAAATATTAAGCGATGAATATTAATATCGTTCATCTCAGCAAAATAACTATTGCCAGAGCTAGTTGAATTAATAAACGCAATATTATTTGGGCTGGTAACGACCTTTCAACACCCTCCCCTTCGATTGGATAGGTCTTGTATCTTGCAAAAGAATCCAATACCCAACCGTAACTCCACACTTAGGAAGCGCAATGGGTTGATAAAACTCGCTTAATGGTTTATCTTGACGGTCAAATACAGCCAGTTGGACGCCATGTTGAACGAGCTGAACTTTTTGAATAGTTTCAAAGCTCTTCGCACTCTCATGTAGTTGAATCGAATGGGATGCTTTCAGGACAACGGGAACAATTTTTTCTTCGGTAGAAACGAAGCTGCGGTTGTCAAGTTGAAGCGCCACTTCTGATACCACGATTCGTGTTATCCTAACTTCCGCAGTCCCTATCAGCCCGTCTGGATGCCAAGAAAAATTAACGACTAGGCTATCGTTTTCCGAGTCAGCATCCACTGGCATTGTAGCGGCGGCACAAAGAGCCATACCGACAGAGCTGATGAGAGGAAGCAGAGTTTGAAACAACATAACAATTCGAATCATACAGGGGGTCAAAGTCGTCACTTAAATTGCCGTTTCTCCATTGGGCGATGATATTGATCGCGCCCTTTTAGTCTTATGGACTAACTTCGCCAATTGTAACATTTGATTAAACTTTAGAGTGAGCCGAGATTAAATATCGACGATTGAACGGATGAGAAGATATCTTTAATTCATCTTGCATTCCTCCCAGGCGATCTTCGAGGTCAATGTAATGAGCACCACGACGACCAACGTAAATCTGTCGAGGTCTCCAAATTTTGGGGCTCTTTTCTTCGAGGGATTCTTTCCAGTGAGCCAGCCAACCAGCAGTGCGAGGAATTGCAAAGAGCACGGGGAACAGATCAACCGGAAATCCCATCGCTAAGCTACTGACTAGCTGAGAAAGTTGAGCTTACCTTTATAGATGAGTCCTGAATAGAAATCAACATTTGGATACAATTTTCGCTCAATAAAGTAGGAGTCTCCGAGGGCTGTTTCTTCAAGTTTGATGGCTACATCGATCAAGGGTTCTCTGCCACAGACTTCAAAAACCTATTTGCGAATAAATAGGTCACATGACAAAGGCATACATCATAGGCAACCTTTCGAATTATTTTAGCCCGTGGATCATAGTTTCTGTAAACGCGATGACCAAAGCCCATCAGTTTGCGTTCCTTGCGCTTGACGCCTTCAAGAAATGCAGGCACATTTTCTACAGAGCCAATTCCTTCAAGCATATGAAGAACGGCTTCATTTGCCCCTCCATGCAAAGGTCCATAGAGGGCGGCTGCAGCTCCGGCAACAGCAGAATAGGGGTCCACTCGTGAGCTTCCTATATGACGCATTGCGGCAGTGGAGCAATTCATTTCATGGTCGGCATGCAGAATGAACATGATCTCGAGGGCACGGCACAAGGTCGGATGAGGTTGATAATCCCCTTCTCCCTCAGCAAGGCGATCCATCATATAAAGAAAATTCTCTGCGTAGCCCATATGGTTCTGTGGTAAATTATAGGGTCGCCCAATGCGATGACGATATGCAGCCGCAGCAATGGTAGGTACCTTACCGAGAATTCGAATGATTTGCTTGTTCATGAGCACTTCATTCTTTGTAAACAAATCAGCGCCCAGTAAAGCTGGATTAGCATTTGCATGATAGGTTGACATTGCAGCTATGGTACTATAAAATGGGTCTTGTGATTCATCTGTACCTTATAAACATCCCCATTGGATGAGCATCATAGTTAAACGTTTTCATCATCTCCATCAAATCAGTATGGACAAAGGTGTGATGCATGACCTTGCTGTTCCAATCATCCAGTTGAGCCTAGAAACTTATCACAAAGCCCTGATCGTGCCTTTGAGGGGAGGTTGCCATAAATCAGCAGGTATGACACCTCCAGAAATGAAGACTTTTCGGCCAATTCCTCGATCGGATATCCACGATACTCGAGGATGCCGTTATCCCCATCGATATAGCAGATTGCAGATCGCACGACTGCGGTGTTTTGATATCCGTTATCATAGACGCGCAGCCCTTCGCCATCTGGAGTCTTGATGGCCGCAAAAGCCGTTGCTGGGATTGTCCCATCTGTGATTGGAATTTCTAGAGCTTTTTTGGATCCTGCAAAACTCACCTTGAGCTCTTTTCCAGCCATGAAGCAATTAAATTTATGCACCAATTACTTTTTTAATTCATTCCTTCGCTCGTAAGTTTTGCAAGCAGATCTGTGTAGATTGCGACGCCCTCCAAGAAAATTTGGCTATTCAGGTATTCATCATGGTCATGAAGAAGTATTAGAGTGTTGCGAAAAGGTGTGAATCCATATGCATGTATCCCCTTGATGCGAATGTGGCGTGAATCGGTTGCTCCAGGAAAAACAGCTTGGTGCATGTTAATCTTTCGCCCATTTAGTACTTCCTTGAGATTATTATAAAAAGGCACAGTCGGTCCCCAAGGACTAGCATCTATTAACATTGTCTTGCGTTCAATTGTGCAGCTCAGGCCGTCTCCTTTTGTCCAATCTTCCAAAAGCTTAACTAATCCATCTTCTCCATGGTCTCTCGCTAGTCTGATATCCAACTCTAAATCGGTCAATCTGATCCAATAGACCTTACGTGCTTCGGCTTGATCAGGGATCACGTTATATTGAACTCCAGCTCGTAGCCCATTAATGTTCACAGAGGTGAAGCATCCACAGTCACGAATGATGTCATCAGAGGAATACAACAGCTTCATTTGAGCGTCGCGAAAGTTGCTGACTTTCACAAGGGCTTTTAACTACAGACATAAGTAAATGTGAGATTCTGTACCAGTCGGTCTACTGCCGTCCCCTGTAGCATTGCACTTCCATGACCGGCAGCTCCACAAGCCATAATTTTTACACAGTTTAAAGCCCTTTCGTCATTGAACACCAGTAGTTCAGCATTTGGCGAAGGAATTCCTTCATCGAGGACTAGACCAACGTTCAGTTGTTGAAATTCCATTGTTTCGACAAACGTTTTCATCCCATGGACACCACCTATCTCCTCATCTATTTGTAAGTATCTCTAATTCTTCCTACCCGGGACGAAAGTTAGATGAACCGTGCGATTAAAAGAATGGTTTCGCTGAATGAGCCGAAAAAGGGACGCTAATTGTGCAACTCCGACGCTCTTCATATCCTGGCTACCACGTGCAAAAATATTTCCTTTGTCATCACAGTGTGCTCCAAAAGGATCATGACCCCATTTTTCTTCGGTTACAGGTACCACATCCATGTGCGAATTTAATAGAATGGCTGGAAGATTAGCATTCGTCCCTTCTTTGGTCATTAAAACAACAGGCTTTCTCTCAGCAACATTGACAACCTTAACCGACAACCCTGCTTCTATCCCCTTATTAACGAGAAATTCTACACATGGCCCATAGTCGGGATCTGGGTGAACCGTTGGGAATCGAAGGTAGGTTGTGAGAAATTCCAATGCCCATTCGTCCGACATCTTGATGCTTTTGATTGGTCGATGAAATTTAAGAAAGGAATTAACCCCGGTCATTTAGTTACTTTTGCGCCTCGCAGATTTTAATGGCCCCTCCAGAACGAATTTATGGATTTCGAGATGAGCGCGATTATCGTGAAAGAGACCGTGACTATGGTCGGGATTTTGGCCGTGATAGTCGTGATAATTACCGTCGCCGATCACGTTCAAGAAGCCCAGGCCGTGACCGCCTCAGCAGTCAGCAGAGACCTCGTTCTAGGTCGCCTCCTGTTAGCAGCCGCTATCGCCGTGACCAAGCACAGTCCCCTGAGCGGTCTTTTGGCAGCAGTTTTCGTATGAGCTTTTCTGGCGACAAGGTGGGGAAGGACCTGGGTGCCAACCTGCGTCGGCCCGACTGGGACCATCAGCAGCTGACTGCTGTTCGCAAGAACTTTTACTCGGAGCATCCGGCTGTGCGGGCCCGCAGTGAACAGGAAATCGCTGAATATCGCCGTCGCCACGAAATGACCGTGCTGGGCCATGGTGTCCCTCGTCCTGTGGAGTCGTTAGAGGAAGCTGGCTTTCCGGAGTACGTACAATCGGCCTTTCGAAAGCATGGATTCAGTCGACCAACCGCCATCCAAGCCCAAGGCTGGCCCATGGCTCTGTCTGGACACGACATGGTCGGCGTTGCCGAGACCGGTTCGGGCAAAACCTTGGCCTATACTCTACCCGCCTTTGTTCACATCAACGCCCAGCCCCCTCTCCGTGCTGGTGATGGCCCCATAGCATTGGTCCTGGCACCTACCCGTGAACTTGCACTGCAGATCCAGGTCGAATGCGACAAGTTCGGCTCGGCATCCGGTGGTCTCCGCAGCACATGTGTTTATGGCGGTGTTCCTCGTGGCCCCCAAATGCGCACGCTCTCGCGCGGTGTTGAAATCGTGATCGCCACACCGGGACGGCTCATCGACATGTTG